>ERZ780198.20-NODE-20-length-165974-cov-13.494796_pt1 | contig 165974 bp, 181 predicted proteins | sample MGYA00510979_ERZ780198 | MGnify/ENA primary metagenome ERZ780198 (study PRJEB29588, sample SAMEA2158039) | human gut metagenome | biome: human gut; feature: human-associated habitat; material: faeces | place: Denmark | collected 2008/2010 ...
CAGATGATGCCTGGGCCAGAGATGTGGGGCCGACCTTCGTGAAAAATGAGGATGGTGCTGTCAGAGGAATCGACTGGTGCTTTAATGCCTGGGGAGGCAAGGTGGATGGTCTGTACGCAGACTGGACAAAGGATGACAGAGTAGCGGCTTTATTTTGCAACGAAGCCGGATATGACATATATGATGCGCATCCGTTTGTCCTCGAGGGTGGGGCCATCCATACAGACGGAGAGAAAACTGTGATAGTGACGGAAAGATGTCTGCTAAGTAAGGGCAGAAATCCGGAATTATCGAAGTCTGAAATAGAACAGAAATTAAAGGATTATCTCGCAGCCGAAAAAATCATCTGGATTCCTTATGGAATATACAACGATGAAACCAACGAGCATGTGGACAACGTATGTGCATTTACAAGCCCGGGACATGTAGTGCTGGCGTGGACTGATGACAAGGATGACCCACAGTGGCAGATGTCCTCAGCTGACCTTGAAATATTGGAAAATGAAACTGATGCAAGAGGCAGAAAAATTGAGGTTCACAAGGTTTACATTCCAAAGAAGCCGGTGTGTATCACAGAATATGAGCTTTCGGGCTTCACCTTTGAGGAGGGTGAGGATGAGCGCGAGGCAGGAGAACGCCTGGCGGCAAGCTATGTGAATTTTTACATCACAAACGGCGGTGTGCTCATTCCACAGTTTGGTGATGTGATGGATGAGCCTGCGCTTAGAGCAATCGGAAGCCTTTTTGAGGGAAGAAAGGTGTATCCGATATATGCTCGCGACATAATTGTCGGTGGCGGAAATATACACTGTATCACACAGCAGATACCACAGTAAATTTAATTGGGTGTAATCATTCCGGCTCACACTTTAGGCTTTGGAAAAGCCCATTGTGAGACAACAGGATGAGAAAGGTGAATAGTATGAGAGAGGTTACAATTGCTGCAATCCAGATGAGCTGCAGCCGTGATGTAAAAGAAAATATTGAAAAAGCAGCAAAGCTTATAAGGGCTGCGGCAGAGGCCGGAGCACAGATAATACTTCCTTCGGAGCTTTTTGAGAGACAGTATTTCTGTCAGGAGAGGCGCTACGATTATTATGACTATGCAAAGCCGCTTTCTGAAAATGCTGCAGTGCAGAGCATGAAGGCACTGGCAAAGGAGCTTGGCGTGGTGATTCCTGTGAGCTTTTATGAGGCAGGAGAGGGCAGACAGCTCTTCAACTCGGTGGCGGTGATAGATGCCGACGGAGAGGTGCTTGGAATATACAGAAAGACACATATCCCGGATGATCATTATTATCAGGAAAAGTTTTACTTCACACCGGGAAATACAGGCTTTAAAGCGTTTAAGACAAAGTATGCAACCATAGGAGTCGGCATATGCTGGGATCAGTGGTTCCCGGAAACAGCAAGAGGCATGGCTTTAAAGGGTGCGGAGATACTTTTTTACCCTACAGCCATAGGCAGCGAGCCGATACTGGAATGTGACAGCATGCCACACTGGAGAAGGTGTATGACCGGACATGCAGCCTGCAATCTGATGCCGGTAGTGGCGGCAAACAGGATAGGCACAGAGGAGGTTGTACCGTGTGCAGAAAACGGAAACCAGAGCTCTGCACTGACATTTTATGGTTCTTCGTTTATCACAGATGCGACCGGAGAGGTTGTTGAGCAGATGGACAGAGTATCGGATGGCTTTATACTCCACAGTTTTGATCTGGATGAGCTGGAGAGTGAGAGAAAGAGCTGGGGACTGTTCAGGGACAGGCGACCGGAGATGTATGGGGAGAATTAGCTTATATTACCTCTTCCCCAAAAGTTTACAGCTTGAGTTGTCTTAGTCCTCTAACAATAATAAATATAGTCACGAATTCAGCCGCCGGAAAAGCAAGCCACACACCTGTCATGCCAAAGGCGGCTGAAAGTGCAAATGCGAAAATGGTTATTGCGATAAAACCACGCATGATAGAGGCTGTGAACCCTGTGCCATTTCAATAAGCTGGTGCAATATACGGTTTGAAGCAGTGTATGACAGAATCGGAACCCAGGTAAGATCCGGATAGAGATTCGGATATCCATCAACCATTGAAAGGATGTCATCTACCCACGGAAAGCCACAATGCAACAGTACAAATTTGGTTTCAGGATTGTTTTTAATCACATTGTTTAGCTGCAGTACATTTGTATCTATGATCTGTCCCATACCGGTATGACACTGTAGTGGGAGTGATACCTCCGCTGCAATTTTGCAGATTTTCCAGAATAAATAGTCCTGAAAAGCGCTGATATCATCAGGTGTTATATCTTCTTCCTTTAAGGCTACACAGCCTTCGCCTTTTTTCGGAGAATCCATTTTTTGTATATCTCATCAGGACAGCATTCTTAAAAAATGACTGACCGGGGAGTATTTGAGTAAATTGTAGCAGTGAGACTTTTTCTTGTCAATCGGAAGAAAAAAGCAAGAATTTTTGACAAATGCTATTAAGCTAAAATTACGCATAAAGTAGAAATAGTGAAAAAATGTCATTGATATAATGATAGAATTGTCTTAAAAAGTGCGTTAAAATACAAAATATCAAAATACGTAAGTAAAGGGGCATTTTATGGAATATTCAGCAATTTTTCATGATATGGATAAAAGATTCTGCTATGCGATAGATAAGGATTTATTTGTTATACGTGTGCAGGTAAAAAAGGATGATATGAAGGAGGTGATCCTTCACTATGAGGACAAGTATATACCTATGGAGAGCAAGGATACACGGATGACTCTTCCTATGAAGAAGGTAGCTGTCTCGCAGTTTCACGATTATTATGAAGCACAGCTTCAGATGAATTTGATATGTTTGAGATACTTTTTTGAATTTACAGACATGCAGGGCGAAAAAGTATATTATGGCAACTATGAGTTTGACAAAGAGTGCATTACAAACAGGGACAGAATGTTTGACTGTCCGCAGAACCTCAGGGAGGAAGAGATGTTTGAGGTGCCACAGTGGGCTGCAAACAAGGTAGTGTATCAGATCTTTCCGTCACGCTTTGCCTCAACACAGCCGGTGGACAAAAAGCTGTGGTATAAGGCACCGATTACGCCTATGGATGATCTGCATGGCAATCTCAGAGGAATCATAGAGCATCTGGATTATATTAAAGATCTGGGAATCGATGTGGTGTATCTGACACCAATCTTTAAATCAAATTCATGCCATAAGTATGATACTATTGATTATTATCAGGTTGACCCATCATTTGGAACAACAGAGGATTTAAAGGAGCTCGTACAAAAATCTCATGAGCGTGGCATGAAGGTAGTGCTGGATGCAGTATACAACCATACAGGAAGAGAATTTTTTGCATTTCAGGATATACTTGAAAAGGGTGAAAAATCAAAATATCTGGACTGGTATTTTATCGATGAATTGCCACTTAAGGGTGAATGGGGAGAGATTCCAAATTTCAAATGCTTTGGTTATTATGGTGGAATGCCAAAGCTGAATCTGAAAAATCCTGAGGTTGAAAAATACATCACGGATGTTGCCTGCTACTGGATTAAGGAATGTGATATTGACGGATGGAGACTGGATGTAGGAGATGAAATCAGTCATTTCTTCTGGAAGAATTTCAGAAAAGCAATCAAGGCAGTAAAGAAGGATATGCTGATAATTGGTGAGATATGGCACTACGCAGGAGACTTCCTCGAGGGAGATGAGTGGGATACTGTCATGAATTATCCATTCTACCTGAACATGATAGATCTGCTTGCAGACGAAAAGATCAATGTCAGCCAGTTTGTACAGAATCTGGGATATCTGAAGGGTCGCTTAAACAAAAAGTGCTATCCTCTGATGTGGAACCTGATCGACAGCCATGATACAGCAAGATTTTTACATCTGTGCAACGATAATAAGAAAAAACAGCATCTCGCAGCAGCCTTTCAGCTGTTACTGCCGGGAATGCCTATGGTTTACTACGGCGATGAGTACGCAATGCCGGGAGCAAACGATCCGGACTGCAGAAGAGGCATGTACTGGGATGAAGAATACCAGGACAAGGAGATGTATAATTGGTATAAGAAGCTCATGCAGGTCCGAAAGACACATGCATGCATTGTAGAGGGAGAATTGATTGAGACAATCACAAATGATGAGGAGGATACGATTGTTCTGATCAGAAAAAGTGGTGAAGAGACACTTGCCATGATTTTCAATTGCGGCAGCAGCACAAAAGAATTTGATGAGTATGCGCAGAAATATGATCTGCTTACGGACAGCGTATTTGACGGAAAAGTAGAAGGGTTTGGTGCCGCTGTAATAGTACTGGCATAGTGGCAGCTCATTTGAATGTAAAAACTCAGGGTTATCGATATCTGTGTCATGAAAAGAATATAGGATAATATTACTAAAAAATTATCGACATTCGACTGTTAAAACGTTATAATATATGTATATTGCAATCGGTTTGATTTGTTTAGTGCGAGAAAAAGTTCCATGGAGGGGAGATCGCGATGAATAAGAAAAAAGAAACAAGAGCAAAATTACAAATTATATTTTCAGTCATTATTTTTTGTATTGTAATGAATGCACAGTTGTATATGATGATCAATTTTGCAGAGGAGTATCTAAGTATAGCAATACTTACAGTGTTATTGCTGATATGCTTATATTTTATTGTGAGCAGTATTTTTACTTTTAAGTCTTTAAATGATCAGAGAAATGAAGAACGATATGATACAATTTTTAAGTCTGAAAAGGCATCATATTTGTTATTGAAAAAATATTTTGAGGAAATAGATTCGAAACTTGATATTTTACAGTCGGTTGCAAAAGTCCCTACAGATGAGATCGTTAATACCCAAAAAGGAATAGCAAAGGTTGTAATAAACAGAAGCAGGGAAAATGCTGAGGCACTTATGAATTCAAATGACCAGCTGCTGGACAGGATCACTAATTTTGAAGACAGGATGGATTCAAATAATGAGACTCTTTTAGAAGGTCAGAAGAATGTAATGAATAATGCTCTTACGGACATAGTAGAAAAGCAGCAACAACTGATAGAGTCTATAAAAGATATGGAAATCCGTCTGAGTCAGGCGATAGCAAATAATCCGGTTCAATTTAATGCAAATGTTGAGATACCGGCACAAGCTATGTCAAATATGAATACTATACCGGTGCAGTCTGAACCAGTAGCAGTACAAAGCGAAAATACTGTTCCTGATGATCCCGAGAAACAAGAGGTTTCTGGAGCCGCAGATGATACAGGATCAGTACAGACAGAAATGTCTGACAGCACTGAAGAAACAATAGAGAATGTTTCTGATGAACAGGAGGCTGCAGAGGAGCCGCTAGATGATATGTCTGAAATGATCGAGGATATACCGGAATCAGCAGATATGTCAGATGAAATAGAAAATTCAGAACCGGTCGATCTATCAGAAGAACCGGAAAATGAACCGGAACATGTGGAGATGGCGGATGAGATAGAGGAAGTTATTGAACCTCAGGCAGATTCGCAGTTTGAGGATGTAATAGCAGATGTAGAGGCAGAACCGGTGGACGATGCAAATGAGCCGGTTGTATCAGAGGCTGAAGTTCCAAAGGAACCAGAGCCGGCACCATCAATTCCTACGGACGATCCAAACAGACAGCTTACACCAGATGAGATAGCTGCTCTGATAGCGAGTATGTAATATAAAATGAGCTGCGCCGTTATGTGCGCAGCTCATTTTTTGACTATATGGAAAAATTTATTATAGATAAATAGAGTGAAAAGTCAATATGATATTATAAAATGTCAATCAATTATGCCTTATTAAACCAATTGTACAATTGATTTTATTATGTTTGTGGCTGTATGCATTGCCTCCACAGAAATATGTTCGAAAGGTCCGTGGAAACCATAACCGCCGGTTCCGAGATTTGGGCATGGCAGCCCCATAAAAGAAAGTCTGGCACCGTCAGTTCCACCTCTTACAGGTCTTGAGATTGGTTCTAGTCCATTCTGCTCTATAGCCTTTTTGGCTATGTCAATTATAAACATATTATCCTTAATAACAGAAAGCATATTATCATAAGAATGTTTTATAGTAAGATCCACTGTTTTAGAACCGTATTTTGCATTGATGTTTTTTTCGATAGATCTTAAAGTATCCAATCTGTCATTGAAAAGTGCAGCATCATGGTCTCGTATAATATAAGAAAGAGAAGCATGGCTTACATCACCATTCATATCAGTTAAATGATAAAATCCCTGTCTGCCCTCTGTTTCAGCTGGTGTTTCAGATTCAGGAAGCATTCCTGCTATTTCGCATGCTACAAGAGCTGCATTAACCATTATACCTTTAGCTTCACCCGGATGTACGTTTACACCGGTTATATCAAATACAGCACTCGCAGCATTAAAATTTTCATATGCGACTTCGCCCTCGTAATCACCATCAACGGTATATGCAAAATCAGCTTTGAAATAGTCGAGATCAAAAAATTCAGGACCGGCACCAATTTCTTCATCGGGTGTAAAGCCTATCCATATATCACCATGGGGAATATTTTCTTTTATAATTTCTTCAATGGCGGTGATAATTTCTGCAACACCGGCCTTATCATCTGCGCCGAGAAGGGAAGTACCATCTGTTGTTATGAGTGTGCGGCCTTTTAATGTAGAAAGAGTTGGAAAATCGGATACCTTGAGATATTCGCCGGTTCCCTCTAATAGAACATCACCGCCATCATAGTTATTGATGATCTGCGGTTTAACATCTTTTCCATTGAAATCTGGTGCAGTATCTATGTGAGATATAAAGCCTACGGATTTCTTTGATTCCATACCCTTTGTGGCAGGCAGAAGACCATATACATAACAATGGTCTGTGAGCGTTACATTTGATAAGTGAAGGGCATTTAATTCTTCCTCAAGTAATTCAGCCAGAGCAAATTCGCGCTTGCTGCTTGGGATGTTTGTACTGTTTTCATCTGATGTAGTCCAGTAACTTACATATTTGAGTAATCTTTCTTCGACTGTCATATTTACAAATTCCTTTCAAAAAAAATTAATAAAATACAAAAAAATAAAAGAATTATTAAAAAAAGTGTTGCATTTGTGTTAACTATACTATATAATAATTTTTGCGTTAAGGAAAGAATAAATTGAAATTTGCGCTTCTAGCTCATTTGGTAGAGCACCTGACTCTTAATCAGGGTGTGCAGGGTTCGAGCCCCTGGAGGCGCATTCGAAAGTACCGGTTTTATGGACATATGAGCCATAGGGTTGGTGCTTTTTTATTGTTTTAAGAAATATTTAATATAAAACAGAATGTTTATCATTGATATTTTACGAAAAAGAGTTTATACTTATAACTAGGAAAAAAGTAACAGTTATGAGGGCGGATGTATGAAAAATAAAATAAAGGCGCTGGATTTTAATGAACTTGCAGAAGTGGAATTCAAAAAAGGTATAAATGCTTTAAAACTGTATGATCATGAAAACTCAATTTCGCATCTTAAAAAGTCTGTCAGATTTTTAAAAAATACACATAATACCGATAAATATGTCAAAATGTTGAATGTGCTCGGTCTTGTATATACATTAGAAAATAAAAATAAAGAGGCGCTGGATTGTTATCTTGAGAGTCTTGCAACAGCAGAGGTTATGCGCTCAAGTGATCTAAAAGCGATATCATATAGCAATATTGCATCATGTTATCAGAAAATGGGAATACATGAGAAGTCACTTGATTATTTCAGGGAAGCCAAAAAAGCATACGCAAATGCAGCAAAGTTGAATAAAAAGGATTCTGAAATGTGGAATCTCCTGAATTACATAAATATAGTTTTATCGGGCGAAGAGAGACTTTTTGCAGATGATAAATTTGTAGCTGTGATGTAAGAATTGTGATGTCAGAATAATATAGATGATATGTATGCTAAAAGCACACTTTCTGTATAGAGATTTTATAGTTATCCCTATGCAGAAAAGTGTGCTTTTTATCTTGAAGCGATGAGTTTACAGATTGGATTTCCCTGACTTGAAAATTTTTGTTCATATTCAGTCATTATGTTTCCAGCATTTAAAACAGGATCATTGTGAAGATCTCTTGTATAGGCATCTAAATGCCATATATCAGAATTTTCGATTTCATCCAGTGAAAAAGAAAAAAGATCCTGATTATCTGTCTTGAATTCTATATTTCCGTCCGGAGCAAGAAACTGATCATATTTTTCCAAAAATGTAGAAGAAGTAAGGCGCCTTTTAGAATGTCTGTCTTTTGGCCATGGATCAGAAAAATTTAAGTATATTTTGGATATTTCATTCTCTGCAAATATTTCAGGAAGCGTTGCAGCATCTATACACAGAAAATGAATATTGGAAAGAGGCAATTCTTCTGTTTTTTGTACTGCACGAAGAAGAACACTGGTATATCTTTCGATTCCTATGTAATTTATGTCAGGATTCTGTTCGGCAAGCTGCATCAGAAAACGTCCCTTGCCCATTCCTATTTCAATATGTATCGGATTTTTATTTCCGAGAAATTCATGCCATTTTCCTCGGAATTCAGCTGGATTTTGTATACAGTAAGGGCTGTTTGAAATAACTTCATCAGCACCAGGTATATTTCTAAGTCTCATATAACTCTCCTTAAGTGTGATATACAATAAATTTTAATATATAATTCCCTTGATTACAAGTATTTAAGCATTTATACTTATAGAGAGAATTAGTATTGTTACTGTTAGGTGTGAACAGTAACTTAGTATTGTTACGATCAATAGAATTTATAGCAATTTATAATAACGGAGAAAAAATGAAATTTCAAGATAGATTTATAAAAAAAATAGGAGCAGCTATATTATCAACATCAATTATTGCGATATCTTTGATAATGGCACCAATTAAAGTAAATGCGGATCAGGCATGGCCGGAAGGACCAGAGATAGCATCTCCATGTGCTGTTGTGATGGAGGTCAATACAGGAACAGTATTATATGAAAAAAATCCACATGAAAAACATTATCCGGCGAGTATAACAAAGATTCTAACAACATACCTTGCAATCAAAAATTGTGATATGGATGAAAAAGTGGTGTTTTCAGCCGATGCCGTTTTCAAAAATGAGGGTGACACATCAAATATATCAAGAGATCTTTATGAAGAAATGACGATGGAGCAGACGTTGTATGCAGTTATGCTCGAATCGGCAAATGAATGTGCATATGCAGCGGCAGAACATACGGGTCAGAAGCTTGGAGGAGATTACAGTACATTCGTAGATCTCATGAACAAAACAGCAGCAGACTTAGGATGTACGGATACACACTTTAACAATGCGAACGGACTTCCGGATGAAAATCACTATACGAGTGCTTATGATATGGGGCTTATAGGTTGTGCTGCTTACAAGAATGAGGAATTTAAAAAGATCACATCCACAAAGACATACACAATACCGCCTACTAATAAACATTCAACAGAGACACCTCTTAATAATCATCATGCCTTGCTGCACAAGTATAGGCAGTCAACACAATATGTCAATCCATATTGCACAGGAGGAAAAACCGGATTTACAAAGGTGGCAAACAGTACACTTGTCACCTTTGCAGAGAAAGATGGGCTGACACTATGTATTGTGATAATGAATACGGATTCGCCTAACCACTGGATCGATACAAACAAACTTATTGATTATTGTTTTAGTAATTTTAAGGCGCTTAATATTGCAGAGAACGAAGCAGATGTAGCAAAAAGCGAGGAAGAAAATCTTGGGGTGCTCAATAGTAATAAGATGTATGCGGAAATGTCAAGTGCATACATTACAATGCCGATAACAGCAGAATTCAGCGATGCAAAGAAAGAAGCAATGGACAAGACAGATGAAGGGGCTTTGGCGACAGTAGAGTACACATATGCAGATCATATAGTCGGAAAAGTAAATCTTGTAAAATCAGATGCAAAAGTTGATTTGAGTTACTTTAATAATTCAACAAAAAATGAAAAATCTGATATTATAAAAATAAAACCATTTTATATATTCGCAGTTTTGTTTATCATAGCATTTATTATCGCAGCTGTGATCGTGGGGCGCAAAATAAGTGATAACTTCTATGTACTGCGTCATAATATTTCTGTAAAAAAAGAACAGAAAGAAAGATTCAGGATACAGAAGAAAAAACGCAGACGAAGGAAAAAATATGAACTGTCATTCAAAGAAAAGACAAAGAACGACAGGAAATTATGGAAAAAATAAAATAACGACAAATATATATGATAAAAATGTCGTATAGAAATATACGACCATGCAGAAAAACAGATAAATTGTCAGATAATTTATGCGGGGTAGATTTATGAATGAACAGGAAGTTGAAAATATCATAAAAAAACAGATGGAAGAAAACCATGGAATAGTCAAGAAGGAAGTACTGACAAAGCAGGGGATTGATTACAGGAGAATAAACCAGCTTGTAAAAGACGGCAAACTTGCCCGTATAAAAAATGGATATTATACAGACCGTATAGATGACTTTTCTGAGGATGCACTTGTGGCTGCATTATTTCCGGACGCAAAATTGTGTATGGAAAGTGCGCTATATGCTTATGGATATATTAAGGAAAAGCCTTATGGCTGGACTATTGCAGTAGACAAGAATACATCAAAAGCAAGATTTAAAATGGATTATCCAAAGATAATACCATTTTATACGGAACCGGAAGTGTTAGGTCTAGGCGCCACAACGATAGAATTTAATGGAAATACGTTTGGTATCTACGATAAAGAAAGGCTTATATGCGACTGTCTAAAATATGAGTCGAAAATGGAGCATGATGATTTTAAATCTGCTATACAATCATATATAGCAGATGATGAGAAAGATATCTCGGTTCTTATGGATTATGCAAGACTGCGTAAAGTCGTGAAAAAAGTGCAGAGTCTCATAGGAGTATGGTTGTAGTGAAAGTGGATTTTAAGAAGATTTGTGAAGAATATAATATGTCATATTCTGATGCATTATGGAGGTATGTATCGGAGGATTTTTTATGGAGAATAGGGGCAAATAATCTGGAGGAGGTTTTGTGGCTTACCAAACCTCAATTCAAAGAGTGCGAAAGACTTACCCTATATTATGTAGAAAGCAGGACAAGCAAAAAAGCAGGAAGTCCACAGGAAATTCTTGATAATAAAATTCTTGGAAACAAAGAAGTAAATAGCAGAAGTGACATAAGATGGAGCGGTTATCAGAAAGAAAACATATGGATTCTAAAAGCAAAGGTAAATGATACGGAAATTCCTTTTTCTGTGAAAATAATAGTATTGTCAGAGGAAAAGGCCGGAATACATTCCACAACAGAATTTACAGCGTTAAACCATTCGCATAAAAATATTAAACTGTATTCATATTCACCGGAATCTATTCTTGCAGATCTGATTTTTGAGATAATGGAAAAGCTTGAGCTCATAGGAAGCATGGAAAGTTATGTATCCGTATATTTAATTCTGAAGAACAGTTCAATAAGCGGAAGACATATTGTTGATATATTGAAGGAGCATGCTTTAGAAAAGCCTAAGGTTGTTTCATACAGGCGTTTGGAACAGATAAAAGGCTATATGGATTATGCTTATATGAGAAAAAGATGGGATAAGAGCTGTAAAAAGATGAATGTGGATGCAGCATGGGAAGATGCACTCGGCCTTATAATAGGTTTTATCGAGCCGTTGTGGAATGCCTTGTGTGCTAATGAGATATTCTTTGATGACTGGATGCCGGAATTAGGAAGGTTTCTTGGATAAAATATGGAAAAAGAATTAATAGAAAATGCAAGATCAAACATTTACCCATTTCATATGCCTGGACATAAAAGGCGCAGAATGGATCAGATAAATCCGTATGATATAGATATAACAGAGATAGAAGGCTTTGATAATCTGCATCATGCGGAAGGAATAATTAAAATTGCACAGACAGAGGCAGCAGAACTATACGAAGCAGATCATTCATATTTTCTGATAAACGGGAGTACATGTGGGATACTGGCGGCGATTTCTGCAGCCACAGACAGAGGAGATAAAATACTTGTAGCCAGAAACTGTCACAAGGCAGTGTATCATGGTATATATCTGCGCCAGTTAAAACCTGTATACATTTATCCAGACATAACAAGGGCAGGGATCCAGGGACAGATCAGACCGGATGAAATAGAGAAGGCATTAAACCAAGATCCTGATATAAAAGCTGTTTTTATCACTTCCCCTACATATGACGGGGTCGTTTCAGACATAGAGACTATAAGTGAAATCGTTCATAAAAGGAAAATACCATTAATAGTAGACGAGGCACATGGAGCGCACTTTGGTTTTGGCGGGGGTTTTCCACAGAATGCAACAAAACTTGGGGCAGATGCGGTAATCTTAAGCCTGCACAAAACACTCCCGGCATTTACACAGACAGCGCTTCTTAATATATGCGGGACTTATATAGATCACAGGAAAATAGAAAAATTTCTTGGAATATATGAGACAAGTTCACCATCCTATGTGCTGATGAGCGGAATCGAAAGATGCATACACTATATAAAAGAAAATGGAGAACGTCCTTTCAAAGAGCTGAGGAATGATCTCGATGAGTTTTACAGTAAGACAAAGCTAAAAAACCTTAGGCTTGTAAAAAAAGAAGATTTTTCAATGGACGAGGCATATGATTTTGATGAATCAAAGATCCTTATATTTACTGATAATGCAGGGATGAGTGGTCAGGTGCTGCTGGAAAAATTATTGGGAGAATATCAGATACAGCTTGAGATGGCATCGGGAAACTATGCACTGGCTCTCTGCAGCATAATGGATACAAAAAAAGGTTTCGACAGGTTATCATATGCGCTTATGGATATAGATAAAAAAATCTCTGTGAATAAAAATAGTGTAAAAACAGGCTTATATGTGGATAACTTATCCCCAAAAACAGCATCCGGTGGAGAAGTTAAATTAAAAGCAGATATGTATCAGACTTTGTCAAAAAACATGGAAATATGTGATGCATATGAGAAAAGATGTACTCTCACAAGGCTGAGCGAAGCAGCAGGAAAAACAAGCGGCGTATTTGTTTATTTGTATCCACCCGGAATACCACTGGCAGTACCCGGAGAAATCATAAATCAAAAGCTTGTTGATGACATATCTTATGCATTTGGCATGGGGATAGAGGTTGATGGAATAACAGTTGGTGATACAGATGGAACACTATATATAGAGGCATTTTAAATGGACTGTGATCGTTGCTGGTCACACTGTCAGGTGTGAACAACAACCAATAATATTAACACGATAGCTGCTTATTACACGCAGGTTTGACATACCGTGGATTGATATTTATACTATATATTGTGATATTGTAACTATTCAAAGCAGTTGATTTTAATGCGATATGCTCCGCTGCTGTGAGATAATGAACAGTTACATAATATTTTAGAAGGATTATAACATGGGCAGAATTTTTTGTGTAATGGGCAAAAGTGCGTCAGGCAAGGATTCTATTTTTAAAGAGCTGATGCATGATAAAAGCTTGAAACTGAAAAATATAGTTCCGTATACTACACGTCCTATAAGGGATGGCGAACAGGACGGAAAAGACTACATTTTTTGCACAGAGGCAGATGTAAAAAGGCTTGAAAGCGAAAATAAAATAATAGAACTCAGAGAATATAATACGGTATATGGAATCTGGAAATATTTCACGGTAGATGATGGACAGATAGATCTGGATAAAAATAGTTATATTTTAATAGGTACATTGGAGACATATGTAAAAATATGCAGGTACTTTGGCAATGAAAAAGTAATTCCGATATATATAGAAGTAGAGGATGGCGAGAGGCTGATGCGTGCTATTTCCAGGGAAAAACAGCAGAAAGTACCTAAATACGAGGAAATGTGCCGCAGATTTCTGGCTGATGCATCAGACTTTTCAGATGAGAACCTAAAAAATGCAGGAATAAAACGAAGCTTCATAAATGCAGATATGCAGGACACTTTAAAAGAGATAAGAAGCTATATCATAGGAGAATTGCAATGGCAGTAAAGGTTAATGAGATAAATCAGGTAACCCAGATACCGGATGCGCAAAAGGTTGTATCAGGTGATGGTTCGTTTAAATTTACACTTGCAAGTGCTATAACTGATGCTGATCTTCAGGCAAAAGTAGATGAACTGATGAATGATATAACTGCGCAGGGAAACAGACTTGCGCAGCATATGGATATAAGAGATATGAAAAAATACCGGGGGCTTATCAAAGATTTCTTAAATGAAGTAGTTTACCGTTCCCACAAGTTCTCAAGAGAGAATTTCCTAGATAGAAAAGGACGGCACAGAGTTTACGGGATAATAAGGCTTATCGATTCAAATCTTGATGAACTGGCAAGTGAGCTTGTGTCAGATGAAAAAGATCACATATCTATATTAAGTAAAATCGGGGAAATAGAAGGTCTTTTACTGGATATTTTCACGTAAAGGAGGAGAAATATGGCAGGATTTAAAGATATAGTCGGACATGAACAGATAATAGAGCATCTGAAAACTGCTATAGAAATGGGAAAGGTATCACACGCATATATACTAAACGGACCAGATCTTTCAGGTAAAATGATGATCGCAGAAGCATTTGCAAGAGCGCTTTTGTGTGAAAAACAAGATCCAGACGGATGCGGTGAATGTAGATCATGCAGGCAGTCGGATGACCGTAATAATCCGGATATAATATATGTAAAGCATGATAAACCAAATACTATATCCGTAGACGATATAAGGACGCAGCTCAATAACGATATCGTAATCAAACCATACAGCAATCAGTACAAAATATATATAGTCGACGAGGCAGAGAAAATGAACCAGCAGGCTCAGAATGCATTACTTAAGACCATAGAGGAGCCGCCTGCATATGCAGTCATTATGCTGCTTACGACCAATGCCGACAGTTTTTTACAGACAATACGATCAAGATGTATCACTTTGAATTTAAAGTCGGTAAAGAATGATGTAATAAAATCATATCTTATGACGGAAAAGAAAATTCCTGATTACCAGGCAGACGTGTGTGCAGCTTTTGCGCAGGGAGTTGTAGGAAAAGCTATAAAGCTTGCATCGTCAGATGATTTTAATGAATTAAAGGAATCAGCACTTTCACTTATAAAGAGGCTCGATGACATAGATTTATATGAAATGGGCGAGGCGATAAAGCAGATTTCGGACTATAAGCTCCAGGTGCAGGATTACTTTGACCTTATAACTGTCTGGTACAGAGATGTATTATATATGAAAGCAACAAATGATGTTAATGGGCTTATTTTCAAGGACGAAGTTTATGATATTAAAAAGCAGGCATCTAAACATTCGTATCATGGAATAGAGACAATAATAGAGGCACTTGATAAGGCTAAGCTCAGAATTAACGCAAATGTCAATTTTGATCTGGTCATCGAATTATTGCTCATGACTATAAAGGAGAATTAGAATGGTAAAAATAGTCGGAATTAGATTCAGAACAGCAGGAAAAATATATTATTTTGACCCGCTTGATTTTGAACTTGAGACAGCTATGCATGTAATAGTAGAAACAGCAAGAGGCATTGAGATGGGAACAGTCCTCATTCCGCCAAAAGAAGTAGAAGACGATAAAGTAGTTTCAACTCTTAAGCCGGTCATTAGAATAGCAACAGATGAGGATGAGAAAATCATCAGTAAAAACAAAGACAAAGAAAAAGAAGCATTTGCAATATGCAAAGAAAAGATTATAAAACACGGATTAGAAATGAAGCTTGTCGATGCAGAATATACATTCGATAATAATAAACTTCTTTTCTATTTTACAGCAGATGGAAGAATTGATTTCAGGGATCTTGTGAAAGATCTTGCATCAGTTTTCAGGACAAGGATAGAGCTTCGCCAGATCGGTGTGAGGGATGAGACAAAGATGATGGGAGGGATCGGAATATGCGGACGGGCATTATGCTGTAGTTCATACCTTTCCGACTTTGTCCCTGTATCTATAAAGATGGCAAAGGAACAGAATTTATCACTCAACCCTACGAAGATATCAGGTGTATGTGGAAGGCTTATGTGCTGCCTTAAATATGAGCAGGATACATACGAATACCTAAACAGCAGACTTCCGGCGGTAGGAGAGAAAGTTAATACTCCGGAAGGCATTGTTGGAGAAGTCAAATCTATAAGTGTGCTCCGCCAGCTTGTAAAGGTAATAATAGACAACGGAGATGAAAAAGAACTCCGTGAGTACACAGTAGATGAGCTTAAATTAAAACCACGCCAGCGCAAGGATGTTAAGCTTACAGCAGAAGAAATTGCCGAGCTGAAGGGTCTTGAGGACAACGATTCCCCTGAAACAACTGATGAAAACAGGAATCAGAGAAATGACAGAAGACGTGAAAGAAATGATAGAACTGAAAGAAATGACAGAACTGAAAGAAATGATAAAGCGGAAAGAAACGACAGAACTGAAAAAAATGATAGAAGCGACAGGTACAGAAACGACTCAGGCAGGAATGATATAAATAAAAATAATACCAGCAAAGGTGATTTCAGGCGTGATCATGAGGAAAGCCGCAGAAATGATGAAAATAACGAAGAAAATAATCATGTAAACGAGGAAAACCGTAAGCGCCAGAAAAACTATAACAAATATAATAAGAACAACAGATACAATAAAAATAGAAATAAAAACAGAGAGTATAGAAAAGACTCAGATTACAAAAAGAATTATGACAGAGAAAAGCAGGATGATAAACAGTAATGAGCGTCTGGATGATCTTCATCGAAACGGATATTTCCTGATCCAGGATCCGCAGAAATTCTGTTTTGGAATTGATGCGGTGCTCTTATCGGATTACGCAAAAGTAAAACGGGGAGAAAATGCCCTTGATCTTTGCACTGGAAACGGAATAATCCCGATACTTCTGGAAGCAAAAAATAATGGAAACCATTACAGCGGAATAGAAATACAGCCGGAATGTGCAGATATGGCAAAACGCAGTGTAGCATACAATGATATTGAAGATAAGGTAAGCATTGTAGAGGGAGATGTGTGTAATGCATCTGATATTTTCGGAAGAGAATCCATGGATGTAATAACTGTAAATCCACCATACATGATCGGACAGCATGGAATAAAAAATGATGATGACGCAAAAACGATAGCCCGCCATGAAGTAAAATGCACTTTAGACGACATAGTAAGGGAAAGTGCAAAAATATTAAAAAACGGTGGTCGTTTTTACATAGTCCACAGACCATTCCGCCTTGTTGAGATATTTGCAACAATGACCAGATATCATATTGAGCCTAAAAGAATGCGTCTTGTACATCCCTATGCCGATAAGGAGCCCAATATGGTTCTGATAGAAGGATTAAAAGGGGGCAAAAGCCGCATAACAATAGAAAAACCGCTTGTTGTTTATAAAGAGCAGAATGAATATACGGACGAAATATACAGAATATATGGTTATGATGAGTGAGTGTCTGATAATACAGTTATCAAAACAGTTACTATGTACTCTCGGAATCTTCTAAATGAAGCATTCTGAGATAGATTTTCGATATACAATGACATTTTCGCAGTGCGTACATGGTATGTACGACGAGAAAATGGAAGCAGTATATCGGAAATATAGCCAGAATGCTTCGTTTGAAGAAGATTCCGAGAGTACATTACTATATTAGGAGAAAATAATGACAGGAACATTATACCTGTGCGCAACACCGATTGGAAATCTTGAAGATATCACATTCAGGGTGCTTCGTACTTTAAAAGAGGCAGACCTTATTGCGGCTGAAGACACCCGCAATTCAATAAAGCTGCTCAATCATTTTGAAATAAAAACGCCCATGACAAGCTATCATGAGTTTAATAAAATAGAAAAAGCATATCAGCTTGTCGCAAAGCTCAAAGAAGGAAAAAATATTGCTCTTATAACAGATGCCGGGACACCGGGAATTTCAGATCCCGGGGAGGACATAGTGCGCATATGTTATGAGGAGGGGGTGCCGGTAACCTCTCTTCCGGGAGCCGCTGCGTGTATCACAGCACTTACGATGTCAGGCAGGCCTACGAGAAGATTTGCTTTTGAGGCATTTCTTCCTAGGGATAAAAAAGAACGTGCTGATGTGATAGAGGAGCTTAAAAATGAGACGCGCACGATCATAATTTACGAGGCACCACATCATCTGGTAAAGACTGTCACAGAATTATATAATGCAATCGGGGACAGAGAACTTACTGTATGCCGTGAACTTACCAAAAAACATGAGGAAAAAATGCAGACAACCTTTTTGGAGCTGCTTGAATACTCAAAAGAACATGAACCAAGAGGTGAGTATGTACTTATAATCTGTGGGAAAAACAGGGATGACATAAAAAAGGAGCAGCAGGAAAACTGGGAGACGATGCCGCTTTTGGAGCATATGAAACACTATGAGTCGCAGGGAATAGACAGGAAAGAAGCAATGAAGCGAGTTGCCAAGGACAGAGGTGTTAGTAAAAGGGATATATACAGACAGCTTTTAGACGAATGACAGTATCCGGGGATTATGATATCCCCGGATTGTTTATGTATTTTTCTATGATATGAAATGGTGCAGGACCTATTTTAAGAAATGCTTTATGGAATTCCATATCAGAATAATCTCCGCCGAGAGTTTCTTTCTGGGAATCCTTTAATTTTTCAATCTGGAGATATCCGACATAATATTTGAGATAATTGGCGGGAGAAGAAATGATCAGACGCTGTACCTCCTTTAGGGCGTTGACATCCGTAATGCCGTAGTCTTTCCAGAAATCACATAATTTATTAAAATCCCAGCCGTAATAGTGTATCCCTATGTCGGATGCCGCATACAGACTTAAGGAAAAATCCTTGTTGCATTTAAGAAATCGTGCAGCGTCTGGATCAATCCCGGCATAGGCATATGAAAGCATCTCGACATATGTGGCCCAGCCTTCAGTATATCCGCCATAATTTAAAATAGATCGTATTGGTGAAAGACCATACTCATATGATTTTACAGTCTGATAAAGATGGCCTGGATATCCCTCATGTGCAAGTGTGGTAAACAGCTCTAACCCGTCATATTTACTGGAAGGGTTTATATAGATTTTATTATTGGTATAGTCATCAAGAGGCGCTGTCAGATAAAAAGCCGGAGCAAGTGAATCCTGCAGGGATTCATCAACATATGACAGAGTATGATTTACATCTGTATCATCTATAGATGGAAAATCATATTTTATTGAAGACTGAAGTTTAAGAAGCATTTCATCTTCATCTTTCATGGAAAGGTCTTTGTCACATTCGGATATTAAATCGGGATTTTGTGAAAGAAGCATGGCGCAGGCAGCCAGGTCATCATGTTGGCGGGCTTCGATCGCTTCATATATTTTATCGATTGGATCATCGCAGCCGGTTTTACGGTATACAAGTTTTTCGTAGTAGTCACTTCCGTCCTTAAAATAGCAAAGACCGAGATCATTTTTACCAGTGCCAAGAAGCTTTGTAAGCTCAGAGATCATCTTTTTATAAGCGGGAATAACATAGTTGTATACAATTTTTTCATTTTTGGATTTATAGGTATCTTTTTCAGACGAGGCTATGCCATCAAAACCGGATATCTTTTTATTAAAGGTTTTTATAAGTATGTTGTCAGATGGATGATATATGAAATCTTCGCATTGTTCTATAACTGCATTGCACAGATCATCGGACATAAAAAGCCCTGCTTTGGATTTTTCCTTTTCAAAAGAAATAATCTGGTCAAAATAACGTGGGATATCTGAAAGAAGGAGAAGATAGTCGTCCACATCCTTTGGTGATCTGAAATCATATTCGGCGAGAAGTACGGGAAGCTCTGACTGGGTGCCGTTTGATGGGGACAGCATATCGTCATAAAGGGCGTATCCGGAAAGCTTAAGATCTGTTGAAATGGAATCGTAAATCACGTCATAATCAAGCTTTTGTGAAACAGAAAGAGAATCATGATCACATTGTTCAAGCTGCGAAATGCACTGCTTTAAATAATCAGACGAAGCTTTGGAGGAGGTTGATACATCCCCAAGAGATGGCTGCATATCAGAAATCCCATATTGTCTCGGATTACAGAGGCTGTAATGAAGATTAATAGTATTTTCAGATATGTTTTGTATAAATAAATTATTTGTGAAATCCTCGAAAGATGTGTTTACTTTATTACCACATCCGACTAAAATTAAAGAAAAAGCATAGCAAAAAAGAATTAATTTTTTTTTCATTAAATACCTCATATTTATGACACAAAGATTTTGTATCATAGTATTATAGATAAATGATATTTAGAACGATTAAGGAGATATAAAACAGTGAAGTCGATATTAATTATTGGAATGGGAAAATTTGGACACCATCTCTGCACAGAGCTGATCAAAAGCAACAATGAAGTTATGGTTATGGATATAAATGAGGAAAAAGTAAGGGATCTTATATATGATGTTTCAAAAGCACAGGTCGGAGACTGCTCAGACCCTAAGATCCTTAAGGGGATCAATGTGCCGCAGTTTGACATTGTATTTGTCTGCATAGGAACAAATTTCCAGAGTTCACTTGAAATTACGTGCCTGGTAAAAGAGATGGGTGCAAAATATGTTGTAAGCAAGGCAAATCGTGATGTTCACGCAAAATTTCTTTTGAGAAATGGCGCAGACGACGTGATTTATCCGGACAGGGATACAGCGGAGCGTGCATCAAAAAAATACAGCGCAAATCATGTATTGGATTATGTGGCGCTGGATGATAATTACTCAATCTATGAGATAAATCCACCACAGGAATGGGTAGGAAAAACAATCTGCGAAAATAATGTAAGGCAGAATTATAATATTAATATAATAACATTAAAAGCAGATGGTGGTTCAAGGATACTGCCTCCGCCAGACCATTGTATAAAGGAAGATGACGTGCTTATGGTCATGGGAGAGAACGCAGATGTGGAAAAGCTTGTGCAGCAGTTATAAAAGCTGTGGATACATAAAAGGTTATGTTGGAAAGGGGTACATAAAATGTGCAGTGAGAAAACAAATAGCGAAAATATGGAAACTTTTTTGAAATGGATAAATGAATCAGATAACATCGTATTTTTCGGAGGCGCAGGTGTTTCTACAGAGAGTGGTATACCGGATTTCAGAAGTGTTGACGGACTTTACAATCAGAAATATGATTTTCCGCCGGAAACCATATTAAGTCATTCGTTTTATCGCAAAAACCCGGAAGAATTCTACAGATTTTACAGAGATAAAATGCTCTGTCTGGATGCTGAACCTAACATAACACATATAAAGCTGGCTGAACTTGAAAAAGCTGGCAAATTAAAGGGAGTCATAACACAAAATATTGACGGACTGCATCAGAAGGCGGGAAGCAAAAACGTTATGGAACTTCATGGAAGTGTTTTGCGCAACTATTGTGAGAGATGCCTTCAGTTCGTAAGTGCGGAGGACATACTTCATTCAGAAGGTGTTCCGAAATGCCCGAAGTGCGGAGGCCCGGTAAAACCGGATGTTGTGCTCTATGAGGAAGGATTAAACCAGAAAACACTGGAGGATGCAATATATTATATAAGTCATGCGGAAGTGCTCATAATAGGTGGAACTTCGCTTGCGGTATATCCTGCAGCTGGACTTATAGATTACTATAATGGAGACAAGCTTGTGCTCATAAACAAGTCGGCAACACCAATGGACAAAAGAGCTGATCTTTTGATACAGCAGGGACTTGGTACAGTGTTTGAACAGATACAGATATAGTTTATAAAGGGAGATATTATGGATAAATACGCAGTAGGTGATATCGTAAAGCTAAAAAAACCTCATCCATGTGGCAGCAGTGAATGGGAAATATTAAGAGTAGGCGCCGATTTCAGGCTCAAATGTATGGGATGCGGCCATATGGTTATGGTTCCGCGGAAGCTTGTGGAAAAAAACGACCGGGGTCTTACAAAGAAAGAACAATAGCCTGATATATGCCTCAATATATAGTGGAATAAATTTTTTTAATAACTAAATTTAAAAAAGCCTTGAAATCCAAGCGATTTCATGGTAATATTTGAAATCGTGGTATATTAAATTCCTTGCTCATAATCAGATTTATGAGCCAGAGACCAAAAGGAGGTAAAATTCGCATGAACAAATATGAATTAGCACTCGTTGTTAGTGCAAAGATCGAAGATGATGCGAGAACAGCAGTAGTCGAGAAGGCAAAAGAGTACATCACACGTGCCGGCGGTACTGTTACAGAAGTTGAGGAGGCTGGTAAGAAGAAATTAGCTTACGAGATTCAGCACATGACTGAAGGCTTCTACTACTTCATCCAGTTCGATGCTGAGGGAACAGTTCCAGCAGAGCTCGAGCAGGACGTTCGTATTATGGATAATGTTCTTCGTTTCTTATGCGTTAGAAAAGACGAGGCCTAGTATAAGAAAATAGGAGATTGTATTATGAATAGAGTAATACTAATGGGTAGATTGACAAGAGACGCAGAAATCCGTTACTCACAGGGGGAAAGTTCAACAGCAATCGCAAGATTTTCTCTTGCTGTAGACCGCCGTTTCAGAAGAGAGGGCGATGAACAGACAGCGGATTTCATTAACTGCGTAGCTTTTGGCAGAACTGCAGAGTTTATGGAGAGATTTGGCCGCAAAGGAACTAAGTTCGTAGCAGAAGGCCGTATCCAGACAGGCAGTTATACAAACAAAGACGGACAGAGAGTATACACTACTGACGTCGTTGTAGAATCGGTTGAGTTTGCAGAGAGTAAATCAGCAGCATCAGGTAGTGATGGTGGATTTACACCGGCAGACAGACCATCACCTAGCCAGGCCGCAGGTGATGGCTTCATGAACATTCCTGATGGAATAGATGAAGAATTACCATTTAACTAAGAGTTGTCCGCAAGGACAAATATTTAAGGAGGTAACAAGCATGGCTTACAATAAATCAGCTGATGGATCTTCTATGAAAAGAAGACCAATGCGCAGAAGAAAAAAAGTTTGTGTATTCTGCGGAAAAGATAATGTCATTGATTACAAAGATACAAACAAATTAAAGAGATACATCTCTGAGAGAGGAAAAATCCTTCCACGCCGTATCACAGGAAACTGTGCTAAGCATCAGAGAGCCCTTACAGTAGCAATCAAGAGAGCACGTCACTTAGCTCTTATGCCATACGTACAGGAATAAATCGAACTTATTAACCCCAGCTGTCATGAGACGGCTGGGGTTTTTATCATTACGTTTAATTGTCACTTTTTTGATTACGCTGCTGGGATTTTGCCCTGTATAGCGTTAGTTTTTCAGCGGGATTAGATTCAAAGACTACATATGTAGAACAAAGCACAGGGTATAAATATTCAGGGGCAGCACTTATGAATGGTGGATATGCATTTACCTGTGTGCAGGGAAATTATCCGGCAATACAATTACATTTTGTGGCAGAGGATAATTTAAAATAATGCATTGATTAAAAAGGGGCGGTGATATCATATCACCGTCCCTCTTTTTTTCGTGCCTTGATCTTGGTAAATTCTATAATTTCCTTTTTATCATCATCGGAAATCTTTGAAAAATAAAAAAGCATTTTTTTCTCTAGATCAGAATGAAATATATATTTTTTCTTATTTGCAGGATCATTATAAAATTTCAAATATTCAGCTAATTCGGAACTTGCCTGTGTTGGTTTGGGAGCGTCATAGACTTCATCTCTGTCGATATTGACAGTAAGATGTAAAAGATCTTCAAGTGAAATATTATATAGACCTGCGAGCTTATAAAGTGCGGTAGCATCCGGAGTCCGTTTACCGGTTTCATAGTGACTGTACGTTTGCCGGACAACCCCAAGGACTTCAGCAACATAGTCCTGCGTATAATTATTCATTTTTCTCAATTCCTTAAGCTTCTCTGGAAGTAAATTCTTGATCATATTAATACCACCTTCTCTTTTTTGAGTATATTTGTAGCGCTACAGCTGAATGTTAACAAACGTAGCACATAATTAGTGAGGCAATAATTAGTATTGCGTCTGATAAGTAAATAGATACCCAGTGAGATATAAGTAAAATGAATAGGTAATATTGTATAAAACAATGATAGTTTTTATGGTGATATTGATTAAATTATTGTTGAAAAGTAACAAAATGTAGCGTTTTTGCTCTGTAGATGTTAACATGCTGTAGCATAAGGACGATATAAATGTTACAAAACGTAGCAAATGAAAATATGAATGTAACTATATGCTACAGAAATAAACATATTCAAATGAATAGATACATGGAGGTAGAAATGCTAAAGCTTTCACTTAAAGAAGGACAGTATGTAAATATAGGCGATGATATCCGTGTAGTATACGTGGGAGGAAATGGCAAGCATGGCAGATTGCTGATCGATGCTCCACGGCACATGAATATTTCGCGAAGTAATAATGATCCGGATCCAAATCGAAGGAAAGAAACGTATTATCCGGAACCAGAGATATCAGAGACTGCGCAGAAGGAAATCCAGAGAATCATCTGGAACGAGCGGCAGAAAATGGCTGATAAATCATAACATGTTAATAAGCAGCGTGATATTTAAAATGTTATTGCTCACACAATAGTGTGGCCTGTAATAGCAGATATTACACCCGGGAGCTGTTTGTTATATAAAAGCGCATGGCATAAAAGCTATATGTCATATGCGAAGCACAATTAAATAAGCCATAAAAGGTTACGGATCACATTTTATTTGTGAGCAGTAGCCATAAAATGGCGGTAACCCTCGGGAAAAGGATTTCCAGAGGCGAAAACATAATAACCCACGAAGTGGGACAAGGAGGATTATATTATGGTAGTACAACACAACATGCAGGCAGCAAATGCCAACAGAATGTTAAACATCACAACAAACGCACAGTCAAAGAGCACAGAGAAGCTTTCTTCTGGTTACAGAATTAACCGTGCAGCAGATGACGCAGCAGGACTTACAATATCTGAGAAGATGAGAAAACAGATCCGTGGACTTGATCAGGCATCTACAAATGCAGAGGATGGTGTATCATCTGTACAGACAGCTGAGGGTGCACTTACAGAAGTTCACTCAATGCTCCAGAGAATGAACGAGTTAGCAGTTCAGGCTTCTAACGGAACAAATGCAGAAAGTGACCGCAAGGCAATTCAGGATGAGATTTCACAGCTTACAACAGAAATCGACCGTGTAGCAGAGACAACAAAATTCAATGAGACATATCTTCTTAAAGGAAGCAAAGATGGTGCTAAGCACGATATGAAGGTGGGAGCACATGATGCAGGTCTTAAAGGAACATTAGTAGATAATGGTGCTACAGCTACATTTACTCCAGCAGCAATGACAGAGGGAGGAACTGTCTCAGTAGGTGGAAAAGAGTATACAGTTACTGGAATTACAGAACCTACATCTTCTAAAATTGAAGCTGGTACTGCAGGTGCAGCAGCTGCAAAACAGACATATACATTAAAGTTAGCTGGTATGGGATCTAAACTTGCAGGTAAGACAAAGTTTAATATTGCAGGAAAAGATTATGAGATTACCCTTGAAGAAGGCGATGATGCTACTAAAATAGGTGACAAACTGGCTGCGGCTATTAATGGAAAAATTGATGATGGTTTAGGTGGAAAGTATAAAGTTACAAATGCCACAGGAACACTTACATTTGAAGCATCAAAGGAAGGAGCTGGTGCAAAAGTTTTAACACAGGCATCAACACATACAGCATTAGAGAATGCAAAATCATCAGATGCCGTTCTTGATCTTATGCAAAATGAACTTGCAACAGCAAGCAGCATTGGTACAGATACAGCAGCAACTGTTACAAAGAATACAGATGGAACGTTTACGATTACAAAAGGAACTGTAAGTGTTTCAGATTCTCTTTCATTCAGTTTACATGTTGGATCAGACGCTGACATGACAAATAAGATCAGTGTAGATATCGAGGCTATGGATTCTTCATCACTCGGAGTCAAAGGAATCAATGTAAATGATGATACTGGTGTAGCAGCTACGTATGCAATTGATGCTATTTCAGATGCTATTTCAAAAGTATCTTCACAGAGATCTGCTCTCGGTGCTGTACAGAACAGACTTGAGCACACAATTGACAACTTAGACAACGTAGTAGAGAACACAGAGACAGCTGAATCTCGTATCCGTGATACAGATATGGCAGAAGAGATGGTTAACTACAGCAAGAACAACATTCTTGCTCAGGCTGGACAGTCTATGCTTGCACAGGCTAATCAGTCAAATCAGGGTGTACTTTCTCTGTTACAGTAATTATTACATAATGTATTTGCGAGAAGCATGTAAACATAGGGAGCTCCATTTGGGGTTCCCTATATTTAGTATACTAAATAAGGCGGTAGTAAAGATGATATGGAATCAATAAGTGCTGTAATATGGACATTTTCAGTATCCCTTATAATGTTTTGCATAAATAGTAAAAGAACGATTGTATGTGGGACTTCATATGAGCAGCTGATAATACTTTTAGAAGGTAAATATGGATTTTTAAGAAAAAAGAGTACTCGATGCACAAGCATTTCGACTGAAGAAAACTATTGGATCAGTCCGTTTAAAATATTAGAAATATTGATACTTGTATCAATCGTTGGAACGGCATTCTTTAGTAGTCAGGAAAGTAATTGTGGAATATTATTTATCATATTAATACAGATAGTTATATTGCTTATTTTTATAGGTGTCTTATGGAATATGATAAGGATGGATGGAGTTGAAAAAGGAATCCAGAAATATATCCAGAAAAATTTTCATGTATGGGAAAATTTATTGAAAGATCGTGTTCAATCTAATTGGGAAAGGCTGATAATAAAGGATTCTTTTGAACAGGCTGCCTATACTGCAGAGGAAAGAGATACCTTATTTTGCTGGGTACATACTATTGAGAAAGTTATTCATGAAAATATGAATCAGAATGATAATTATGAAATTGCGATGTATCAAAAAGTATTCAGGACGATTCTTGTAAATGATGACAGATTTTCTAAGAGATGGAACTTTGTCTTAGCAGATATATTAAATTCAGCTGATGATAGGCGAATCAATAAAATGAAAGCATTGACATATCTGCTCGCAGAGCATACGGAAGAATATGGTGAAAAATACTTATATGAGTTTCTCGAAACCATTGAAAGTATAAGAATGACTTATAACTGTGATAAAGATATGTACATATGGGCAGCTGCTTACAATTATGCCAGAAGCAGGGAAGTGAACGAAGACTGGCGACGGATATATTTCAGAAATATATATGAATTAGTTGCCGTAAAATATGGATATTCACGGTATGAAGTCGAAAAACAGCTGCAAGATGAAATTGATGAGGTTATCAAATATCGAAAAATAGTTGTTAAGGAGGTCGAGTAGAAATCATGACCCAATATGATGTATGTTCTTTAATATTGTATAAGCAGCACTATAGGGACTATTATGGTAAAGAAAACAAACTTCCAGAGGATATATTCAGTAGTTTTGGATATTACGATGGTTTCAAAGTCAAATATGAGAACGGATATGATAAGGATAAAGAAAACGAGAAAAAGTCTAATGCTGTTACGTTTATAGAGGCCTTATATGATAACACACACAATCCAATATATGAGCTAAACGGCAGATATGGGGTTCAGATTATTGGAATGTTTAGAACAAATTCCAGTAGCTTTTTGGAACATTATAAAGATAGTCTCTATGCTGCGGTAGGGTTTGTTCAGATTAATGAGACATATGATATAGTAAATGATCCGGAATTTGAAAAATTGATTAGTAAAATAGAGGCCATTGACGCAGAAAAAAATATAATGGTTTTTGGAACATTTGATAATGCGGATATTATCATACTTATTAAAGGCGATTGCCTATCACAGATTGACAATATAATAAATAGTATTGATGAGTTAGATGAAATTTGTTATATGCATACTATTACAGGAATATCACAGCCATATTTAAATGAGAGTGCAAAACAAACATGGCTATTACAAAGGTGGAATTCAAAAAAAGTACGTTTAGATCTTAACATTGATGAATTTACTATTCGGATAGCAGCTAAGGATAAGAATAATGTTATAAATTTGCTGCAGAACATAATAGACACAAAAAGTAAAGATATACACCTTAATAATTCAGCATATATAAAAAATAGTCTTAAGACTTGCGATAAATTATGTATCTATGGTCATCATGATATTGAACTTATATTTAAGAATGCCCCTGTAGAGTTTCTGCTTTTTTCTATGCTGCCGAAAAGTTTGTTGTCACATGATAACAATATATTTGGATCACAGTTGTATAACATTGAAAGTGGATACAAATATAAAATAAAGGGCGAAAATGAACAATCGGATATAGATAGAAAATCTGTATCTTCTGCACAAGGACAACAAAGCCAGAATATAGATTCAAAAATAGAAAACCTGATGAATAAAATTAAAGAGAAGGGAGATAGTCTTCATGAGGATCCTGTAATTCAGGCATTATATAATTCTCTTAATACATTGTCACAGTTTGAAGGCTTTCAGCTGGCAGACGATATATTTTATCTGGTTTATCCGGCAATAAATAATTTTTTAAACCAGTATCTGGAATATAGTCAAAGAGAAGATAAAATCATAGATGAAAATATAGCAGAAATGATTGAATACATGAATTCTGTTGTGCAGCACTCTGTACATACTGATCAAATGTTTTTGATGATTCCCGGGTATTGTGGAAGTTCGTTCGGATTATCGACTAAGTTGACGTTGTTTTATCAATGGATGGCATATGAGGTTATAGATATACTGGGAGAGCACAGCTATAAGTATGATGTTTTGCTGAGTCCCGAGGCTAAGACAAAACCAGAAACGAAAGAAATACGATATGATGTAAATGAACATGCGATTATTGTCAGATTCGGACAGAAAATGTTATTTCAGCCAGATTTTTGCATTATACTTATACATGAATTGGCACATTATATCGGAGAGAAAGAGCGTAATAGAGAAGTAAGAGCAGATAAATGCATACATCTGATATCGAAGCTTACAGCAGATATGATGTTTACGGATGTTCCATATCTTTATGGAAAAGATAAGTACAATGTCGAAAAATATAAGCAGAGTATAGGTAGTAATATCGAAAATCACATAAAAAGGCAAGCATCAGATGAACTGCAAAAAGAGTATATTAGCGAATTATATGCATCAGATCTTGAGTATATGCTCAAGCAGTTGATTTTTCAAATTGTATGCATGGATGAAAAGGATAGTCTGTTTGAAAAAATATTTCTGTCTGTAAATGATGCGGTCAGAATAATCAGAGGAGGATATGTGCTAAATAGCTTTTCGGATAAGCAGAAGGCAACACAGATGTACTGCAAAATTATGGAAAAGATTATGCAAAACTGTAAGAAGAGCCTTTTCGAAGAAACTATGGATAGAGTTATAGAGAAGCTTTTAACCACGTTTAAAGAGGTTTATTCTGATATAGCAGCATATGAGATACTCAAATTTGATTTTCAAAATTACCGGAAAGCATTCAGTGTATCTGAAAACATAGAAATATCTTCGGAAAATGTTTCGCCAATGCAGAGTATAAGGGAACTTATAATGCATAAAGTGATCGGAGAAAGCGAAGAATATCATAGTGAGGCTTTGGAACTTAGGGACACCTACTTGGAAGAGCAGATGTTCTCATACAGCTATGTCCAGACAGAACTTATAGAATATGCCCAGGAATGTCATCATAAACTTTATATGAATTTTATTGATTCAGAAAAGCATATGAAAGCTGAGGATATAAGGAAGGCATATACGGCTTTGATGGATAAGGATAATAATAAAAATCTTTACGATATTGTATTAAGCAATGTCCATATTTATAAACAAAATATTAAGAAAAATAATGAAAAAACTTAATATATTGACAATATATCATTTTTTATTGTGGAATTATCGCCAGAGTGGTATACTATAGGTGCACTTTTTAAAAAGGAGGTTAAGCCTATATGTTAGAATATACCAATTCTGGCTATGGTAAATTTAGTGTGGGTAACCTTACTAGAAGGTTTAAACCTGCCAAAAGTGAATGGAATTCATTTTCCGTTAGACCATTAACAGATAAAGAATCAAAAGAACTTCAAAGAGGCATACATGGTGATGGCTCAAAAAAGTTTTATAAATTTGATTGATAAATAAAAAGCCTGTCAGACTTCATAGGAGAAATCTGGCAGGTTTTTATTATGTCTTATATAAAAATTTTCCGCTAGTATAATCTCAAATAGTGAAAATAACGATAAAAAGGTATATATAGCTTGTTTTAGGCAATAAAAGGTTTTAAAAACTAACATTTATATTATAATAGCTGTATATATCTTTATGGAGGCAGTAGTATGTCATTGAAGGCAGAGAAAATTTTTAAACCGGGAGCATTTCCAGAATATACATATGTATCCAGAAATTATGAAAATACAGGAATATCATATGAATTAAGGTTAAAACAGGCTTTAAGAACAGCTGGATGTCTGACATCAATTATAGGACCATCTAAAATGGGAAAAATCATATTATGTGAACAGGTTATAGGGTTGGATAATATTGTTGAAGTCTCAGGAGCAGACTTTAATGAAAACACTGATTTCTGGGCAATAATTGCAGCTAAGGTAGGACTTCCTTATATGGGTGAAATTACTACAGAAAGAGCTTCAACAGAAGGAAAAAGTGAAGAAAGAGACAGTAAAAGTGAAAAATATATTCTATCAAAAGATAAAATTATTCGATATTATATAGAAAATAATAAAATCCTTGTGATTGATGATTTTCATTATGCGTCAATGGAAATGCAGATGAAGATGGCACAACAATTAAAAGATGCAATTCGCCGAGAACTGAAAGTCGTTGTCGTTTCTTTGCCTCACCGAGCTGATGATGCAATTAGACAAAATGCTGATTTGTCAGGAAGATTAAGCCTGATAAATATAGAAACATGGAAAGAAGAAGATCTAAAAAAAATAGCCATAAAGGGATTTGATAAGTTAGAAATAAAAATAACTGATAATATTGCAGAAAAATTAGCTGTTGAGTGTTTAACATCGCCACAATTAATGCAATATATATGTTTAAGTATTTGTACTTTGTTGGAGGATGAAAAAAAACAGGAAGTTAACGATGAAATATTGGAAAAAGCTTATAGATTTACAACTATAAATTTTAATTATGCAGATGTAGTGAGCGTATTAATAAAAGGACCAAATCCAAGAGGACAACAAAGAAAATTATATAGAACAGTAGACGGAAAAGAATTGGATTTATATGGAATTATTGTTGAATCATTAGCAAAAAATCCACCAATGACCGAATTAGATTTTGAAAGCTTTTATAATAGAATTTTTAACGTTATCGAGGAAAATGATAGGTTAAAACTGGAAAAGCAAACAGTTAGAAATCATTTAAACCATTTACAGGAATTATTGGAGGGAAAAGAAGAAATTTATCGTGCAATAGAATGGAAAGATGGGAAGGTTTATGTACTTGATCCATTATTTCTATTTTATTTAAGATGGGGAAGAATTAATGGATAGGATAATTGAAGAATATATAGATAAAATCAAAGATATAGATAATGTAAAATCATAAAAGAAAGACAAAGTTATGAGAAATACTTTAATCGTACATTTGATGGAAAAAATGTAAGAATAGTAATCAATCAACCAGTTAAGCTTTGAATCATATTCCACACCGGTATCGTCACCATTGAAAGTATCGTTGATGCGACTACCAGCTTTACTGCAAATATTTCATCACAGCCGTATTTTGATGCGAGTATCATTCCTATCACCATCATAGAAAAGGCAGTATTGCAGTTTCCTATGGTGGTGATTGGATATGATGTAATCGGCATGGTTGAGAAGACTCCAAAGATGTTCTTCCGTTACAATAAAATGCTTACGGAAATATCGTGTTGCCAGATGAAGAGATGACAAAATTTTGGCGAAGTGTTATAGAAAATAAAGTCGAGAGAGTGGAATATTGGTTAGGCTTAGTACAACAAAATCTACGTTTCTCTAAAGATTTAATGCAGAATAATTTATCATTATCTATTTTCAATGGGATGAGTGTTGATAAAGTTAAAAACGAATTAAAAAAATTTATATTGCAGGAATGAATTTAAAGGTTAATGAGAAAGATGAGGTGGTTGATGTGTGTAAAGCATGGGAAGAACAGAAGGAATGTGGGAAAATGGAAATGTTATATTCTTTGGTTCAGGATGGGACTCTGAAGGCAGATAAAGCAGCAGATAAAGCAAATCTGACTGTAACACAGTTTGTAGATTCAATGAATAAGGCGGGATATAAAATACAAAGTACGATTTAGGATAAGAACAGGTGTATTACATTCCATACCGGAATTGTTACCATGGACAGGATAGTTGACGCAACAACAAGTTTTGTTACAAATATTTCATCACAGACGTATTTTGATGCGAGGATGCTTGTGGTGGCACCGGCAGGCATTGCCGTGAGAATGACACATACACCTGTGACGAGGGACGGCACACCAAGCAGTGTACATATACCAAAAAGCACAGCAGGCATTATTATAAGACGTAGCAGACTGTAGCGCAGTACCTCAAAATTAAATAATGACATGATATCAGCATCGGCGAGTATCATTCCTATCACCATCATAGAAAAGGCAGTATTGCGGTTTCCTATGGTGGTGATTGTATTTGTGATGATCGCAGGTGGTGTCCACTGCGATATCATAAACAAAAGCCTGGCACTTAAAAAGAGTATAGCAGAAATGAACGCTCATATTAATGATCATAAGAGATAAAAAGTTCTTGAAAAAGTTCGTGCAAACGAATAGAATATAAGAGAAAGGATGAGCGAAATGGAAAACTATATTTCAGTAGCAGAAACAGCAGAAAGATGGAAAGTTTCACCAAGGAGAATTCAAATATTATGTAATGAAAACAGGATAAAGGGTGCAATAAAACAAAGTGGAATATGGTTTATTCCGTGCGGAGCAAAAAAACCGGAAAGAATGAAGTCTGGCGTTAAAAGCGTAGAAAATAAAGTTCTTAATGTTTTGTCACTTTTTTCAGGTTGTGGCGGAATGGATTTGGGATTTGAGGGAGGCTTTGATGTACTAGCACAATCTGTAAATATGCATATGCATAAAGATTGGAAGGTTAAGAAAAGTAAGGATGGATGGGTAAAACTTCCGAAAAATAAATTTCATACAGTATTTGCGAATGATATTAAACCAGAGGCAAAAGCAGCATGGAGCAATTATTTTGGAACAAGAGGATTAGAGACTTCATCATATTACTTGGACAGCATTGTCGATTTAGTAAAGCTCCAAAAAGAAAATAAAATAAATATTTTTCCGGAAGGAATTGATATTGTAACAGGGGGATTTCCTTGTCAGGATTTCTCGGTTTCGGGGAAAAGAATGGGATTTGACACGGATAAGGGGCATAATGGTAAAAAAATAGATATCAATGCACCAACAGTTGAAAATCGCGGACATTTATATATGTGGATGCGGGAGGTCATTGCAATTACAAAACCCAAAATGTTTATTGCTGAAAATGTAAAGGGGTTAACTAATTTGAATGATGCAAAAGAGATAATAGAAAATGATTTTTCTTCAGTTTGTAATGGTGGATATTTAGTTGTTCCGGCCAGAGTTTTGAATGCTGCATGTTATGGAGTACCACAAGGGAGGGAAAGGGTTATCTTTTATGGATTTAAAAAATCAGAATTGACGGATGAGGCAACTAAAAGGTTGAGTGCTAAGGTTATAAGTTCTGAATATGATCCGTATCCTATTCCTACGCATTATTTAAATAAACAAATTTGTAAAGAAAATGAAATTCCATATGTGAATGTCAGGCAGGCTTTTTACGGACTTGAGGAGCCAGGACAATCACCAGATATAAGTCAGCAGAAATATTCTAAGGCAAAATATATGGGGAAACATTGCCAGGGACAGCAAGAAGTTAAGCTGGAAGGAATTGGTCCTACAATACGATCAGAACATCATGGAAATATTGAATTTAGAAGGTTGTCTAAGGAGCATGGAGGAGCCTATCTAAAAGAATTAGAGGAAGGAAATGAGGAAAGAAGGCTTACAGTCAGAGAATGTGCAAGAATTCAAACATTTCCGGATGACTATGAATTTATAATTCCTAAAAAGAATGGAAATTCATCGGTATCTGCATCTGAAGCATATAAGATAATTGGAAATGCTGTTCCACCATTGTTAGCATTTAACATTGCGAAAAGACTAGAAGATAATTGGACTATGTATTTTGGAGGGTAAGATGTCACAGAAAAGATTGTCCGCATATATTGAAAGATTATATGGCGTGCAGGAAAATATAGAAAGAAAACTTCAAGAGAAAAAAGCTCAGGAAGCAGATAAATTTAAAATGTCTGGTACAGATTTTGAGGCGGTAGTATACGAAAGCTTAATTGAAGCTGGTTTTGATAAGGAATCTATCACGCATAGTACACAGAAGTTTCCGGACTTTGTACTCGAAGATAAAACAGATGGGGATAAATTAGGTATTGAAGTAAAAAAGACGGATTCTTCAAAATGGGAAGTAATTGGAGGAAGCATATATGAAAGCTTGAAAAATGATATTGGTGATACCTACATAATAATGGCAAAGATGGGAGGGGATAAACCGGAAGTTCGATTGCGAAGATACGAAGAATGTATAGCGGATTTAAAAGTAACACATAGTCCTAGATTTTATCTGAATATGGATTTAGAAGTGGGAAAGGATTATCTTACCAGGAATGATGCTAAGGATTTATTGGAATTATCTGGTGATGATTTAAATCGTAAGATAAGAAAATTACTAAGGACACAAAAATCGACCTGGTGGAGTGAAGCTGAAACAACAGCATTTTCAGATTTGCCAAAAGAAGAGAAAAATATTTATTTAAACGAGGGGATAGCACTGTTTCCAGAAGTATTTAATGGTGATTATCACAATTTCACTCCGTGGCTTGTATATAATTGTTTTGTATGGTGTGGAAATGTAAGAGATATTTTCTCTGCAGGAGGTAATAAATTCCTTGATGACAGAGGAATTTATGTATCAGCCGTTATGTATCGTGCATTAGAAAATGCGCAAGAAATCAAGCAGAGAATATTTGATATGACAGATGAAGAGATGACAAAATTTTGGGGAAGTGTTATAGAAGATAAAGTCAAGAGAGTGGAATATTGGTTAGGCTTAGTACAACAAAATCTACGTTTCTCTAAAGATTTAATGCAGAATAATTTGTCATTATCTATTTTTAATGGGATGAGTGTTGATAAAGTTAAAAACGAATTGAAAAAAATTTATATTGCAGGATTGCACGACAAAATTATTTAATTGGAAATAGCATTTTTGTTTTTGGGAATATATTACAGTTAACAGAGTTGCCGAAGCCTTTTGAACATTGGGAACTACTTTTATATAAAAAGGAACGTTACACTTTTAAACAATGGAATGAATTTAAAGGTTAATGAGAAAGATGAGGTGGTTGATGTGTGTAGAGCATGGGAAGAGCAGAAAAAAAGTGGTCAAATTGAAGAAAGGATAGATATAATATCAAAATTTTTAGAAAACGGAGGAACAAAAGAAGAAGCTAAACGAATGTTAGAAGTATCAGAAGAAGATATAATTATGGCAGAAAAGAGAATATCAGAAATACACCAAACAATTTGTGTGTGAAATATTGGTATAGATGTATTACATTCGGGAGGGAAAATGTATGTCATTAACGATAAGAGCAAATCAGGGAAATACTATTGCGGCAGATAATGCCGGAATAAAAAAGAATGAATCGGCAGAGCAGATTAAGAAAAGAAATGTTGTGGATGCAAGGACTCTTATGATCGGAAACACAACAGATGAGAAAATTGATCAAAAGAAAAACAGTGTAAGAAATCAGGCTATGAAGCTTATACGTGATGCGTGGAAGAGCGACAACGATTCAGTTGACAGCAGAAAAGAGATGGAGGACGCACGTGCGCAGGCGCTTGAAGAAGCCAGAGATTATGAATCAAAGGCAAATGATATAGAAAAGCAGAAAAAGCAGCTTATGGAGGAGTATGGAATAGATCCGGATTCCGATGAACAAAAAGATCTGGAACTTTTGGAAAAATATCAGAACAATATGAGTGGTGCATCATATGATTCTTTTAGTGATCAGGAAAAAGAAAGATTAAAAGAATTACAGCATACAGATTTTACCGATTATCAGAAAAAAGTTCTGATGCTTAACTCTTCTAGGAATAGCATGACATCCGTGGCAGACCAGAAAAAACGCGAAGCACTTATGTACAGACAGAATCTGACAGATGCGAAGATAGATCAGTTAAAGTCTCAGGATATGTTAAAGGCACAGGATGCAGCCGATGAATTAAATCAGGCAGCCGCAGATGATGCGTTTAATATGCTTATCGAGGAAGGAAAGGACACAATAGACAACAAAACTGAAGAAGAGAAGGAAAAAGCCGAGAAAGCCCAGGAAAAGAAAGATGAGCAAGATGAAAAAATTCAGGCTGCAAAGGATAGAAAGCAGATTCAGGAAGAACTTGTGCAGGAAGCAGCTAAAAACCGCATAGAAAATGAACAGCCGGATACGGAATCGCAGGCAGCCCAAAATAACAGGCAGCGTGCCCAAAAGGATATGATCGAGGGAGAAATCGATTCACAAATGATGGATGCAGACGCATCTGCGCAGAATAAGCAGGTGAACAACGTAGAAAAAGCCCAGACCCACATCAATAATATCATGAAGAAAAATAATCTTATTAATGAAGATCTTAAGGGCATAGAGATTGATTTTAATTTCTAACACATAATCATTATGGTAGAGAAAACGATCTTATGAGCCTGTAAATTTATGTTTTACATTTTAACGGGTTAGAATTATATTCCATACAGGTATTGTTACCATGGACAGAATAGTTGATGCAACAACAAGTTTTGTTGCAAATATTTCATCACAGCCGTATTTTGATGCGAGGATGCTTGTGGTGGCACCGGCAGGCATTGCCGTGAGAATGACACATACACCTGTGACGAGGGACGGCACACCAAGCAGTGTACATATACCAAAAAGCACAGCAGGCATTATTATAAGACGTAGCAGACTGTAGCGCAGTACCTCAAAATTAAATAATGACATGATATCAGCATCGGCGAGTATCATTCCTATCACCATCATAGAAAAGGCAGTATTGCAGTTTCCTATGGTGGTGATTGTGTTTGTGATGATTGCAGGTGGCGTCCACTGCGATATCATAAGCAAAAGTCCGGCAAAACATGCTATTATACATGGATGAGTGACGACTTTTTTAATAGTTGCTTTCCAATCTGTGCTCTGTGTATAAATGGCTATGCCGGATGACCACATCATTATTCTTTGAGGGATAAGAAAGATAGATGCCATTGCAAGTCCGATAGAACCGAATACTCCCTCAGCTACGGGGTTTCCTAAAAATCCTGCATTTGAGCATATGAGTCCATACTGCAGGCTCATGCGGTGTCCGAGCTGTCTTTTACTGTATAAAATTTTACCGAGTATAACACTTACGATCTGAATGCCTATCGAGATAATAAAAACCATTCCAAACTGTTTGAAAATATTGCCATCGCAGTCTATCATGAATGATTTCACTATATTACATGGCAGAATAAGATAAATTACCAGATCATTTATGTTTTTCTGTCCTGTTGGACTGACTATTTTAAGTTTTTTAACGAGTGCCCCTATAAAAATGAGGAGCAGCATGGTTATTTGTAAAGTTAGAACGTTAGTCATTTTCATACCTCTGTCATATGTTATGGCTAGAATCAAATAATATAAATTTACTGAATATATACAAGCCGATAATCATTATAATATAAAACCAGCCAAATGTTTAATAATTTTTTAAATTCATTGCACTATCAAAGGAATTAATATAGAATGAAAAAAAGAAGGAGGTTTTGAGGATGGAAGCATATGTCATATTCTGGCTGGCAATGATAATCTTTTTTATCGTGCTTGAGCTGTTGACTATAGGCCTTACATCAATATGGTTTGCGGCTGGTTCAGTAGGAGGACTTATTGTGGCTGCACTCGGTGGAAATGTATTTATACAGGCAGCAGTTTTTTTGATAGTATCGGTTGTACTGCTATGTCTGACAAAGCCATGGGCAAAGAAATACATAAATTCCAGAGCACAAAAGACAAATGTGGATAGTCTTATAGGAAAAAAGACCATACTGACGGAGGATATTGATAATTTAAGGCAGACCGGTAAAGCTGTCGTCATGGGACAGGAATGGACAGTGCGGACTGATAATGATGGTGTGAAAATACCAAAAGGAACATTAGTAGAAGTAATAAACGTAAGCGGAGTAAAGCTTATTGTAAAAAGAATAAAGGAGGATTAGAAAATGGAGGGACTTATAGCACTCGCCATACTTATGATTATTATAATAGTGATAATCGTAAATTGTATCAAGATCGTGCCACAGGCACATGCAATGGTCATTGAAAGACTTGGGGGATATCTTACAACATGGTCAGTAGGACTTCACTTTAAGGTACCTTTTATCGACAGGATCGCAAAAAAAGTAATTTTAAAAGAACAGGTGGTTGATTTCCCGCCACAGCCGGTTATCACAAAAGATAACGTAACGATGCAGATTGACACGGTAGTATATTTCCAGATCACAGATCCAAAGCTTTACGCTTATGGTGTCGAAAATCCGATCATGGCTATCGAAAATCTCACAGCTACAACACTTAGAAATATAATCGGTGATCTCGAGCTTGATGAGACACTTACAAGCCGTGAAACAATCAATACAAAGATGAGAGCGACACTTGATGTGGCAACAGATCCTTGGGGAATCAAGGTAAACCGTGTAGAGCTTAAAAACATCATCCCGCCTAAGGCGATCCAGGATGCAATGGAGAAACAGATGAAAGCCGAGCGTGAAAGACGAGAAGCTATCCTTCGTGCAGAGGGAGAAAAGAAATCCACAATTCTTGTCGCAGAAGGTAATAAAGAATCTGTTATCCTTGATGCAGAGGCAGAGAAACAGGCTGCTATCCTTCGTGCAGAAGCAAAGAAGGAAGCAACAATTCAGGAGGCAGCAGGTCAGGCAGAAGCTATTCTTAAGATCCAGCAGGCTAATGCAGATGGTCTTCGCATGTTAAAAGAAGCAAATCCTGATAATGCGGTACTCCAGATCAAGAGTCTTGAAGCATTTGCAAAGGCTGCGGACGGAAAAGCTACAAAGATCATAATTCCTTCAGAAATACAGGGAATAGCTGGTCTTACAAAATCCATTGCAGAGATTGCATCAGACAAACAGGAATAAGTCAGACATAACAAAAGTTCTCATTTGGCATAAACCACTAAATGAGAACTTTTTTCTTTTTGTTTTCTTTGTACGCACAAAGTGGTATACTTTCTAGTAGGTGTATATAAAGGAGACATAATGAAGAAAAAGAAAATCAAATTTAAAGGGCGTTTGCGCAATTATATGTGCGGGCCTTTGTATTTTACTATAGTCTGGGTCTGCGCAGATGCGACAGCATTTACATATGACAAAAAGCTTGGAACCTGTCTGACAGGATTTACAGTTCTTTATCTGGCGCTTGTATTGTGTTTATACTTTAAATGCAAAAATATTGTGGCGAGTGAGCTTATCAGCTTTGCCACAAAATATTCGATCGTACAAAAGAAGCTTCTTAATGAGTTTGAGATTCCGTATGCATTGTTGGAGCGTTCAGGAAAGATTTTGTGGATGAACGAAAAATTTTCTGAAAAAATGGACATTAATAAAAATTACCATAAATCGATAACCACACTGTTTCCGACAGTGACGAGAGAGTTTCTTGCGAAGAGCGAAGATGTGTCAGACTTAAGGATCGAAAATGATGATTGTGTAGTAAGGCTTATGCTCAACAGGATATATTTCGATTCGGTAGCTGATGAAAATGAAATAATCGATGCCGAAGGAACGGACGAATTCCTCACTGCACTATATGTGTTTGATGAGACAGAATTACACAGCTACAAAAAAGAAATAGAAGAACAGAAACAGGTATGTTCACTTGTCTATATTGATAATTATGACGAGGCATTAGACAGTATAGAGGATGTAAAACGTTCATTACTTGTTGCCCTTATCGACCGCCGTGTCAACCAGTATTTTGCAAAATACGACGGACTTGTCAGAAAAATAGAAACTGATAAGTACTTTGTAGTATTTAAATATAAATATCTACAGCAGATGAAAGATGACAAATTCAAGGTGCTTGATGAGGTAAAAGCCATAAAGGTTGGAAACGAGATGGCGGTTACACTCAGCATTGGAATCGGAATTAAGAGCGATAAATATAACGAGAACTACGAATATGCCAGAAATGCCATAGATCTTGCACTAGGACGAGGTGGAGATCAGGTTGTGATCAAAAACAAAGATGACATATCTTACATAGGCGGCAAGTCTAAGCAGGTAGAGAGCAAAACCCGTGTAAAAGCAAGGGTAAAAGCCCAGGCTCTGCAGGAGATAATAGAGACATGCGAGAATGTCCTTATCATGGGACACAGCATAACGGATGTAGATTCGCTTGGTGCCGGGGTCGGTATATACTGCGCAGCAAAAAGCATCGACAAAAAGGCACAGATAGTAATAAATGATCCTACAAGTTCGGTACGTCCGCTTTTGGAAACATTTACCACAGAAAGAGGCTATCCGGATGATATGTTTATAGACAGTGCCGAGGCACTTGAGATGGTCAGCCGTGACACTCTTGTCATGGTGGTTGATACAAACAGGCCGAGCTATACAGAATGTCCGGATCTGCTCAAGCGTACAGACAAGATAGTTGTCTTTGACCATCACAGACAAAATAGCGAGATAATAGAAAACCCTACGCTCTCGTACATTGAACCATATGCATCAAGCGCATGTGAGATGGTTGCAGAGGTTTTACAGTATTTTAACGATGGAATAAAGATAAATGCAACAGAAGCCGATTGTATTTATGCAGGAATACTCATAGATACAAATAATTTTATGACAAAAACAGGTGTAAGGACATTTGAGGCAGCTGCATTCTTAAAGAGATCAGGAGCAGAGGTTACAAGAGTAAGAAAGATGCTTCGAAATGATATGGCATGCTATAAGGCGAGAGCCGAAGCTGTGCGCCATGCTGAAGTATACAGAGGAGCATTTGCAATTTCAGTCTGCCCGAGCGAAAATGTAGAAAGTCCGACAATAGTCGGCGCACAGGCTGCAAATGAACTTTTAAACATAATAGGAATCAAAGCATCATTTGTACTTACAGAATATAACGGAAAAATATATATAAGCAGCAGATCAATCGACGAGATAAATGTACAGCTGATCATGGAAAAATTAGGAGGCGGAGGTCATCTTAATGTCGCAGGGGCACAGCTTAGCGATTGTACAGTTGTTCAGGCAAAACACATGATCCAGGATACAATTGATGAAATGCTCAAAGAAGGAGACATAGAAGAATGAAAGTAATTTTATTACAGGATGTAAAAGCTCTCGGAAAGAAGGGCGATATCGTAAACGTAAATGATGGATATGCAAGAAATGCGATCATACCTAAAAAGCTTGGTGTAGAGGCTACACCTAAGAATCTGAATGATTTAAAATTACAGAATAAGCATGCCGACAAGGTTGCACAGGAAAACTATGAGAATGCATTAGAACTCAAAAAGACAATAGAGAATTCAAAAGTAGTTGTAAAGCTCCGCTCAGGCGAAGGTGGAAAAACATTCGGTTCAGTTTCCACAAAAGAAATATCCGCAGCAGCAAAGGAACAGTGCGGACTTGACATCGAGAAAAAGAAAATGCAGCTTACAGAGTCAATAAAAGCGCTTGGTTCATATGAAGTTCCTGTAAAGCTTCATCCAAAAGTTACAGCAAAACTTACTGTTTCAGTAGTTGAGGGATAGGAGGTTTTCCTTTGGAGGAGACACTTATAAAGAGGATAATGCCTAACAGTCTTGAGGCAGAGCAGTCGGTCGTGGGATCGATGATCATGAGCAAGGATGCGATAGTAACAGCTAGTGAGCTTTTGATAAAGGATGATTTTTATCATAAGCAGTACGGCATAATTTTTGACACAATGGTGGAGCTTTTTACGGAGGGAATGCCTGTAGATCTTGTCACTCTGCAGAACCGCCTGAAAGAGAAGGATGTTCCGGCGGAGATACAGAGCCTTGATTTTGTCCGGAATCTTGTAACCTCGGTGCCGACATCGGCGAATATAAAATATTATGCAAACATAGTAAAAGAAAATGCCATAAAGAGAAAGCTGATCCGTGTAACAGAAGACATTGAAAACGAATGTTATGCCGGAAAAGAATCGCTTGAGAGTGTGCTTGATAAGACGGAGCATGATGTTTTTGAGCTTTTGTCTACGAGACAGACGGGAGACTATGTCCCAATCAGGACAGTAGTAATGAACGCCCTTGAAAAAATAGAAAAAGCATCACAGCAGGAGGGAACGGTAACAGGAATCCCGACGGGATTTATCGACCTTGATTACAGAACAGCAGGACTCCAGCCATCGGATCTGGTGCTTGTTGCAGCGCGTCCTTCTATGGGAAAAACAGCTTTTGTCCTTAATATAGCACAACATGTTGCATTTCATGCAAATATGTGCACTGCAATATTTTCTCTCGAGATGTCGAAAGAACAGCTGGTAAACCGTCTGTTCTCACTCGAATCAAAAGTAGATGCACAGGCACTCCGTACAGGAAGCCTTTCGGATGCAGACTGGGAAAAGCTTGTTGAAGGTGCCGGGATAATCGGAGATTCCGAGCTTATCATAGATGATACTCCCGGTATAAGTATTTCTGAGCTTAGGAGCAAATGCCGTAAATATAAGCTTGAACATGATCTTAAGCTTGTAATAATCGATTACCTTCAGTTGATGACAGGATCAGGAAGGGGAACAGAATCACGTCAGCAGGAAATATCTGATATTTCAAGATCACTGAAAGCGTTGGCGAGAGAACTGTCTGTTCCGGTAGTAGCATTGTCACAGCTTTCACGAGCAGTTGAGCAAAGACCGGATCACAGACCTATGCTTTCGGATCTTCGAGAATCGGGAGCGATCGAGCAGGATGCCGATGTGGTAATGTTCATATATCGTGATGATTACTACAATAAGGACACTGAGCTTAAAGGAATTTCAGAAATTATCATAGCTAAGCAAAGAAACGGTCCTATTGGAACGGTAAACCTTGCATGGCTGCCGGAATACACGAAATTCGCAAATCTGGAACATTAATATACTTATTATGAAAAACCGTAAAGACGATGTTGTAAGACAATATCCACTTTACGGTTTTTATATATATTGTCGAAATAATACGACTAAAAAGGTTTGAATGTGCGGATGATAAGAACTATAATTTATATGAAACATAGTAACTGTTTATTACAGATACGGTATATAAAAAGGAGGATGCCAGGTTGGAAAAGGTACGTTACATGATCTCTGATGCAGCAGCTGCTGTAAATGTAGAGACACATGTTTTACGTTACTGGGAAGATGAACTCGGCCTTTTAGTTCCAAGAAACGAAATGGGACACCGATACTATACTAGAGAAAATATACAGGAATTTCAAAAGATCAAAGAATTGAAGGAAAAAGGATATCAGCTACGTGCAATTAAAAGCATCCTTCATGGTGAAGGTGAGAGCATACCAAATGTGTCACCGATGCGGACGCCGGAGGCAAGAATGGACGAATTCAGGGAACTTATGGCGGGTATAGTGGGGAATGCGATTGCCCAGAATAATGAAGAACTGAGTATGCAGATAACAACAGAGGTACAGGAAAAAATATTAAAAGAGATAAACTACCTGATGAGAGAACAGGATAACCAGCAGGAAGAACGTTTCAAGAAGCTTGACAGTGCGATACGTGGAAATATAAGAAAAAAACCACTTCTTTTCAGGAAACATGAAAAAAAGGACAAGCTTAAGCCTGTACATATAGTAGAATAAAGAATATAAAAGACAATATAAAAAAGGCGACCACCTCTGAGGCGGCCGCTTTTTAATTTACTTAGCGTTATGCATGGCTAAAATTAGCCCTGGCTGATTGCTCCAGTTGGGCAAACACCAGCACATGTACCGCAATCAAGACAAGAATCTGCATCGATTACGTACTGTGAATCTCCAGCAGAGATAGCACCTACTGGGCACTCGCCAGCACATGTACCACAGCTAACGCATGAATCAGAAATTACGTATGCCATAATGAAATCCTCCTTATAAAATAATGATCATTATCCGCCACCATTGGCTTAATCGAATTGTATTACAAATCATATCCTTTTTCAAGTAATCATTACTTTGTTTTTAGTTTAGCACAATTTCTTGAAAAGTGGCACTTACTATTATATAATAATAGCAGTATGTGTGGATGAAAGATTATGAGAAAGCAGACCATGCAGACATATATTGACAGAGGCAGAATATGGATACAGAAATAATAAAAATAAATAAAGACGATATAGACGAAAAACTGATGGAGCATGCAGGCGAGCTTATAGCAAAAGGCGAGCTTGTGGCTTTTCCTACAGAGACTGTATACGGACTGGGAGGGGATGCCCTGGATCCTGAAGCGTCAAGGAAGATTTATGCCGCAAAAGGCCGCCCGTCAGACAATCCTCTGATAGTACATATATCAGAATTTTCAGACCTTAAAAGAATTGCAAAAACGATCCCACCCGAAGCAAAAAAATTATCAGATGCATTCTGGCCGGGACCACTTACTATGATCCTTGAAAAAAGTGAGGCGGTTCCTGATGCAACGACCGGTGGAATGGGTACTGTTGCGATAAGGATGCCGAATCATCCAGTGGCACTTGATCTTATCCGAAAAAGCGGATGTCTTATTGCAGCGCCAAGTGCGAATACGTCAGGACGTCCAAGTCCGACAGAGGCTTCACATGTAGCAGAGGATCTCTCTGGTAAAATAGCGATGATAGTTGATGGGGGACCGGTTGGGATCGGAATAGAGTCTACTATAATAGATTTAACGGAGTCTGTGCCTATGGTATTAAGACCGGGCTACATTACGCCAGATATGCTTTCAGATGTTCTGGGTGTAGAGGTGGTGATCGATCCGGGAATAATAGCAGCAGACGACACAAGAAAGCCAAAGGCTCCGGGCATGAAATACAAACATTATGCGCCAAAAGCAGATATGGTTATTGTTGACGGACCAAAGGAAAAGGTTTTACAGAAAATAAATTCACTTGTAATAGATAACAGACAAGAGGGAAAAAAGGTTGCAGTAATTGCAACAGAAGAGACAAAAGAAAGCTATGATGCGGATGTTGTGCTTTCGATGGGAAGCAGAAGAGATGAGGATTCCATTGCACAGCATTTGTATAAAATACTCAGAGAATGTGATGATCTGGATGTCGAAAAAATATTTTCAGAAAGTTTTTCTACACCGAGGATTGGGCAGGCTATAATGAACAGAATGCTTAAAGCAGCAGGACATCACGTGATCAATTTGGATTAAGAGCTAAAATTGGGAGGCAGAAAATGAATCCATATGACAAAATAATTTTTGTTGCACAATCAGGTACATGCAGGGAACAGATGGCAAAGCAGATAATGCTGGATTTCCCATTAAGGAACCCGGCAGAGATTGAGGCAAAGGGTCTTGTGGTGCAGTTTCCGGAGCCGATAAACCAAAAGGCGGAAGCAGTACTTATAAGCAATGGAATATCTACAGAAGGGCTGGTATCAAGCCAGCTTGAAGAAGAAGATATTACAGACAGAACACTGATCTTTACGATGGAAGCCGTTCATCGTGAAAAAATACTTGAAAATTTCAAAAACGTATCACCTGAGCAGGTATTTGTGTTATCACAATTTGTTGGGGACGAATTGGAAATACTGGATCCATATGGTGGGGGACTGCCTAATTATGGATTATGCTACGAGAGTCTCAGGGCGACGATCAAAAAACTTGTAAAAATATTAAATGAAGGAGAAATGGTAAATGGGCAAGGTAGTAGTAATGGATCACCCGCTGATCCAGCATAAGATCGGTATAATGAGGAGAGTGGATACAGGTTCAAAAGATTTCCGTACATTAGTAAGCGAGGTAGCGATGCTTGAATGTTACGAGGCAACAAGAAATCTGGAATTATCTGACGTTGAGATAGATACACCTATCTGTAAGACCACCGTAAAAGAACTAAAAGGCAAAAAGCTCGCAGTAGTTCCTATTCTCAGGGCAGGGCTTGGAATGGTAGACGGAATGCTTGAAATGATTCCGGCTGCAAAGGTTGGACATATCGGAATGTACAGGGATCCAAAGACAGCTGAACCGGTAGAATATTATTGTAAATTGCCGGCTGATTGTGCAAACAGGGAAGTTTTTGTTGTAGATCCAATGCTTGCAACAGGAGGTTCTGCAGTTGCAGCACTTGACCTTTTAAAACAAAAGGGCGTAAAAAATATACATTTTATGTGTATAATAGCTGCTCCGGAAGGTGTAAAAAAGCTTACAGAGGCACACCCGGATGTAGATCTTTATATAGGTGCATTAGATGATCATCTCAATGAGAAAAAATACATTGTTCCGGGACTCGGAGATGCCGGGGATAGGATTTTCGGAACAAAATAGGAGGCGGTATCATGAGTACTTCGACAAAGAGACAGGATTATATTACATGGGATGAGTACTTCATGGGAGTTGCAATGCTGTCTGGCATGCGTTCAAAAGATCCAAACACACAGGTCGGAGCCTGCATAGTAAGTCCTGAACATAAGATTTTATCGATGGGATACAATGGATTTCCTCTTGGATGTTCGGATGATGAATTTACATGGTCGCGCGAGGGTGAGGATAACAAATATTATTATTCGACGCACAGTGAATTAAATGCGATACTCAACTACAGGGGAGGCAGCCTTGAGGGTGCAACGATTTATGTGACATTGTTTCCATGCAATGAATGTGCCAAGGCAATAATCCAGACGGGCATCAGGGAAGTTGTATATGACAGTGATAAATACGAGCATACACAAAGTGTTATAGCATCAAAGAAAATGCTTAAAGCGGCAGGCGTTACGCTCCGCAGATACGAGCATACTGATCGCATGATACACTTAAAATTATAGCTTGAGATCCAAAGAGAAAAAGCTTCGGCTTTTTCTCTTTTTTGTAGACAAAAATAGCAAAAATGGTATAATAGTTTATATGAAAAAGAATAATAATAAACAGATATTTGATGCGCTTATCATGGTATTTCAATTTGGGATAAATATGATAGTGCCGATATTTATTTGTACTTTGCTTGGTGTATGGATTGGTAAAAAGACCGGCATGGACTGGATAACAGTTCCATTATTTTTTTTAGGGGCTTTAGCCGGTGCCAATAATATATACAGGATGGCGAAGAAGCTAATAGACTTAGACGAGAAGGATAATGGTAATGCTAAGAAGGATAAATGATGCATTGCCGGGGTTAGTAGCAGGTATTATATTGTATGGGATTATTATACAGATTACAGGGGTGTGGTTTGTAGAGGACAGAGTATCATATTCTATAGGATTATGGTATGGGATTACAATAGCAATAGGTATGGCAATTAACCTGGCAAAGGTGATATTTGATTCCGTTACGATATACGGAGAAGAGAATGCCAATCGCAGAATTATCATGAAATCAGTAATGCGTTATGCTGTCGTGGTAATTCTGTTTTTTATATTGGGCTATTTTAAATTTGGCAGTTTGTATACAGCACTTATTGGAATTCTTGGGCTGAAGGTATCAGCATATGTTCAGCCGTTGTTTCAAAAGATTGCTGGCAAATTATCAGGGCGAAGTGATGCAGCCCCTGATGGAGAAGGCAAATAGCAGATAATAACTAAATAATGTACAAGGAGGTGATAATGTGAATCAGGCGATTTTGCTGGAAAGCAACGCAGATAATATCGATTTTATGATTCATGGTATCTTTTCCATAGAGATATTCGGACAGGAGGTCTGGATCACAACGTCTCATGCCTGCATACTTATAGTCATGGCACTTATGGTCATTTTTGCAATTGCAGCAAACAGAAAGTTAAAAAAGGCAAAGACAGTTCCGGATGGTTTTCAGAATATCATAGAACTCATAGTGGAAAAGCTTGACGGAATGGTGGAAAGTACCATGGGAAAATGGGCTCCGAGATTTGTAAACTATATCAGTACTATTTTTATTTTCATACTGATGAGTAATATCTCAGGTCTGTTTGGTCTCAGACCGCCTACAGCAGACTATGGAACCACACTTGCACTGGCGCTTATTACGTTTTGCATGATCAGATTCAATAAGGCTAAGCATCAAAGTGCAAAAGATATCTGGACCGGAATGTGCTCACCACTTCCACCATGGCTGCCTATATGGGCACCGATAAACATTATCAGTGAAATTGCAGTTCCGATATCTTTGTCATTGCGTTTGTTTGCAAACGTGCTTTCAGGAACTGTTATTATGGCACTGGTATATGGTCTGCTCAGATTTATAGCTATAGCATGGCCATCAGTATTACACGTATACTTTGATCTGTTTTCAGGGGCAATTCAGACGTATGTATTCTGTATGCTCACAATGACATATGTTACACAGGCTTGTGAGACAGATGAATAACACATCTACAAGGATGAAAGATATTTAATGTATTTAATAACTGTTTTATGATATAGACAGTTATGTATTTTAAGGAGGATTCAATTATGGATATCAACGGACAGGATTTAATCAGGGCATGTTCAGCAATCGGTGCAGGTTTAGCGGTAATCGCAGGTATCGGACCTGGTGTTGGACAGGGTATCGCAGCAGGACACGGAGCAGCGGCAGTAGGACGTAATCCGGGAGCAAGAGGACAGATCATGTCTACTATGCTTTTAGGACAGGCAGTTGCAGAGACAACAGGTCTTTATGGACTTGTTGTTGCGTTACTTTTACTCTTCGTACATCCGCTTGGATAATATTAGGATTAGATATTTTGTGCACTTTAAAGGCGCAGCAGAAAATCCTACAGAAAGGAGAGTAGAAAGTGTTAGCAGAATATTCATTTTTGTTCAATTTGGATGCCCAGCTGCTATTTGACACAGCTTTACTTGCGATTGCGGTATTTTTCTTATTTATGCTGATGTCGTATCTGCTTTTTGACCCGGCAAGGAAACTTTTAAAGGATCGTCAGGAAAAGATTGAAAATGATATTGATACAGCAAGATCAGATAAGGAAAAGGCTCAGGCTCTTAAGGCAGAGTACGAGGAAAAACTTAAGAACGTAGACAAAGAAGCTGAACTGATTTTGTCAGAGGCAAGGCAGAAGGCACTTAAAAATCAGAATAAAATTGTTGATGATGCAAAAGAAGAAGCTTCACGCATCATAAAAAGAGCGCAGGAAGAAGCCGAGCTTGAGAAAAAACATGCTATGGATGATGTAAAACAGGAGATGATACAGATAGCATCTCTTATGGCTTCAAAGGTTGTTGCTGCCTCAATCAATACACAGATCCAGGATACACTTGTTGAAGAGACACTTAAAGAGATTGGAGAATCAACATGGCAAAGCTAGTATCAAAAACATATGGTGATGCATTGTTTGAGCTGGCCCTTGAGGAAGGAAAACTGGATTTGCTGGCAGATGAGGTAAAGGCAGTATCAGAAATCATCTCAGATAATGGGGATCTGACCAAACTTATGAATCATCCGCAGATAGATAAAGAAGAAAAAGTCAAAATCATTGAAAACATCTTCAAAAACAGGATATCAGATGAACTTTTAGGACTTATGGTAATGATCATCGAGAAAAATCATTACAAACATCTGGTATCGGTATTTGATCATTTTACAGAATGTGTCAAGGAGTATAAGAACATAGGTACTGCATATATAACATCTGCTGTGGAACTATCAGATGAACAAAAGCAGGCAATTGAAAAGAGACTTCTGGACACAACCAGATATGTAGAAATTGAAATGAAATTTGATGTGGATGCCGCACTTATTGGCGGTATGAAAATCAGGATCGGAGACAGAGTAGTAGATTCAAGTGTAAAGACAAAACTTGAAGATCTGACCCGAGAACTTACAAAAATACAATTGAAAGTAGGTGAATGCGCTCCATGAATTTAAAACCAGAGGAGATCAGCTCTGTTATAAAGGAGCAGATAAAACGTTATGCTTCTTCGTTAGAAGTCGCCGATGTTGGAACGGTAATACAGGTGGCTGACGGAATTGCGCGTATTCATGGTCTTGAAAATGCGATGCAGGGAGAACTTCTGGAGTTCCCGGGAGAAGTATACGGAATGGTATTAAACCTTGAGGAGGATAATGTGGGTGCGGTTCTTTTAGGAATGCAGCACAACATAAGTGAGGGAGATACCGTAAAGACAACAGGACGAGTGGTAGAGGTTCCTGTCGGGGATGCAATGCTTGGAAGAGTAGTGAATGCACTTGGACAGCCAATCGATGGAAAAGGACCTATAGAGTCTGATAAGTTCCGTCAGATAGAGAGAGTCGCATCCGGAGTTATATCCAGAAAATCAGTAGATACACCATTACAGACAGGTATCAAGGCTATTGATTCAATGGTTCCGATAGGACGCGGACAGCGAGAACTTATAATCGGAGACAGACAGACTGGAAAGACAGCTATAGCAATAGATACGATCATCAATCAGAGAGGCCAGAATGTAAAATGTATATATGTAGCCATTGGACAGAAAGCCTCTACTGTAGCTTCGATAGTAAATGAGCTGGAAGAATTTGGTGCGATGAGTTATACAACTGTAGTTGCGGCGACAGCTTCAGAGCTTGCACCATTACAGTACATTGCACCATATTCGGGATGTGCGATTGGTGAGGAATGGATGGAAAATGGTGAGGATGTGCTTATTGTTTACGACGATCTTAGTAAGCATGCAGCAGCTTACCGTACACTTTCGCTTTTATTAAAGCGTGCACCGGGACGTGAAGCATATCCGGGAGATGTATTCTATCTTCACTCAAGACTGTTAGAGCGTGCAGCAAGACTTTCAGACAAACTGGGAGGCGGTTCACTGACTGCACTGCCTATCATAGAAACGCAGGCAGGAGATGTTTCAGCATATATTCCTACCAACGTAATTTCAATCACAGATGGTCAGATATATCTAGAGACAGAGATGTTTAACTCAGGTTTCCGTCCAGCCATAAATGCGGGTCTTTCGGTTTCGAGGGTAGGTGGATCTGCACAGATAAAGGCTATGAAAAAAATAGCAGCGCCTATCCGTGTTGAATTAGCACAGTACAGAGAGCTTGCTGCGTTTGCGCAGTTTGGCTCAGAGCTTGATGAAAGTACAGCAGAACAGCTTGCGCAGGGCGCCAGGATAAAGGAAATATTAAAGCAGCCGCAGTATAAACCGATGCCGGTAGAAAAACAGGTAATAATCATATATGCAGCGACAAATAAATATCTTCTCGATATCAAAATAGAAGACATCTTAAGATTTGAAGCAGAGCTTTTCGATTTTATAGATACAAAATATCCGGAAATTCCGGAAGCCATAAAAACAGAAAAGGTTATCAGTGAAGAAACTGAGAGCAGGCTTATCAAAGCTATAGAAGAGTGTAAGGCACAGTTTCGTTAATGGCAGAAAGTAGGTGGTAAAATGGCTTCAATGCGGGATATAAAGCGCAGAAAAAGCAGTATTTCAAGTACACAGCAGATCACTAAAGCCATGAAGCTTGTTTCTACCGTTAAGCTGCAGAAGGCAAGGGCACATGCCGAATCAACTGATCCTTATTTCAATTATATGTATAAAACCGTAAGTTCAATGCTTGCAAAAAGCGGAAACATAGATCATCCGTATTTAAAGCAGGGAGAATCAGGACGGAAAGCAGTTGTTGTGATCACGTCAAACAGAGGTCTTGCGGGAGGATACAACAGCAATATCGTAAAACTCATCACACATGGGGATTTGATAAAAGATGATCTGGACATATATGCGATAGGAGCAAAAGGCGAGGAGGCATTGCTGTCAAAAGGCTATAACATAGTCAAGAGTGCACCCCAGATGATGGAAGATCCGGAATATGATGATGCAGCTGTTCTTTGTAAGGAGGTGCTTAAATCATTTGCGGATGGCGAAGTCGGAGAGATTTATCTGGCATATACTCATTTTAAAAATACTGTCACACAGGAAGCTAAGCTTATAAAACTTCTTCCGGTGGAAATAGATACAGATGAGGCGGCGCAGGATAAATCCGGGGTACTCATGAATTTTGAACCGAATGAGGAAGAGGCTATAAACCTCATAATTCCTAAATATGTCACCAGCTTGTTTTATGGTGCGCTTGTAGAGTCGTTTGCCAGCGAAAATGGTGCGAGAATGCAGGCTATGGATTCGGCAACGAGCAATGCAGAAGAAATGATAGATGATCTGACACTTAAATATAACAGGGCACGTCAGGGCTCAATTACTCAGGAACTGACTGAGATAATAGCCGGGGCGAATGCCATTGAGTAAAAAGATAGGAGAAAATAAAATGGCAGATAAAAATGTAGGCAAAATCACACAGATTATCAGTGCCGTTCTGGATATCAAGTTTTCAGAAGGCAATCTGCCTGAGATAAATGATGCTATAGAAGTTCCACTTAAAGATGGAGGAAAGCTTATCGTAGAAGTTGCCCAGCACCTGGGAGACGATACAGTTAGATGTATAGCGATGGGACCGACTGACGGACTTATCCGTGGAATGGATGCTATAGCAACGGGGGCACCAATTTCTGTACCGGTAGGAGAACACACACTTGGAAGAATGTTCAATGTATTAGGAGATCCAATTGATGAGGCTGCTCCGCCGGTTACAGAAGAGAAATGGCCAATTCACAGAAAAGCTCCGGATTTTGAGGAGCAGGCGACATCTCAGGAAATGCTTGAAACAGGAATCAAGGTAGTTGATCTGCTCTGTCCATATCAGAAAGGTGGAAAAATCGGACTTTTCGGTGGTGCAGGTGTAGGAAAGACAGTTCTTATACAGGAGCTTATTCACAATATTGCAACAGAGCATGGAGGATATTCTGTTTTTACAGGTGTAGGTGAGCGTACCCGAGAGGGAAATGATCTATACTATGAGATGAAGGAATCCGGAGTTATTGATAAAACAACCATGGTGTTCGGTCAGATGAATGAGCCGCCGGGAGCGCGTATGAGAGTAGCCCTCGCAGGTCTTACGATGGCTGAATATTTCAGAGACAAAGGTGGAAAGGATGTGCTTCTTTTCGTAGATAACATCTTCCGTTTTACACAGGCTGGTTCAGAGGTGTCGGCGCTTCTGGGACGTATGCCGTCAGCTGTTGGTTATCAGCCGACATTGCAGACAGAGATGGGTGCACTTCAGGAGAGGATCACTTCCACAAAAAATGGCTCTATAACTTCCGTACAGGCTGTATACGTTCCGGCGGATGACCTTACAGATCCGGCGCCGGCTACAACTTTCGCACATCTTGATGCGACAACGGTACTTGAGCGTTCCATTGCAGAGCTTGGTATCTATCCGGCGGTAGATCCGCTTGCATCTACTTCACGTATCCTCGATCCTAGAATAGTAGGTCAGGAACACTTTGAGGTAGCACATGCAGTACAGGAAATTTTACAGAAATATAAAGAACTGCAGGATATCATTGCGATTCTTGGTATGGATGAGTTGTCAGAGGATGATAAACTCGTAGTCAGCCGTGCGAGAAAAGTTCAAAGGTTCCTTTCGCAGCCGTTCTTTGTAGCAGGACAGTTTACAGGACTTGAGGGAAAATATGTTCCAATCTCTGAAACGATCAGAGGATTTAAAGAGATTCTGGAAGGCAAGCATGATGATGTACCTGAAGGATATTTCCTTAATGTCGGAAGCATTGATGAAGTTCGTGCGAAAATGCATTAAAATGTGACCGGTAGTAATAAGGAGATGGCGTATGGCAGACATTATTTTTAAGATTGAAATAATCACGCCTGACCGCGTTTTTTATAAAGGGGAGACAGACTTTCTGGAATTCAACACGCAGTCAGGAGAAGTCGGTGTATACAAAAACCATATACCGATGACAACAGTTCTCGCACCAGGAATTGTCACTATACACAATGGGGACGAGGAAAAAATTGCAGCCATTCATTCAGGCTTTGCAGAAATACTTGGAGATAAGGTAACGTTTCTTGCAGAAATAGCTGAATGGCCGGATGAAATAGATGTAAGCCGGGCTGAAGCTGCAAAAGAGCGGGCTGAAAAGCGATTGGAAAATCATACAGCACAGACTGATATAAAGCGTGCGGAGTATGCACTCCGAAAGGCACTTATAAGGATTGATGCTGCACATCATGTATAATATTATATAAGGATTCTCCTGCTATATGCGGTTGTATATGGCAGGAGGATTTTTTTAATAGAAAATTGATTTTAACATAAATGTCAAAAACAAAGCTGCAAAATTGGTAATTATTTTTACTAAAAGTTGACAAGAAATTATATAGTACATATAGATAATTTTTTGAAAATATGTTTTAATAAAGTATATAAATTAGCCAAATAATGATGGGCAATTCAAATATGTTATGTTAAGTGAGGATGGTGCATATGTCGAGAAGAAAGCGTAACAGGCAAGTGACAACGGAGCTGGAAAATCAGGCTGTGCATAATGTAGAGCCGGTAAATGAACATAAAGATATAAATGAAAGCGAGCGTATCCAAAGAGCAGAATGGATTCATGATCAGGTAAAGCTGCAAAGAGAACGTGAGGATGAAACCTGGGAAAAAATCATGGAGGAGCAGAAACTCATTACGGAACGTATGCGCTCCATAGATGATGACATAAGCAGGAACCGTGAACTTGAAAGATATCATGAGGGCTGTCTGGAGGATATTACAGATCAGGTCTATTCACTTCATGGGGTTACGACAGACAAACTCGAAGGCATGACACGATATAAAAATGCAAAATTTCAGGGCGAGGCGACAGTTGTATTTGTAATGTCTATAATGATAGCTGCCATTGCGGCATATGCATATGGAGTTACATCACAGGTATGTATGTTCATGCTTTTATGCATAGGTGCGGAGGGAGCATTGCTTTCAGGCCCGCACAAAAAGAGAAATCTGCTGGGGGGAATATTCAGAACACTTTTCTTTGTCCCGGTAATACTTATGGCGGCAGAAGTTATAAGCTTTAAATACTATGAGAGCTATTATGAATATGTGACAATGATCGGTGAGGTAGCAGCAATACTGCTGGTTGTTATCGGAACAGCTACATACTTCCTCTACAATCCATACAGAAAAGACAAGAAATATGTCAAAGAAGCACAGGCTGACCTAAAAGAATTACATAAAGCTGCCAGAAAGAGCGTAAAGAAAAATAAGAAATTACGCATGAAGAATGAAGCAAAAGATCAGAAAGTACAGGCAAAGCTTGCAAAAAAAGAAGCAAAATATGAACGAAGGCAGCAGAAACATCAGTTAAAGATGGAAAAACGGGAGTTTAAGTCTGAACAGAAAAAGAAAAAAATGGAGATGAAGACGGAACTTAAGCGAAGTAAACTGATGGCGAAAGCTATGAAAATTAATAAAAAAGCCGGCATCATTGAAAATGAAATCGCTGCAGAAGAAACAGAACAAATAGGAAGTGTAAACAGCACAGAAAATATAAACCGCATACAAAATAAAGATTTAAAAGAAAATAATGGTGATAATAGAAAACACCGGGATAAAGCTCCCGAGGAAGTAAATCTCGATAACCCGGTGGAGTATATTGAACAAAATAACATAATTTCCATAACAAAGGAGCGTAAAATAGAATAGGGCTATTAGACTTTTTGCTGGGCTTAAAATATATAACATGGGGAGGTAATCGAAATGAAGATTACAGACAAAAAAGGTGTAAAGGTTACACCGGAAATGATAGGATTATTTTTTGAGGACATTAATTTTGCCGCAGATGGTGGTTTGTATGCAGAAATGATAGAGAATCGTTCGTTTGAGGCAAAAGAGGCATTCGGAACGCCGGGAAACTTCTATTCAGTTGATGACAATGGATACGCATGGAAACCATATACGGCGGGGGGATTGGATAAGCCTCGCATGCAGTATATAATGGGCACACCACTTTCAGAGGCTAATCCACATTATCTGAGATTTACTGCAACAGAAGCAGGACAGGGATTTTCCAATAAAGCATATGACGGGATCAGATTGCATAAAGGAATGAAATACAATGTATCATTTTATGCACGATGTGTAGAATACACCGGCAATAACTTTATCATATCCGTAAACAAAGATGGTAAGATATATGGCAAAGCCAGTGTAGAAGCAGTAAAGGCAATACCATATATACCATTTTCTGATTTAAAGATCGATATGGAACAGAAAGATCCTGTCATAAGTGCGCAGATAGAAAAGATAAATCAGCTTGACACGGAAAAGATGAGCCGCTGCAATGACTGGATCAAATATGATGTGGTAATCACAGCAGATAATGATGTATCAGGAGCCGATTTCACGATATCTCTTGATGGAGCGGGTGTCATAGAATTTGACCTTATTTCGATGATACCGGAGGATGCTGTAGACGGCATTTTCAGACGTGATCTTTTCGAGGCACTTGCAGCGATAAAACCGGGATTTATCAGATTTCCGGGTGGATGTATCGTAGAGGGAATAAGCCTCGAAAACAGATACCGCTGGAAGAGAAGTGTCGGAGAATTAAAAGACAGAAAATATATACCAAATCTCTGGGCATTTGATGATGACAGATCAAAAGAAGGCTGGGATGTAAAACGTCCGGATTCACATTATGGACAGTCTTTTGGAATCGGATTTTATGAGTACTTTATACTTTGTGAATTGCTTGGTGCGAAAGCGCTTCCGGTATTGAGCATTGGTACAGCATGTCAGTTCCGTTCAACACAGCTTGTAACATCAGACAGCAAAGAGTTTGATGAATATGTACAGGATGCACTCGATCTTATTGAGTTCGCAAATGGTCCGGTAAGCAGCAAGTTGGGAGCACTCCGTGCTCAAATGGGACATCCGGAGAGCTTCGGACTGGATATGATTTCTGTGGGAAATGAACAATGGGAGTCTAAATACGTTGATTTATATAAGCGTCATCAGATCTTTGAAAAGGCGATCCATGAGAAATATCCTGACATGAAAATACTCGGAACAGCAGGTCCGTTCCTGGATTCGCCTATCACAAAAGATGGATGGGATTTCTATAACAATGAATTTAAAAAGAATCCAAATACATGCTATGCAGTAGATGAGCATTATTATGTGAGTCCGCAGTGGATGTATGATCATGTAGACCACTATGATGATTATCCAAGAGATATAGCAGTATTTGCAGGAGAATATGCAGCGCATACAGAGAAAAAAGAAAATTCAATGGAGAGTGCATTGGCAGAGGCTGCACTTCTTACAGGAATAGAGAAAAATGCAGATGTTGTTAAACTCGCATCTTATGCGCCTCTTTTCAACCGAATAGGTCACAGCCAGTGGAAACCGGACATGATATGGTTTGATGATGAAAAAGTATATCTGACACCAAACTATTTTGTTCAGCAGCTTTTTGCAAATCATGTCGGAGATGAGACTATTCCTATGGACGGGCAGGAAAAAGAGCTCAGAAAAGATGGAATATATGTTTCGTTATCAAGAACAAATAACGGAGAAACTATACTTAAAGCCGTAAACGTAAATGACAGTGAATATACACTGCCACTTACAGATTACGAGGATGTGCCGGTTGAGGCGATCGGACATGCGTGGGTGCTTGAGGGAACAGGAGAGATACCGGATGGCATGCCTGAGATTACAGATGTAAGACAGACAAATCTGCAGATAATCGGTGATGTCACAATTCCGGCACAGAGCTTTATGGTTATCAGATTTTAATCATATGCTCAGGTTATACTTTTCCATCCAGTAGTTAATCTGGATAAAATATGCGATTAGCTGCGGACCTGCCATGAGCTGGCCAAACCATGGTTTTCCATATTCTGCAGGGGCTTTCAGAAATTCGCATACCTTTTTGGAATCAATGAGTGAGAGTACGGGAGAATTCGGAGTATCAAGTATTTCTTTCATACCTTTAATGAGAAGAGCTTCATATCCGGGATGATAAGTCTTCGGATATGGGCTCTTTTTTCTATGCAGAAGTTCAGGTGGCAGAATATCAGAAAAAGCATCACGGAGCAGTGTTTTTTCTACACCATTCTGAAATTTCATATGCCATGGAACATTAAATACATATTCTATAATTCTGTGATCTGCGAACGGAACACGTGCTTCAAGCTCAGAAAACATGCTGGCACGATCCATCCGGTCGAGAAGAGTCTGCATAAACCATTTTATATTGAGATATCCGATCATACGGCGGCTTTCGTCCTCTTTCGATTCGCCGGGAAGCAGAGGTGCGGCAGCTTTTGACTGTTCATAGCGCATATGGGAATAATCGGAAAGGGCGAGTTCGTCTGCTACATCTTCACGCAGAAAAGCAAGACGGGGAGTTATGTCCGAGGACCACGGAAATCCATCTTTTTCAAGCAGTTCTTTCCGGTAAAACCATGGATATCCACCGAAGATTTCATCAGCACATTCGCCAGTCAATGCAACTTTATTTTTTTTGCTGACAAGATTACAGAAATATAAAAGTGATGCATCTACGTCTGTCATTCCTGGCATATCTTTGGCATCAACAGAACTGAAAAGCTCATTGTAGAGGGAAATCTCGTTACATTCAAGATAAGAATGAGCAGTTTCATATTCTTCAAGCATCCGATTGACGTATGGAAGATCACGTTCGGGCTGGAAGGAGTTTGATTTAAAATATTTATCATTGTCCTTAAAGTCGAATGAAAAAGTATTGAGAGTTTTTCCGTTTCGGTTCAGGTAATCTGCAGCGACAGCAGTGACTATACTTGAATCGATTCCGCCGGATAAGAATGTGCATACAGGAACATCCGAAACCATCTGACGGATAATTGAATCCTCAACAAGATAGCGGGTATGTTCCACAGTCCGGGCATAATCGTCAGTATGCTCATGGCTTACAATGTCCCAGTATTTTTCATCGTACAGCCCTTCCTTTGAATATGATATATAATGTCCGGGCAGAACTTCATAAAGTCCTTTAAATAAAGTGGTTCCGCTAGTGTGAGCCGGACCTATCGAAAGAAGCTCCTGTAAACCTTGCTTATCTATTTCCGGTTCAAAATCAGGGTGGACGAAACAGGCTTTTGGCTCTGAACCGAAGATAAGAGTGTCGTTTGGCGTAGCATAAAAAAGTGGTTTAACTCCTACCCGGTCACGGAATAGAAACAGCTTCTGCAGGGCATCGTCCCATATGGCAATAGCAAAAATACCATTCAATTTTTCGACAAAATCAGCTCCGTAGTGCATATATGCATAGAGTATCACTTCTGTGTCAGATGTGGTTGAAAGCACATATCCGTTTTTGTTAAGTTCCGGGATAATCTCGTCTGTATTATAAATCTCCCCATTATATACGATAGTACAGCTCCGTCCATCGCATGAACGTGTCATCGGCTGATTGCCACACAATATATCACGAATTGCGAGGCGGCTGTGAGCAAGACCGATATGTTTTTTCAGATACCGGCCGCGGGCATCGTTACCCCGGTGAGCAAGAACCGCACGCATTTTTTCGAGACGGAAATGCCAATAATCGGGTTTTTCATCATAATTATTTTTATAGCTGCAAAAACCAGCAATTCCACACATATAATTCTCCATAACAGTAGACTTTTTCTATATATTATGCGAAAATTATAAAAAAGTTATACCGTAAAAGACCATTGCTAAAGGAAAAAATGTGTAATGCAAAATGGTTTAAATATATTATTCAGAGTATGAAATATGTATTAAAAGGGAAAGGGAAAATCAAATGAATAATCAAAATTACAATCAGTATCAACAAAATCCATATGGAAATATATATAATGATCCGCACAAGTATATATCGCCGGAGGACAATAAGAAAGCAAATATAATTTCAACTATTTCCCTAATATTGGCACTTGGAGTTCCGATACTGCTTGGCGTAATGGGGTGGGCTGCAGTAGTAATTTTCGATGATCTATCGACAACACAGATGCAGGATATGTCGAATATCGGAGAGATTATAAATGTCGGGCTTGGACTTATCTCATGGGGAAGCCGTATAGCTGCATTGGCACTTATGATATATGTAAGGGTAAAATATCCAAACAATATATTCGGAAAAGTACTTATGTGGATATATATCGCACTTATAGTGATAGGAATAATAGTATTGTCTGTAGTAATAATCTCATGTGGGATAGCGTTTGGTGCCTGCGTAAATGGGATGATGGAATGCGGAGAAATAGGAGCAAAGTTTATAGGCATATTATGGAGATAATAATAAGGCATTGGAGAGTGTCACCGTATGCGATATGCTTTTTAATGAGTTTCGTATGCGCATACATATATGTGGCATTAAAGCTTAGAAAGCAGGGGATTATTAAAATATATATATTTTACATGATGATGCTAAACACTGTTCTGATACTATATTTCGGGCTCGTTTATACAGTAGTAACGCAGCTGATACAGGGAAATGGCATAAGAGAATTGGGATTTTCAAGTCTCGGGGGCATGATGGGAATGATGCTCGGGGTGTTTATATTTTCAAAGATATCACCTGACAGTAAAACCGCCGTGTTCCGGGAAAACATAAAGGCCTTGGGGCTTATGTATTCAGTCTCAAAGCTGGGCTGTTTATTTGCAGGCTGCTGTTATGGAATGAAATATGATGGTCCGGGAAAAATAAGGTATGTCGATCCACTGGCGAAAACACAAAGTCCGTGGTATTTTCCCGTACAGCTTGTGGAGTCGATATGTTTTCTGGCGGCGTTTTTAATAATAAATGCAGCGGATAGAAAGCCGGAAATATCAAAAGCTCCGCAAGATAGCGTATCAATTGAGCCGATATGCATAGTCGCATATTCAGCCTTAAAATTTGCACTGGATTACCTCAGATACTATCCGGAAAGACATATTTTTACAGTAAATCAATGGGTATGCCTGATGATCATAGTATTATTGATTTTATCTAAAGTTCCACGTATAATCAAGGATAGACAGTGATAAATATGGAGGAATATATGAAAAAACAAAACACAATTGCTTTATTACCAATAGCAGTATTCCTTGTCCTGTACCTCGGACTTGGAATACTTTTTGAATATATAATGAAGATACCGATGGGCTTTTACAATGTGCCTATCATAATCGCCTTTCTTGTCGCAATATTTGTAGCCTGTTTACAAAACCGCAGTGTTACATTTGATGAAAAACTCGGGATAATGGCACAGGGGCTTGCGGACAAAAATATCATAACGATGCTGCTCATATTCCTCACAGCGGGAGCGTTTGTCGGAGTTGTGGGGCGCAGCAGTGCAGAAAGTGTGGCATATTTTATGCTGTCACTTATTCCGGCGAGATTTGCAGTGATGGTTCTTTTTGTGGTTGCCTGCTTTGTGTCGATCGCAATGGGAACATCCGTTGGAACTATAACGCTTATCGTGCCGATCGCAGCGGCTGTGTCTGAGGCATCCGGTTTTGGACTTCCGCTGTGTGTCGGTGCAGTCATGGGAGGCGCAATGTTTGGGGACAACCTCTCATTTATATCGGATACAACGATCGCCGCATGCAACGGACAGGGCTGCCGGATGAAGGACAAATTCCGGGAAAACTTTTTTATAGCGCTTCCGGCGGCAATACTTACACTTATATGCATAGCGGTATTATCATTTAAAACCGACATTGCCGGAGCGGTATCGCAGGAATATCATCTGTTACAGATAATACCATACATTCTTGTACTTATAGGCGGAATAATCGGAATAAATGTATTTTTAGTGCTTATAATCGGGATCGTATCAGGTGCGGTGATAATGATCGCAGCAGGAAACATCACTCCGTATGAACTGCTTACAAATATGGGAAGCGGGGCTTCCGGTATGTTTGAAACGTGCATGGTCGCAGTACTCGTTGCGGCAATGTGTGCGCTGATCCGTGAATATGGCGGCTTTGAAGCGCTGCTTAGTGCGATATACAGGACTTTCAAGGGAAAAAGAGGCGGACTGCTCGGAATGGGATTACTTGTCGGACTGATAGACATTGCAACAGCAAACAACACGGTTGCGATAGTAATGGCTAACCCTATAGCAAAGGAAATGGCGCAAAAATATGGCATAACACCACGTAAAACGGCATCGATACTGGATACATTTTCATGTATTTTTCAGGCAGTGATACCATATGGAGCGCAGATGCTCGTAGCAATCTCAGCCGTACACGAACTTGGATATGAAATATCGGCATTTAATGTACTGCCGTATCTGTTTTACCCAATGTTTCTGCTGGCAAGCTCGTTGGTTGCTATAGTAAAAATTGAGAGATAAATATGAAATACACAGAAGTAATTGGAGAGATATATAAACATACCCGGGAAAAAAAGGGTTGTTTTAAAGAAACAGTAATTAAAGATCTGATCGGAATAAAGATAATAAACAGATTTGAGGACGAAGAAATCCTGCCGGATTTTCTTATGATAGAAAGGCTGTATCAAAGGATTGGAGAGTCATCTGATATTTTTACGATAATGATGACGAGCGAGGAATATGATTATTGTATATGGCGCGAAAACCTCATAGAAAAAATCATATCCGGCAAAATATGTAAATCCGACTGGGAAAGCAGATCTGCAAAAGACCGGACCATCAATGAACTTTTACAGGAACAGTTCGTGCAATTCTGGAAAGGCTATGATGATAGTGATGCGGAACTTATGAAAAAGGCGATACGCATGACCGTGCCGGAATTTCCAGATAAAATGTCCATGCATCAGTGCATAGGCAGGGAAGAATTTGCATATATGCTCTATTATATCGAAAGAAAACTGCAAAAAAATCCGAAAGAGTGGATGCAGGAGTATGAGACGGTAAGATTTATCTTAAAATATATCAACCTCAATTATGAAACACAGGAACTTGTAAGGATATACGCAAGGGCAGCATGTGTTTATGGTGAACTTATACCGATAGATGATATTGACGATAAAATACATCATTACAAAAGCGCACTGGATCTTCAGCGCAAATATGCAAGAGTAAGCGGCATCGACAGGCTGCTATATGGACTGATCTGCTCTTATAAGCAGCTTGAGCAGGAAATCCCGGACGATTATCAGAAGATGTATGAAACGATAATAGCGGTAAAAAATGAGTTTAAGATAACGGAGAACTATGCCCCTGAAATAAAAATGACTAACGAGATCTATCTGCTGGACGAGGTGTTTAAAGAATACCGGCTTGAAAGAGGGCTTACACCGGCACAGGCGGCGGAGGGCGTATGTGATATAAAAACCTACAGAGCACTTGAAAATGGAAAACGTAAGCCCAAAAGAGGCACGTATCAGGCGATCGCAGAGGCACTGGGTATTCCGCTTGTAAAATATAATGCGGATATAATAACAAATGAGTATGAGCATATCCAGATGCTTGAGGAGATTAAGCTGATATCCAGAAAAAGTGTAAAAGGAAGAGAGCAAAAACTTATAGATATACTTGAACAAAAACTTGGAGTATGGATGAAATATCCGGAAAACCGACAGATGATAGATAGCAGGAGAGATTTTCAAAAATTTTGTGACGGAAATATAGAAATAGATGATTATTTAGATAAATTAAAAAACGTTCTTGATATGACAATAAATAACTGGCATAAAGACATGGAGCATCATTTTTATACCAGAAGAGAGTTAGTTATATTGTATTATGTAATTGTAGCATATAGAGAAAAAGGAAGATCAGATATTGCAATTAAATTGATGGATAAACTATTAGAATATCTCAACAGCAGTAAGGTAAATTGTGAATCAAGAATGGAAGAAATAGCAGTATTGTACATAGAACGTAAAAATCTGCTTACGGATATGGAAATGTATGATGAAGCCATAAAAAATGTCTACGAATACATGAAAATATGTTTCAAACTAGATCGCGGGGATAAAATAGTACCACTGTTAATAGAACCAGGGTGGATTTGTAATGAGGGTTACTATCAGGAAACTATGGAAATGCTTGACAAAGAGCACAGCGAAAAATATTTTCAACATGCTCTTTGTATAAGTGAAATGTATTATCAGGATGCTTATCAAAAATCTATTAAAGAATATATGAAAAGTATTAAAATTAGTCAGCCGTAGGCGGTAGTATATTACTATATGTAGATATATCAGTATTGTATTCCTCAGAAGTGTTAGGACAAGGCTGTATAGTGAAATTTGATAAACAGAGAGTTAATAGGAATGTTAATAATAGTTTGTTAATTTTTTCATTTGTAAACAGCTACTTTATGTGTAATCGGTTACGATAATACACCATATGGTGAAAAAATAAAAGGGACAGATCGTGTCTGAAAATCGGACACGATCTGTCCCTTTACTTTGTGCGAAAATAATCTATAATTTATAAACGTTGCGAGGAAATAATGATTTTGGGACTATAAAATTATTATGATTACATTGATTTCTTAGAAAGGAAAGAATGCTTGAGTTACTAATAACTGATAAATTTATAGTTTCATTATCAATGGATGGAATAAAAGAAGTACAGAATTACCATAGACCATTAGCCAATGGAAATGTAGTATATTGTGGATAGCATCTTTGTAAGTGCATCTTATTTTATTTATAAAAATTATAGGTGGTATTATAAATATGAAAAAATTATATTTTATGGACAGAAATATTTTATTATGGCTATCGGGAAGTACATTGTCTGCATTTGGAGATGTGTTTACATCTACAGCTATTCCTCTAGTTACATTTAATTTGACAAAATCTGCAAGATTCTCAGCGCTGGTTTTGTTATTAGATATTTTGCCGCTTATTATTTTATCGCCACTAATAGGGACTATCGTAGATAAGTGTGAGAAAAAAAAGATAATAATCATTTCTAATTTAATATCTGTTCTGATATTAGGTTCGTTTTTGATAATAAATAATAATGAATGGTACTATCTTATAGGTAATTCCCTAATAAGTATCAGTGCAAAGTTTTATTCAACTTCGGCAAAAACTATGCTTCCAGATATTGTAAATGATGAAGGTGTTATTACAAGAGTAAATAGTCTTATATCACTCACATTAAAAATAGCAAGAATTCTTGGAGCTTCACTCGCTGCAATAGTATTAGGCCTTTGGGGAACAAAGATACTATTCATGTTTGATGCCGTAAGTTTTATTATAAATATGTTGTGTGTATTTGGACTTAGATTAGGCTCAGAACAGATAACAGAACATCAAAATATTGAAAAACATCAATATGTTTTTATGGATGCAGTTAAATATTTTTCAAAAGACAACCTATTTTTGATTATGTGCATAGTATATGGTGGTTTATTTTTTTTAGAGGGTCTTATGCAATCTCAAATGGTAGTTTTTATAAAGCAGTATTTGTTATTGGATGATATGTATTATGCTTTTTATCAGAATTGCCTGCTTGTAGGAGTGGTAGTGGGGCAGATTGTATTGAGCAGATATGAAATGGTGCAAAAAGAGTTTTTTTGGGAAAAAGTTGGAATGGGTTTGATAGTGGCTTCGTTAGTTGGAATTTTTGTGTTTAAAAATATATGGTTTGGTGTATTATATGGTTTTGGACAGCCTTTGATAGTGACATCATGGTATGGATATTTTTATAAACATACACCGGGAGAACTTAGGGGACGCCTGTTAGCATTTACTAATATGTGTTTTGATAGCTTACATTTACTCGCGGTTGTAGTGGTATATTTTATATGTGACTATTTTATGCCGCAGCAAAGTCTGTTATTTACAGCAATGGTATTGACAATTGTATTATTAGCCACTTCAACAATACGAAAAAATAAAGTGGAGTAAAAAATATAATAACATTGCATAAAGTTAATAGAATTTTATAGAGGCAAATTATATCTGAGAAGATGAGAATTGCCTCTTTTGTAAGCACTCAATATATTGTAACGGAGCATTATATATCATGGATAAAAAGGGAAAGATCTGGAATAAAAATTACATATTACTTTTGCAGGGGCAGCTTGTCTCAACAATCGGGGATTCGCTGTATTCGATCGCACTTGCTTTTTTCGTGCTAAAACTGACAGGATCTACCGCGCTTGTCGGGATAATCATGGGAATAGTTACGATACCGAGGATAATACTCGGACCGTTTGCCGGAACTATTGTTGACAGATATAACCGCAAAATGCTCATAGTGTGGGCGGATTTTATAAGGGGTATCAGCATAGTGGCAGTATCGTTTTTAGCATACAATGATATGCTCAAAGTCTGGATGCTTATGGCGGTTGCCGTGATAGATGGAGTCTGCGCTACGTTTTTTAACCCGGCGATGGAGACGGTCATGCCGATGGTCGTGCCGGAGGATAAACTTGTGAAAGCAAATTCGATCTTTGGAATGGGGCAGTCTGCGGCGGATATAATAGGGCAGACCGCCGGAGGTGCGCTGTATAAGCTGCTTGGAGCGCCGATGATCTTTCTTATAAATGGAATATCCTATATTTTTTCGGCGGGAACGGAGACCTTTATTAAAGTGTCTTATGATAAGACTGCGAAACAGGAAAAAAGCATATGGCAGGATATGAAGCAGGGACTTGCCTATATCAATAGAAATAAAGGGCTGTTCTGGGTGATAGTCATGTCATTTTTTATCAATTTTCTGTTTGGAAATATAAGGGTGCTGCTTATTCCGTGGTTTACTTACACAGAGGGCCTCGGGGAGGCGCACTATGGCTTTTTAAACGGAGCGTGCAGCGCCGGAATGATAGTGGGTATGCTCATATTGTCTATTGTGACTATAAAAGACGAGATCAAATATCATGTATACAGGCTGTCGGTATTTGCGTTTATCGGTTTTGTAACACTTGGTGCAGCAGCAAATAAGTTCTGGGCGGTGGTCGTCTGCTTTATACTGGCATTTATGTTCCAGATAGTTTTTAATATGCTGCTTAACGCTACGGTCATGGTGAATACACCGGAAAATATGCGTGGAAAAGTTTCTGCGGTCAAACTGACACTCTGTATGGCGGCATCACCGGCGGGAAACTTTATAGGCGGTTTTATTGCGGAAGCTGTAAGTCCGAGGATGGGGATAATATACAGTGGCGCGATTGCGTTTGTGATAGCATTTATCATACTGTGCAAAAAGGATATCAGACAATTTATGAGCTGAACTACCTGATGCTTATGGTGGAAATTGTATGTCTGGCGGCTGCAATGGTCGTAAGTTTTGGAATCGTGGATATAAATAAACAAAACAGATAAAGCATACTTAGCTAAAAATAGTGGAATACTTGAAAATGTAGCCTGCATATGCTACAATAGCGATAGCTAAGAAAAGATATGAGTGTCATGTAGACACAAAAATGCCCCTCAGTAGCAGCCACTACGGAGGGGTTTCTCATTTTGAACGGTTGAGAATCCGTCAGGTTAGTTGCCGCTATCGTCCCCGTCTAACCATTTGCAAATATAGTAGCCAACTATACTTGCCAGTACGGAAACAAGAAAAGATATGAATTCTGACATGTAGACACCCCCTCTCTGTTGCCAGATTGGGTGCGGCAACGCAATGAGTATACCATAAGCCGATCAATTTGTCGAAATTATAATATGCACCTCTTACCGCATATTTTTGACCTGTTGGTTCATCTTGATTTACAAGGTGAACCTCTTTTTATATAATCTAATCATGAAAATACGAATGGAAATCGACGAAAACATAACTGAAGATGAGCTGGTGATACGGTGCGGCAGTTTAAGTGACGACGTCATCATACTGCAAAAGCAGATAATAGAGGCGATGAATACAAAAATGCAGCTTCATGTGATGAAACAAAAGTCAGAGTATCTGCTGACACTTGGTGAAATATTATTTCTGGAAACAGCGGATTCCTTTGTGGCAGTGCACACCGCAAAGGATATTTTCGAGACGAAACAGAAATTGTATGAGCTGGAGGAGCTTTTGCCGGGAAGTTTTATGAGAGTGTCAAAATCTACGATCATAAACACGGCAAAGATCAGATCCATAAGCAAAAACATCACCGGCGCAAGCGCTGTTGAGTTTGCCGGTTCGATAAAAAAGGCTTATGTTTCCCGAAATTACATTAAAGCATTAATGGAAAAATTAGAAGAAAAGAGGTTAAAGAAAAATGAGTAAGAAAGATATATACTGGGGATTTATCCTTATATTGATAGCATTATACATTGTTGTAAGCAGCGTAGGTCTTCTTCCGAAACTGCCGGTTGTAAAAATTGTGTTTACCATATTATTTGCGGCATGGGCAATAAAAGGATTGTGTACATTATCATCATTTGAATTTTTCGTGCCGGTCGGAATTTTAGGCTGCATGTATCAGAAAGCGCTGGGAATAGAATCGCTTGTACCATGGCCTTGGTGGCTTGCCATGATCCTTCTTGTTATTGGATTTGACATGGTTCTCAAAAATGTAAAAAAAAATAGAAAGTATAAAAAATTTCATGACAGTGTAAATGGGGGATATACACAGCAAAGTTATGCAAAATATTCCGGAAAAGTGGATAACTCGGCTGATGGAGCATATGTAAGTGTAAAAAATATGTTTTCAGAGACCAGCAAGTATGTGAATTCTTCTAATTTTTCAAGTGCAGATATTGATAACAGGTTTGGACAGACAAACGTATATTTTAACAATGCGATAATGCCGGCAGGGGCAAATGGAAGCATAAATGTAGAAAACTCTTTTGGAGAAACAAATATATATATTCCGGGAACATGGCGTGCAGAAATTATAAGAAATGCAACATTCGGTGAAGTAAATGTACACGGACAGGGAAATAATGATATGGATGCACATTTTATAGTAATAAAGGCTGATTGTACATTTGGAGAAATTAATATATACTTTGAATAAGTATAGTCAGATGGACTATAAAATTTATTAATAAAAAGGAAGGGAAATAAAATGGGAAAAGTATTCTTATTCTCGGCCATGTTTTCACTTATATTTTTTGTAGTGGAACTGGCAATTATAACTGTTATGATCGTAGCTACATGGAAGCTGTATAAAAAGGCTGGTGAGCCTGGATGGGCGGCAATCGTACCTTTTTATAACTCATACATTATGTATAAGATTTCAGGAAAAAAGAATTTATTCTGGGGAAGTCTTGTATGCGGCATAGGTACTGCTATTTCATATGCTGTGATGTTAATTGAGGCATATGAACCAGATCCGTATTACTATGGGGCTAGGTATAGAGGTGGACAGTTTTATTCATATAGTTATGGAGATCCGGACATAAATGTCGCATTGATTGGAGTTTGTGCGGTTTTATTATTAGTATTTGCTATAGCTTCACTTGTATTACGCATACTCATGTGTATCGGTCTTGCAAAATCATTTGGACATGGTGGAGGATTTGCATGCGGACTTATTTTTCTGAACATTATATTTATCTGTATATTGGGATTTAGCAAGGAGTTCGTATACATCGGACCAAATGGAACCCCATATGGCAGCTCAAATATGTATGGCCAGAATCCATACGGTCATCTAAATAACCAGAATATGTATGGTGGAAATATGTATGGTCAGAATCCATACGGCCAGCCAAATAACCAGAATATGTATGGTGGAAATATGTATGGTCAGAATCCATATGGTCAGCCGGATAACCAGAATATGTATGGTGGAAATATGTATGGCAAGAATCCATATGGCCAGCCGGATAACCAGAATATGTATGGTGGAAATATGTATGGCCAGAATCCATATGGCCAGCCGGATAACCAAAATATGTATAACCAGAATGCATATAGTCAGCAGAATAATCAGAATGTGTATAACCAGAACACATATAGTCAGGCGGCTGATCAGAATATATCTGATCAGAATCAGCTTTCACAGCAGGCAGGTCAGTCTGCTCCGCAGGATCAGGCAAGACCATGGAATGATATATATAACCAATAATTATAGTAAAAAGTTGTATTATTCCTTGACATATGGTTTCACAGTACTATAATACATATTATCAAAAGAAATTTATAAATATTGTTCACCAAAATTCGTTGACGAGAACAATGCCGAGTTTTGATCTATTTTCAGAGAGCCTGTGTATGGTGTGAACAGGTAATGATCAGATTTTGGATATCCTCTCTAAGAAGCAGGCTGAATGCATAGTATATGCCAGTAAACCTCGCCGGTGTCCACCGTTATATGGATAGCATATGTTGGTATGTAAAGTGTCGCATTCTTGTGCGGAATCAGGGTGGTAACGCGGATTATATTCGTCCCTTTTCAGATTTATTTTTGGAAAGGGATTTTTTTATCCCAAAGAGTTTTAGTGGACAGAAAATGTTAAGGAGGCATTGTAATGAAAGCATTACAAAAAGTAAGCAAATTTTTATCAGATTATACTTCAATAGTAGTTATAGCTATTGCAGTGGTAACATTTTTTATTCCAAATATGATGGCATGGGTAAACCAGATGTTATTTGTTGATCCCGTGTCAAATAAATTCACAAGTCAGTCTATAATAATCGGTATCATAATGTTCAGCATGGGTCTTACACTCACAACGCAGGATTTTAAAATACTGGCACAAAGACCATTTGATATATGTGTAGGTGCTATAGCACAGTATCTTATAATGCCGTTTTTAGCATTTGGAATCTCAAAAGTGCTTGGACTTCCGGATGGGATCGCACTTGGACTCATCCTTGTAGGCTGTTGTCCGGGAGGTGTGTCATCAAATATCATGTCATATCTTTGCGGAGGAGATGTAGCATTCTCTGTAGGGATGACTACAGTATCTACAATATTATCACCATTTATGACACCGCTTCTTGTATCTTTCCTTGCAAGCGGAACACATATTTCAATCAAAGCACTTCCGATGTTTGTATCTATCGTTGAGACTGTAATACTTCCCGTAGCGGTTGGATTTTTACTCAACTATTTACTTGGAAAGAAGAAAGCATTTGCAGAGGCTCAGAAGGTTATGCCGGGCATTGCAGTTCTTGGTCTTGCATGTGTAGTTGGTGGTGTTGTATCATCACAGGGTTCTAAATTCTTTGAATCAGGAGTTGTTATATTTGTAGCAGTTCTTTTACACAATGGTCTGGGATATCTCCTTGGTTATGGTGCAGGAAAGCTTGTTGGAATGAATACGGCAAAGAAAAGAACTATTTCCATAGAGGTGGGAATGCAGAATGCCGGACTTGCCACAAATCTTGCCACAACAACAGCACAGTTTGCATCTACACCGGAATCAGCTATAATCTGTGCGGTATCATGTACATGGCATTCGATTTCAGGAACACTCCTTGCCGGAGCCTTTGCCCTTAAAGACAAGATGGCTGCAAAAAAAGCAGATGAGGCGGCTGATGGTAATACAGTGGATGGAGCAAATGCATAATTTTTAATAAATACATCCCCCCAAGGGGCTTGTGAGAGAAAGCTGGGCTTGTTAGAATAAGCTCAGCTTTTTTTGCTAACACATATTTTATCTGGAGGGAATAAATGAGAAAAAGAAGTATTGAAAAAAAATGTGCAGCCATGCTGTTTGCTGCATCGCTTAGTCTGGGTGTGGCAGCGTGTGGAACAACGGACGGCGGTTATGACAGCTCTGAGGGCGGAGCCAAAACGGCATCGGGCAGTGAATGGGATATGAGTAACACTATAGTATATGGTTCGAACGATTATACCCGTATAAATCCGGCAATGGATGAGCATGGGGAGATAAATGCCCTGCTTTTTGACGGGCTTACAGATCATGATGGGGATAATCAGGTCGTTCCGCGCCTGGCAAAAAGCTGGGATTATGATGAAAGCACATATACATATACATTTCATCTGGAAGAGGGTGTGAAATGGCACGATGGTCAGCCGTTTACAGCAGATGATGTAAAATTTACGATAGAGGCGATAATGAATCCTGACAACGGATCGGAAAATGCTCCAAACTACGAGGATGTAGAGGAAATAAATGTAATTGACGACTACACAGTTTCCTTTAAACTAAAGGCTCCGAATGTGGCATTTCTTGATTACATGACAATGGCGATCCTGCCAAAACATCTTCTCGAGGGAGAGGATATGCAGGAGTCGGACTTCTTTAGAAATCCGGTCGGAACAGGTCCATACAAACTGGAAAGATGGGATGACGGGCAGGCGATCATTTTAAAGAAAAACGAAGATTATTTTGCAGGAGCGGCAAATATAGACAGAATTGTCTTTAAAATTGTTACTGATGCGAATGCGAGAGCGCTCCAGCTTAAATCGGGAGAGCTTAATCTGTCACAGGTCACACCAAAAGATGCGGCAAACTTTGGAAGTAATGACGGATACACAGTCTATGATATTAAAACATCTGATTACAGGGGAATATTATATAATTTTGCGAATGAATACTGGAAAGAAAATTCAGATCTGATACCGGCTATCAATTATGCAATAGACAGGCAGGCGATAGTAGATGCGGTGCTTTTGGGACACGGAGAGATAGCTTACGGTCCGCTACAGAGAAATAAATATAATAATGAAAATGTAGAACATTATGATTTTGATCTGGAAAAGTCAGCAGAAGCGTTTGAGGCGGCCGGATGTAAAAAAGATGATGATGGATACTGGACAAGAAACGGGCAGCGAATAGGATTTACTATAAATGCATCACCGGATGATCAGGTCAGGATCGATATGGCGCAGATAGCAGCGCAGCAGCTCCGTGAGGCGGGACTTGATGTAAAAGCTGATGTGCCGGCTGAGGGAATCGACTGGGGCGGACAGGAATGCTGCATAATCGGCTGGGGATCACCATTTGATGCGGACGATCATACATATAAAGTTTTCGGTACGGATAAAGGTGCAAATTATTCCGGATATTCAAACAAGCTTGTGGATGAATATCTGACAAAGGCGAGGGAGACAGACGACGAGACATTAAGAGCTGGATATTATCATAAATTCCAGGAAGAACTGGCAAAAACACCGGCATATACATTTTTCTGCTATATAGATGCAATGTATGTAGCAGATAACGGCATAAAAGGAATTAATAAAGATACGGTACTGGGGCACCATGGAGTGGGCATATTCTGGAATGTCTGTGAATGGACGATGGAATAAACTGTCTAAAAATACTGATGCTTGAAAAAGAATATAATAATATCCCCCCATAGGGCTTGCCGACCTGTAAACATGCTGATATCATTACGCATATGAACATGAATACACCGCAAATATTAAAAGTAGAAAATTTAAAAGTGGTTTTTGATTCTGCAAAAGGATACATTACAGCAGTAAAAGATGTAAACTTTGCACTGCGTAAAGGGGAAATCCTTGCTCTTGTCGGCGAGTCGGGAAGCGGAAAAACAGTACTGTGTAAAAGTCTCATGGGGCTTTTGCCGGGAAATGCATTATGTACCGGAACTAAGAGTAAAGGTTTGCGCTACGCTATGATTTTTCAGGATCCGCTCACGGCACTTGATCCATCTATGAAAGTAGGCAGACAGATTGCGGAGGCAATTTATATTTATGAAAAAAGCTGTGGTAGAAAGCCGGTCAGATCGCAGGTTAACAGAAGGGTTATAGAACTTCTTGAAACAGTGGGAATTGATAATGCAGAAGAAAGAAGCCGGATGTATCCACATGAGTTTTCAGGTGGAATGAGGCAGAGAGTTGTAATTGCGATAGCACTGGCGGCAAAACCACAGATACTTTTGGCAGATGAACCTACAACTGCGCTTGATGTGAAAACACAGGCGCAGATTCTTGCGTTATTGGGGAATCTAAGGGAAAAACTTCAAATGTCGATCATACTTGTTTCCCATGATCTTAGGGTGGTAAGACAGATTGCCGACAGGGCGGCAGTCATGAAGGATGGAGAAATTGTAGAAATTGAATCAGTGGACAGGATATTTGAAAAACCAAAGCATGCATACACAAAGGAGCTTCTGGAAGCATCAAACGCAGTCCACGCAATAGATAATGATATAAAAAACGAGAATAAAACGAATAAAAATGATGGAAATATAAATGATAATGCAGCAATTTTAGAGATAAATCATCTGTCACATTCTTTTAAACTCGGAAGAAAAAGCAGAAAAACAGTATTTACGAATCTATCTTTTTCAGTAAATAAAAATGAAATAATAGGGATTATCGGGGCATCCGGCTCAGGAAAGTCAACATTGGCAAAATGCATAATGGGGATAATCAAACCTGAAAAAGGTGTTATAAATTTTATCGGGCAGCAGGGACGGAAGAATGATGGCAGTATACAGATTGTATTTCAGGATTCAACGTCAAGCCTTGATCCGCGCATGAAGATCGCCGATATAATCGCAGAACCGCTTAGAATAAACCACATAAAAACAAAACGGAATGGCGCAAGAGAAGAGGCGGCATTTCAGCTTAAATATGTCGGATTAGATCAAAGTTATCTGGACAGGTATCCGGCAGAATTGTCAGGTGGACAGCGTCAGCGTGTAGCGATAGCGAGAGCACTTTGCACAGAACCGGAGCTGCTCATAGCGGATGAGGCATTATCAGCACTTGATGTATCGACGCAAAAGCAGATAGTGGAACTATTCAGGCATATAAGACAGGAACATGATTGTACGATCCTGTTTATCTCCCACGATTTAGAACTTGTAAATAGTCTGTGTGATAGGATTATAAAAATAGATGATAATTAATGATAAAAAAATAAAACCGGGAATTTTATATTTTTCAAAGAAGTTTGCTATTTTTGTTTTAAGTGTAATTATTCTCTCCGTGATCGTATTCTGGATATCGAGGCTTACGCCTACAGATCCTATGCAATCCTATTATGGGGAGCGCACAGAAAAAATGACCGTAGAACAAAAAGCAGCAGCGCGCGAAAAACTCGGGCTGAACGATCCAATCCCGGTGCAGTATGTACGCTGGATAGAGGAGGCTGTGCGTGGAGATTTCGGGATATCGTACAAATACAAGCAGCCGGTGCTTGCGGTTATACAGGGCAGGGCAGGAAATACGATCATACTTGGCGGAATCGGATTTTTACTTACTTTTGCAGGGGCATTGGCAGTCGGGATGTTGTGCGCAAGGCATGAGGGCAGCATATTTGACAGGATAATGTGTAAAGCGGGAACTTTTTCAAGCTGTATACCGGAATTCTGGCTGGCACTCGTTCTGATATTACTGTTTTGCGTGACATGGAAGATACTTCCTAGCAGCGGAGCATATACAATAGGAAAAGAAAGCAGTCTGGCAGACCGCATAAGACATCTTATCCTGCCAATGCTTGTGATAGTGCTGGGACATCTGTGGTATTACGCATATATGATAAGAAATATGCTTATAGACGAAGGAAAAAAAGACTATGTGCTTTTATGCCGCTCAAAAGGGCTGAAAAGAAACCAGATAATTACAAGGCACTGCCTTAGAAACATACTTCCGGAATATATAAGCATGATGGCGGTGTCAGTGCCGCATATACTTGGCGGGACATACATAGTGGAAATGGTATTTTCTTATCCCGGATTTGGAACACTTTCGTATGAAAGTGCCAGATATGCTGATTACAATATGCTTATGGTAATGTGCCTTCTGACAGGGATCATAGTTATATTCAGCAATATGCTGGGACAGATCATAAGCGAGCAGATAGATCCAAGGGTGCACATATGAAAACACATGAAATAGGAAAAAAAATAAAAAATAGTAAAGAAATAAAATATGATAAAAGGACAAAATATGGTAAAGAGATAAAATATGATAAAAGGACAATATATAATAAAAATGGGTTTCCGGTGGTATCAGCGGCGGTTTTGGCATTAATAATTTCAGGCTGCTTATTTGCAGACCTTATCACGACAAGAGAGCCTGGGTATATGGATCTGGTAAACTATACAAAGGCTCCCGGAACGGAATTTTTATTCGGAACTGACACTATGGGGCGGGATATATTTTCCTGCATATGGTATGGCGGAAGAGTGTCTATATCGATAGGGATAATCTCTACTATAATATCCACAGTGATAGCGGTCATATATGGATCGCTAAGTGCGATGGCAGGGGATATAGCAGATACGTGTATGATGAGATTTGTGGAGATACTTTTGTCGATACCAACCCTGCTCCTTGTAGTTTTTTTACAGGCGGTGATGGGAGATGCGACCGTTACATCGATTTCGGTAGTTATCGGGCTTACAAGCTGGTGCAGCATCGCAAAGATTGTCCGCACAGAAGTAAAAAAACTAAAAAACAGCGAATATGTCATCGCCGCAAAATGTATGGGAGGCGGTTTTGGGTACATACTCCGCAGGCATCTTGTGCCGAACTTTATACCATCAATTATGTTTATGGTGGTCATGAATGTAAGAGCGGCGATTGTTGCCGAATCAACTTTAAGTTTCATGGGGATCGGACTTCCGGTTGAGGTGATCTCGTGGGGAAGCATGCTCTCACTCGCACAAAATGCACTGATGACAGATGCGTGGTGGATAATAATAATACCGGGAGCATTTCTCGTTACATTTCTTATGTGCCTTACGAACGTGGGACACTGGATACAAAGCAGATAATAAATTGTAATTCAAAGCACAATCCGCTATACTATAGCTATAGTACAGCGGATTTTATTTTTGGGAGGATTATATGGCAGCTACTAAAAAAATACCTGTAGGAATTGATAGTTTTGAAAAAATTCGAAAATATGGATTTTATTATATAGATAAGACCAGACTTATAGAGCAGATTATGCAAAACTGGAGTGAAGTAAGTCTTTTTACGCGCCCGCGCAGGTTTGGAAAGACTCTTAACATGAGTATGCTGCGCTCATTTTTTGAACTTGGCACAGATAAATCCCTGTTTGACGGTCTGTATATATCTAAGAATAAAGAACTGTGTGAAGAACATATGGGAAAATATCCGGTCATATTTTTTTCGTTAAAGAGTGTAGAAGGACTAAAGTTTGAAAATGCAAGATATCGTATTATTGAGATGATAGGAAGAGAAGCCCAGCGATACGAATTTTTAGCAGAAAGTGATAAACTGTCAGAGAACGAAAAAGCGCAGTACAAGGCACTTATTACCTTAGATAACGGTAAATATACTATGGATGATGATATTTTGATATCCGGTATCCAGATGTTATCACATTTATTATACAAACATTACGGACAAAAAACGGTTATTTTAATAGATGAATATGATGTCCCTTTAGATAAGGCATTTGAGAATGGATATTATAAAGAGATGGTTTCACTTATCAGAGGTATTTTTGGGATGGCTTTAAAGACTAATGACAGTTTGCAGTTTGCGGTTTTGACAGGATGTCTGAGGATTTCCAAAGAAAGCATTTTTACAGGCTTAAATAACTTTGAGGTGTTATCTGTTTTAAATACGCAGTATGATGAAGCCTTCGGATTTACAGATGGGGAGGTTAAACAGATACTTGAAGATTATGATTTATCGGATCACTATCCGGATGTAAAAGAGTGGTATGATGGTTATCATTTCGGGAACACCGATATATACTGCCCGTGGGATGTTATACGATATTGTAAAAATCTGTGTGCTGACCCTGCCGCTTTGCCGGAGGATTTCTGGTCAAACTCAAGTGGAAACGCCATGGTTCGCAGATTTATAGATAAGGCGGATATCAGGACAAAAAATGAGATAGAGCGTCTTATCGCCGGGGAGGATATAGAAAAAGATATATCACAGGAACTTACATATGATGAGATCGATAAAAGCATAGAAAATCTGTGGAGTGTACTTTTTACCACAGGATACCTGACCCATAAGGGCTGCACAGAAAGTGGCAGATATCGTCTGGCAATTCCAAACAAAGAAGTCAGAAATCTTTTTATCCGGAAGATCAGGGAATGGTTTAGCGACGTAACAAGGAATGACGGAAAAACCTTAGAAGAATTTTGCAATGCATTTGTAGATAGAGATCCGGGAAAAATAGAGCAGATCTTTGGCGATTATCTATGGAACACGATCAGTATAAGGGATACCGCCACGGCAAAAGCTAAAAAAGAAAACTTCTATCATGGTATTCTGCTTGGACTTTTGGGCTATAAGGCAAGCTGGCTTATAAAGTCAAATGCAGAATCCGGAACAGGCTACAGCGATATTCTGGTCGAAGTGCCGGATAACAGGACAGGAATCGTAATAGAACTTAAATATGCCGAGGATGGTGATATGGATGCCGCCTGCAGCAGGGCTTTGGAGCAGATAGAGGAAAAAGAATATGTGGATAAGCTCAGACAGGATGGCATGCGCAACTTTATCAGGTATGGAATAGCATGCTTCAAGAAGGACTGTAAGGTGGTTATAGGGGAATAACATTACCAAATAGCACCGAAATGTTACCAAATAGCACATATTTATTGAATATATATTTTTTTAGGATATGATAATGATTAAGCAGAATGGTAAATGTAGTTATATTGCATAGCAGGAGGTAAAGCGTTTTATGCTAAAGTATATAAAGAAAATATTTTTTTTAATAATATATGTTTTAGGAGCTGTTGAGGGTGCCTGGGGGAATTTAGCCACAAATAATTATAATGATCCATGGAATAAGTGGTTTAAAAAATCAACAAATCAGCTTTAAAATATCATTAAAAGGAATGCAATATATGCAAAGCGAAGATATAAAAGTAGCAATATGCGATGATGAGGAATTTTACAGAAGTCAGCTTGATGATATGGTAAGTGTATATGGAAATGAGATGGATGTTAATGTAAGTATAGATCTGTATGGCAATGCAAAAGAACTCATGAATAATATACTTTCTAAAAGTAAGGAATATGATTTATTGTTCCTTGATGTGGAAATGCCCGGTATGACAGGAATTGAGATGGCTGATGCATTAAGAAAGATCGATCCATGGGTGTGCATCTCTTTCGTGACGAGCTACGATGCATTTGCGATACAGGCATTCAGACTGGATGCACTTGATTATGTCATGAAACCGATAAAATATACACAGGTAAAGCACATTATCGAAAAAGCAAGGATTCAGATTGATTATCGTAAAAATGCACAAAAAGCTGAAAAGAGATATTTAAAAATTAAATCAGGATATGAAGATGTTCTAATAGACCTTCAAAATGTAATATATATAGAAAAACGCAGAAATCAGTGTGTATTTCATAAAAGGGATGAAGAAATCAGCTGCTATGAGCCGCTAAAAAAGATATATGAGAAACTGGATCATGATATGTTTATGTATACACATCAGGGTTATATAGCCAATTTTAATCATATTAAAGAAGTAAAAAAAGATGTGGTATGCTTTGGCAGAGGGATGGAAGTTCCTTTGAGCAGGAGATACCATGATCAGATAAAGGAACTTCATCTGGACAAGATCAGGAGAGCATATAAAGATCAGAAGGAGCTGGAAAAATAAAATTGGAGCATAGAAATATAGCAATATGTGACAAAAGAGAAGAAAATACTATCATGTTTAAACAGATGGTAAATGTTTTTGGAAATGAAGAGGATATTGATATCAATGTAATAACATATGACAATGCAGATAATCTGAAAAATGATCTGAGTGGAGGAAAACAATTAGATATATTGATATTAAATGCCGAATTTCCGGGAATGTGGCGTATGGATGTTATAGACTGGATGCAAAATATAGACAAAGATGTGCAAATATGCTTTATAATGGGCGATGAGGACTGCTATCTTGGCCGTTTTTATAAAGCAAAGGTCTGGAACTTTTATAAACCCTACAAATACAGGGAGTTTAAATGTATTTTAGAAGAAATTGAATATGAAATATGTAGAAAAAGAAGCCCAATAGAGGCTGAAAACAGGTATATGGAGATAGAAAGTGCGCCGCATAATGTTGTTATTGATCTATGCAGGGTTAAAACTATACAAAAAAGAGGGAAAAAGTGTATATTTTACAAAGTTGATGGAGAACAGGTGTGCTATGAGCCTCTGAAAAAAATTTATTCGAGACTCCATGAGAACACCTGTGTTGCATTTAATTATAATTAGGGATCTCTGCTTTTACGCTAAAATATCCGTCAGTATAAGAAAAATCAATTTGTCCGTTAAGGTCTGAAACGACTTTACGGACATTTTTTATGCCTATTCCGTGAGGTAAGGCCTTGTCATTTTTGGTAGATGTAAATTCACCATTGTTTTCTATAATATTTCCGAAGTAGGAATTTTCAATAACTATATTCATATAAGATCCGGTCTGTGTAAGGGCAAATCTGATCCAGCCATGCCCGCACTCTGAGGCGGCTTTTATCGCATTATCAAACAGATTACCTATTATGGTCGTAATTGAAAAATCATCAATATTAATATCGGGTGTACTTATATTAATATCACATCTGATATTTTGTGACTTTGCGATTTTCTCTTTTTCAGCTATGAGAGCAGAGACGATATGAGAGCCTGAATCTACAGTATTTGTCAGAGAAAGATCATCTGCAATACGATTAATATAGGCACATATGTGATCTGTCTCGTTTTTTGCTGCATATCCATAGAGTATAATTAAATGGTTTTTCATATCGTGTCTTAAAGAATGAAGCTGTTTTAACTTATCATCAATCTGCACCGAATATTCCTTTTCCATTTTGTCAAGTTCCAGTTTGATCTGGTAATTAGTGTTTTCTTCAATGACTGCCAGAAATTTATCATATAGTGAAATACAAATGATAATAAGTACAAAAATAGTAGCAAAAATAGCTGAAAGCACATAAGATTCCGGAAGTGAATAGCAGATGAACAAGGTTATATAACTTAACAATAAACAAATACATAAAATAGTAATATTAAAGAGTAACAAATAGATGTACTTGATAGTATTTGATTTGAAAAGATTGCAATATAAACAATAAATAACATAAGTTATTATTTCAACAAGAATGGATTTGTAATCCTGATAGATCGCATTGTCATATAACAATTGAGCATCAGAAAATAGCAGGCTATGTAAAAAACATATTATAGCAGAGGCTATATGGAGTAATATTTCAAATTTTATGAGAATTATAATGCTTTGTTTAAGGTTAAAATTTGACAGGTAATAAAGAGTCAAAAAGAAAAAGATATTAGAAATAATTAAGTCAAATCTTGATAATGGGATAATAGAATATAGTGAAGCAAGTGTAAAGACAACAATTTTTCGTCTCATGGAAAGGACAGTATGCATATTATTTTCTGAAAAGCGAAATAAAAACAGTATGATTATAAGGTTGTTAATTAAAGAAAAATATAGTTTATAAATTGAATACATACTTGTAGCCTCCACAATATTATATGTTTATTATAAAGAAATTAAATCAGAGATTAAAGTGGTTTTTATAATTTGTTGCCAAATAGCACCGAAATCTTACCAAATAGCACTAAAGCATTGAAATGGTAAATGCATGATGATATGTTTAATCTCGAAAGGAGAAAAGCGATGTTTGTTGAATTAGACGAAAGAGAATTGATGAAACATGATGGAGGCGGAATGTTACTTTCTGCTTGGGATTTATGCCATGCAATTGAAAAATTTATAGGCAAAAATTTCAGATGAATTCGGGAGGAGAATAGATGATGAAAACAACAGAAAGATTGGTAACAATGAATAACACCATGCTTATGCAGGTTAATGGAGGATGCGTAACAGGACCATTAGTTAATCACATAAAGTATCTGATTGGTAAAATGAAAAATTGGATTTATAAAACACAGTTGGTATAGAATATGTAGTACTGCTGTACGACAAAACAATTAAATATGGTATGAGGCAAGAAATTGCTTTATATATATTCTCAACAATGCGCATAAGAGAAATAATAATATAAGAAAGAGAGATGGAAATATGAATCTTGAAGTAAACAATCGTTTTACTGAAATGACAATGAATGAGACTATGACAACAGATGGTGGAAAAGGGTTAGGCTGGATCGGGTTGCTTCAGCCAGCGTATGACTTCATATGTGGAGTAGTTGATGGTTTTAAAAAACCGTGCAGAAAATGTAAATAGTAGGGAGGATATTGAATATGTTTTGTGAACTGACAAAAAACGATATGTTGAATATTGATGGTGGGAAAAATGTGTTCCATTTAATGGGATATTATGTAGGACGAATTATTCATTATTATTGTGAGGGTGTATCACATATATACGGATAATATTATGGAAGGTAACCTAAAATAGTATTTATTTTAGGTTACCTTGTGAAAAGGAAATAATCTAAGAATGAAAAAAATTAGTCGAATAAGTGGAGCTTTGCTTATATCTATGTTGTTGTCAAGCATATTGAGCGGTGTAGTATTAGTTATTATGGGAACTTTAAATTTACCACTGGATGTGCAATCAATTAAGGTTATCTGTGGTAGCATCGCCAGCGTGGGATATTTTTATTTTTTTAGGCTTTTTACTAAAGAATTCGAGAAAATCGATATAAATGAAATATCGTTAAATAAAAAAATTTCGGTTTGGGAAGGCATCGGATATTTGCTCGTTTTATTGGGTGGCACAACAATATTGTCAGAAATTACGGATATTATACTTGAGTTTATTAAGCGATATCTGTTTCATACAGAAAATGTGGGTGTTGTTGAAAATTATATAGGAAATGTACCGGCATGGATACTCCTTGTATGTGTTGTAATCATTTCGCCTGTATTTGAAGAACTATTATTCAGAAAGGTGCTGTTGGAAGAATTACTTTCATATGGCAAGGTTACAGCAATTTTAATAAGCAGTATGCTTTTTGGTATGTTACATGCAAATCTGGAACAGTTTTTATATACCATTTTTATGGGAATAGTGTGTGCAAATATTGTACTTATTACAGGTAAAGTAAGGTATGCGATTTATCTGCATATGGCATTTAATTTATTTGGAGCGATAATATCGGGTTATATACCGAGCGGGAGATATACAATTTTAACAGAAATTATATTTGTAATAAGTGCTGCCATAATAGTGATACTTAAAGCCAAAACAGAGTTTATTATTAAAGATGAAGCCAATGTTAATAAATTCAACTTCAAAAAGGAATTTTGTGGAATTGGTTTTATTATGTTTATGATTTATTGGATTATTAGTTGTGTGGATGCAATAGCACATTAAAATTAAATCAGATAGAAATCGGATATGTCTAAGACAGTCTGTTTTATATAAATGGAACTCTGATATAATTTGCGAAAACCATTAGAGCTCCAAACAAGTAAGCACTTTTAAGAAAAGTACATAGGCTGAGTACATTACTTTTTTGGATTAGTGTGAAGAAAAAAATAAAGTATGATAATATATTTAGCCAAAATTTAGGCTAACGTTATGAATTCAAAACATATCATTTTACTTGTGTAAAATATCATATTTGACTGCAGTTAAATATGTATGAACTGCAGTCATTCTAGAAAAGTTACTATTGGTATTAGTTACGAAAAAAGCAGAAACAGAGGAACAATAAAAGGATGAAATACTATTGTATAAAACAGCACGATATAACTGACTGTGGAGCGGCATGTCTTGCAACAATCTGCAGACAGAACGGATATAAAATAGGTATCAGCAAAATTCGTGAAGTTGCCGGTACGGACAAGCAGGGAACAAATGCATACGGTGTTATAAAAGCTGCCGAGCAGCTTGGATTTAGCGCCAAAGGAGTAAAATGTTAGAAATTAAAGAAAATCAGGAATTGAATGTAACTAATCTTCTTAGTTACAGAGGAAAATTAAAACAGACAGAACTGGAGAATATAGGGAAAGAAATGGAAAGCTATATTCAGAGTGCAGGTGCAAAACGTGTAGGAAATCCTATAACTGCTACTTACGAACTTGAAGGTGATGAGATTGATATTGAATTGCTTATGCCTATAGATAAGAGCATTGAATCAATGGATAAATTTGATTTCAAGAACCAGATTAAGATAGTAAATGCTGTTGTTGCATCATATATAGGTCATCCAATGGGAGTGCAGGATGCATGCAACCAGTTGAATCAATACATAATGGAGCGTAGATTACAGCCTATAACAGTAGGCTATAATGTTACGAAGAAAACGGACATGTTGAATCCGGAAAACACAGAGATAGATGTATATGTGGGAATCAGCCCAAACATCTTATAAGTTACGTTATAAAATAGTTTTGCTTTAAGTAGACTGTTTTATATAAAAAGAGGACTCTGATAAATTTGCGCAACCATCAGAGTCCAAAAGCACAAGCACTTTTAAGAAAAGTACTCGAGTAAGGTATATCACTTTTCTTAATAGGTGTAAACAAAATTTATTAAAGAAAAGGAGATTTAAAGCAATGGAAATGACTTTAAACAATGGATTCTGTGAAATGTCACAGGATGAATGCATCAATATTGACGGTGGAGTTGCCCCATTTCTTATTTACACTATTGTGATAGCGGGTGGTTTAGCAGCTGGTTATGTTTTCGGATATTTTGGTGGATAAAAGGAGATAAAAAATGGAAAAATTTAATATGTTAAGTGAAAACGAACTTTTAGATATTGATGGTGGAGTATGCGGAATAGATGATGGTTTGTTACTTACTGCTTTTTTGGCTGCAATGGCAATTGGCGCGTCAGTAGGTGCTAACAGAAAAAATCGTAAATATAAATAAGTTCTTTGGAATAGGAATGATAGTGATATGTCAACTATGGCATATTGCTATCATTCTCTAAATATGTATTTAGAAATGAAAGAGGAGACTGATGATATGAAACGTAGTGTGAAGATGTTATTTGGGTTAGCTTTGGGTCTTACAATTGGCTCAATGTGTTCGATAGAATTGGGGATAATGGCATTGCCATTATGTGGATGTGTTGGGATGGCAATCGGATTGATTTTGGGCACTAATAATAAGGAAGATAAATAATAGTGAGGACATATATGAATTACGTATGTGTAAAACAACACGACATCACCGACTGTGGTGCAGCCTGTCTTGCTACCATTCGTAAACAGAATGGTTTTAGGAATATTAATACCGGCATTTCTATTAAAAACTGGAAAGAGATTTGAAAGATGAAATATTACTGTATAAAACAACATGATATAACCGACTGTGGAGCGGCATGTCTTGCAACAATCTGCAGACAGAATGGATATAAAATAGGGATAAGTAAAATCCGTGAAGTTGCAGGAACAGATAAGCAGGGAACAAATGCATACGGTGTTATAAAAGCTGCCGAGCAGCTTGGATTTAGCGCCAAAGGAGTAAAGGGAGATAAAGAAGCATTTTTCTCGGAGTTTCCATTACCATGTATAGCACATGTTATCGTAGATGGAGCATTACTGCATTATGTTGTTATTCATAAAATAACGAAAAAGACGGTAGTCATTGCAGATCCGGGAGAAGGTATTGTAAAACTTACCCCGGAGGAGTTTTTTGGAGAAGTGCATGATGAGGGAAAACCTCCAAAATATCAGTGGAGCGGTATCCTTATCCTTCTTGTAAAGAATGAGACATTTGAGAAAAAGGATGAGACAAAAGGAATTTTCTCCAGATTTTTTCATCTGCTCATGCCACAGAGGAAACTTATATTTCAGATCTTTTTAGCATCTCTTATATATACCGTGCTTGGAATATTGGCAGCATTCTATTTTCAGATATTAATAGACAGTGTTCTTCCGGATGGATTAAAGAAAACGCTCATGACTTTATCAATAGGAGTGATACTGCTTAATCTTTTCAGGGTAATTCTTAATGCATTCAGATCACATTTACTTTTGTATCTTAGTCAGAAACTGGATATTGCATTATTATTGGGATATTACAGGCATGTAATGGAACTTCCGATGAACTTTTTCGGAACAAGGAAGGTCGGAGAGATAATTTCACGATTTAATGATGCAGGAAAGGTAAGGGATGCCATATCGGGAGCAACACTTACCATAATGATAGATACACTTATGGCTGTTGCCGGAGCAATTATTTTATACATACAGAATTCAAAATTATTTTTTATCACGATCATAATGATCGTACTGTACGCAGTAATTGTACTTGGATTTAATAAATGGTATGAAAAACTTAATCGAAAAGAAATGGAAGATAATGCCCAGCTTACGTCTTATATGGTCGAGTCTCTTAATGGAATACAGACTGTAAAGGCTTATAATGCGGAGAGAAAGGTAAACAGGGAAACCGAAGTAAAATTTGTAAAACTGTTAAGAAGTGTATTCAATCTCACATGGGCTAACAATATACAAGTGTCACTGAAAACTTTCGTAGAACTCATAGGTGGTGTAGTCATCTTGTGGGCAGGCGGTGTCAGTGTTATAAACGGAGACATGACAATAGGTGCACTTATCACATTTAATTCACTGCTGGCATATTTCCTTGATCCTGTAAAAAATCTGGTGGATCTGCAGCCACAGATGCAGACTGCAGTCGTAGCGGCAGACAGACTGGGTGAAATACTCGATCTTGAAGCTGAAAAGCAGGAAAATGAACAAAGAAAAATGGCACCCGAAAGTCTTGCCGGGGATATAAAATTCGAACATGTGAATTTCAGATACGGAACAAGGCAAAGGGTGCTTGAGGATATAGATTTCACAATAAAAAAAGGCGAAAAGATAGCTTTTGTTGGAGAGAGTGGTTCAGGAAAAACAACATTATCGAAACTGCTTTTGCACTTATATCAGGCAGAGTCAGGTAATATTCTGATAAATGATAATAATATAGAAGATATACAGATAGAGACACTTAGAGACAAAATCGCATATATACCACAGGAAACATTTTTGTTTAGTGGTTCAATATTTGAAAATCTTACACTGGGACTGGATGATGCAACGATGGATGACATCATCGAGGCATCAAAAAAGGCGCAGGCACATGAATTTATTAATAAACTGCCACTCAGATATGAGACAAGACTGGAGGAAAACGGAGCAAACCTGTCAGGCGGTCAAAGGCAAAGGCTGGCTATAGCAAGAGCCATGCTTAAAAAACCGGATATATTGATATTGGATGAGGCTACGAGTAATCTTGATGCAATAACTGAAAGAGCACTTGACAAGACAATAAGTGAATTTTCAAAAGATGTTACAACTATCTTTATAGCACACAGACTCAGCACTATAAAAAATTGCGATAAGATATATGTGCTGGAAGATGGAAAGATTATAGAAAGTGGCAATCATACAGAGCTGGTAGCAAAGGGCGGCAAATATGCACAGCTTGTAAAACAGCAGTCGCTTGATACTGTGGATGTTAAAGCAACCGCATAACTTCGATTATGAAAAGAGGAAAATTATGAAACCTATAATTGTGGATTTAAAAGATATAAGCGACAGTACAGAAGTATATGATTCAAAACCAAATAAATTTATTTCATATACTATATATATTATATGTGCGATTCTGATAATCGCACTGTTATGGATGTATTTTTTCAGGATGGATATAGTTGTAAAAGCTGATAGTGTCTTTAGAGGTGACGATGACAGCACGGCAGTAAGCTGTGCAGTTACAGGCAAGATAACTAAAATGTCGGTAAAGGACGGACAGTATGTGAATGAGGGAGACGAACTGTATGAGGTAGATATTGAAAATCTTGGAAGTACTATCGAAGATTATAAGGATAAACTGGATAGCGTGCAGCAGCGTCTTGACATGCTAAATGCATATCAGAAAAGCCTTGATGGTGATAGTTCTGAGTTCGATGCATTGTCTGATAATGAATATTATTCAGAATTTAGAGACAGAAAAGAACTGCTAAATACCTCTATTGATGCCGAAAAGGAAAAAAATAATACAGGAGAGGTATATGATGAAAATATTACAGATATAAATGATTCTATTGATAAGTACAATGAAAAAATTGATAAACTTAATGATGTAAAGCAATGTATCATATCTAGAAACAATACATTTGATGAAAGTGATACATATTATTATTCAATGGTAAACAGTTATATTTCATCATATGACTATACAGCGCTTCAATATGACAATAAAAAAGATGAAACTACAATGGATTCCTCCCAACTGGCAGAGATAGATACAGAAAAAGATCAGGCATTGTCAAATATTGAGTCTAATGAGATTTCTACAATAGAACAGCAGATAGAAACTGCAAATGAACAGATAGAAAATTTTAAGTCAAATCTGTCTTCTGTGGAATTGCAGAAAAAACAGTCAGAAAAGTCGAATGATAATGATGAGACTGATATAAAGATCCTTACAGAAAAGGGAAATGTATCAACGGAGATCCTTACTTATGAAGATAAGAAGCAGGAGTATGAGGCATACCTTAAAGATTATGATATTAAAAATAGTAATTGTAGTATAAAAGCGGGGACATCAGGATATTTTTACACAAGTCAGGAGATAGCAAATGGAACATATATACAGGAAGGCGATACTATAGGGCAGATATATCCAAAGGAGCAGTCCGGTTATTATGCACAGGTGTATGTACAAAATTCCGACATAGCAAAAATAAAACCTGATCAGGAAGTAAAATTTGAGATGGCTTCATATCCGTCGAGTGAATATGGATATTTTACAGGAACAGTAAAAGAAATTGCAAAAGATGTGACTGTAGACCAGAATACCGGGAATGCATATTACATTGTAAAAGTAGAATGTAAAAATATGGAGATAAAGAATAAGGATGGAGAAAAAGGAAATCTGAAAAGTGGAATGGCTGCACAGGCAAAAATTGTTGTGGATGATGACAGTGTGCTGCATTTTGTGTTGGACAAGATAAATTTGGTGGATTAGTAAAATAAATAAGGTATATTCCGGGATTACCGGTTTATATAAATAAATCCTATGAGCGCGCGTAGGAATAGTTATGGTTTCTTGGGCACCAGTTGCTGCATTTATTCCTGGAGTAGGTTGGGCAGCTGCTGGATCCTTAGCACTTACTGGAGCAGGTCTTATTGGTAAAGGAACAGGATGTTATTGAGAAAGGAAAGATGCATGGAAAACTTTATTGAATTAAATTATTCAGAATTAGAGTTAATTGATGGTGGTAAGAAGACATTAAGTGACTATATGTTATTAGGTGGAGCTTTGTGTTGTATACCTTTACATCCATTTATAGGAGGAGCATTTACTGTTGCAGTATTTCTTTGCACAGATTAATTACAAGTGTGTTTAATTTATAGTTGTTTCAATTAATGGGTTATAGTATTTAATAAATCTATAACCCAACTTATAGGGAGAATTAATGGATATTTTTACATATTTCAAAAGATCAAATATCAAGAATGGTGCTACAAAGATATATCCAAGATGGCTTGGTTTAGTTGTATTTTTACTTGAATTCTTAGCAGTTTTTATTGTTTACTATTTCAGAAAAATTCAAAAAAGTGATGTCTTCGCTATGGTAGGACTTGTTCTTATTTATATAATAGGTATTTGTGAATTTTATATAAGATATAAAATAAAGATGAAGTATTTTTCCAAAGGATTTGAAATGGGAAAAAATACTGAAATTTATTTAAATAAAGTTAAGATGCTTTTTCCTACCAGCATATTAGTAACTATAGGATGTTGTATAAATATATTTTATGGGTTGGTTATTGCTCAAAGATATACGTTATATGATGTATATTGGATATGGATGGTTCCAATTGTGGTGTTATTAGTGTTAGAACCTTTTTTAGATATAACAACAGGATTCAATGATGAATTTGTATTATCAGATAGACAAATAATAAATTTAAGTTATATTCAAGATGTTCGTGTATCAAAGGAAAGGGCAACGACAAAAGGAACGGTATATGAAGTTGAATTCTGGAAAAACGGTGAAAAAATAGGGACAGATCGCTATTTTGACGAAGATTTTTTTAGAATAAAAAAGTACTTATTGAATAAGTGTTAATTTTGATAATAAATATATTGATTACGTATTTATCAAGATTTCTGCTTTAATTATTTTATTATAGCATTTAGGTATAAATGGATAATAAAGCAGGAGAAAGCTTTATTATATTTTGTTATTGTTTTAGCTACGACTATACTAACAATGATTATGGGAGTAGCCAATCAGAATAATATGGCATGGGGAATTATATTATGCACATGTTTTTCTATATTAATGATATTTATAAGTTTTGAAAATTACAAAGATGGAAAAAACATTTTTGATAAAACAATAGAATCTAAAATAATAAAAATGTGTATTATTTTTTATTATATATTTTTAGCCTTATCTACGATGTTTTATATTTATGAGTCAATAGCACAGTACAAGGCAAATGGGGCATATATTATGGTGGCAGCGACAACAATTATGCTAGATGTCGTTAATAGGTCTATTCATAAAGAAAAATTTGATAATAGCAAAATGGTATGAGGTAAACCAATATTGAATATGGAAAGAAAATAGGAACTTGATTTTGAGAACAAGTGGATTGAAGAGAGAAAAAACGGATTTTGGAAATACTATGTTAAACATTTTGGCGGTATTGCAATGATCATGATGGGAATTTTTATAGCATCGTGTATTGGTAAAAAAGAAATTAATGTAATCTATTTACTTATTTCAATTATAGTTGCAGGTGCATTTCCTTTTTTTGCATGGGAGATTAATGAGATTAGGGTGAAGATTTATAACAAAAAAATGGGTCTGGAAAGATAAAGTGATAATATTAGCGGTTTTATTTAGGTTAGTTTTATAAATTTTATAGCAAATTGTGGACACATTGGTGTCTGACATCAATAAATAAAAATCTAAGGGGGTGAATTATATGCAAGAAATCATTAGCTGGTATATGGAACATAAAACTTATGGAAACATATTAATTATAGGGATAATTGGACTTATGCTATACAATATAGGATATGGAGTAGGTACCGATATTTACAGAATTTTTGGTTAATTGGTAATTGGGTGGAAGAATAAAAGGAATATAGAAATAGAACATGAACTATATAATAATTTTTTAGATTTTGTATAGAAAAAGGCAAGAGTGCCGGACGAAAATTGCAAGATACCGCAGGAAGATGAACTGATGGTAGATGGAGGTGGCTGGAATGAATTTGGAAAAGCCTTTTTAGGAACAGTTCTTATAGCAGGAGACGTTGTAGGTGATGGAATAGGGGGGCTGGTAAAAAATGAAGCAATTTAATGATGGAGGAAATATACATGAAAGATAAAAAGGGTATATTTTATATTTTGGCTTCTTTGGTATATATGGCAATATCTGTTTATTCTATTAATATGGATAGTTTATTCCTGGGATTCGCATGGGGAATAGTTTCAATTGCAAATCTTGTTGAGGGAGTGTATTTAGTAAGAAAAAGGAAATAGCAGTCGAGCAATACCAGAGCAGCAGAACATGAGTTATATCTGTGCGAATGCGCATAGATATCAGCCGCAGGCTTATCATATGCGTAAGCATATGATATTATATTTCATGTATTCAAACAAAATAGGAGAGAGGTAAATACACCATGAATTTAAAAAAAGTTCATCACATTGCCATTATTGGGAGCAACTATGAGCAATCAAAGCACTTTTATGTGGATTTGTTAGGTTTTTCTATCGTTCGAGAAAATTACAGACCAGAACGTGATGATTACAAAATTGATCTTCAACTCGATGATATGGAATTAGAGCTTTTTATCATTAAAAATTGTCCGAAACGCCCCACTTATCCAGAGGCTTACGGTCTTCGGCATCTTGCCTTTGCTGTAGACTCGGTCGATAATACAGTAAGAGAATTGAATAAAAGGGGAATCATAACTGAGCCGATTAGACTCGATATTTACACAGGCAAAAAAATGACATTCTTTTATGATCCTGATAATCTTCCATTGGAAATTCACGAATAAAGTATAGCTGTAAAAGGTGTGCCCTGTTTTAGTCTGCCACTTTATCAAGTAACTTTAAAGATTTCAGCTTTCTTTCTGTAAAGGATACATATTGATGCCTAACCCTGGAAATAAATATAACAAGATATCTAGGGATAATATATTAGTCGTATCTTGATAAAAATCCTAAAAAGAGATAATATATTAGCATGATTAACTTATATCAAAAAACATGGACAGAAATAAATAACGACATTGCACAAAAGATAGTACGCTTGCGAAAAAGAAAGAAAATCACTCAAAAGCAATTAGCTGCAAGGTCAGGTGTAAGTCTTGGTTCACTTAAGAGATTTGAGCAGAGCGGAGAAATATCCCTGCAGTCTTTGACAAAAATTGCAATAGCTCTCGACGTGGAGAACGAACTTGAAGGTTTATTTGATAATGTGCCATTTGCATCTATTGAGGAGATAATTAATGAACAGACTAAATAAGCTGGAAGGTTCATATATGTAACATTGCACTAAAACAATTTACTAACCGATTAGTAGAAGGAAGGAAACTTTAACATTGAGATATTTATTATATGTCATATCATTAGTAATTAATGCCTTATCGTGCTATTTTATGATGGGGTTGGCGAGTTCATTGACTGTGGTCTGTACGATAACTGCCATATACTATATTGAATCAAAAAGAGCAGAAGATAATAGAGTATTTTTAGCGGTACAGGCTTTTTGTATGATATTTAATATTGCCAGATTAGTGATTAGTAGTATAACGAAAGTTAACTGTGGGGATAGTGTGATTGTGCTGAGTATATTTGTAGTAGGAATAGTTTGTGTTGAGAAAATGATAAAAGTTTGTGATAGGGAATAATGATAATGGTTAGTAAAATAAGGAATATATTTTGGATTTTTATTTCTATAGGTGTGGTAGTGATATTTTTGCTCTACAAAGTATTGGTATTGTCGCTTCTTATGAACGGAATACCAATTATGAGAGAACATTATGATATCGCAAATCTTATTGCAAATGTTATAGATATAATATCTATTATTATTTTATTGCTTATTTTCAAGATGAAAGTGAGCAAAGGCAGTATGAAAGGCTGTGCTAAAGGAATTTGCGTATATGGATTACCCATAACTGCGTTCTCAGTATTTTATTCAGTACAGGCAATTTATTGGATTTTTAATGGTCATGCAGGGCTATATGGTCATAAACTGGTTGAAAAACTGGTTGTTAATCTATCGCTATATCTTACGGTTGGTATCGAGGAAGAACTGATTTTTAGAGGTGTGGTGCTTAATTGTATTTTTAGAAAAAATAAAACGATAGTATTGGGGTGCTTATATTCAGGACTACTGTTTGGGCTGGCACATCTTGAAAATCTTATTTGGGGTGAAGATATGAATCCGGTAACTATATGGTCTACAATCATATTTGGCTGTATAGTAGGATTTGTATGGTCTGTAATATATTTAAGAACTAAGAGTTTATGGAGTGTAATATTACTGCATTTTGCATGGGATTTTTCGGAATATTGTAATTACATGATGGCTATAGAAAGATATCGATACAGCGGATCATATAATTTTCTTGTAAGACAAATTCCTGTTATTATCATAATGCTTATTGTGGCAATTGTCATATTACACAGAAATAACAGCAACAAATTGTTGGAATTGTACGAGGAGAATAATCTATGAATATGATGGATAAGTTTAATTGTGATATTATGAATGTAAATGATATGCATGAAAAACAGAATGATAATTTTGATACTTTTGAAAAAGAAGAGATGCACTTAAATATGTCATCAAGAACATATAGGGTAATATTGGGTCTGGTGGCGATAGTGCTGGTCATCATTATATTAGCCTTGATTTTCTGAATTATTCTGCATAGTAACGAAAGTAACATATTTTATAGTGTATCTAATAGGAACTATAGAGGGAATAGGGGGGTAATATGGGTAGCTGTGATATATTGCTGACAAGGATATTTGTTAATAAAATTATAATTAAATCTGCTAGGGAGACATTTATGAAGAAGATACTGTTGTCGTTTGGCTGCTGTTTAATGCTGGCTGCTGTTCTTGTAATCGCCAAAATATCAGTTACATATTATTTTACACAACTTAAAAACAACGATACACTAAGCTATGTATTATATTTTATTTTTGCCGTTGGAAGTATTCTTATAATACGGCATATTATAAAAAACTAATATGAGATAGGAGTTAGCTGCTGGACTGAGTCTGGATTTAGATGTCGGATAGAAATATATACTTCTACCCGGCATAGATCCTGGTATATATTTGTTTTTCTAAGCAGAGAAGAATTTAAAATATCAGGACGGAATTATGTATATACCAATTTATATGACGATGTATACATCAATTTATTGGATGATGAAGCTTATCAGATATGTAATAAAGTGATATAAGGAAAATTTGCTACACTTGATCTGGAAGGGGAATTTGTAATTATTAACAGCACAAATGGAGAATTAATAAAATGACTGATTATGACAGCAAAATAATACGCAGGAAGATAAGAGTGTCTGGTTCAGTTCAGGGTGTTGGATTTCGATACCGGATGGAATATGCATCAAGTATGGTGGGAACAACCGGCTGGGTAAGGAATGAGCCGGATGGTTCTGTTTTATTGGAAATTCAAGGAACGGAGGAGCAGATAGATAAAGTTTTTACTATGGTAAGCCAGGGGACATATGTTAATATTGAAAATATGAATGTGGAAACTATTCCGCTTCTAGAAGATGAATACGGATTTAGAATAAAATAGGATAAAATAAACCGGTGGAAATGATCTGGCACATTTGTGTTAGATATTTTCCACCGGTTCTGTTTTGTCAAAAGATATAGGTATTAAACTAAAAATGTTATTCAGCCATAACTTTAGCAAATTTCTTTTTACCACGTCTTATTATAAGACCCTCGCCCTTGAAATCGTCGAGAGTGTATTTTGTAGAGATATCAGTTACTTTCTCGTCGTTAACGGAAACACCGCCCTGCTGGATATTTCTGCGGCCGTCTCCTCTTGACTCGCAAAGTCCTGCTTTTACGAGAACAGAGATGATATCAAGCTCTCCGTCAGGGAAGTCTTCTGCTGTGACGGTAACTGTAGGCATATTTGTATTGTTGCTTCCGCCTGCGAAAAGTGCATGGCTTGCCTCTTTAGCCTTTGTGGCTTCCTCCTCACCGTGAACAAGTTTTGTAAGCTCGAATGCAAGGATCTCCTTGGCTTCATTTAACTGTGCGCCCTCCCAGCTTTCCATCTTGTCGATCTCTTCGAGTGGAAGGAAGGTGAGCATTCTGATACATTTAAGGACATCGGCATCAGAAACGTTTCTCCAGTATTGGAAGAACTCGAATGGTGTAGTCTTGTTAGGATCAAGCCAAACTGCGCCGGACTGTGTTTTACCCATTTTCTTACCCTCTGAGTTTAAGAGCAGATTGATCGTCATAGCGTATGCATCTTTTCCGAGCTTACGTCTGATAAGCTCTGTTCCACCGAGCATGTTGCTCCACTGGTCATCTCCACCGAACTCCATGTTGCAGCCGTATTTCTGGAAAAGTGTGTAGAAATCGTAGCTCTGCATGATCATGTAGTTAAACTCAAGGAAGGAAAGACCCTTTTCCATACGCTGCTTGTAGCACTCAGCAGTAAGCATACGGTTTACTGAAAAATGAGCACCAACCTCGCGGAGCACGTCCACGTAGTTTAAGTCCATAAGCCAGTCAGCGTTGTTTACCATGATAGCTTTTCCCTCGCCAAAGTCGATGAAGCGGCTCATCTGTTTTTTGAAGCACTCTACATTGTGGTTGATAGTCTCTGTTGTCATCATCTGACGCATATCTGTACGTCCTGATGGATCACCGATCTGTGCTGTACCTCCACCGATAAGCACGATAGGCTTGTTTCCAGCCATCTGAAGTCTCTTCATAAGGCAAAGAGCCATGAAGTGTCCTACGTGAAGGCTGTCTGCTGTAGGATCAAAGCCGATGTAGAAAGTAGCTTTTCCGTTGTTTATAAGTTCTTTGATCTCTTTTTCGTCTGTTACCTGGGCGATAAGACCGCGGGCAACTAATTCGTCATAAATTGTCATGATTTTCCTCCTGATAGATTGAATTTGTATTCAGAACCTTGCAACACACATTCGCATGTACTGAATAGTTAGTTAAAATAAAATATCCCCCTCATCCATTTAAGGACGAGGGGGATTTCTCGCGTTACCACCTTAATTTGCATCCTGCTCACACAGGTATGCCTCCGTGAGTTGTCGCACAGCATATCCGAAAGGACTACTGCTAACACTCCAGCACTATAACGTGTGCCAATACGTTGCAGCTTATTAACCGGGTGGGATAATAATTAAGGCAATCCAATCCGACGTTCGGTGCAAAGCTCCGGGATGTATTCCAAATCTGTTTTCCTTGCGCCTCTCACCGACCGGCAGCTCTCTGTAAGTATTGCAAAAATGTACTTGTTCCCATCAAAGCCGTTTGAAATGTAATTGTGCTTCAATTGACGATATTATAGCCGTTGGGGGAGGGATTTGTCAAGGGTGCAAAATACAGTACTGCTCACACCTGACAGTGTGACCAGTAACACAGGACTTACTGTAACACTATTTACGCTGTGTAGGGATATTGCAAAAAAGTATAAAAAAGTATAAAACATTAGAAAAAGTATAAAAAGGTATAAAAAACTATAAAGAGTTTTAAAAAGTATAAAAAAGTATAAATAGTTATAAATTTCATATAATAAATCGAGGTGAATTTATGCAGAATCCATTTACTACAACATTCAGTAAGACTCCGGAATACACATATATCCATACAGAGAAGACAGAGGAGATACTGGAAAACTTTATTTACGATAACCCGTCTGAGTCGGTATATAAGATAACCGGAGTCAGAGGCTCCGGTAAAACCGTTATACTTGCAAAGGCTGGTTTTGGTTCACAGGATAAGAAAACAACAGGAATAGACGAAGTTTCAAAGTCAGAAGAAATGGTAAAATTTGCATCTGAATATGGCAGATGGCTCAGAGCGGGGTATCCGGTATATTTTGTATGTACAGGTCTGTATGAAAATATACAGGAATTAAGCAATGTCAAAAATCTTACATTTTTCAGAAGAGCTGCAACAGTTAAAACAGAGCCTCTTAATATGATACGAATGACTGAAATGTATAAGAGCAAGCTGGATATCGATAGTGATGAGGCTCGTGAAATGGCGAAGATCACGAAAGGATACGCATATGCTTTTCAGGAATTGGGCGTGTTGTGTTTTAAGAAAAAGGCGGGGGAGTCACTGAAAGATATTTTAATGAATATATAAAGGAATATTGTTGATTTTTAGCTGGGACTAAAATAGGTATCATGAATTATGCAAATACTCTGATATCTAAATATGAATCCCCAAAATGCAAGTTTTACGTAATGCATAGTCTATGACATGGCAGATCCGGTATACATAAGGAATGTGTTCGGGATTGGATATACATTTGGGGAGTAGATACGGCACATAATTTGTATTATAATAAATACAGACTATTAAGGACGGAGGTGCCGGACATGGGAAGCTATCTGAATCCGGGAAGTAAAGGGTTTGAGGAAAGCCTTAATTCTGCAATCTATGTGGATAAAACAGGGCTGATAGAAAAAATAAACGCACTGGTCAATACGAGACAGAAATACATCTGTATCAGCAGACCGAGGAGATTTGGTAAATCTATGGCTGCGGATATGCTCACGGCATATTATGATCGCAGTGTAGATACAGCAGATTTGTTTGATACATTGAAAATAGCGAGTACTAAAGATTATAAAAAACATCTTAATCAGTATGATGTACTCAAAATAAATATGCAGTTTTTCCTAAGCATGACACATAGTATGGATGAAATGTTGGATAAGTTTAGCAAATTTCTACGCTATGATTTAATGGATGAATATACACAGATTCGTTTTCGGGATGAGGATAATCTGGTACAGGTAATGAAGGATATCTACGCCAACACCCGCAGACCATTTATCATACTCATAGATGAGTGGGATTGTCTGTTTCGTGAGTACAAGCAGGATAAAGAAGCGCAGAAGAAATATCTGGATTTTCTGAGGGCATGGTTAAAGGATCAGGAATATATTGCACTTGCGTATATGACAGGAATTTTACCGATAAAAAAATATGGTTCACATTCAGCTTTAAATATGTTCAGTGAATACTCCATGATCAATCCTCGTGAAATGGCTGAGTTTTTCGGATTTACTGAGGATGAGGTAAGGTCACTCTGTGCGGAATATAAGCGAAACTTTGAGGAAGCACAGGCATGGTATGATGGATATGAGCTCATGACCATGGATGGGGAAAACCCGAAGATATATGTCATGTACAGTCCTAAATCTGTTGTAGATGCCATGCTTAGTGGTCTGTTTGATAATTACTGGAATCAGACAGAAACATATGAGGCTTTGAAGGTATACATCCAGATGAATTTTGATGGTTTAAAGGATGCAATCGTGCGTATGCTTGCAGGGGATCGGATACAGATCAATACAGGTACATTTTCAAATGACATGACCACATTCCAGAACCGTGACGATGTGCTGACACTGCTTGTACATCTGGGATATCTGAGTTACCACTGGCAGGATAAAACGGTGTCTATTCCCAATAAGGAAGTGTCGCAGGAGTATGTAAATGCGATCAGTACAATGGACTGGAACGAGGTTATTGAATCTGTAAAGGATTCAAAAAATTTACTTGAAGCAATGTGGACAAAGGATGCAGATGCTGTAGCAGCAGGTATTGACAAGGCGCATAAGGAGATTTCAAGTCTGCAATATAACAATGAAAATTCACTTGCCTGTACGATAAACCTTGCGTTTTATTTTGCGCGTGAATACTATACGATAATCAGGGAATTTCCAAGTGGCAAGGGTTTTGCTGATCTGTGTTTTATCCCACGAAAAATGCATACTGATAAACCGGCTGCTGTGATAGAGTTAAAATGGGATAAGAGCGCAGATGGTGCGATCTCACAGATAAAGGACAGACAGTATGTGGAAGGACTAAAGGAATTTCAGGGCAATCTATTGCTTGTAGGCGTAAACTACGATAAAGACACCAAAAAGCACACTTGTATGATAGAAGAATTTAACGTCGGATAAATGTGTCATATAATATGTTAGCCAATACTTACAAAGATTAGCGCAGAAAGCCATTGACAAGACAAGCGCAAGTTTGCTATAGTCTATTAGCAATGGTGATCAATTAAATACAAGTTACTGCTCACACAATAGTGTGGCCAGTAAAATGCAATACTACATCTGAGGGAGTAGTTCGCGTATTTTAATATATACGTGGTTTGTCAACAAACCCGGTTGTAAGACCTGGCAAACATTAAAGAATGAGACTCATGTATGCAGTACACAATAGCGTTATGCTATAGGTGACTGTATGCACGGGTCTTTTTTATTGTATGATATAAAATATTGTAACTATTAAGTATAGAAATATGTAATTTCGGTCATCGTACACTAGGGAATGGAGAATAAAATATGGTACTTTTTATTGAAATCCTGCTCATAGGAGTAGGTTTGTCAATGGACGCATTTGCCGTATCAATATGTAAAGGTCTTGGAATGACAAAGCTCAACAAGAAACAGGCAGTAACGATCGGGTTATATTTTGGAGGATTTCAGGCACTCATGCCGCTTATTGGCTATATGCTCGGCGCACAGTTTGAAAAGTATATCACAAGCATTGACCATTGGATCGCATTTATTCTGCTTGCATTTATTGGTGGAAAAATGGTATACGAGGCAGTAAAGGACAACGAAGATGATATGGTAGTTGAGAAAGATCTGGCGCTGAACCACGGAGAAATGTTTTTACTTGCGATAGCCACAAGCATTGATGCACTGGCAGTCGGAATTATGTTTGCGCTCGCATATGATAACTTAAACATTTATGAAGCAATTACCATAATAGGACTTACAACATTTGTACTGTCTATAATAGCTGTTGCAGTTGGAAACTTTTTCGGAAGCAAATACAAAAAGAAAGCTGAAGTCGTTGGTGGGATCATCCTCATCTTCATCGGATTAAAGATATTGCTTGAACATCTGGGGATACTGGCATTTTAAGTAAATAAACTCGTAGACATATCGTTTAAATTGATTTTATTATGTAAAAATATTTATGTATAATAAAATATAAACAAAAATAGTAAAGCTGGAGGAAACACAATGGAAAAATTTATTAATGAAGCACCATTTATTGTAGTGCTGCTGTGTCTGGTGGCAGGATTTGTATTCCTGGTAAAGGGTGCGGATCTGTTTGTAGAGGGAAGCTCAAGTGTGGCAAAACGATTTAAGGTGCCGTCACTTATCATAGGACTCACAATAGTGGCGATGGGGACATCACTCCCGGAAACTGCAGTCAGCGTAGCTGCGTCGATAGCACACAACAATACACTTGCGGTCAGCAATGTAACAGGTTCAAATATCTTTAATCTTATGGTAGTTATCGGAGTCTGTGCAATAATGACACCGGTAGCAGTGGATGGAGCTTCTTTGAGAAGAGACTTCCCATTTTCAATGATCTGCGCAATTCTGCTTCTTGTCATGGGTGTGATAGGAATGACACTTGGCAGGGTAGATGGAATAATTCTGCTTGGTTTTTTCGCAGGCTATATTTTCTATCTGGTCAGACATACTTTAAAGGAAAATAAAAACGTATCTGATCCGGAAGTTGATGATATACCACTTATTTCAATGCCGAAAGCAATAATTTTTATTGTGATCGGAGCCGTAGGAATTGCAGTAGGCGGCGATGTGGTAGTAGATAGTGCAAGCCGTATAGCAATAGATATCGGAATGTCACAGACTCTTGTCGGACTTACGATCGTGTCAATTGGAACATCACTTCCTGAGCTTGTTACTTCAATAGTCGCAGCAAGAAAAAATGAAGTAGATATGGCACTCGGAAATGCAATAGGATCAAATATCTTCAATATACTTATGGTGCTTGGAGTTGCTTCAGCAATAAGTCCGATTACATTTATACAGGAGAATATGATTGATATAATCGTGCTTGTGGTATTTTCACTTATAGTGTGGATAATGGCATGGACAAAACGAGAGATAAAAAGGGGCGAGGGAATAGCAATGCTGCTCATGTACGCAGTGTATATGGCATATATTATCATGCGATAGGTTATTGTAAACAATTTCCAGTGCGCATATTATAAGAGTAAATAGTATGGCAGCAGTTTTAAGAAAATAGCATTTCCATCCCATGTAGGAAGTGTGGATAAGTTAGTATAAAATAAATGATAATAATAAATATTTGACAAATAAGGCATTTAGAGTTAACATAACAGTGTTATCAAACATAACGCTGTTATGTTATTTTTGTATATACAACTGGGGGAAGACAATGACGGCAAGAAAGATACATGATAGTGAAACAAAAAAGCATCTTATAGAATGCGCCAAAGCGGAATTCATGGAAAAAGGTTTTGCCAGGGCATCACTTAGAAATATCTGTCAGGAAGCAGGAGTTACAACCGGAGCTTTATATTTCTTTTTTCATGATAAAGATGATCTGTTTTGTGAAATAGTGGGTGATTTCATGGATCGTCTAAATGCAATCATTAAAGAGCATTATAGCCATGAAGTAAAAGAGGCTGATAGGGGCTACGAAAATGAGCATGATGATAGTCTGGATTTTGAATGTACAAAGAAGCTTGTCCATGAGATATACCAACACAGGGATGAAGTACTTATGGTGCTGACAAAATCACAGGGATCGACAATGGAAAATGTGATGGATCGTCTGGTGGATCAGATGGATGAACATAATGCTTTTATATGTAAGGCAATGTGTAAGGCAAATGATGTTCACATGGTAGACAAAAAAGTTGTTCACTGGATGTCTCATTCGCAGGTTGATATGTTTATATTCATGGTTACACACATTGACAATGAAAAAGAAGCATTGGCATTCGCTGAAAAGGGCATGGAGTATCTGATCGCAGGCTGGTATGCGATAGTAAAATAATAGGATTGTTGAAAAACATAAGTGTGTAAAGCAAACCATATAGGTATTTTAAATTTTAAGGTCTTTCAGAATACATAAAGTAAAGGTGGAAGACCTAAAAAAATGACATACGGTTAGAAAAAGCTAACAAAAGTAAATATATAGAAACTATAGTAAGACACGTATAATGAAGATCATGTTGAAAGAGAGGATTAAATATGTCAGAAGATGAGAAGAAATTTTTGGAGATCGTTGATTTAAAGAAAGGTTTTGGGAGTGGTGAGACACGCCAGGAAGTATTACGTGGAATGAATTTCTCCGTGGCAAAAGGAGAATTTTGCGTACTGCTTGGACCATCAGGCTCGGGAAAATCCACACTTCTTAATATCATTGGAGGAATCGACAGTGCAGATTCAGGGTATATCAGTATAAACGGTGATAAATTAAAGGATATGAATGAGAAAAAGCTTACACAGTACCGCAGAAAGCACCTCGGATATGTGTTCCAGATGTACAATCTGATCTCGAACTTAAACGTAAAGGAAAATATCGAGGTAGGTGCTTATCTGTCTGATAATGCACTGGATATAGATGATCTGTTACATACATTAGGGCTTTACGAGCATAGATATAAGCTACCGAACCAGCTATCGGGAGGACAGCAGCAGCGTGTTTCAATCGGCCGTGCGATCGTGAAAAATCCTGATATCCTGCTTTGCGATGAGCCTACAGGAGCACTTGATTACAATACTTCAAAGGAAATCTTAAAGCTGATTGAAGATGTAAATAAAAAATACGGCAATACAGTCATAATGGTTACTCACAACGAGGCAATTAAAAACATGGCGGATCATGTTATAAAACTGCGTGATGGTGCTGTCCGTCACAACGATATCAACACTGACAAGGTTTCAGCAGAAGAGTTAGAGTGGTAAGGGGGCAGCTATGAAGAGTAAAAAGATGAAAATCCCCTGATAAAACGTATACCGAAAGAACTTGCCGGAGATTGGAAAAAGTATCTTGTGGTTTTCTTATTTCTGGTACTTACGATCGGATTTGTATCCGGTATGTATGTAGCAAACGAGAGTATGCTCACAGCCGCAGATGAGGGAATTACCAGATATAAGCAGGAGGATGGTCATTTTGAGTTGAAGGAAAAAGCTGACAGTAGTCTGATCGAGGCAATTGAATCAGGAGAAAAGGCTGATATACCGGGGCAGGCAGAAGAAAACACAGCTGACGGGGACAATGATGATTCAGAAGACAACGGAAAATCAGATGATGATTTAGACAACAACAAGAAAACTTCAGTAACTGTATATGAAAATTTCTTCAGGAACGAAGATGAAGATAATGACAATGATGGTAAGAGCGATGGAACGATCCGTGTCTATGCAAAGACAGATGATATCAACCTTGCCTGTCTTTTAGACGGAGATTTTCCACAAAATGAGAATGAGATCGCAGTTGACCGTATGCATGCAGATAACGCAGGCATGAAGGTGGGAGATAAGATCAGTGTCAGTGGAAAAGAGTTTAAGATAACAGGTCTTATTGCATATGTAAATTATTCGACATTACATGAAAAAAAGACTGATCTTATGTTTGATGCGATCAAATTTGACGTGGCAATGGTCACTCAGGAGGGCTTTGATCGTCTGGATAAGAGCATCCATTATTCATATGCATGGAAGTACGATCATGCTCCGGCAGATGATATAGAGGAAAAAGAACAGTCAGACAGTTTTATGGAGGCGATGGTCACACAGGTGATGCTTGCCGGCAATGATATGGAGGACTACACTCCAAAATACGGCAATCCCGCTATCAATTTTGCAACAGATGATATGGGATCAGACAAGGCGATGGGCGGTATGCTGCTTGACATACTCGTAGTCATAATCGCATTTATTTTTGCAGTTACTATAAGCAATACTATCGCAAACGAGTCGTCAGCGATCTGAACGCTGCGTGCCTTGGGTTACACAAAGGGAGAACTGGTATGCCATTATCTGTCGATGCCTGTTATTGTGACGCTTTTGGCAGCCATAGTAGGAAATATACTAGGTTACACTGTGTTTAAAAACGTAGTCGTTTCGATGTATTATAACAGTTACAGCCTTCTGGTATATAAGACGATCTGGAATCCTGACGCATTCCTTAAAACAACGGTTTTACCTGTCATTATAATGCTGGTTGTAAATCTTATAGTTATTGTCCGTATGATGCAGCATACGCCACTGCAGTTCCTGCGTCATGATATGAAGAAAAATAAAAGTAAAAAGGCAATGCGCCTGCCAAGATGGAACTTTATGAGCCGTTTCAGGCTGCGTATCATGTTCCAGAACAAAGCAAATTATCTTATACTTTTTGTTGGGATACTTTTTATCATGGAAATGCTTGCGATGGCGGTCGGAATGCCGGACACGCTGGATTACTATAAGAGCAATACAGATGGCATGATGTTTGCTAAATATCAGTATGTGCTGAAATCATACGTTGATGAGGAAGGAAATATAGTATCAACTGGAAATAAGGATGCTGAGAAATTTGATATGACATCCCTTCTTAAAAAAAGCGATGCACTTGATGAGGAGGTATCAATATACGGAATTGCTGATAACAGCAGTTATGTAAAGATAAATGATTTTGATTCATTAAAGAAAAACGAAGTATATATTTCAGATTCATTTTCACAAAAGTATGGACTGAATGAGGGGGATGAGGTCAAGCTTGATGCCCAGTATGAGAAAAAAACATATACTTTTAAAGTAAAGGGTATATACGACAAATCGCAGAGCATTGCGGTATTTATGCCAATAGACAAGTTTGCGGATATATTTGATCTGAAGGATGACCAGTTCAGCGGTTTTCTTTCAGATACAAAGATAAAAGATATCGACGAAAACAATATCGCAACAACCATTACGATACATGATATCACAAAGATGGCGGATCAGCTGGATCATTCAATGGGCTCATACATGAGCTATTTCCAGGTACTTTGCATTCTGCTTGCAGCAGTTATGATCTACCTGCTCACGAAGCTCATCATTGAGAAAAACGAGACAGCTATCTCCATGACAAAGATTCTGGGCTATGAAAATAAAGAAATCGCAAGCCTTTATCTGGTGTCAACATCGATCGTCGTAGTGCTTGCGGATCTGATCAGCGTTGTGATCGGGACACTAGTGATGAAGGTTGCATGGAAAATGATGCTGTTCTCATACAGCGGCTGGTTTGCATTCAAGGTAAAACCGCTGGGCTATGTAAAAATGTTTGCATTTGTGCTGATAGGATATCTGATAGTAATGGTATTCGACTTCAAGAGGATCAAGAAGATCCCGATGGATCAGGCACTTAAGAATGTGGAATAAATATACAAAAAGAAGCGGATCAGGTGTATAATAAAATCAATCGAGATAATAAACAAATACTATAGTGAATGTCTGAAATTCAATGGGATATGCTGGCTGAAATGGGATATGCCGGCTGGAATGGATTATGGCAGGCGGTCCGCTAATAAAAGAAAAGAGGTTTACACAATGGACGTAAGAAAAATGAGAAATGCAGCTTTGGGAAAGCGGGTTGTTGCGGCACTTGAATCCCGCAACATGGAGGCATACTATGTGGAGACAAAAGAGGAAGCACTGAAAAAGGCACTTGAGCTTATTCCAAAGGGAAGCACCATAAATATGGGCGGTGCCGCTTCCATAAAGGAGTGCGGACTTTATGATGCCATTTCAAATGGTGATTACGAGTTTTATGACAGAGATAAGGTCGGGACACCTGAGGAAAAAGAAGCAATTGCACTGAAGGCTTTCAGTTGCGACTACTTTCTCGGAAGTGTGAATGCAATGAGTGAGGATGGTGTTTTTGTCAATATTGATGGAAATGCAAACCGTGTTGCGGCATATGCGTATGGACCAAAGCACGTTTTACTTATTGTCGGTATGAATAAAGTTGTAAAATCAGAGGAGGATGCTCTGCATCGGGCCAGAAACGAGGCCGCTCCTGTCAACGCACAGAGATTCGGTATTGAGACACCGTGTGTCAAAAATGGTACATGTTTTGATTGCAAAAGTCCACAGTGTATCTGCTGTCAGATACTTACTACACGTTTTTGCAGGGTAAAAGGACGATTCCAGATTATCTTAGTGGATGAGGAGCTTGGATTTTAATCATCAAATTTAAGTATAAATAAAGAAAGCTGAGGAATAAAATGGGATATTTGATAAGTGAGACAACAAAAAAAGAACGGGAACAGATTGTTGCCGAGTCTTTAGGGAACATAGAGGCGACATGCGATGGATGTATGTCGGGTCTGGCTGAAATGTATCAGGATTATATTGATGGTAAAAAGGAACTTCGTGAGATAAACATGGAGTTCAATGCCAGATATGTTCACGGAGAGGATATGCCGGGACGCAGTGGATGCGGCTATAAGTAAAGTCATTATATTTTAGAAAACCCCACTCAGTTCGGATCATGCCGATGAGTGGGGTTTGACTAAATAGTTTCAAAAAGATTAGTAGTATATTATGCGTTGCAAAGTTAATTTATGATTAATTTCGGTATGTTTTATTTACCACTTAGTTCACGGTCTTTTGCCATGAAAAATAATGCTATTGTATCGGGTCCTACATGGCTTCCGGTACAAAAATCATATGATGTATTAATAAAGTCGCGTACTTTTATGCGTTTTTGTATCTGTTCCATTATATAAAGCGAATCTTCATATGCATCGGCATGTGCGATACCGATAATCTGGTTTTCGGGATCTACGATATTGTCGCAAACCAGGGATATAAGTTCATTTAATGCAGATTTTCGGCCGCGGCATTTTTTGTACTGGACAATATATCCGTCTTTGTTTCCACGGAGAATAGGTTTGATGCTCAGGACATTTCCAATCAAAGCACTGGTTCCACTTATACGGCCTGTTCGTGAAAGGTATTTGAGATCGCCTACTGTAAACACACCATTCATGCGGGCTGGATATGTTTCAAGTTCATCAGCTACATCATCAAATGCAATGCCTTTGTCACGCATTTCGCTTGCATAAATGGCAAGTATTCCCTGTGCCAAGGAAGCATTAAGAGAATCTATCAAGCGGATTTTGTGGCTGTATTCGCCGGAATCCATTAATTCTTCAGCGGCAATTCTTGCGGAATTATAATTTCCACTTATATTTTTACTGAGAGAAAAATAAAGTATATCTTTATCCTGTTCTAAAATTTCACGGAAAGTATCTTCAAATATGCCACTGCTGATAAGTCCGGTTTTTACTTCTGCGCCCGAACGGATAGCATCGTAATATTCTTTGCCTTTCTGGCGCTCTTCTTCTTCTGAAAGATCAGGATCAAAACATGTAACTTCTTTTCCATTTACGAGGTTTACAAATGAAAGCACCTTGATTTTGAATTTTTTTACAAGATCTGCTGGAATATTTGCAGCAGAGTCAACAATTATCTCAAACATAACAACTTCCTTATAAAATATTTAATATGTGGTTACAAATGTAATTATATGTGGTTTTGAAAACTATGTCAAGTAGATAAACAATGTATTTACATGTTCCATACTTGCTGGTTAGTAGAAGAAATGGCAATCGCACCAGCGTCAAGAGCATTTATAACATCTTCTTTTTCAGAGATGAGTCCGCCTGCAATTATTGGCACATGGGTTTTCTGTGAGAATTTTTGGATTATACGCGGCATGATCCCAGGAAGTATTTCTATAAGGTCGGCAGAGCTTATTGCATGATGGCTTATTGCATTGAAAGCTTTTGAGTCAATTACAAAAATCCGGAATATAGTATAAAGCCCTAATTCCTTGGCATATTTTATCATATCTGGTTTTGTCGAAATTATTCCATCGGCCTTTGTATATTGTTTTATAAAACGGACAGATTCTTCTCTGACAGCAAGTCCTCCTATCAGGTCGAGATGGACGATTACTATTTTCCCGGCCGATTTTAAACGGTCTACGATGTCTGAAATAGTAGTAAGTTCTCCGAATAGGACAAACACGACGTTTATATCTTTTTGCATACAATTTAAGACACCATCTTCATCTTTTACTGCAGCGATAACAGGATTTTCCATGATGGCATCGTAAAAAATCTGATTCATAATAATCTCCTTTTTCAGGCTGGATAGAAAAAAGAGCATTCCAACCAAAGACAATTGTGCCATTTAAGGTATGCTCTATAGTCAAATTTATTATAACTTCGTAAAAGGTGAAAAGCAATTAAGAAAAAGTAAAAAATATATGATGAGAAAAACAGCATTGACAATTTAAAAATGCCATGCTACCCTAGATATATGTTAGATAAAAGCGACGAAAAAGAGAGTACTTTTGCGGCAGATCCACAGAGAAATTCCCATAGGCTGAGAGGGGATGACCTAAAGTAAGAGGAAGATGGCTTTGGAGCAGCAGTATCGAACCAATGGCTAGATACTGACAGGAACCGCCTGTTATAGCGGAAAGAGGCGCAGCAATGCATTTATTATTAGGGGAGCTGCGTGAACAGAAGTGGTACCACGATATAATCGTCTTCTTGGGATTTTGTCTCAAGGAGGCGTTTTTTAGCGTATAAAAGAAGTATGATGAGCATAAAGAATGTGCAATATGATTTGCGAAAATGTTTTATGGAGTTATGTATTTATACGCATTTAAAGAAAATCAGGAGGAAACTAAATTGGCAGACAAAGGCAAATTTTATATGACTACAGCCATTGCGTACACATCAGGCAAGCCTCATATCGGAAACACATATGAGGTCATCCTTGCCGACGCAATCGCCAGATACAAAAGAGCAGAGGGATATGATGTATACTTCCAGACAGGAACAGATGAGCATGGACAGAAGATCCAGGAAAAGGCTGAGGCAGCCGGGATTTCACCGAAGGAGTATGTAGATCAGATTTCTGGTGAGGTAAAGAAAATCTGGGATATGGTAAACTCATCATATGACAATTTTGTCCGGACTACAGACGATGACCATGAAAAATGTGTAAAGAAGATCTTCAAGAAGCTTTACGACCAGGGAGATATATACAAGGGCTCATACGAGGGACTTTACTGTACACCATGCGAGTCTTTCTGGACAGAGTCACAGCTTGTAGACGGAAAATGTCCTGACTGCGGACGTGAAGTACAGCCTGCAAAGGAAGAGGCATACTTCTTCAAGATGAGCAAATACGCAGACAGACTCATCGACTATATCAACACACACCCAGATTTCATCCAGCCGGTTTCAAGGAAAAACGAGATGATGAACAACTTCCTGCTTCCGGGACTTCAGGATCTTTGTGTATCGAGAACATCATTCAGCTGGGGAATCCCGGTAGATTTCGATCCAAAGCATGTAGTGTATGTATGGCTTGATGCCCTCACAAACTATATCACAAAAATCGGCTACGATCCTGACGGATCATCAGAGCTTTTCAAGAAAAACTGGCCTGCAGATCTGCACCTTATCGGAAAAGATATCGTGCGTTTCCACACTATTTACTGGCCTATTTTCCTTATGGCACTTGACCTTCCGCTTCCTAAGCAGGTATTCGGACATCCATGGCTGCTCCAGGGCGGTGACAAGATGAGCAAGTCAAAAGGAAATGTTATCTACGCAGACGATATGGTCAGACTTTTCGGTGTAGATGCCACACGTTACTTTGTACTCCATGAGATGCCATTTGAGAACGACGGAATCATCACATGGGATCTTGTAATCGAGAGATTCAACTCAGACCTTGCAAACATACTTGGAAACCTTGTAAACAGAACAGTTTCCATGAGCAATAAGTATTTTGACGGTATCGTAAAGAGCACAGGTGCAACAGGCGATGCAGACCAGACTGCCGTTGATGCAGACTTAAAGGCCATAGTCACAGGCACAAGAGATAAAGTGGCGAAGAAGATGGAGGGACTTCGTGTGGCAGATGCCATCACAGAGGTATTCGCACTTTTCCGCCGCTGCAACAAATACATCGACGAGACAACACCTTGGGTGCTTGCAAAGGACGAGGCACAACAGGATCGTCTTGCAGAGGTGCTTTACAACCTCACAGAGTCTATCACGATCGGAGCAAGCCTTCTGCATTCATTCCTGCCTGAGACAGCAGAAAAGATCGTGGCACAGCTTAACACAACACTCCGTGACTTTGATGACCTTGACAAATTCGGTCTTTATGAGAGCGGCGCAAAGGTTACAGATAAACCTGAGATCCTTTTTGGCAGATTAAAGGCTGAGGATGTTATGCCTGAGGTAGAGAAAATCCAGGCTGCGCAGAAAGCAGAATTTGAGGCTGAGCAGGCTAAGCTTGCAGCAGTTGAGGGTAAGGCAGCATGTGGCTGTGGTGCAAGTGAAAATGCCACAGACGGCGCAGAACTTGAGTCTATGGATGTAGACACAAAGGATGAGATCACGTTTGATGATTTTGAAAAGCTTCAGTTCCAGGTAGGTGAGATCGTAAAATGTGAGGCAGTTCCGAAGTCAAAGAAACTGTTATGCTCACAGGTTAAGATTGGAAACCAGACAAAGCAGATCGTATCAGGTATCAGAAAATACTACTCTCCTGAGGAGATGGTTGGCAAAAAGGTAATGGTTCTTGTAAACTTAAAACCGGCTAAGCTTGCAGGCGTTTTATCAGAGGGAATGCTGCTGTGCGCAGAGGATGCCGAGGGAAATCTCGCACTCATGACACCGGAGAAACCAATGCCGGCAGGAGCACCTATTGAATAGGACGTAAGCGATGAGAAGTACTGAATTTAAGGCAGACGTAAAATCGTGCTTGCATGATTTTATGTCTGGCTAAATTCAAGTTCGGCGACCGCCGAACTATCCCGGAAATCCTTGATTTCCGGGATAGGTACTTCTATCAGAAATAAGCTATAATATATCTCAAAAAATGCACTTTATTGAGCAGGGAAAGGAGTCTCATATGGAATATTTTGATATAGTTGACGAGATGGGAAATCCGACAGGAAAGACCATTGAGCGGAGAGAAGCGCACAGAAACAATATACTTCATAGGACTGCACATGTCTGGATAGTCAGACACTGCGGAGATTCCATACAGATACTTTTACAGAAAAGGTGTATGGAAAAAGACTCTTTTCCGGGGTGCTACGACATATCAAGTGCGGGACACATACCGGCAGGTGTGGACTATATTCCATCTGCGCTCAGGGAACTTAAAGAAGAACTGAGTCTGACGATAGAGCCGTCACAGCTTATCGACTGCGGATTGCACAGACATCATGCGGATGAGATCTTTCACGGGGAGAGATTTCTTGACAACCAGATAAGTAAGGTGTTTCTGTTGTGGCTTGATGTTGACGAGGCGGACATCACCGTGCAGAAGGAGGAAATCGAATCTGTAAAGTGGTTTGACTACGCAGAGTGCAAGAAAGATGTAATTGACGGCAGTATTCCAAACTGCATAGATGTGGCAGAATTAGAGATGCTTGAACCACACTTTGTATAGCAGAATAATTATTTTGAGTGAAGAATTAAAAGGTAAGTATAATAATATGTACTCTCGGAATCTTCTTTAAACGAATAATTCTGGCTATATTTCCGATATACTGCTTCCATTTTCTCGTCGTACACACCGTGTACGCACTGCGAAAATGTCATTGTATATCAAAAATCTATCTCAGAATTCTTCATTTAGAAGATGCCGAGAGTACATTAATATGACTTGGAGGGAAACATGAAATCAACGAAAGACTCTTTACTAGAGGATATCAAGGCAGAGTTTGCCGAAGTCAATAAGATGATGGAGGCACTCGAGGCAAGGGAGCCAGAGGATGAAGCCAGCGAGGCATATGAAAAGTGGATTGAGGAATGTGAGCAGCTTGCGCTTGATTCGGAATCACTTATGTCTTTAATTGATTATAAAATGACACAGGGATTATAAAATCAATTTTCACAAATGTGTTTTATAACGGAAAAGGAATAAGGGGAATATCAATCTGATATGCCCCTTATTTTTAATCTTAAAGCAAATTAATCTACTTTAAGAAAGAGATGCATTGATAAGTTTTTGATCTATGCGACTGGTTACTTCTAAAAAATATGCGGCATCGGCTGCTGACATTTCGTCAGTATTATAAGAATCAATTTTTTGTGAAAAATCTGCATATCTGGATAGCATGTTATTGTAATCAGACAGCATGCTTAAAGTATCATCGGATTCATTATATTTTTGCATGAATGCAATATATTCATCTGCGAAAGCTTCGTAACTGTCTAAGAAATCCTTAAGTTCCGAAGTTACAGAACTTGAATCAATATCAGAAGATCTTTCAATATCAGATGTGTTACTGTCAGTAGTTTCTGAGGAATCCAAAGTATTTGTATTGTCTGAATCAGTGGCTGCTTCAGAATTTGCAACTTGTAAATTAATATTCATGATCTGATTTCCTTTGTAGGACAGGCTTAAATGATTGCCGTAGGAATCATCTGCATTATAAAACTTATCAGATTTTTTGTAATCAACATTAAAACCTGAATCAATACACGTCTGAACGTATTCGGCATAATCTGATTCACTGGTCTTTCCAATATCAATAGAAATTGAATCATCGTGCTCAAAATTGGTATTGCCAAAGTTGGATTTTGGTTGAGGAATCAGCTTGGATAAATCAGTTTCAGGCCATGTAAATTCTGTCATTTCTTCCGGAGCATCCAGAGAGACTGCCATTTCATTGTTGTAATCAGAATAATCAATAACCAGTTTAAAACCATCATCATTATAAGCAGAATAAGAACTGCCGGATTCGTCTGGATCAATGGTAAATCCTTTATCTTTACAGTCGTTTATGTAATTTCTATAATCATCTGCAGTCATCTTTTCAAAGTAAACATCAAAAAGATCATTATTATCTGCTGTTATTGTTCCGTATTTTGCTGGAGGGTCAGGCAAATTCTTCGCTAATCCGCTGCTTGGCCAATTTAATTTTTCAGGAAGTTTGACTTGTGTACTGGCAAAAAATGGGATAATAAGAATGAGTCCCAAAACAGCTAAAGCTCTGTACAATGATTTTTTATTATGCTTTAGAAGCTGCATGCCTATAAGCCATGATACAGCAAAAAGCACAGTCTGAGTAATTGCAATGATTCCAGACAAAATGTATTTATCGGAAAATGAAACAAAAACGGCTATAAGGCAGGCAAATATAAATGCAATAGTAAATTTGCTAAAAGCCCCATTAATATAAGCCTTTCTTTCTTTCTCTTTTTCAATATGATCCTGTTGCCGGCGCTGATTTTCCATATGCGCATATTCCATTTCCTTGAAAGTACTGCTCTTGATTTTTTCTACGGCGACAGCATCGCTGTCGCAAATCAACTCTTTAGCTCCACAATATGGGCAGACCGCTTCCTGTTTTGAAGGATCAATTTCCATTGTAGCATTACAGTTTTTACATTTCATATTCATTACTCCTCTCGTGTATTTTATTTGATTTGTGTTTACGTTTATTTCAGCTTAAAACTGCACTTTGCGTGCAGTCAAAGACTTTTTGAAGCAGGAAATTTTAACAAAAATTATGTTGTAGAATATAGAATGAAGTGATACCATATATCTGAAAATAAGAAAGTAAATAACCGGATTGAAATTATAAACAGAGGATAATCTACATATGACAAAAGAGAAAAAAAAGAAATTTAAAATCAGATATATAGTAATAATAATGGTAATTATTGCTATAGCTGGCGGTACTTTTGTGGCAAAGCAGTATTTTTCCACAGAAAGCAAGACGACAAAACTTACATTTGAAAATATAGGAAAGCTGTCAACGCAGGAGGTAAGATGTACTACTGTAAAGTCAGAGAGCAAAGATCGAAAGTTATTCGGTCAATCAATACCTTTTACGAAGTCAGAAATAATATATTCATATGATACGGATATTCAGGCGGGATACGATTTTACCAAGATTCGGTATACAGTCAAAGATGGCGCAAAAAACGAAAAAGGTAAAATATGTGTGCATTTACCGGCGGTTGAAATAATCTCATGTGATATAGACAAGGATTCATTTAAACTTTATCATGAAGATGATAATATATTTTCTCCAATTTCAATGGAAGAACATAATGATGCTTTAAAAGAACTTACCGATCAGGCACAGGAAGACGCAATTAGTAATGGACTATATGATAAAGCAGAAGAAAATGGGAAGAACATTATAAAACAATTTTTGTATCAGGGATATGATAAAGAAAAATATGATATAGAATTTGAAAATGATAAGTAGGGGGGATGTAATGAAGAAGGCAATAGTAAGAACTATAACAGTTATAGTTGTTCTGATAATTTTATTTTATGTTGGTTTATTTATTACAAGGTAAATTTAAAATGTTCGAAATATCATCCGCTATGCTGATATCAGGCGTAGCGGATTTGTTATTATGAAAGGAACATTTATGGCTTCATATACTAATTTTTTTACAGAAAAATCCCAATCCCTTCTTTTGATGTATCTAATAAGCTGCATAATACGAGCGGACTTACAAATGTGACTTCAAGTTTCCACAACATATATGAACAAAATAATACGGTGTATATCGTGTCATCATATGTGGAGGGCGAGAGTCTTTACAATGCAGGAATAAATACTTTAAGTGACGCTGTCAGAATAGCCATAAACATAAATCAAAAGATTAGACGAAAAAGTCTTTGACTGCACGTAAAGTGCAGTTTTAGACTAAGGGGGAGAAAATTGATATCACACTTATGAAACAGCTTGCGGATATTCGTGAGATTCTTTCAAAATCACAAACTTAGTCGCAAGAATCATTTATGTTTTGGAGTATAAAATTATATGAGGGTCAAAAGGTATTTTGCCCCTTTAATCATAAAATTAAATTAAGGACAGCCCGGATTTAGAAAATTTCAAATCCGGGCTGCTATAGTTTTTTCCTATAACAAAGTTGATATAAAAGGTATTATACATATAAAACAGTTAATGATAGGATAACCTCATGACAAAGATACAACCGATAAATAAGAAGCAGGAGGTTATAGGTAAATGAGTACGTTAAAGACACCTTTTCGTTATGATTTAGTAGGAAGTTTTTTAAGACCGGAAAAACTAAAAGCAGCAAAGGCTGCATTTGAGGAAGGAAAAATCTCTCAGGATGAATTAGATCGTGTGACAGATGAGTGTGTAACAGAGATCGTTAAAAAACAAAAACAAGCTGGCTTCCATGCCATCACAGATGGAGAATTCAGAAGAAAATTCTGGCATTTGGACTTTATGTGGGGATTTGAAGGCGTTGCGCATGAAAAAGATGGCGGCGGTGTACAGTTTGATGGGGAAATGGCAGATCTTGAGGCAACATATCTGGTTGGAAAAATAAAAGCAAAAGCACATCCATTTGTGGAATATTTTAAATTTTTAAAGCAGTTTGAGGACGAACAGACTGTTGCAAAATACACTATTCCTGCTCCGGCACAGATGTATCAGCAGATGATCGTGCCACAGAATATAAAGCAGACCAGAAAATTTTATGAAACCAATGAGCAGCTTATAAGCGATATCGGAAAAGCTTATCAGGATGTGATCACACAGTTTTATGAGGCTGGCTGCCGCAATCTGCAGCTTGATGATTGCACATGGGGTGCGATCGTAGGAGATGCCGCAAAGCAGAGATATAAATCACTTGGACTTAATATTGAGGATGTAAAAGCGCAGCTTCTTAAAGTAAATAACCTTGCGCTGGAAAACAGACCGGATGATATGGTGATCACATCACATATATGTCGTGGAAATTATCATTCGACATTTTTTACAAGCGGACCATATGATTCTGTGGCTGATTATGTATTCGCCCAGGAGAATGTTGATGCCCTTCTCTTAGAGTATGATGATGCAAGATCTGGCGGTTTTGCGCCGCTTGCTAAAGTTTCACCCGATAAAAAAGTTGTGCTTGGACTCATTACAACAAAAAGACCGGAACTTGAAGATAAGGATGTGGTAATCGCAAGAATCCATGAGGCAGAAAAATATATTCCGATTGATCGCCTGTGTTTAAGCCCACAGTGTGGTTTTGCATCCTGTGAGATCGGAAACAAGATCACAGAGGAGCAGCAGTGGGCAAAGCTTGCACTTGTAAAAGAAATTGCCCAGGAAGTATGGAAAAAAACAGCAACATCAGAGTGACCTGGTAGTTAAAATTTTGTCAAATATGGCAGCGGATCAGAGAGCAGCGATAATCTCTAACATGAGTGTGGCAAACGCTTCGCAGGTCACAATACTGATGGAAAAATGATTACCCGAATAATTCTGTCATCAGGTCATGGACTGTAGTCATTTTATTAATGCGGCCAACATTAGCTCCACAAAAGACAAGTCCGTTATCAACTTCACCTTTTACAGCGTCTATAAGGGCTTTGGTTATACAATAAGGAACCTTTGCGGGATTACATTTTTCTAGGCAGTTATAACATTTTGAAATAGGAACACGAGCGTTATCAAGTTTTTGGATAAATTTATTTCTAAGAGCTCTGCCGGGCATACCGACAGGGCTTTTTATTATCTGTATGTCCTGCTCATCTGCATTTATGTATGCCTGTTTGTATGCATCAGAGGCATCGCACTCTTTTGTCGCCACAAAGCGGCTGGCAATCTGTACGCCATCGGCACCAAGATCTATAGCGTGGGCGATATCGTTTCTATCGAAAATTCCTCCTGCAACGATAACCGGAATCTGGGTATTATATTTCTGCTCATATTCTTTTTTGCAATCAATGATCTGTGTTATTTCTTTATCAAAATCAAGCTGGTTTATATCGGACAGCTGGCTCTCAGAAAAACCAAGGTGGCCACCGGCTTTGGGACCTTCAATAACAATAAAATCCGCAGTGCGGTCATATTTGTGTGCCCACATTTTGAGAATAAGGTTTGCAGCACGTTTTGAAGATACGATTGGGGCAATTTTTGTGCGGCAGTGTTCACCTATAAGAGCTGGCAGATCCATAGGAAGCCCCGCACCACTTATGATTACATCTGCGCCGGCAGCAACGGCTGCTTTAACATGTTCTTTATAATGCTTTAGGGCAACCATTATATTCACCCCGACAAGTCCATTACCGCATGCGATCTCCTTAGCACGTGTGATGTGCTTTTTTATAGCATGGATATTGCAGCCAGCCTGGTCTTTTTCAAAATTCTCTTCGTCAAAACCGATCTGGGCAGTAGAAATTATGCCTACTCCACCTTCCTTTGCAACAGAACCGGCCAGCCTGCTTAAGCTTACACCAACACCCATTCCACCTTGAATTATAGGCAACCGGGCAAGCTTATCGCCTATTTTTAACTCTTTAAAGTATTTTTTTGTTTTTAGTTCCATTTCAAACCTCCGTAAATGATTGTAGATGTTTATTGGCATCAACAAAGTTAGTGCCAATGAATAAGATAAATGCTAAATAGTTTGAAAATCAAACAATTTGAGTATAAAACTTGATAGTTAAAATGTCAATATGTTATCGTTATATAATCTTTGAAATGTAGTTATAAAAACCTTATAGGAAAGAAATGAAAGCCATAATGGTATAGACAGAAACAACAAAGTGTATTAAACTGTTAAAAGAAAATATGCCTATTCAGTACAGATACAAATATATATGGTTTATCAGGGAAAAATGGATTTAAGGAAAATAAAAAATAGCATCAGCTGAGTGTAGTAATATAAATTAATGTATACATTAAGGAGTGTGGAAGTATTTTGGATATGATATTTTATTTTCCCTTCTATGTATAGGAATCATTTTATTACTTGTATTTTCATTCGGAGGAGCAAAAAATAAAAATGTTAGAAATTATGCAAGGTCATTCTTTTGCTTTTACATATTAATGGCGGTAATTGCACTTATTGCCGTTTTGATGTTAGGCATAAATTTCTAAGCCGGTCTATGGATCTTAAAAAGTCCGTAAACAGTCACAAACATTGTAAGAAATTCAGCTGCCGGGAATGCTGACCATATACCGGTAAGCCCAAAGATCTTAGATAATAAAAAGGCAAAAAATGTTATGGCTGCGAATCCGCGCATGATTGATACGATAAATGCAAATTTTGCAGATTCAACAGAGCTTAATATTGACGAACCTACAATATTTATCCCGGCAAATAAAAAACCGGTAAAATAAATGCGAAGTCCACTGATGGCATATTGTGCCAGAAGTGGATTTTTTTCGCTGTTAAATACAGCTGTTATAGATGGGGCGCCAAGGTATACAGCGGTAATAAGCAGTACAGAAATAAAAAGTGAGGTTGCTGCAGTAAGTTTTATCAGATACATAACATTTTTAAATCACCCTTTCCGTAGCTGTCACTTATAAGAGGCTGTGAGCCCTGTGAAATTCCATTAAAAAGAGATACTGCTACCAGTGATGTATTTGCGATGACGCCATAAGCTGCAACACCTGTATTGCCTGCAATATTCAGAATGATCATATTGAATACGATTGTTATCACTCCGGATGAAAGCTCAGCTACGAATGAGGAAATCCCAACGTGGCATGAATGAAGGAGACGTTTTACGGAAAGCCGTACAGGCTTAAGCGTAATTGTACATTTTGAAGATTTAAAATGTATACAGCATATGAGGATCCCGACAATCGGGGAGCAGCCTGTGGCAAGTGCGGCGCCCTGCATCCCGAGCCCAAGCGGGAACATTAATATATAATCGAAAACAATATTGAACAGACTGCCGAAAAGAGTTGCAGCCATTGCAACAGATGGATTTCCATCATTTCTGACAAATGCCATACAGATATGATTCCACATAAAAAATGGCGAAAAGATCATAAAAATCCGTGTATAATCTCTGCCTACTGCTATTATTGAAGAATCACCGCCAAGCAGCGCAATGAGTTTATCCGGCAGGAATATGCCGACAAAAATAAATATAAGGCTTATTAAAAATGCCCAGACAAGAGCGTGGAAAAAATATCCCTCTGTGCCGGAGCTATTGCCATGTCTCTCAATAACGAAGCGTATTGCAGAACCGACACCGATCATGGCGCCTATGGCAAATATAAGATTGTATATCGGGAGAACAAGATTCAGAGCAGTTATGCCATTTGCTCCGACGGATTGGGAAATAAAAAATGTATCAGCAAGAATGTATACAGACATTCCAACCATGCCGAGCATATTTTGAGAAACGTATTTTGCAAATTTTTTTAACATATAACCTCCATATAACTGATTTTATACTACAAAAATGTAAAAATCAATGTACATAATATGTAAGATTGTGGTAAAATAACATTGTTGTGAAAATCTAAATTTTAAGGAGGAAATATGAATTATACAATTGAAGGTGAACCATTACCGGTTGTGATTTGCAATCTTGACGCAAATGAGACAATGATAACAGAAAAAGGTGCGATGTCATGGATGACACCAAACATGAATATGGAAACTACGTCAAATGGTGGGATAGGTAAAATGTTCGGAAGGGCATTTTCGGGAGAAAGCATGTTCCAGAACCGTTATACTGCCATGGGTGGTCCGGGAATGATAGCATTTGCATCAAGTTTTCCGGGATGTATACGGGCATTCCAGATTGGACCGGGACAGGAGATAGTTGCACAAAAATCAGCATTTCTCGCTTCTACAGCGGGTGTAGAGCTTTCTATTTTCTTCCAGAAGCGCTTAGGCTCTGGTTTATTTGGCGGAGAAGGTTTTATTATGCAGCGTCTTTCAGGAAATGGACTTGTGTTTCTGGAGTTTGACGGATATATTAAGGAATATGAACTTGCTGCAGGCCAGCAGCTTGTAATAGACACTGGATACCTTGCGGCAATGACGAGCAGTTGTCAGATCGATATCCAGACTGTACCGGGATTTAAAAATGCAGTTTTTGGAGGAGAAGGACTTTTCAATACAGTAGTTACCGGCCCGGGACGCATATGGCTTCAGAGCATGCCTGTTTCACAGCTTGCAGGTGCAATAAGGCCGTTTATGCCATCAGGAAACTAAAAATTTTTGGTATATACATAATATACACATATATAAAAGGTGGGTTATTCCCACCTTTTTATTTTTCTAAACAGGTTAAATGCGTTTTTGCGGGTTATCTCTTCTACTTCGCCGGCAGTTATACCTTTTATAGATGCGATTTTTTCTATCACATATGGAATATTTGAGGAATCATTTCTCGTTCCACGCTTTGGTTCAGGTGCCATATATGGACAATCTGTTTCCAAAAGAATACGGTCAAGTGGAATTTCTGCCACAGTTTCGACAAGCTTTTTGGCATTCTTGAATGTAACGACACCGCCAACGCCGATATAAAATCCAAGTTTTATAAATTCAAGTGCCATTTCTTTTGAGTAGGAATAGCAGTGGATAACACCTTCAATGCCTTGTGCACAGGCTTCTTTCATTATCTGCATTGTATCCTCAGCCGCATCCCGGGAATGGATGATGACCGGAAGAGAGGATTCTTTTGCAAGGGAAAGCTGACGTTTAAACCAATAACGCTGTGCTTCCTGGATATCAGGTTCTTTGTCCCAGTAATAATCAAGACCGATTTCACCGACAGCAACAGTTTTCTCTAGCATGGTCTGTTTTTTCAGCCAGTCGAAGGTTTCTTCGTTCAGTCCGGAAATATCGCTTGGATGGACTCCGACAGCGGCATAGATAAAGTCATATTTGTCCGCAAGGGCAAGAGTTGTTTTTGTCGACTCAATTGAGGCTCCGACGTTTATGATAGGATCAACTCCGCTGTCGTGAACTCTTTTTATGGTTTCATCCTGATCATTTTTGAATTTTTCATCATCATAATGTGCGTGTGTTTCGAATATCATATTTTTTCTCCTTGATTTATATTAAAGCTCTAGTCTGCATATAAATATAATCCGCTTATGCTCATTATATCATGTGCTTAGGCACATGATATAAAAACTTTTATATTATTATATCTGCACAAAAATAAATAATTATGGTAAAATAGGTTTGCTATTCACACTGTCAGGTGTGAACAATAACAAAATAGGGACAAGACAGATAAATTTCGGAGAGGAATAAAATGGCAGTACTTGGAAATCCTAAAAATACAATAGAAATATTGCAGAAATATAATTTTAATTTTCAAAAGAAATTCGGTCAGAATTTTCTTATAAATACAGGTGTTCTCGAGGATATAATAGATGCAGCAGAAGTGACGGATGAGGACATGGTGCTCGAGATCGGACCTGGAATCGGAACGATGACACAGTACTTATGCGAGAATGCACGTCAGGTTATAGCTGTTGAGATAGACACAAACCTTATACCGATACTTAAAGACACTTTAAGTGCTTATGATAACGTCAGAATAATAAATGATGATATATTAAAGGTGGACATAAATGAACTTGCCAGAGAATATAATAATGGCAGACCAATAAAAGTTGTTGCGAATCTTCCGTATTATATCACAACACCTATTATAATGGGATTGTTTGAAAGCCATGTGCCGATAGAGAGCATTACAGTAATGGTGCAGAAGGAAGTCGCAGACAGAATGCAGGCAGGACCGGGAACAAAAGATTATGGTGCTCTTTCACTTGCAGTGCAGTATTATTCTAAGCCTCAGATAGTTGTAAATGTTCCGCCAAGCTGTTTTATGCCACAGCCAAAAGTGGGAAGTACGGTTATATCGTTAAGGCGCCATCAGCAGCCGGTTGTACAGGTAGAGGACGAAAAGCTTATGTTTAAAGTTATAAGAGCCTCGTTCAACCAGCGCAGAAAGACACTAGCCAACGGTCTTAATAATTATGGTGGGATCAATCTCACAAAAGAGCAGATTCAGCAGAGCATAGAAGAGCTTGGAGTGCCTGTAAATATACGTGGAGAGGCATTAAGCCTTGAACAATTCGCCTGCCTTAGCAATATAATAGGCAAAAAGCTTGTCAAATAAAAATAAATTGAATAAAAAAATATAGGACGGAAACAATATTATCAGAGACTATTCTGATGATGGAGGTAATGTCCTATGAAAAAACAACATATTGCAGCAGCGGCATGTCTTGTGGCCGGAGCCATAGGATTTGCGGCAGTATATTCAACAAAAATCGTAAACAAAGAGCAGGTTCCAACAGAGATTTCCCAGGTTTCATCTATAGTAGAGCCGACAGAAAAGGAAACACCAAAGAAGGTCCAGAAGTTGCCGGAAAAGGAAACAGAAAGCCAGACAGAGGAGATTATCCAAAATACAGAGCCTGCATCAGAAAAACAGGAAGAAGTACATTTTGCCCAGGATAGCATAAAAAACTGGCCGTTAAAAGGTGATGTACTGATCCCATTTTCAATGGAAAAAACTATATATTTTCCGACACTTGACCAGTATCAGTATAATCGTGGAATGGTGATACGGGCACAGCAGGATCAGGAGGTTTGTGCTGTGGCTCGGGGAAAGATCATAGATATCTATGACAGTGAGGAAACAGGATGCACGATAGTTCAGGATCTTGGGGATGGAGTTACAGCGATATATGGTCAGCTTAAGGATCTAAACTACAGTCAGGGAGATATAATTGACGCAGGCGTTATAATAGGATATGTAGATGAACCGACTAAGTATTATCTGGTCGAGGGACCAAATATATATTTTGCATTGGAGCAGGATGGAACAGCTATGGATCCAATGATATATTTCGGAAAAATATAAAAGCAGAGGTGGGCTGAGTGATCGAATTTAAAGAATACAATGAGATAATACAACAATGGCTTCAGGGTGTTCTTGACAGTTATAGGAAAGATGCTGAGCTCACCTTGAAATATTGCAATAAACTGATAGAGTACGGAATGCACAATAACGATGTAAAAATACTTGGATATGCATATTATCATCTATCAGGTACATATTACTGTTTAAATGATGGGGATAAGTTTTTTGACACGACATATAAGGCACTGGAATATCTTGAGCTGTCAAAGCAGTGGGAATACATAGCAAGATGTTATAATGTCATAGGGATCATAGCAGTAAACAGAGGCAATTTACCGGTTGCATACGATTATTTCCTTAATGGTCTGGTGTATTGTAATAAATATAATCTGGCCATGGATGAGGCAATAATAAATATTAACTGTGGCTGTCTGAATATACAGGCAGGAAGATATGCTGAAGCACTTATTTATCTGGAAAAATCGTTATCCTTCTGGAGAAACCAAAAAGATCAGCCGATGTATAATTCAACCATAATGTGCATATATGAGAATGTGATCACATGTTATGTGATGCAGGGAAAATACGATGGTGTAGAAGAAATATTTGACAGGATAATGAATGAGCATTGGGATAAAGGCGATCATCTGGACAAGATTGGGGTGTTAATAAGCAAGGCACTTTTTTATCACAAAAGTGGACAATGCAAAAAATGCGATGAATGTATAGCAAGGATAGATGGTGAAGTATCTGAAAATATAGCATTCATGGATATGGTGGATGATTATTTTTTATATGCCAAAATGCTTTTGGAATGTGATAAAGAAAGTGAATTCTGGCATATATTGGATACATTGGATCCGATGATCCGTAATTTTAATATTACAAATATGCAGCTAAAAGCGATTTCATTGAAGATACGATTTTATAAAAAACATAATAAAAATGCCGAATATCTGCAGGCGGCAGGGCTCTATTACGAAATCTCGGTAAAGATGGAAAAAGAATCTAAAGAGATGATGAATAATGTGCTTAACTTAAGAAATCGTCTTGAAAGGGCAAATCGTGAGAGAAAGGCTGTCGAAATGGAAAATCTCATACTTGCAGAAAAATCAGAGACAGATTCACTTACAGGACTTGCTAATCGAGGTAAACTCAATATATACGCAGACAGGATATTTAATCGTGCATATGAACAGAAGCAGCGGTTTGCGATAGAGATACTTGATGTGGATTATTTCAAAGAGTACAACGATAATTACGGACATCAGGCAGGTGACCAGTGCCTTATCAGTGTGGCAGAGTGCATATCTGATATCACAGAAAAATATGGTGGATTCTGTGCAAGATATGGCGGTGATGAGTTCGTGATCATTTATGAAAATGTATCTATGGAAAACTTAGAGCTGTATGCAAAAGAGCTGAAGGAAAAGGTCATGAACCTTAATATACCACATAAATACTCAAAAGCATTACCGATCGTGACCATCTCGCAGGGCGTATGCTGTGATGTACCGGAAAAAAATAATAAAGTCTGGGATTTTCTGCATATAGCAGATGAAATGCTTTACAGAATGAAAAAGCGCAGCAGGAATGGCTACTGTGTCGGCAATTTATCAGAAGTATCAGTAGAGGCAAAATAAATGTCACAGGAAAATTTTACATATATAGTAAAATGCTCAGATGGAAGCCTGTACACAGGATGGACAAATGATCTGGACAAAAGGTTAAAGGCACATAATTCAGGCAGGGGAGCAAAATATACAAAAACCCGTCGTCCGGTAGAACTGGTATATTATGAAAAGTTTCTGACAAAACAGGAGGCTATGAGCCGGGAGGCCAGGATCAAACAGCTGTCACGCAGCCAGAAGCTTGAACTTATAGCTGGTACTCTTAATAAAAAGCCGTAAAATAATTCATTTTATATTTGCGTTAATTATTTATTAACGAAGTTTGTACTTTGATTTATACAAAATGCACAAAAACTTTACATTTAAATTGTTGACAATTGCCAAAGCAGGGTGTATATTATAGTCGCAATGAAGAAGATATGTGGATATCTTCAAATAAACATTGCGTTTATAATATCAGGAGGTGATTGTATGTATACGATTAATCCAGAGATGTCTTTTGGACAGGTTGTAGCCAGTTACCAAAAGTATGTCAGGGAAACACAGAAACGAGGAAAAGAACCTGTCACATTTCTTCATTTTTTGACAGGAAGATGCTAAGAGCCGGATGGTAAACGAAGGTAGCCAGTTGTGCTGCCGGGGTCATTCGGCTTTTTTTATGCCCAAACGTATATAAAAAAATAGCACAAAAGCACTTAATTATTTTTGAGCACTTTTTTTAAAAATAGTAATTTCTTACTGCTTTTCTTTTGAACGAAAAAATAATTTCATTGTGCAAATCGCATAAAAAATCACATTATAAACTGGAATATATGTAGAAAAAACGAAAAAGTATTGCGAAACATTACGAAAGAGCTGTATACTTTTACTTGTGAAAACGTTACCGCAAACAATACCGAAAAAGTTTTCGGGAGCTTGCAAAAACATATTTTTTCAGGAGGGTTAAAAATGAAAACGAAATTAGTAACAATGTTACTCGCTACAACAATGGTAGCTTCTATGTTTGCCGGATGTGGTTCAGATGGAGGAAGTAAAAATTCATCAGATAGTGGTTCTGTTTACATGCTGAATTTCAAGCCGGAGACAGATCAGGCATGGCAGGATCTTGCCAAAGAGTATTCAGACGAGAAGGGTGTAGATGTAACTGTTGTAACAGCAGCTGACGGACAGTATAAGACACAGCTCCAGTCAGAGCTTGCAAAGAAAGAAGCACCTACAATCTTCAATATCGGAAGCACATCTGATTGCACAGAGTATGCAGATTACATATATGACTTAAAGGACAGTGAGATTTATAAACATCAGTCAGACAAATCACTTTCACTTGAATATGATGGAAAAGTTGCTGCAGTAGCTAACTGCTACGAGTGCTACGGAATTATTTACAACAAAGCTATTCTTGAAAACTATTGTAAAAACTATCCGGATGCAGTTATAAAGTCTGTAGATGATATAAAAGATCTTGATACATTGGAGAAGGTTGCAACAGATATCAATTCAAATGTTGACAAGATCAATGAGGCATGTGGTACACATATTACAGAAGCATTCGCTTCGGCAGGACTTGATGATGGATCAAACTGGAGATTCTCAGGACATCTCGCAGGTATCGAGCTTTACTATGAGTTCAAGGATGCAGGATGTGATCTCACAGCAGGCCAGGGAGAAATCAAGGGAACATATCTTGACAACTACAAGAGAGTCTGGGATATGTACACAAATACTTCAGCAGCAGACAAATCTACACTTGATTCAGGAAGCTTTGATGCAGAAGCAGAGCTTGGAATGGAAGAAGCAGTATTCTATCAGAATGGTGATTGGGAATATGCAGCATTTGCTCCTGATAACGAGAAAGGATACACAGTTAAACAGGAAGATCTTTCTATGATGCCTATTTACTTTGGTGTTGACGATGCAAACGAAGGACTTGCAGTTGGTACAGAGAATCATTGGGCAGTAAATGCAAAAGCGGATCAGAAAAATATCGATGCTACACTTGATTTCTTAGAGTGGGTTATTACAAGTGATGATGGACGTAAAGCTATAACAGAGACAATGGGATTATCTGCTCCATTTGATACATTTACAGGAGATTTCGCTTCTAAGAATGGTTTTGCAGCAATGGCTGCTAAATATGTAGAAGATGGAAAAACATCTGTAGCATGGTCATTTAATGCGACACCTTCAGTTGACAGCTGGAGAGCCGATGTGGTTGCTCCTCTTACAGAGTACACAGAGCGTGATGGATCATGGGATGACGTAGAGAAAGCATTTGTTGATCAGTGGGCATATTACTGGAACCTTTCAAATGAGGAATAAAAAGTAATTATAAAGTAATGTCTGTCGGGAAATTGGTGCCGGGAGTTCCCGGTACCACAAGACAGATGCACAACAAGGAAAGGGATTATCATGGAAAAAGCAACTAAGAAATATTTCTGTATTTTTGCACTTCCAACTATGTTAGCATTTACTATTGGATTTATCGTACCATTTTTATATGGAATATTTTTATCATTTTGTAAATTCACTACAGTATCTAACTGGAAATGGGTCGGTTTTAAAAACTATTCGAGGATTTTTGTTGTAAACGGCAGTGTAGACACATCATTTATACATTCTATATGGTATACAGCGTTATTTACACTAGTTTCTGTACTTATCATAAACCTGGTATCTTTCGGAATCGCAATGGCGCTTACAAAAGGAATCAGAGGAACTAATATTTTCCGTACAGTATTTTTCCTGCCAAACCTTATAGGCGGAATTGTACTTTCTTATGTATGGTTAATGATCTTTAACGCAATATTACAGAACTACTCAAAGACAATAATAAGTTCAGAGTGGTCAGCTTTCTGGGGGCTCATAATTGTTGTGTGCTGGCAGCAGATAGGATATATGATGATAATCTATATTGCTGGAATCCAGAATATTCCGGGAGAACTTATAGAGGCAGCAAAGATAGATGGAGCAAGCTCATGGCAGCTTATCCGTCATGTGACACTTCCTATGCTGATGCCTACAATTACAATATGTACATTCCTTACACTTACAAATGGATTTAAGCTTTTTGATCAGAACCTCGCTCTTACAGGTGGAAATCCGGGAAAACTGTCACAGCTTCTCGCATTAAATATTTACGACACTATGTATGGAACAACAGGCTGGCAGGGTGTAGGTCAGGCAAAGGCCGTAATTTTCTTTATACTTGTAGCACTAATCGCTCTTGTACAGAATAAGATTACGACAAGCAAGGAGGTACAGGGTTAATGGCTAAAAATAAAGAACAACAGGTCAGTACAGTACGTCAGGCTAAGCATGGCTGGGTACTTTCAATAATATTTGGAATTTTATCAGTAGTTTGGATACTTCCTATTTTAATAGTTATTTTAAACTCGTTTAAGAGAAAAGCTTTTATATTCAGATATCCGTTTGGAATCAGCTCAGCAAAACTATCTGATGGCTGGGATGCATTTACGGCAGGAATGAAGCAGATCTTCTGTGGTTTGCAGAATTACACAAATGGACTTCGCCAGACAAATTTCTGGGACTGTTTTGGAAATTCACTTTTTATAACGGTTGGATCTGTACTTCTTATAATACTTTGCTGCTCAATGTGCGCATGGTATATAGTAAGAGTTAAGACAAAGGGCACAAAAATAATGTATACACTTTGTCTCTTTTCAATGATCGTACCATTCCAGATGGTAATGTTTACTCTTTCAAAATTTGCAAATATGCTTCATCTTTCAAATCCGCTCGGTATAATAATCGTTTACCTTGGATTTGGTGCAGGGCTTGCGGTATTTATGTTTACCGGATTTGTAAAGAGTATTTCACTTGAGATCGAAGAGGCTGCTATGATAGATGGATGTACACCTTTACAGACATACTTCCGTGTAGTATTTCCTATACTTCGTCCAACAGCAGTGACTGTAGCAATACTTGAGGCAATGTGGGTATGGAATGATTATCTTCTTCCTTCACTTGTTCTTAATATAAACAGGTATAAAACCATACCGATTGCCATTCAGTATCTGAAGCAGAGCCATGGAATGATTGACTGGGGAGCAATGATGGCGATGCTTGTACTTGCAATCTTACCAATTGTGATCTTTTACATTTTCTGTCAGAAATATATTATAGAAGGTGTGTTAGCAGGAGCGGTAAAGGGCTAGGTATACAAGGACCAACGAAACTTATCTAAAATACAATTGACAGGTTGGTGGAATTCAGAAGGTATGATATAATTGGCATAACAAGTTATATCTGTGAGAATACTTATTGATATAATTTATGAAAACATTTATATGGGGAAAAACAGTGACAATTGTAGATATAGCAAAAGAATCGGGATACTCTGTAACAACGGTATCCCGAGTTTTAAATAATAGACAGGATGTAAGTCCTGAAGCGAAAAATAAAATAATGGAAATTGTAAAAGCACATAATTTTGTGCCAAATACAAACGCCAAGAGGCTGAAGCAGACAAGCTCAAGAAATATATATGTGCTTGTCAAAGGTACATCAAATATGCTCTTTGCGAATATAATCGAGGAAATCCAGTGTGTTGTTGACAGATCAGATTATTCTTTAAATATCACATATCTGGATGAGGATGATAATATCGGAAATGAGACGATAAGGATATGCAGAGAGAGAAAGCCGCTTGGTGTTATTTTTCTTGGAGGAAGCCGTGACGATTTTACCGAAGAATTTTCTGAGGTATCAGTGCCTTGCGTTATTGTTACAACTTGTGCAAAGGGCTGGAATGTAGATAAGCTTTCGTCTTTGTCTATTGATGATGAGAAGGCGGGAGAGACTGTTGTGGATTATCTCATTCAAAACGGACACACGAAGATTGCCGAGATAGGAGCCAATCTGGAATTATCCCAGACAGCTATTTTACGTCATAACGGATATATTAACAGCCTCAAAAAAAACGGAATAGTTCCCGATGAAAGATATTATGAGAGAGCCAGATTCTCATATGATAGTGCATACAGGGCGATGGAACGCCTTTTGGAGAAGGATATAGAAATTACAGCTGTTTATGCAATTTCAGATGTGATGGCTATAGGTGCGATAAGAGCAATACTTGACAAAGGCTTAAAAGTACCGGATGATATATCTATAACCGGTTTTGATGGATCTGTGCTTTCACAGTACTACAATCCAAAAATCGTGTCTATCAGACAGCCGCATAAGGATATGGCAGCCAGAAGTGTTGAGATGCTTTTTAATATGATAGACCTTAACAAACCGGTGACACATGAAATAATCCCATTTGAACTGATCAGAGGGGAGAGTGTTATAAATATTGGCACCCGCCCGGAGCACTAAGCAGTATTGTCTAATTAAACAGATGGGAAGTATTTCTGATAATAATAATCCGGGAGGTCTGTCAGATGCAGCAGGACAAACTAAAAAAAACATTGAAACTAGCGTGGTCAAAGGGACTGTCATTATTTATGGCCATGGCAGGAGCTATACTTCTTGTATTTTTGCTATTCAGATTTGATTCTATACTTGACCAGATACTTCGTGTCTGCAATATACTTATGCCTATTATAATGGGAATTGTCATAGCATATCTGCTTAATCCTGTGGTTGAGTTTTATGAAAGACATCTGGACAGGAGTCTCGGAAAATTTATAGAAAAAAAGACAAAGAAGAAAGTTTCCATGAGAGGATTGTCTATTTTCATAAGTGTGATAATAGTATTAGCAGTAATTGCTCTTCTAATAATGATGGTCGTTCCGCAAATATATACCAATATAAGCAATCTGGTTTATTCATTACCTGAACAGATCCAGAATCTGGTGGGAAAGCTTATGGAGCTTGCAAAAAATAATGAGAAAGTCAGAAATGCAATAAATGGATTTTATGATAATTTCATGAATTACATCACAAACTGGATCAAGTCAGATATGCTGGGACAGGTTTCTGTTGTTATAGACGGGATAATGGGGATATTTGGAACAGCAGTAAATTGCCTTGTAGCTTTTATTGTTGCTATATATGTGCTTTTAAGCAAGGAAACATTCCGCAGGCAGATTAAAAAAGTTATAAATGCTTTTTTCAATGAACGTCAGACAAATGTGATCGTAAGTGTAGTAAAGGAAAGTGATAAGATATTCGGAGGGTTTATCAGCGGAAAGATAATAGATTCCTTTATAATTGGTGTTATTTGTTTTGTATGCTGCCTGATACTCAGAATGCCTTATGTTGCTCTTGTTAGTGTGATCGTTGGAGTCACTAATCTGATTCCGTTCTTTGGACCATATATCGGAGCTATACCGAGTGCGGTTCTTATATTATTGGACAGTCCGTCAAAGGGAATTGTGTTTATTATTTTTATAGCAATTTTACAGCAGGTAGACGGAAACATAATCGGACCAAAGATTTTAGGACAGTCAACCGGGCTCTCTCCATTCTGGGTGGTATTTGCGATCTTCCTTGGAAATGGATTGTTTGGGATAGTCGGACTTTTTATAGGAGTGCCGCTGTGGGCGGTTGTATATTATCTGATCAAGAGATATGTAAATTATCGGATAAGGATTAAAGAACAGGTAGAGGCTGAACATATACAAAAGTAACAGTAAAAAATGGAATATATCCAAGAAAAACAGGATTAAAAAATAGTAGAGAGTGAAAAATAGTAGAGAGTGAAAATATGGATTGCGCAATAAAATAATTGCGCAGTCCTTTTTTGCGTAAAATTGACAATACATCAAAAGCAATTTTTAAAGTTTCGATGATTTATTGCTATAAAAGTATTGACAATTAGTTTTATTTCAAATAGTATAACGCATATACGATACGTATAATACAAAAAGAAAAGGAGATCATGCTATGAGAGATGTAAATCAGCATATTGGGGACATTAACAGTAAGACTATTTTTAAGAATAATATTCTTTGTGCGCAGTTTATCAGAGATAATATTAATATTCCGCTGCTCAAGAATGTGCAGCCGGAGGATCTGGAAGACGTTACAGAACGATTCAGTTCATATTTTGGAATAGAGTATGAAGCAGATACGGTTAAACGTATACGTATTCACATAGAGGATTATGAGGAATTGTTTTATATGATTTCATTGATAGATCATAAAAGTGATGTTGATTATAATGTAGCAATGCAGCTTCTTAAATATATGGCATGCATATGGGCAGAATATGAGAAGACTTTTTTATCAGAACGTGGTAAAATAGGTAAAAATAAGTCGTTCAGGTATCCTCCGATCATTCCGGTCGTTTATTATGAGGGTAAGAAAGAATGGACAGCAGATATGTATCTTAGGGACAGGATAATGTTTTCTGATATTCTTCGACCATATATACCTGATTTCAAGTATATTGTCGTCAGAAATCATGATTTCTCAGATGAAGAACTGCTGGCTCGGGAAGATGAGATGTCGTTGCTGATGCTGATAAATAAGTTTCAGACGGCTGATGACATTACAAATTTCAGGGACATAGAGAAGGATAAGATTGATTCTATAATCCATAATTCTTCTGAGCAGGTTATAGATATTATAGCAGCAGTGGTTAGATCACTATGTACTAAGATTCATATTTCGGCAGAGGAAACTGATGATGCGGTTCAGAAAGTGAGGGAACACAAATTGGGTTATCTATTTGAGAATATGGAAAAAATCGATATACAACAGTTGCGTAAAGAAGCAGAGGAATGGCGTAAGCTCGGGGAGGAGGAACGGCAGAAGGCAAAAGAGGAACGGCAGAAGGCAAAAGAGGAGCAGCAGAAGGCAAAAGAGGAGCAGCAGAAGGCAAAAGAAGAGCAGCAGAAGCGAAAAGAGGAGCAGCAGAAGCGAAAAGAAGAGCAGCAGAAGCGAATAGAAGAGCAGCAGAAAATAAAAAGAATGTCAATGACGATTCTAAAAGCTTTTTTCGATGATCCGGCAGAGTATGATATGGAGCTTATAAAATGTGTAATTGATAGCACAGATGATACTAATAGGATAGTAAGCTGGACAGATGCTACCGAAAATTGTTCAGATAAAACAGCTTTGTATAATGAGATAATAGGCAAATAGTTATTGTATAAATAAGTCGAGAGGGGAGAGAACATATTGATAATAAGTGAAAAGATATTTTACCTATTAGATAAAAATGGAATGTCACAGAAGGATTTTGCGGCACAGACAGGAATCTCTCAAAGCACGATCAGTGACTGGAAAAGGAAAAAGACTAATCCATCAGCGGATAAGATACTGAAAATATGCGAGGTGCTACATGTGACACCATATGAATTGCTGTCAGAAAGAGATATGACCGCTGATGAAGGATCGGACTATCTGACAGCACTGAATAATGATGAGGGCATAGTGCTTGAAACTTTCAGAAATCTGCAGACAAAGCAGAAGGAAAGATTATTGGGATATCTGGAAGCATTGAAAGATATTAAATAGGTTGATAAGAATGTGATAAGATACAGAACGAGAAAAATTAAGTTATAAAATTGTAAAATAGTACTTGAATACTAAAATATATGTGTATATAATGTGTGGACGAGGTTTAAAAAATTGCTTGGTTCACACACTTTATTTTATGTAAAAATATATAAACAATTACATAAAATAATAAATCGTGGGGAACTTTATTACGATTTGGAGAAGGAGATTTACACATGAAAACGGATATGACCAAAGGTAATCCAATGAAGATCATTCTGATGTTTTCAATCCCTGTTTTGATGGGAAATTTGTTCCAGCAGTTTTACAACATGGTTGATACGATCATAGTAGGCCAGTATCTTGGATCAGACGCACTTGCTGCGGTTGGATCAACAGGCTGTCTTATGTTTCTGGTATTGGGATTTGCGAACGGGATCGCACAGGGCTTTGGAGTCATGGTAAGCCATGCATTTGGGGCGAAAAACGAAAAACTGCTCAAGCATTATGTTGCGCTTGCTATCATATTGACGGTGATAGTTTCGGCAGTGCTTACGATACCGACAGTGCTCGCATCAAAGCAGTTTCTTATATGGATGAACACACCGGAGAATATTCTGGATATGGCTGATGCATATATAAAGGCTATTTTTGCGGGGATTTTCTGCACTATGTCATACAATGTGGCGTCAGGACTTTTGCGAAGCATAGGTGACAGTAAGACACCGCTGTATTTTCTTATATTTTCATCGGTGCTCAATATAATACTTGATGTGTTTTTCATAGTCGTTGTGAAAGCCGGAACGGCTGGAGCTGCATATGCGACGGTAATTTCGCAGGGACTTGCTGCAGTCCTGTCATTTATAGTAATGTTTAGAAAATACGATATACTGCGCACTCATCGTGATGACTATTATATGGATTGGAATGGAATATGGCATATGCTGTCAATCGGTATCCAGATGGCGCTCAACTATTCTATCACAGCTATTGGAACTATGATTTTCCAGGCTGCTGTCAATGTATTTGGATCACAGGTGGTTGCGGCATTCACAGCGGCATCAAAGGTTAATAATATTGCAACGCAGACTATGCCAACACTTGGAACGGCTGCTGCAACATATTGTGGACAGAACCTGGGAGCGGGAAAATATGATCGTATTTTCAAGGGAATGAAATCGTGCTTCTGGATTTGTATAGGTTGTGCTGTTTTAGCAGCCGCCATAAACTGCTTTGTGGGACCGTACATGATAGGCTGGTTTATCACATCGCCTACAGCGGCGGATATGGACTATGCAATGAGATATCTACGTATCGCAAGTATATTTATGCTGCCACTGGCCTGGATTTTTGCCTATAGAAATGGATTACAGGGGTTAAACCGCGGACTTGTTCCGATGCTCAGCGGAGTGATGGAGCTTGCTGCGAGAGTGATCGCCATAGCAATACTTGCAAAGCCTTTTGGCTATACTGGTGTGTGTTATGCAGATCCGGCTGCGTGGCTTTCAACAGGTGTACTCCTTATAGTGACATACTTAATATGGGAGTTGCGTACAAAGAAGAAAATCGCACATATCTAAATAAGATGGAATAATGTATACTCTTTTTAATCTATGATTTTTTATGAGATTGAGAAGAGTATATTTGTATTTTAGGCTGTTTTATAGAAAAAACAGTGTTATACTTTATTTAATCGGCAAAAAAGTGAGGGATTAAGAAGAGTATAACAATATAAAATACTGATAAAGAATTAGTATGAAAGGCGGCTTCTATGAATTACTATGATATTTCAAATCCAAACGCACCATTTACAACCGGTTATCAAAAGGGCTTATGGCAGAAAACGATAGTACAGATTTACAGAGTTCTAGTTATGATAGGCGGCATTTTAGGCATATGCTTTATTATCGGAACTGGACAGCGTGAGGATTATACAATGGGAATGCTGGAATCATGCATGTTACTTCTGGTATCTTATCTGGTATTTCTGATTATGCTCATGTATGCGAGCATAATCATATCGGCAAAAAAGACAGAAAAATGGAATCTTCAGGATAAGCACGATTACAATCTGGCTTTGTACAGAACCCGATATAAAGATAATAAGCAGCTTCAGGCTGTTACACTGATCCAGATGGCAAAACAGCAGATCCTTATGGGACACTATGATCTGGCTATACAGGCTTTGGAAATGGTTCGCACTGACTGTTTGAAACTACAGTATTTGAGAGAGTTTTATTTTTATAAAGCGGCAGCTTTGTACTTAAGTGATAAACATGGCTGGGAGGAAGTATTAAATAACTGCTATGCTATTCCACCGAAGTCTAAACAGATGACGAATGATGAAATAGCATTTCTGTTTTCTCCTAGATGTGGAAAAATGGATCTGCAACAGACTATTTACAATCATAATCAAATTAGACGCAAGTGGCCGGTTTTGCTTATTATCACGGCGGTATTAGTATTGTATGCAGGATTCTTTTACGGGATAATCGGGATTTTGCCTGAGGGTTATCATTATAGAAGCTGGTATCAGATGTCATCGATCATGCTCACATCTGCGGGATGCATAATATTGTCGCTATTATGGATTATCAAACTTATATTGTTTAAAGACAATATTTCAACAAAGTCTAATGGAGTGAAAATATTTCAAAACAGTTGCCTGGTGGTGATGTGGTTTTGTCTGATGGCAGCACTTGTTATCTATCAGATAATGGCTTTTATAGGTATGGATGAGGAACTTGCAGAGTATCCGGGTGGTCTGATATACATGAGTTCTGGAAACGGCTATGTTTCGGAAGACTATTACAATCTAAAGGTTGGCCCGTTTTTGAGAAAAAATCTGACCACAAAAGAGTATATAGAATATGGTCTTGAAAGTGAGTTAAACGGCACTGATGAAAGTCAGAATGGCGCAAATAGTTCAGATGATGAAAATCAGACAGAGGATTTCTCTCAGGAACAAGACAGCTCTTCCGATGAATCGAAAACCACATATACAGAATCAGCAGTGTTTGCAGAAAGTCTGGCGGTCTACCAATATATGATGGACACAGGTGAAATAACCGATGGTGATCCTGATAAAGTAAGTTATGGTTTTACTGCGAAGGGCAGCTTCTATGCGATTTTTGAAACCGATGATTCAAATGGTGTTACCTGTGAAAAGCATCTTGTTTATGACAGAGTTTCAGAGAATGGCAAGTGTGATCTGTTCGTATATCAGCAGGAACAGGTGGGCGCAGATGCGAAGATACTAGGCTTTTATGCCGTAAAAAAGGGTACAGGTCAGGTTATATCAGCTGATAAGACCACATGGGGCGGTGTCAGCAGTAAGGAATATCAGGACGCAACAGGAGAAAATTAATGAAACCAAATATTGCACCTACACTAAAAAACTACAACTTCAAAAATCTCCCCAAGGATCTGCTTGCGGGAATCATAATCATGGCGGTTTCAATCCCTATATCAATGGGATATGCACAGATAGCAGGGCTTCCGGCAGTTTACGGACTGTATGGATCGGTTTTTCCGATAATACTGTTTGCATTGCTTTCGACATCACCGCAGTTCATATTTGGAGTAGATGCGGCTCCGGCGGCGCTGGTCGGTGCGGCAGTGCTTAGCATGGGGATAGAGAGTGGCAGCAGCGAGGCTGTTACAGTTGTTCCTGTATTTACATTTTTCGTTGCACTGTGGCTTCTGGCATTTTACTTTATGAAAGCCGGAAAACTCGTAAACTATATATCCGCACCTGTTATGGGTGGTTTTATCACAGGAATATGCACGACGATAATACTCATGCAGGTGCCAAAGCTTATGGGCGGAACTGCTGGGACAGGTGAACTTTTTGAGCTTGCGGAACACATATGTGAAACTTTAAAACAGATAAATACAGCAGCACTGCTTATGGGAGCTATCGCACTTGCGATACTTCTGATAAGCAAAAAGATCATGCCAAAGTTTCCGATGGCAGTTGTACTCATGGCAGCCGGAGCGCTTTTTACATATTTTGGACCGGTAAAGGAATGGAATGTGCCAACACTTGCTACGGTTGAACCGGGAATGCCGGATTGGTGTATACCGGATTTTTCGGCAGTGAAAGTGACTGAGATAATCGTCATAAGCCTGTCTGTTGCGGTAGTAATAATGGCGGAGACACTTCTGGCAGAAAATAATTTTGCACAGAAAAATGGATATCGTATAGACGATAATCAGGAGATACTGGCGTTTGCCATAGGAAATATGGCGGCCGCATTTATCGGCTGTTGTCCGATAAATGGATCTGTATCACGAACTGCAATGAGTGAGCAGTATGATGGCAAAACACAGCTTACCGGGATTGTTGCCGGATTATCTATGATAGTTGTATTGCTGTTTTGTACAGGATTCATAGGCTATCTGCCGATACCTGTGCTTACGGCAATAGTTATATCTGCTCTTATGGGAGCGACAGAATTTCATCTGGCAAAGAGGCTGTGGAAGGTCAGCCGCACAGAATTCTTCATATTTGCCGGAGCGTTTTTGGGAGTACTGATACTTGGTACGATAAATGGAGTCCTCATAGGAATTATCCTCTCGTTCGCAGAAATGATAATAAGGACCTCAAAACCGGCCAGATGTTTTCTGGGAGTGCAGCCGGGACACAGCCATTTCAGGGATATGGCAGAGAGCACAAATATACATGCGGTTGATGGCGTGATTATTTACAGATTCAGCAGCAGCCTGTTTTTTGCCAATTCACAGGTGCTGGTGCGGGACATAGAAGATAGTATAAAATCTGATACGAAGGCCGTAATAATAGATGCCGGTGCGATCGGCAGCATAGACATCACTGCAGCAGACAGCATTGCGATACTTCATAAATCATTAAAGGAAAAAGGCATAAAATTTTATATGACAGAGCACATTGCCGGGCTTAACGACCAGCTTCGAAAACTTGGACTGGGCTATCTCATAGAGGATGGCTGTGTCAGAAGAACGATACATATTGCGCTTAAGGATATGGGAATAAACAGACCTTATCCGCTAGAGGGAGGCGTGGACAATGCTGCCCGCAGTGCATCAAGAAAGCGTGCAGACAACAGAGTTCAGGAATTTGTCTGGGCATTCGGTTCAGAGAGTGAGGAACAGATAGAAAAGCAGATAAAGCTGCAGATAGAACAGCTTAAAAAGACAAAGGATGTCGAAAAAATCATGCATGGACGCTGGGCACACATGGATGAATTCGATCAGGATGAGTGGCTTGAGCATCTGGAGGAACATCTCAAGGAGATTGTCAATATCTCCGGCAAGGATGAGAAGACACTTGCTGCACACATTGAAGCGCACAGACGAGATGTACATGAGCGCATAGCCAAAGAACATCCGGAGCTTGCAGAAAAATTTGCAGAGAGGCGGCATCTGCTTGATAAACATCTTAAAGAAAGACGTCCTGACGTATACAGCTTAATAGAAAAATTAAGAGATGAAAAGTGACAATTTTACAGATGTCATAACAAACCCTTAATCTTTCCTTAATCATTAAAACACCCTTTTCATGTTACACTATAGATACAAAGAGAATGGTATTTAAAGTACAGCATGGAAGGGGGATTTTTTATGCGGAAAAGATTAATGGCATCGGGACTTGTGGTAATTATGGCACTGGGATTAATGGCAGGTTGTAATGGGAAATCCAGTGAAACAGAAAAAAATACACAATCTACAAAAGACAGCGGGAATGATAATGCACAGGTAAGTGAAGAAAGCGAAGAACGTACAATACAGTATTATTATGACTTTGGGGAAATAAATCAAAGGACATGGGTTGATGATGTGAAGACACTACAGATACAGGATGATACGCTTCTGATACTTACAGATAAGACATATGACAATAAGGCGGTTAAAAAATTATCTGAATCAATCAAAGATTCAGGAAATGATTTTGACATTATAATGATAAAAATCCCATGGGAATATACGCTCAATGATACGATGGCTGATTTTATCTAATATATTCAGAAAAATGGTATAAATCCCGATATATTGTGTTCGGTTTACGGAAGAGTTACGAATAATCTTCCAAAGGAAATGCTTTATGACATGACAGATTATCTGTCTGCGGGAAAAGGCAAGCAGCTAAAAGCAGCCATGGATGATACATACTGGACACTTACGGAAGAAGATGGACACTGGTATGGCGTCGGATCTGTTGTTGAAACCTGCCAGGGGTGGCTGGTAGACAGGGAAACTATGATAGATCTTGGACTTACGGTAGAAGACATGAAAAAACCTCTTTCGGAACTAGAGCCTGTTTTCGAAAAAGTAAAGGCAGAAAAGCCTGAACTTACGCCATTTATTTATGGTTGGGGAATATTAGAATCCAACACACCTGTGATCATGTATGATAAAAATACATATACCGGTTATTGGGCTGGAGATGATGAGAAAAATATCAAAAATATATTCGATGACAGCCGTACATACGAATTGGTAGGGACGCTTAATACCTTCAGCGAAAAAGGGTACGCAAAGCTTGTAGATGATACGGAAAACAGGGATGATTATTTCATGAAAGCCGCATGGGATGCAACTCCACTTATGAGGACAGATTCACTTGATCTTTGGAGCAGTCCTACCGGACGGGAACTTGTGAGGATACCATATGATGATGCAGCCGGAGACGTTCTGATACAAAGCAGTGTGATACCGTCAGAATCAGACCATATAGACCAGGCTCTTGAGTTTTTAAATCAGGTAGACACTACAAAGGAAATGTCTGAGTTATTATTATATGGCATAAAAGATACAGACTACACATCCGATGGAAATACATATCAGACAGACAAAAAATGGAGTGAATTGGATCTGTACAGAATCCCGCTTGGAAATCTTTCGGTATGCATGATTATGGAGCCATATGTGGATACGGAAATCAAAACAACGAGATCTGATATAGATAAGCTGCGTGAAAAAATGCAGGCGGATGACTTTGCATTCGACAGTTCCGTCGTAGAAAGCCAGTATAAGGCGGTATCAGAAATTATAAGCTATGTGAATAATCTGGATTCCCTGCTTGATTTTAATAACAATAAAGCAGAGGATTGTGCTGACTGGAAAGAATACTATGAAGTTTTTAATAATAAACTGCATGAAGCCGGGATTGATGCAGTGGTTGAGGAGATGAACCAACAGATCAATTAGAATAATCCCGGATCATTAAATACATTGATGGATGTAACATCAGTACTGCGGTTTGCAAATGCCGGGAACAGAAAACCAGCCTGAGGTGTACCCATTTCATAATCATCGTGCAGAGGACTTATCGCACAGATCATGAATCTGTACACCTCCTCTGATTCCCACTGGCTTTCATTATCAGCACCTTTTACAGGTACATCATAATTTCCGTAAAATACATAAATGCCGTAAGGATAGCCCGGATCATAACGCTCACCGATATATTCATACAGGTTATAGAGCAGGGCATCGTTTTTAAGTTCACACTCACGGAGTGCCATAAGAAGCTGCCAAAGGCTGTCTTTACTTCTCATCTGCGTTTTCATATCTATATTCACAAGTTCATCTTCCGGCTTTGCAAAAGGTATAGCCTTGGCAATCTTAATATTTTTTTCCTGTTCACTTTTTGTCAGTTTGAGAAAAGGTGTGTTAAAAGATTCGTCCACGAAGCCATCTTTATCCATATAAGCGCCTGCGATCCTGCTAAAACAGTTCCTTGCAACACTCATACGGCGTGTAAGTTCAAGCATATCGTTTCTGTCAATTTTCATAGTATCATCCTCATATCTGTATTGATAATGTAAATGATAACATGGGAAAAATCTTACTGCAAGTGTGTGAAAATACATTAGTTAATATAAGATCCCACAGAAAATATTATTCTAAACAGGAAATCGCTTATGGGCGAAGTCCCATTCCTCCTTCAAGTGTGATTGTTTCACCATTCATATATTTAAAATCAGGAGATGCGATTTGTACGCACACACGTCCGATCTCAAGTTCTACATCGCCGTAATGTCCGGCTGGCGGCATTTTGACATTTGCTTTATAAGCCTCCGGATAAGCATCCTTGAATTTCTCAAGTTGTGCAGTCCATGCAAGAGGGCAGATAACGTTTGCGTTTATGCCATAAGCGCCCCATTCGCTAGCGGCAACACGTGTAAGACCACGGATAGCTTCTTTTGCGGCAGCATAAGCACACTGACCGTAATTTCCGAAAAGACCGGCACCTGAGGCAAAGTTGATAACGGATCCTTTAGTCTCTTTGAGATAAGGATAGCAGGCTTTCATATAGTAGAAAGCGGCATAAAGTCCTGAATATATTGCAAGATCAAACTGCTCTGTAGTATGTTCAGCGATTGTGACACCTGAAGCAGAAGCCTGTGCGTTATTGATGAGTACATCGATCCTTTCGAATTTTTGATGGCATCATCAACAACGTGGTTTACAGTGGCTTCATTGTCAGATCCGGCACACACATCTGCCTGTACCGGGAGCACGTTTACACCATAAAGACGTTCAAGTTCCTCCTTTGCATCTTCAAGTTTCTGTTTATTACGGCCTGTCAGTACAAGATTTGCTCCTTCCTTGGCAAATGCTGTAGCGATACCGTAACCAATAGAACCGCAGCCTCCATCACTTAAAACTGTGCGTCCCCCACCTGTTATAATTACTGTTTTTTCTGTAAAAAGTCCCATAAATATACCTTCCTTAATAATTTGAAAATGTATATACAAATTACAAAGCAGCTTTGTTGTTGAACTAATGATAGCAAAGAAATTGTATGAAATCAACAAAAAAATACGTTAATTTTCTGACAATATTGATAAAAATTTGACAATATGTACAAGAGCGTTGCTGACTGTGCTGAGTTATATCACGAGACGAATTGCTAGTAAACTGTAAGATGCGGACAGTACTTTCATATGCTGCGCATGAGCGCTATAAGATAATCTATGCAGTTCCCGAAAGATTGAATACACCGAGATTTCTTGAATTTGCATGCAATGGGCAAATATCATAGAATATCAGAATTTACAGAAAAAATTTCACACCATCTTTCCCCCTACTCGATTGCAGATTTAAAAGTTTTAATTAAATGACTTTATTAATTTGTAAAGCAAATCTCGTTGTTCATTTGAAAGTGTATATATTACTTCTATTAAAGGATCATCTAAAAATGAGGACTGATCTTCTTTAAAAAAATCATAAAGTGGAATTTCTAGTTGTTCACATAAAAGAGACAGAAAAGCAACGGTTGGATTTTTATTGCCTAGTTCGATATCGCGTAAATAACTTTGGGAAACACCAGCCATATTAGCCAATCGGTTAATAGAAAGACCTTTTAGTTCTCTTAGTTGTTTTATTCTTTTTCCTACATCCATTATTATTCCTCCTCTATAGAGATAAACTAGCAAAGAATTAGAGAAAAAATTATCGTTTTAGAGGTTGAATATATACTTTATAGAGGCTATAATAGGACTATAGTTATATAAAACTTAAAATAATATTGTATTAATAATGGATATGAAGGAGGCTTACATGGAAAAAAAGCAATTACTTGAATATATCAACAAAGTATTTGAATTAGAAGCTGCGATCTATACCCAAAATGAAATTATAAAGAAAATTGATAATGAATTATATGAGTTAAATCATGTGCAGTATAGAGAAAAAGAGTCTTACTATAGTTATGAGGAAAAAAGAGAAGTTGACTCTAGTATGGGTTTTGACATTGTGTGTGCAATGATAATCGGAATTATTGCATCTATTCCTATGGGAATACCATTCGGGTTTCTGATATATTTGTTTACAGATGCTAATCATCCATTTATTTTAGGAGATATTGCTACTTTTATAGTTATGGCTGTAGTGTGGCTGCCGAGGAAAATAAGTGAAGAAAATTGGAAAAAGGAGCAAAATGATAAAATAAGATACGAAAATATGGAAAATCGAAAAATGGTGGAAGAGGCAAATGAAAAGGTTAAGCGGCATAACAATGGAGTTGTTAATTATAATGAAAATCTTCACAAAGAAGTGATTGCTAAAAATGGTATTTATATTCCATATAAAGAAAAATTAATCGAAATAAGGGATGAAACGAAAAGAATATTGGAAAAATTTTATGACAAAAACATTATATATCCTAAATACAGGGATATTGTAGCAGTTTCTTCGTTTTATGATTATTTGTCATCGGGGGTATGTGACTCACTTGAGGGGCATGAAGGCTGTTATAACAAATTTGATCTTGAAGTGAGATTAGATACAGTAATAAGTAAACTGGATGATGTTTTGGACAATTTAGATCAGATAAAAAAGAACCAGCACACACTTTATCTGGAAATGGTTGAGTGCAATGAAAGATTAAGTGGACTTTCACAATCTTTGCGTGAACTGTCAACTAATGTTACAGGCAGCGTTGAAGAAATCAAAATGCAAACTGCAAAAGCTATATCAACTCAACAGCAAACTAATGCGGTGCTTGAATATTATGGACAGGAAATATCACGCAATGTTGATGCCATAAAATGGCTGGATATGTCAGGATTTATTGCTGGTGATAATAGATGGTAATAGTATTATGGAAAGGAATATTGAGCTTATGAAAAAAGATATATTAGGTGTAATGTTGGTAATGATAATGGTATGTTGCACAATTTTAAGTGGTTGTGGAAAGAAGGCTGCTACGGAAAATACCGTAAAAAACGGATCAACCAAAAATGAAATTGAAACAGAGTATAATAATACGACAGAAACAGAAAGTGCAGATACAGAAAATACAAATACAGAAAATACAAATACAGGTTACGAAATCCCTACAGAGTATGATATGGAGGAATATGCAGACGGATATATCATCGTATCAAAAACAGATCATTTATTATATGGAGTTATTGATATTGATGGAAGAGAAGTTATTCCTGTGGAATATGATAATATTGATTTTGTTAGAAGAAATGGTGAGGTTGATATTGATCAGGGCATATATTTTTTGTGCGAGTATGAAGGGGAAAAACAAGTACTTAACAGTAGCGGAGAAAAAGTATTAGATGGAGATATAGAAATGCAATCTCCGTATTTGGGAAGCGTGGATGAAAATTCTCCATTCTTTTACGAAAAATATGATGATCCATCGGATGACTATTTGGAGCATGATCTGTCACTTAGATTTTATAATGTAAAAGGGGATATGTTGTGTGATATTGACGTTCTGGATTTGGATAGTATTAATAATTCAGAATATTATAACGGCAGTATTGGAATAAAAGATGTTGAATTAATTACTGATGATCGAATATTAGTAGGGCTTGCGGGGGTTCTGAGACAGCGTGATAATGTAAATGAAATACAGGTGTTTTACAATGTATCATTATATAATTTAAATGGAGAAAGGCTGCAGGAATGGGATGGTCTGGCAACGGAAAAACAGTATGTAATAAGCGAGAGCAATAGAGTAGTATTTGCAGTGGCTGATTATTGGAATGATGAATATCAATACGAGCTATTTGCTGTTGATGAGAATGGTAATATAGAGGATTTGGGAGATTTGAATAATCAGGAAAAATACTATTTATCAGATATGGATGTATTACATAGTAATGATGAAGAACAAAAAGAAACAATGAGCTATACGTTGGGTGAAAATGGAGAGTATAAGCTGTATAAATCTAATGATACATGGAAATTGGAAGACAGCAGTGGAAATGCTTTATATGATAAGAGATATTATGACTGTTGGCATTATGAAAATTGTTTCTTTTTAGTAAATGAGGACAATCAGGTTTGTCTTATAAATAGTAAAGGGCAGATATTATTGGACTATGGTATCATTACGAGCGGTGGATCATATGGAACATTTGAAAACTGTGAAATAGATGATGAGAATTTTAAATCAGATGGAAATAGTGCCTGCTTTGAAGTAAAAAAGGGTGGAGAAAATGTTCTGTATGTATTTTTTCCGAATAATTAATAAAAAATATAACAGTACAATTTAATACAAAATGGGAAAAGTCTATCGCTAATTATGATTGCGGTAGACTTTTTTAAAAAATAGATGATAATAGAAATGTTGAAGCGATATTATTCAGATGCTATAATTGTTGATGACGGCAATGAAGTATGAATTTAAATCATAAAATGTATTGCTGTCTAAAGCATATGAGTATGCATAAAAATTAAACGAATAGGAGAAATAGCCATGTCATCAGAAAAAATTTTAAACTATATAGGTAAACAGTTAAAGTCATTAACAGCGATCGCAAGCCCTACAGGTTTTACAAAACAGGCTGCGCAGTATCTTGTAAAGGAGCTTGAGACAATGGGGTATGAACCGTGTGTTTCGAATAAGGGAAATGTAAGTGTAACAATAGGTGGAGAGGGAAATCCACTTGTTCTTGCAGCCCATGTGGACACGCTTGGAGCGATGGTCCGTTCTATAAAAGATAATGGACGTCTCCGCCCGACAACGCTTGGCGGACATCAGTGGAACACAGCCGATGGTGAAAACTGTATGGTATTTACTCGTGATGGAAGAGAGTATACGGGAGTTGTTTTAAATACAGAACCATCTGCACACGTAGCTGATGAAAAGGTTGAAGCAAAAGAAGAAAATATGGAAATACTGCTTGATGAAAACGTAGATAACAAAGAGGACGTAAAGGCGCTTGGCATCCAGACCGGTGACATTATAGCAATGGATCCAAAAACTGTTATAACAAAAAGCGGATATATAAAGAGCAGATTTCTTGACGATAAATTATCGGCATCTATACTTCTTGGCATAGCACATGCAGTAAAGGAAGAGGGCTGGAAACTGAACAGAAAGGTTACATTGCTTTTTACGGTATACGAGGAAGTAGGTCATGGCGGAAGCTTTGTTCCGGAAGATACAGAAGAGATGATATCTGTAGACATGGGATGCGTCGGAGCTGACCTGGGATGTACAGAGCGTATGGTGTCAATATGTGCAAAGGATTCAGGAGGACCATATAATTATGATCTTGTCACAGAATTATCAGAGCTTGCCAGAAAACTGGAACTTGATTATGCGATAGACGTATATCCTCATTACGGATCGGATGTTGAGGCGACACTTCACAGTGGATATGATATCCGCCACGGTCTTATAGGCCCTGGCGTGTATGCATCACACAACTACGAGCGTTCGCATATGGACGGAGTGAAAAATACATTTAAATTGCTGAAGGGGTATATTACAACAGCTGTTTAACACGCAGCAGAATAGTTATATTGGCTGAAGATCAATAGACGTAAAAGGAGGGATGGACAAAGTGAGTGTCCATCCCTCTTAAAGTTTTATCATATCGCATGACAGCGGTGTTTGCATTATCCGAAATATCTGTCAAGTAATCCTTTTAATGCCTTGCCGTGTCTAGCCTCGTCACGAGCCATCTCATGAACTGTATCATGGATTGCATCAAGGTTATTTTTCTTAGCGCATTTAGCGAGGTCAACCTTTCCGGCAGTAGCGCCGAACTCACAGTCAACTCTCCATTTGAGGTTATCTTTTGTTGTTGCCTTCATATTTGGCTCAAGATCCTCTCCGAGCATTTCTGCAAATTTAGCTGCATGCTCAGCCTCTTCATAAGCTGCTTTTTCCCAGTAAAGACCGATCTCAGGATATCCCTCACGGTGTGCTACACGTGCCATGCAAAGATACATTCCGACTTCTGAGCACTCGCCCTCGAAATTAGCTTTTAACTGGTCAAAAATGAATTTTTTATCTTCATCTGAAATTTCAGGATTGTTTTTAACTGTGCTTGCGTAAACACCGAATTCGTGTTCAGCTGCAAGTGCAAGATCTCCTTCTACTTTTTTAAATTTATCAGCACCTACGTGACAAACAGGGCACTCAGCCGGAGCTGCATCTCCCTCATAAACATATCCACAAACACTACAAACCCATTTAGCCATAATAATGTCCTCCTAAAAAATAAAATTAATTTGTTGTATTGGATGCACAATCAGCACATAATCCTGTAAAGGAAACCGAGCAGCTTTCTATTGTGTGTTCGGTTGCATCCTGTGCACGATGAACCAGATTATCATTAAAGTCCAGATCAAGATCCATGACACGTCCGCACTGCCTGCATATAAAGTGATAATGGGGCTTTGTGTTATAGTCGTATCTGTCAGGTCCGTATCCGGTAGAAATTTTAATGATCTCTCCGATTTCCTCAAGTAAGGAAAGATTCCTGTAAACAGTTCCCAGACTGATATTTGGAAAATCTTTTTTAGTATTTAAGTAAATTGTCTCAGCAGTCGGGTGATCAGTCCGGCTTGCAAGAAAATTAACTATGCATTCTCTCTGTCGACTATACTTAATCATTTGACTCTCCTCTCAAAATAAATCAGGAATTGTTACTGATATTACTATATAACCATTTTTCTCATTTGTCAATAGAAAATAGTAATTATTATTATTTTTATTTGCTAAAACTTCCTGCATATATGAAATTTTATCCAATAATAAAGTACCCGGATCAGATAGCATAAATTCATGCAAGCTATAATAGAATATAAAAAACAAGTTATGTGGATAATGAAATGAAGCGGTTTATTACATATTTATACCAGTATAAAGAATTAAAAAAAAGTAACAATACAGGATTTATAAAAGTAGAAAGCCAGAGTAAGATCACACGGATGATGATTGTCATAAAATCGCAGACAATAAGTGGAGCAAGTGGAAAAGTATATCTGATATTTGAAGATACGGTGGGTATTTTACTTGGAGAAATCAAAATGGGTGATGGTGAAATACGTCAGGTTTATGAGTTTGATACAGAAAAAATAAAGGATACCGGCTACGACATTGATGATGTAAAAGGGATAAGGATAGAAATGCCGGATGATTTTATGGCAAGCTGCTGGACTGATGATATGGAGGTAGTGACGCAGCATGATATAATACCATACAAACCGACTGCTGCAGAGCAAAGGATCGTAGATCATGATGACAGTGCGGTTCTGCAGATGAAACAGGAAATACCTGTGGCAGAAGAAAAAAAGGAATCGATACAACAGAAGAAGAAAAACGTAAGGCGCATTGACATATCCGACCTTAGGACAATGCCATCAAAAAACTGGTATCTTGTAAATAATAGTTTTCTGATGCATGGATATGCAAATTATAAACATCTGGTCATAAAGACAGACAGCAATGGCCGGGAATATCTTGGGGTACCGGGGGTAAGTGAGGCGCCGGAACGTATGATGGCAAAGATATTTGGATTTAATGAATTTGAACCGGCTGCACCTGTCACAGCGGCAGATGTGGAAAGCGGTATATTTGGCTATTGGTTCTGCCCGATCGACCTGCGATAGAAATCATGCTTTAAAAGGGAGAAAAGATAATGATCCATCCATCTGCCGTGGAGCATAAGATATTCGCGGCAGAGACCTTCCTTTTCAAAACCTATACCGGTAAGAAGCTTTTCTGAAGGCTCATTCCCAATACATACCATTGCGGTGATGCGGTTTAATCCGAGAGCGCTGAAAGCAACGTGGATGCACTGGATAACAGCTTCCCTGGCATAGCCCATATGGTGATATTGGCTGGAAAATTTATAACCGATCTCGCAGCAGCCATAAAAATTTGCTGAAATATTGTGCAGACAGACAGTGCCTATTATTTTAGAGGGATTATCCTTTAAAAAAACATAAAAGCGGATCATGGATGATTTTACTGCCATATTATATTCGTATTTTAAAACCTTCTGCTGGTATCTGGTGGAGTAAAAATCACCGATGCGGTCTATTTCGTATTTTTCGAATAACTCTTTATCTCTATTATAAAAGTCGACAACCAATGGAGCGCTGTCTGATTTTAGAACTTTAAGTATGAGACGGCTTGTTTCATATTGTAATAACATAATTGCCTTATTCCTCTTCTAAGATGTATAATAAATCCGGATATATAATAAGTATAGCAGTACAGGAGTTCAAAGTCTATGACAGAAGATGAAAGATATATGAAGGAAGCCATAAAGCAGGCAAAAAAAGCGTATGCGCTTGATGAGGTTCCTATTGGCTGTGTTATTGTGCAGGATAATAAAATAATAGCCCGCGGCTACAACCGCAGAAATACGGACAAAAATGCTCTGGCACATGCTGAGATATCAGCGATTAAAAAAGCCAGTAAAAAAACTGGCGACTGGCGGCTTGAGGACTGCACGATGTATGTCACACTTGAGCCATGTCAGATGTGTGCTGGTGCAATAGTACAGTCGAGGATGAAAAAAGTTGTTATCGGTGCAATGAATCCGAAGGCAGGATGCGCTGGGTCTGTAATAAATATTTTACAGATGAAGCAGTTCAATCATCAGGCTGAGATGGAAAATGGAATACTTGAAAAAGAATGTGCTGATATGTTATCCACATTTTTTAAAGAATTAAGAGAAAAGAAGAAGCTCAATTCTTGACAACCATGCCATATATAGCGTATACTTAAATCTCCGAGCAGCCGGGGTGGTAGCGGTACCTTGAACCAACAATCCGCTATAGTTGGGGTGATGCTTCGTAGAGGGCTTAAGCGGTGGAGCTGCCCTCCATAAGTGGCGTTGACGTCTGGGTCTTGCGCAATGGAAATCTATGAACCGTGTCAGGGTGGGAACACAGCAGCACTAAGTAGAAGCTTTCATGTGACGTAAGGCAGCCTGGATGGAGTTAACTGTGGAGGTAACGTCTGTTGTGATGTTTCGAAGCGGGGCGCTCGGTTTTTATGTTTAAATATATAGATTTTAATATATAATATAAAAGATGATAAAAGCATTGTGTATTGTATTATAATGAGGTGAAACATGATACAGGATATATTTCCACATAGCTGGGACATAACATACAAAAATATAAAGCCGGGAACCAATAGTATGGTTCTCTTTTTTAATGCGGGAAGGCTTTTGGTCTGTGAGGACAAAGAAAGTATAACGTTTCCCGGATATGACAGCATAAAAGGCGCACTTGCAGGACAGGATATGCAGTATTTGTTTACACTGGACGACGCCGCTTTTTTCAGATGTGTGCTATCAGATAAGGATGCGCTGCATATATTAGAAGTAACAGGCGGGGCATTTGAGGATAGAAGTTATTTCCGGCATGTAAAGCCTAAAGAGTTTGCGTTTGCAGCGATTACCGGTATGCACCTCGATGGCTGGTATAGCAAAAATGTATTTTGCGGTGCATGTGGAAACAAGCTTGAGCATGATACTAAGGAACGTATGCTGCGCTGTCCGGGATGCCGGAATATGATTTTTCCGAGGATCAATCCGGCGGTAATAGTGGGCGTGGTAAACGGGGATAAAATAGTCCTTACAAAATATAATGGAAGGGAATATAAAAAATACGCACTTGTAGCAGGCTTTAATGAGATAGGGGAATCCTTTGAGGATACTGTAAGGCGTGAGGTTATGGAAGAAACAGGACTTCGTGTAAAAAATATACGCTATTACAAATCACAGCCATGGGGATTTACAGACAATATTCTTGCCGGATATTTTTGTGAAGTTGATGGAGACGACAAAATAACGATGGATGAGGAAGAGCTCTCGGTGGCAGAATGGGTTCCAAGAAATGAAATACCTGTAAACCTAGAGGAATTAAGTCTGACAAATGAAATGATTTCCTGTTTCCGGCTTGACAATTGGAATTAACGAATGTATAGTGAAGTGGTAGGAAATAAAATAGAGGTGCAAAAATGAAGATTTCAACAAAAGGAAGATATGCTTTAAGACTTATGATCGATCTAGCGGAGAACAGCAGCGGTAATCCTGTAAGTTTAAAAGATGTAGCCAAACGTCAGGGGATTTCTGATAAATATCTCGAACAGATCATATCGGTATTGAATAAAGCAGGATATGTACGGAGTGTCAGAGGAGCACAGGGCGGATATTTACTAAAAAGTGATCCGGAAACTTATACAGTTGGAATGATCCTGCGTCAGACCGAAGGCAGTCTTGCTCCGGTATCTTGTATAGAGGATGATGAAATAATCTGTGACAGACAGGAACAATGTGTTACATCAATTGTATATAAAAAGATTAATGATGCAATATCAAATGTTGTGGACAACATAACACTGCAGGATCTTGTTGACTGGCAGAGTGAGAAAAACGGAACATATGTGATTTGATCAATAGAAATTAAATAAGAAAGGGCAATATAGGTATGAATAGATTGATTTATTTAGATAACGCAGCAACTACACAGGTATATCCTGAGGTTGTAGATGCTATGCTGCCATTTTTTACAGAACATTATGGAAACCCATCAGCAATATATAGCTTTGCGGATGAGGCAGAGAGCGCAGTAGATAAGGCGAGAGGAGAAGTTGCAAACCTTATCGGTGCCAAAAAAGAAGAAATATATTTCACAGGTGGTGGAAGTGAATCTGATAACTGGGCATTAAAAGCGACTGCTGAGGCATATTCAAATAAAGGAAAACACATTATCACAACAGCAATAGAGCATCATGCAATATTACACACAGCACAGTGGCTTGAAAAACATGGCTTCGAGGTGACATATGTTGGTGTTGATGAGGATGGAAAGGTTAAGCTTGATGAGCTTAAAGCTGCGATCAGACCGGACACGATCCTTATTTCAGTTATGGCTGCAAATAATGAAATAGGAACCATCGAGCCATTAAAAGAAATCGGGGCAATAGCTAAGGAGCATGGCATCCTTTTCCATACAGATGCAGTTCAGGCATTCGGACATATTCCTATCAATGTTGATGAGATGAACATAGATATGTTAAGTGCAAGCGGTCACAAATTAAACGGACCAAAGGGTATCGGAGTTATGTACATCAGAAAGGGTGTAAAGATCCGTTCGTTTATCCATGGTGGAGCACAGGAACGTCAGAGACGTGCAGGAACACACAATGTTCCGGGAATAGTAGGACTGGGAAAAGCTGTTGAGCTTGCATCGGAGCAGATGGAGAGCCGCAGTGCATACGAGATAAAACTCAGAGATCACCTCATAGACCGTGTGCTAAAGGAGATCCCTTATTCACGTCTTAACGGACACAGGACAGACAGACTTCCAAATAATGCAAACTTCTGCTTCAGATTCATAGAAGGAGAGTCTATGCTTATCCTTCTTGATCAGGCAGGAATCTGCGGAAGTTCAGGATCAGCATGTACTTCAGGTTCACTTGATCCATCACATGTACTTCTTGCTATCGGACTTCCACATGAGATCGCACATGGTTCACTTCGTCTTACACTATCAGAAAAGACAACAATGGAAGATATTGACTATACAGTGGACAAGTTAAAGGCTATAATAGAGAGACTTCGTGGAATGTCACCATTGTATGAGGATTTTGTAAAGAAAAATGCAGATAAATAATTAGTAGAACGTATACGAAAGGAATAGACAAATGGCTTACAGTGAAAAAGTAATGGATCATTTTAATAACCCAAGAAACGTTGGAGAAATGGAAAATCCAAGTGGAGTGGGAACAGTTGGAAACGCTAAATGTGGTGATATCATGAGAATGTATCTTGATATTGACGATAATGGTATAATACAGGAAGCAAAGTTCAAGACATTCGGATGTGGAGCTGCTGTGGCAACAAGCAGTATGGCAACCGAGCTTGTAAAAGGCAAGACGATTCAGGAGGCGCTTGAGGTTACAAACAAGGCAGTTATGGAGGCTCTTGATGGGCTTCCACCGGTAAAGGTACACTGTTCACTTCTTGCAGAGGAAGCGATTCATGCAGCGTTATGGGATTATGCAGAGAAAAACGGAATCAAGATAGAAGGACTGGAAAGACCTGTAAACGATATCAGCGAAAAAGAAGAGGCTCCTGAGGAAGAGTATTAATTTCGGAATTGAAAGAGAGAATCCATGAAAGAAAAAGTTGTAGTTGGAATGTCAGGTGGAGTTGATTCATCTGTTGCGGCATATCTGCTCAAAGAGCAGGGATATGATGTGATAGGGGTTACGATGCAGATCTGGCAGGATCAGGACGTATTTGAACAATCACGGGAGGGAGGCTGCTGTGGCCTCTCTGCTGTAGAGGATGCCCGCAGAGTTGCTTCTGTGCTGGGCATCCCTTATTATGTAATGAATTTTAAGGCTGATTTCCAAAAATATGTTATAGACTATTTTGTATCTGAATATGAGAGGGCATATACGCCGAATCCGTGTATAGCATGTAACAGATATGTCAAATGGGAATCACTTTTGCACCGCTCACTTGAGATAGGAGCGGACTATATTGCGACAGGACATTATGCGAGAATATCAAAACTCCAAAACGGAAGGTATTCTATCACAAATTCAGTGACTGCAGCAAAAGACCAGACGTATGCACTTTACAATCTGACACAGGATCAGCTGCGCAGGACACTTATGCCTGTAGGAGGATACGAAAAGCCACAGATAAGGGAAATTGCAAAAAAGGCCGGACTTCCAGTAGCTGGCAAGCATGACAGCCAGGATATATGCTTTGTGCCGGATCATGATTATGCAGCATTTATAGAGAACGAAACGGGAAAGAAATATGAGCCCGGCAATTTTGTGGATGAGGATGGAAATATCATAGGGCAGCATAAGGGGCTTATACACTATACAATAGGGCAGAGAAAAGGGCTTGGCATAACAGCAGCCACACCTCTTTTTGTAAAAGAACTAAGACCGATGACAAATGAAGTAGTTATAACTACGAACGAAAGACTCTTTAGTGACACATGCTATGTAAGTGATGTAAACTACATGGCACAGGAAAGTATTGAGCCGGGAACGAGAGCTGTCGGAAAGGTAAGATATTCACACAGAGGTGCACAATGTACGCTCACACCACTTGAAAATGGCATGATAAAATGTGTATTTGACGAACCTCAGCGCGCAATGACACCTGGACAGGCGGCGGTATTTTATCAGGATGAGCACATTTTATGTGGCGGAACGATTGAAAAAATGTAAATATGCTTAAAAACCCCAAAATTCCTGTTGACAGATAGGGATTATTGGGGTATATTTATACCAACAAATCAATCCATACAAATTCAGTAGGAATATAGGGGATTATAATAAAGCAGAAAATATAGCCAGAATTATTCGCTTAAAGAAGATTCCAAGAGTACAGTGTAATAATATGGAGAAAAAGGAGGACGTATAAGCAATTAAATGTGAGTCAATGTACTCAAAGATACTCAAAATCCAGAGTATTCGTTTGTGCTAACGTCAAAGCAGTCGGAAACGTCGAGAAGTACCCAGTGCAAGTTGAAACAGTCTTGCTAATTATAGGATAGAACCTTGATGGTGGCGTTTAGACAATGGTAGAAGCCTACGAAAACCAAGTAGCAAAACATAAAATATTAAGAAAGGAAAAGCTATTTAGATGAAAACCTATATCTAATCAATTTAAAGAATTTATAGGTATGTACCGATGGCTTAGTCGGGAATTTACGACTGTGGAGTGTACAAGAACTTGTGAGTAGCGTATTGTTTATAATCGCCAAAGCATACACATTGAAGCAGTAACTACAAATCGTGAGATTGTAGCGAATCATCTAGCATATACACATTTGTATATGTTTTTAGTAGCAGGACACAGAGATGTCAAATATTTATCAGGGAACATTAGGATTAATTGGAAATACACCACTTGTAGAGCTTACACACATAGAGAAGAAATTCGGACTCAAATCAAGACTTCTTGCAAAGCTTGAGTATTTCAATCCGGCAGGATCTGTAAAGGACAGAATCGCAAAGGAGATGATCGAGCAGGCGGAGAGAGATGGAAAATTAAAGCCGGGTTCTACGATCATTGAGCCTACATCAGGAAATACAGGAATCGGTCTTGCAGCTATCGCAGCAGCAAAGGGATACCGTATCATCATCGTTCTTCCGGAGACAATGTCAATCGAGAGAAGAAATATCATCAAGGCATATGGTGCAGAACTTGTACTTTCAGACGGAACAAAAGGTATGAAGGGAGCTATCGCAAAAGCAGAAGAGCTTCACAAAGAAATCGAAAACAGTTTCATCCCGGAGCAGTTTGAGAACCCTGCAAACCCTGAGGCACATAGAAAAACAACAGGTCCTGAGATCTGGAACGATACAGACGGAGAAGTAGATGCATTTGTAGCCGGAGTTGGAACAGGCGGAACGATCACAGGAACAGGTGAATACTTAAAGAGTAAAAAAGCTGATGTGAAGATCGTTGCAGTAGAGCCAGAGACATCAGCAGTTCTTTCGACAGGAAAAGCCGGAGCACATAAGATCCAGGGAATCGGAGCAGGATTCGTTCCTAACACACTCAACACAGAAGTCTATGATGAAATTATTGCTGTATCAAACGACGCATCATTTGAATACTCTAAGATAATAGCAAAAGAGGAAGGTGTGCTTGTAGGAATTTCATCAGGAGCAGCTCTTTACGCAGCGATCGAAGTTGCAAAGAGACCGGAATTTGAAGGAAAGACAGTCGTTGCTCTTCTTCCAGATAGTGGAGACAGATACTACTCAACTGACCTTTTCAAAGACTGATATAGTAGATTGTGATAGCAGTAAGGGCGTGTGAAAAACAAAAGTTTTCACACGCCCTTTTAGAATAATACTGCTAATTTGAAAAATGTCTGATCTTTAGATGGATACCCCTCTCATCGGCAATCCGCTGACAGGTTTTTATATCCTCATCAGGGAGTACATCCACGATAGAAAGCTGGGTATGCTTGATCATGCGGTTGCATTCTTCTGCAAAATCCAGCATAGCATCATAAGCATTATCAAAGGTTGGTCTTGTGACCTTATCATATTCCTCGGCATTTGCAGCATTTAAACTGATGGAAACCGAATCAATGTACCCGGCAAGTTCAGGAACGATATCCCTTCCATGATAGAGATTTCCAAGTCCGTTTGTATTTACGCGGATAGGAAGTTTATATTTGTCCTTTACATATTTCGCAGTCTTTTCCAGCATATCAAGTGCGCATGTAGGTTCACCATAACCGCAGAAAACAAACTCATCATATCCGTTAAAGTCAAAAGCGTCGATCGCAGCGATTATCTGCTCATATGTAGGATCAACCTTATGCCACAGTGATGTGGCTTCTCCGATCGCATCTGTTTGTGAACGGATGCAGAAGGTACATGCACAGTCACATTTGTTTGTTATATTGGCATACACCTGATTTTTGTAAGTATAAATTATATCAGCCATTTCTAAGCCTCCTGATTGAAAAATCTTTTCTTGAATCCCATTTTATCTAAAACAAGACCAAGTATTATAAATATTATAGCACTTCCACCACTTTGTATAACACTGCCAGGTACTGACGCAGGAAGTACAACGAGTATGTTCGTCTGCGTGATAACAGCTTCTGCAATAGCATATCCCGTAGCGGAGATGACAAAAGCGATAATAGTGGAAATCACATTTCCTGCAGTTACAATCTTTGATGACTTGTTTGTGAATGGAATAGATATAAGTGCTTTGATGATTATTGTTGCAGGAGCCCATATAGGAGCTGTCAGAATATCTGCAAGACCACCTCCGATAGCGGCAGCAGCCATTGCATAAGGCCATGGAAGAAGGCTGGCTGCTATATATATAAGGCTGTCACCAAAGTGTATATATCCGCCGTTTGAGCCTACAGGAATGTGACATATATATGCCGTGAAAACTGTGATCATTGCTGCGAGAAGTGCAGTAAAAGTAAGGTTTTTAAGTTTCTTATCCATTATTTGTTCCTCCCTTTATAAGTTCGATTAAAAATTTTTCGAAATTTACACCATCATTTGGCGGCACATCATCATTCATAGTATCTGCGATACTGTGATAAATAAATGAACTGGCAAGCTCCACGGCATCCTGTGTTGTCATGCCATTGATGTGGCAGCCGCATACAACAGACGCAAAAAGATCTCCGGTTCCAGAAAAACTTCTGTCGAAAAAATGTGATCTGTTTGTAAAAGTACCGGAATTTGTCACGATAAGATTATAAATAAATGGTGATTTATCGTTTTTGCATTTGATACCGGTGACAATGACATCCTGATCTTTGCCTGATAACACCCGGAGCCTTTGTGCGATTTCAGCAGCCTTTGGCAAAAGTGTCTCTTTTCTTGTATCAGAAAAAACATCATCAATATCGTAATCACAAAGAAGACAGGCTTCTGTCAGATTTGGGGTTATGACATCTGCACGTTTTGAAAGTTCTTTCATGCCATCGAGAAGATCCTTCGAATACATGCCATATGTGTGACCATCGTCACCCATTACAGGATCGACAAGCAAAAATGTATCGGTTTTATAGAAAATATCCAGGAAATCACTGAAATGTTCAATCTGCCTGCGGCCTGTCATATATCCGCTGTATATTCCGTCAAAGCTGGCACCATTTTCCTGCCAGGTTTTAGTGTAATCAGGGATCATCCCGGTAAGATCAGTACTTCTGAAATGTTCGTAACCTGTCTGGTTTGTAAGAACTGCCGAGGGAAGTGGACAGCACTGGACACCGAGTGCGGACAAAACAGGTATTGCTGCGGTAAGAGAACACTTTCCGAATCCTGAAAGATCATTTAGAACAGCAACTTTTTTCATAATAAATAATAACGCTCCTGGTTTTTTTACAAATTATACAATAATCTGGATACGTTAATAGTACCAAAAATATAAAAAATTATAATACCAGCAATTACTTTTTGAAAAAGACAATGGTATGTGATATTATAAGTATGATTATGGAGGTAGATTGATGTTTCAGAAGAAACAGGTTATATATAGCGAAAGTCTTGGAGCCTGTGTGGTAGATAATATAGTGCCGCTCAGTGCATCAAGGACAGAACCGGCGGTTTTGTATTATGTCTTGAAATGTCTCTTTGAGGATAAGGTATCATACATACCGGTCGAGCATCATCAGGTCAGGCTGAGGGAAATGTTTACGGCTGAGGAAGCAGAAAAACTTAAAGAATCTGAAGAGGCACAAAAGGACGGGCATCTTATGGCCGCAATAAAATATGTATTAAACACAGAACAGGAGGACTAGAATGGGACAGCAGCATGCAATTCACAAATTCGTGCTTGGAAACAAAGATTTCGATGACAAGACATCTGAATTTCAATATGACAGAGGCTGGTACAGCATCACTGATATAATCGGTGAAGAAAGAAATACAATATACAAATCAAAAAATGCGCAGGAAGCTTATATGAAATGGAATGTATATATAGGCCGCAAAAAGGAAAGGATGAGTCCGGAAGAACGAAGGAAACTAAGAGAAGAACAGCGCAAAGAAAGGAAAAACAAATAATATATGTTAGATGGTATTTTTAATTACGACAATAAATTTTTCAGGGCAGTAAATAAACTTGCAGATCTGGTCATTCTCAGTTTTTGCTGGCTTATATCATGTATACCAATATTTACGATAGGAGCTGCCAGCTCTGCACTATATTCGGCTGTCCACAAATCCATAAGGCGTGGCAAAGGATATGTCTGGAGTGGATACTGGAGTGCATTCAGGAGCGATTTCAAGCAGGCTACAAAGGCATGGCTGATCATGCTTCTGATAATAATCGTGGTTACATCGGATATACTTATCACAACACAGATGCTGAAAGCAGGTATGTCAATGGGAAACCTGAGCATTGTATTCATAGTGATGGAGTGTATAATTGTAGCATGGTATGCTTACACCTTTGCATATATTGCGAGGTTTGAACAGACTACAAAGCTTACGCTGAAAAATTCATTTGTGATACTGATCGCAAACCTCCCATGGACATTTCTTGTAATAGTAATACTTTTGGCAGCAGTTATGATAGCATATCTGATACCCTTTTTTATAATAATTCTTCCGGCTGCGTCTGTGACAACGCTCGAGGTTATATTTGAAAAAATATTCAGAAAGTTTATGACACCGGAGGATCTTAAAAAAGAACAGGAAGAGGACAAAATGGATATAGACTGATAAGGGAGGAAATACAATGAAAAGAATTGGAATGTTGACAAGCGGTGGAGACTGTCAGGCTTTAAACGCTGCAATGAGAGGTGTTGTAAAGGGACTTCACAACAATATCGAAGAGCTTGAAATCTATGGATTTGAAGATGGATATAAGGGTCTTATATATGGAAAATACAGACTTCTGACATCAGCGGATTTTTCGGGCATACTTACAAGAGGTGGAACAATACTTGGTTCATCACGCCAGCCGTTTAAGCTTATGAGAGTGCCTGATGAAAATGGACTCGACAAAGTAGAAGCAATGAAATCAACATATAAAAAGCTTAAGCTTGACTGTCTTGTCATACTTGGTGGCAATGGTACACAAAAGACAGCAAACCTCTTACGTGAAGAGGGCTTGAATGTCATCCATTTACCAAAAACTATCGATAATGATATATACGGAACGGATGTTACATTCGGATTTCAGAGTGCGATAAACATAGCAACAGAGGCGATAGACTGCATACACACTACAGCTGCGTCACATAACAGAGTATTTATAGTTGAAGTTATGGGACACAAAGTGGGCTGGCTTACACTCTATGCTGGTGTTGCAGGAGGCGCAGATATAATTCTTCTTCCGGAAATCCCATACGATTTAGATAAAGTCATAGCAGCTATAGCAAAGCGCAATCATGATGGAAAAGGATTTACTATTCTGGCAGTGGCAGAGGGTGCAATTTCCAAAGAAGATTCACAGCTTAGTAAAAAAGAATACAAGCAGAAACGCGCAAAGAGCAAATATCCATCAGTTTCATATGAGATAGCTGACAGGATCAGTGAGAAGCTTGGTTCAGAGGTAAGAGTTGCTGTTCCGGGACATACACAAAGGGGAGGAAGTCCGTGTCCTTATGACAGAGTGCTTTGTACAAGACTTGGTTCCGCTGCCGCAAAAGCAATAATAGATGAGGACTATGGATATATGATTGCCATGATAAATGGAAATACAAAGAGAGTTCCACTTGCTGACGTGGCAGGAAAACTTAAAATGGTCGATCCAAAGAGCCAGATGATAAAAGAGGCAAAACGCACAGGAATCTGCTTTGGAGACTAAATAAAATGAAAGCAGGTGAACACGATGTCTTATCAGGCTCTGTATCGTAAATTCCGTCCGCAGGAATTTGAGGACGTAAAGGGACAGGATCATATTGTTACAACACTAAAGAACCAGATAAAGGCGGATAGGATAGGACATGCCTATTTATTTTGTGGGACAAGGGGTACCGGAAAGACAACGGTAGCAAAGATATTTGCAAAGGCAGTAAATTGTGAACATCCGATAGATGGAAGTCCCTGTGGTGAATGTGCAAGCTGCAGGGCGATAACAGAAGGTTCATCTATGAATGTGATAGAAATTGATGCAGCTTCAAATAATGGAGTTGACAATATTAGACAAATACGTGAGGAAGTAGCGTACCGCCCGACTGAAGGCAGATATAAGGTATATATAATCGATGAGGTTCATATGCTCTCAGCAGGAGCATTTAACGCACTGCTTAAGACGCTGGAGGAGCCTCCAAGCTATGTGATATTTATTCTGGCGACTACTGAGGCACATAAGATCCCGATCACAATATTGTCGAGATGCCAGAGATATGATTTTCACAGGATATCTATAGATACCATAGCAGCGCGTCTTACAGATTTAATGCAGCAGGAAAATGTAGATGTGGATGAACGGGCTATAAGGTATGTTGCAAAGGCAGGAGACGGCTCAATGCGTGACGCACTCAGCCTGCTGGATCAATGTATAGCATTTCATCTGGGTGAAACACTGACTTATGAAAATGTTCTGGAAGTATTAGGTGCAGTTGATACTGAGGTATTTTCACATCTTTTAAGGTATGTACTGGATGAAAACGTGGCGGGTGCAATTTCTACGCTTGGTGAGCTCGTAGACGAGGGACGTGAGCTGGGACAGCTTGTTAATGATTTTACATGGTATCTCAGGAACCTTCTGCTGATCCAGAGCTCGGATGATATGGAGGAAGTACTCGACATATCAAAGGATAATCTTGAAGCCTTAAAAGAAGAGGCGAAGCTTATAAAACCTCAGACACTTATCCGCTATATACGTGTTTTTTCAGAACTCAGCAATCAGGTAAGATATGCATCACAGAAAAGGATCCTTATAGAGATTGCCCTTATAAAGCTGTGCAAGCCTCAGATGGAGACAGATTATGAGTCTGTACTCGACAGGATCACAAGCATAGAAAAGAAACTTGAAAAAGGAATAGCCGTGGCAGCAGCAAATCCTGCTGTTTCGCAGGTGTCATCAAATAGTGTGCCGCAGCAGCCGGTAAAAAAAGAGTTGCCAAAAGCTATACCGGATGATATAAAAAAAGTCGGAGAAAATTGGAAATCAATAATATCCGAGATCGGGGCGAACACAAAAGTATATCTGAATAAAGCTGTACCTACATTAGGACCGGCATCAGAGCTTATGCTTGTGCTTGACGATGAAAATGCATATGAGTATTTATCTGAAAATCGTGCAGGATGTCTGGATAATCTGTCTCTGATGATAGAAAAACGGATAGGAAAGACTGTTGATGTAACGATAAGAAGAAATGACAGTGGCATAAGTGCAAAGGAAACCGTACCGGATCTGTCGGCACTTATTGATTTTGAAATTGAAGAAGAAAATTAAATTAAAATAAGGAGGACTTTAAAAATGGCAAAGAGAGGTGGATTTCCAGGAGGAATGCCGGGAAACATGAATAACCTTATGAAACAGGCCCAGAAGATGCAGCGTCAGATGGAAGAAGCGCAGAAACAGCTCGAGGAAGCAGAGGTTACTGCAGCAGCAGGAGGCGGTGCAGTAGAAGTTACTGTATCAGGTAAAAAAGAGGTAACAAAGGTAAAACTTGCAGAGGAAGTAGTAGATCCGGATGATATTGAGATGTTAGAGGATCTTATAATGGCAGCTACAAACGAAGCACTCCGCCAGATTGAAGAGCAGTCACAGGCATCTATGTCTAAGATCACAGGCGGTCTTGGTGGTGGTCTGTTTTAATGGATCTTTACAGCAGTGAGATAACAAAGCTCATAGATGAATTATCTTCTTTACCGGGGATAGGTGCAAAAACAGCACAGAGACTGGCTTTTCACATCATAAATATGCCCGAAGAGCAGGTTGAAAGTTTATCAACTGCGATATCAGAAGCAAAGAAAAAAGTAAGGTACTGCAAATGCTGCTATACACTTACGGATGATGAATTATGCCCAATTTGTAAGGATCAGTCAAGAGATCACAAGACGATAATGGTAGTTGAAAACACGAGAGATCTTGTGGCTTATGAAAAGACAGGCAAATACGAAGGGGTGTACCATGTGCTTCAGGGAGCAATATCGCCGATGCTTGGAATAGGTCCGAATGATATACGGCTTAAGGAGCTTATGGTGCGTCTTGAAAAAGATGTTGATGAAGTTATAATAGCGACAAACTCAAGCCTTGAGGGTGAGACAACAGCTATGTACATAAGTAAACTTATAAAACCTACAGGAATTAAAGTTACCAGGATTGCAAGTGGAGTTCCGGTTGGAGGAGATCTTGAATATATAGATGAGGTCACATTGCTGCGAGCACTCCAGGGACGAACTGAAATATAATATAACAACCAGACCGGCAGAAATGCCGGTTTTTGTTTTGCCACAATATGATGTAAAATCGCAATAAACTGCAAAAAGTACCATGGACAAAGTGTTACCATAATACTGCTGTTCAGATGCAGGTTTGACAACTTGCTGTCAAATTGTGAACTATAGTGAGGATTATTGTAATACAATAATATGCTCCCGGAATCTTATAAATGAAGAATTGTGAGATAGATTTTTGATATACAATAACATTTTCGCAGTGCGTACACGGTGTGTGCGACGAGAAAATGGAAGCAGCATATCGGAAATATAGCCAGAATTATCCGTTTAAAGAAGATTCCGAGAGTACATAATAATAAAATGGAGGCGCAGATGATAGATATCGTGACAAATAATGTCAGACAAATCGGCACACCGGCAGATGAAGGAAGAGTATACATATCAGAGAAAGCTTATAAGATGATTAAAGGAGAAAGCTTCAGGGATAGAGAAGTTTATGTACTCATGGGACATACAGAAAGCAGCGGTGGCAGATATGCGACATTTGTAGAATCAGCGATACCGGTACATACTATTGAATTTGAGCGGAATACTCCACAGTGGACAAACAAGGTCTGGAATGAAGTGTTCCAGAAAATTAAAAGAGAATATGAAGAACTAATAATAGTTGGATGGGCGCTTTGCCAGAAAAATTTTCCGGCTGAGCCGACTCCGCAGATTGAATATGTTCATCATGAGCATTTTGGCGGTGCACACCAGCTTTTATTTCTACTAAATACACAGGAAGCGGAAGAAAACTTTTACATAAGAAAAAATAATCACTTAAAGCGGAAAAGCGGATTTTTCGTATATTACAAAATGGAACTGAAAAAACCTGACGATAAGGCCACCGAAGAAAATCCGGTCAAAGTAGAACTGCCGGATGAATTTGAAAAAATGATAAGAGAAAAGAAAACGGAAGAAATTATGCATACTGCAGTCCAGAGGGGGAAATATCGTGAGATCATGCGCAAAAAGGGGGAAGAAGTAAAAACGCATGATGAAAATTCCAAAATGTCGACAATGATGATCGCAATTATTGCGGCAGCAGTTGTTATTATAGGCATATCAGCTAAAGGGTATTTAAAAAATATGTCATACAAAGAAAAAAGTGTGCCTGCGGTTTCAACAGAACAACAGTTAATTCCGGTGGAAAAAATATCAGGGCAATGTTATACTGACTAGTAAATATAACATACGAAAAGGAAAAAGACATGACAAAAAAAGAAGGTTTCAAAACTGTTGAAACAGATTTAGAGGAACTGGAAGAAAAAATACATGACCATAGGAAGAAAATATTTAAGCGTATAGTAATAACTATCATTGCGGTGCTTGCGGTATTTGCGGCTGCACAGCTGTGGATGGCACTTAGAAGCTACGATTCATATGATATAAAGAATTCTGTGGATCAGGGGGATAAAAGTGCAGTACAATTTGGAACATTTTGCGGTAATGTTATCGAGTACAGTAATGACGGAGTCGTGTATATGTATGGGAATGGTGAACTTATATGGAACCAGGCTTTTGAAATGGCATCTCCGCATATAGAAAAATGCGAAACCTATATGGCTATATATGATAAAAACGGAACAGATCTATTTATAATGAACAAAGAAGGAGTGGTTAAAGAAATAGATACATCGTTGCCGATAAGCACTGTATGTATTGCAAGACAGGGGACGATAGCTGTGCTTTTAAATGATGGCGAGAACTACTATGTGAAATTATATGACACAGCCGGAAAAGAACTGGCAAGTGGAGAATTTTATGGGGAAAAGGGCAGTATACCGGTTGATATAGCCTTATCTTTTGATGCTAAAAAGCTTGCTGTTGATATGATGAGCATAAATGCGGGGAAAGTGAGTACAATTGTATCATTTTATAATTTTGGCTCCGTAGGACAGAATGAAATAGACAATAATGTCGGAACATACACATATGAGGATGTGTTAGTTCCTGAGATTGCATATGTATCAGATAAAAAAATGATAGCAATTGGTGACAGTGAAATAATAATATTTGATGGAAAAGAAAAACCGGCAGAAAAAACCAAAGTTGAACTTGATAAAGAAGCAGATAATGTTTTTTACAGCGATGACTATGTTGGCATAGCATACAAAAATAATGATGAAAAATGTACAAGCCATATTATTGTCTATGACATGAACGGAAAAATGGTAATGGAAAATGATACGGCAATAAATTACTCAAAAATAGAAATGAATGCCAATAACGAAGTGTGTGTTACGAGTGATTATGAATGTGAGATCTATACAGTACATGGTGTAAAAAAATTCTCATACACATTTGACACACAATTATATGCAATGCTGTATGAGGATGGACTTAATAATTATATTATAATACATGAAGGAACAATGGATGAGGTACGTTTAAAATGAACTGGCTGTTAATAATAGTAATACTGATCATAGCGTGGAATATTGCAATAGGCTACAATAGAGGATTCCTACGCATAATATATTCACTGCTGGCGTGGGTTCTGGTTGTTGGAATATCAACAGCAGCTACTCCGTATGTAAAAGAGGCACTACAGCAGAATACAGATATAGAAGCAAAAATAGAACAGAATGTAAAAGACAGTCTTAAAGAAAAAGTAGAAAGTGAAAGTAATATACAGAAAGAACAGTTAAAAAGCAATGTAGATGATTCACTGCAGCAGTCGCAGGAGTACCAGATATTGCAGCAGCTGGGAATAGAACTGCCCCAGCCGGCAATTGATAAATTGTTTGATTCTTCCGCAGATACGGCAGGGGAGATGATAGAGCAGAGTGGCATATACGATGGCATAGCATCCCAGATTGCTTCGATGGCTATGGATGGGATAGCATATGTGATAACATTCATCTTAGTGGGAATTGTCTGTACAATACTTTCACAGGCACTAAAAATAATAGAAAGGATCCCTATCATAAGTGGCATAAACAAATGGTTCGGAATCGCAGCCGGAACCTTAAAGGGCTTTGTAATAGTGTGGATATTTATGGCGATAGCTGCTATGAGCTGTACAAGCGGATTGGGAAAAAGTATGATTTCCTACATATATGAATCACCATTCTTGAAATTTATATATGAAAATAACCTTATACTCAAGTTGATTATGTTGTTTGTGTAAAATATATACACAATATATAGTGGTATAAAAAATAAATGTAGAAAAATATAAAATTTATGTTGACTTTGTAAAATGCACGTGCTATTATATCTAAGCTGACTCGTGAGGCACATTGAATTGTAGATCTCCGATAGAACAGCATAAAGAAATTTTAAAAAGTTCTTGACAAATGACGAGGAACTTGATAAAATAAACAAGCTGTCGCTCAACAGATATTCAAAATGAGTTAAAAAGAAATGAAAAAAAGTTCTTGACAAACGAAAATGAATATGATATAATAAATGAGCTGATTATAGCAACTTAACAAAGAACATTGATAACTGAACAGTGAGAAACCTTGAAAGATTTTGAGAATCA
>ERZ780198.22-NODE-22-length-154535-cov-8.117310_pt1 | contig 154535 bp, 234 predicted proteins | sample MGYA00510979_ERZ780198 | MGnify/ENA primary metagenome ERZ780198 (study PRJEB29588, sample SAMEA2158039) | human gut metagenome | biome: human gut; feature: human-associated habitat; material: faeces | place: Denmark | collected 2008/2010 ...
GGGGGCATCGCCGCCGCAGCCGGTACATAGGATGCCGCCTGCCAGCAGAAGGCTGGCAAGGGGCAGCAGGTGAATTTTGTTTTTCATGGTCGTTTTCTCCCGATCTTCAAAGTTTCTGTCCTGCTGTCCAGACGAACAGCAGTGTCAGCAGGGCATACGCCGCGCAGAGCACTGCCATCACGATGCACAGGGCCTGTAGTCCCCGGCGCAGCCGGGGCTTCTGCGGCAAAAGCCGGGGCAGCGCATAGGCCCCGGCCAGAGCCAGTGCAAGCAGCAGAACCGATTGTTCCAGCGTCATATCCTTAAACCTCAATCTACCAGTTCAAGATGATCGCAGATGTTGTAGAACACATCCTGCATGTCGTCCGCTTCATCGGCAATGGTGCCGAAGGCATAAAGGTAGGTGTAGTCGTCGGTGTCCACCGTGTAGACCATCCACTCCCGCTGGTCCTCCCCCGAGCCGGTGGTGTACCAGACGATGTAAACCGGGTAGGAAAGATTCTGGGTGTAGTCCTCATCCTGAAAGCAGGTGACATCGCGGGGTTCCCCTTCGCCGGTATCCAGAGCGGCAAACCGGGCGGCATATTCTGCGTATTCCTCCGCCGTCTCGTTGGTGCGCAGCGACTGGAACGCCATATCCACCACCAGCACAGAGCCGTCCTGCGTCATGTCCTCGTAGGTGTAGGTGCCATCCTCGTAGTTCTCGTTCATCAGATTTTCCATGCTGGTGAAGGGGAGACCACCGCCCACCAGCACCGGGATGCTCACCACGTCCGAAGAGGCGGGGATCAGGTCGCCCCGGCCATCCTCCGGCGGGATGACCTCGTAAGCCCCGGCCTTGTCGGAGTCCGAAGCCTTGCCCGCGGCCTCGGAACTGCCGCATCCGGTCAGGGAAAACATCAGCAAGGCGGCAAGTAAAAGTGCGATACGTTTCATTTTGGTTCCTCCTGTTTCAGAAAAGCTCCGTATTCTGCGCCACGGCTTCCATCAGATCCTTCATCATGTCAACCGAGTCCTGAAAACTGCGGCGGTATTCATCAATGATCTTCGGGTCGATGTTCTTGGAAACCGCCATGATCTTCCGGTCGGTGTCAAAGGCGGCAAACATCAGATCTCCCCGGAAGCTCATCCGCAGCGCCCGGGCGTCCACAGCCCTCTGCAGCTGCTGCTTCCAGCTTTCCGGTGCCAGATCAAACTCGCCGGGCAGGGCAAAGGGCTCCGGAGCCATCGGCCTGCGCATCCGGCACACCAGAAACAACCCCTTGAAGATCGTTTTGGAGCAGGTGCGGGTGTTGTGCGGGTCGTCGGGCATGGGGTCGCGCACCTCCCAGACGTGGATGAGGGAGGCGTTGTGCATGGCAAAGGGAATGCCCTGATAGCTGCCCTCGTAGCTGCCGTGGGCACTGGCCGATTCCCATTCCTCCGGGAAAAGCCCGGAACGCCGCGCCAGTTCATCGCTCATGGGCCACTGCTTGTGCTCCGGCTGCGGGCCAAAGGCCTTGTGCAGTGCGGCCATAAAACCATCCCCCAGCTGCCCGAGGATCAGGGAACTTTGCATGGCGTGGATCAGCTGGATCAAAAATACTGCTGCTACGATCACAAGCATCACGATGGTACAGCCCGCCGTGAAGCTTTGAAGCAGGATGCCGGCCAGAACGCCCAGCACGGCACCTGCAATGCAGCCGTAGGCGCAGAGGTTTGCCAGATGCCCGTAAAACAGGATGCGGCGGGAAAGCTCTTCGTCCGGCATTTTTTCCTGCGGGGCACGGTTCCGTGTCCTCATACTGAATCACTCCCATCAGCACCCGACGGTGCTGCTCACCTTCTTGCCCATCTTGTCGGCCTTATCGTAGCCGTTGTACTCCGGGACAAAGAAGGTCTTTGCCATGGCGTTGTTGTAGCTGGTGTCCCAGTAGATCACTGTCCACATGTAGGCATCCATCTCATCATTCCAGATGTAGCCCCGCATGGTGGCGATGCGGTTGGAAGCGTTGCTCTCGTCCACGACCTCCCACGAGGTATCGGGCCACTGACCACCGTACAGCTGCTGGAAATCATACTCCAGATATTCCTCTGCATAGTCCAGAACAAAGTCGTCATCAGAGCCGGTATAGTCCAGATATTCATTGGTGATCCTGCGGCAGACCGCAAAACCGCAGTCGTCCCATTCGGGGTTTGCCATCACAAGGGCATCCTCCAGAACATCCAGCACATAATACTCATAGGGGTAGTAGGTCTGCACATGAACGGTCTTGTCCTTGACATGCATCCGGTTTCCTTTGTCGGTAAAGGTCAGGTCGTGACCGGATGCATAGACGCTGAGTGCCAGCGACATGGTCAGCAGTGCAGCTGCAAACAGCCCCAGCGTGCGTTTCATCGTGCTTTTCATAGAATTGCCTCCTTTTTTAATAAATGGTTTTTGCTCCGGTCATGCCGGAACGGATCGAAAGGCCCCAGTCTCCGGGTCCCAGCAGAACAACAGTTCCAGCGTTCCATCTTCCTGCGAAAAGCGGAGCAGGATATCGCTGCTGCCGTCGCCGTTCCGGTCTGCGGTCTCCATGCCGAGGTAGCGCCGTTCCGCATTCTCCACAGGGGCAGGGTAGTCTAGCTCTGCCAGCAGCACCTGACTTTCGGTGTCATGGTAGAGAGTCGTGTCCCCGGTGTGGACGCAGGCGCAGAAGGGGATGGTCTCCCCGTCCTGCACCAACGTGCCGGAGTCGTTGATGATACCCCATGTGCGCCAGTCGCTTCCGGCAATGTCTTCCTCCGGTGGATCATCCGACGGCATTGCCGGAGCCGGAAGGATGGCCCACCCCAGCAGCAGGATCAGAAATGCCGCCAGCAGAACGCCGATTTGTTTTTTCATCGTTCACCACCTGTTGTTGAAGAGCAGGTCGGTGCCGTTCAGGCTCAGGGTGCTTACGTCTTCTCCCACATCGCCCGGGTGCTCATTCGGGATCAGCACTGCAGCGTCCTCGGTTCCGTCGTCCCAGAAAAGGCTTACGGTATCGCCGTCCACCATCCACTGACCGGTATACACGCTGTCGGCATCAAAGCCGTAAACACCGTCGCCCAGATCCTTCTGGCCATACAGGATGAAGCCATGGTTGGGGTAGAAGTTGAGGTACAGGTGCTCTTCGTCCATCCGCCACTGCCGGTACATCAGCACACAGGCGTTGTGCAGGTCCTCGTCATCGGTGTAGTCGGAGCGGATGTAGTAGCTTTCAAAGGAGCTTGCATTTCCGGTAAGGAACGCTCTTCCGTCCTCGATGATCTCCACACTGTTAAAGACATTCTCCTCCATATGAAGGCTCAGGAAAGGCACATCGTCCGGGCCGACGTCAAAGCCCTCAAAGTTGTAGGAGCATCCCAGCATGGGGTAGGCGGTGTAGGTATCCTCGGTGGAGCCGTACTCGGTGTGCATCTCCACCGTGCCGTCGGACGCAATGTGGTACCAGTTTTCCGAGGTGTAGTCCCCCCGCTCGTACCAGATCCAGTCGTCCAGCGCTTCCCGCTGCTCGTCGCTCAGCTCGGCCGCAGAGGTCGTGTCCGAGGTCTCCTCAGAATACGGGGCTTCCTCCGATTCTGAGCTGGGGGAGGGCTCTGCCGCACCTCCTCCACAGGCAGAAAGGCTGATGCTCAGCGCCAGCAGAAGGCTCAGAACAGCCGCTGTTTTTCTCCATTTCATCTTGCTTTTCTCCTTTCCTGTTTTGATCTGCAAAGTGTTTTGCCGGCAGTGGAGCAGCTGAGAAAAAAGGCCCATGTCCGCATCGCAGGGGTGTCGGACATGGGCCTCGCTGTTTAAAAAAACGGAAAAGCATTGGACCCAAGCCGTTTCCGCTGCGGCAAAAAGAACCTTCCTTCCGCTCTGCGGGGAGCGGGTCCTCTTTGCCGGGATCTATCAGCAGGTTCTCTTCACATCCGTCCTGAGTTTTCCGGTGCAGATCTGCAGCTGCCCCATCACTGCTGCGGTGCCGCAGCCTGTTTCCAGACCCTGATCACGCGGTACTTCGTGACCTTCTGTTCCGGGTGGAATGCACCGTCCTCAGCCGTCAGCAGGCCCTGTTCGGTGCACCACTGGGCGGCCTTTGCAGTCTCAGCATCTGCCGTGTCCGCAAAGGCGGGCAGTGCAGTGGGTTCCGGCCTTCCGGCGTTCTGCCACAGCAGCAGGGCCAGCTCGCCGCGGGTCGCGGGGATCGCCGTGCCCTCAGGCAGCAGGTCTTTCAGGATGGCGCGGGTGGCCAGTTCGTAGATGCCGAAGCCTGCAGCGCCCACCACAGCAGCGCCGCCTGCCACGGCCAGCACTGCGCCGAACCCGGAGCCGTCTCCGCCGTCGATTACCGGTTCGTCCGGGACAGGGTCAGGATCAGGCTCGGGGCCATCGCCGTTCCACTGCCAGTGGGCATAGAGGGTGATATTTTCTTTGATCTGTTCCAGATGCTGATTACTTGCATAATAGGTCTGTTTTTCCACTGCCTCACCGCCGACAGCTTCAGTGTACCAGCCGACAAATTCGTAATCTTTCCGCTCAGGGCCCATACCCTTCATCAGCGGGACGTTCAGACATTCGCCCTTGTCTCCAGTCTGTGTGGTAAAACTCACCTGATCGTGGTCATTATTCCACTTGCCGCCGGTAATCCACTCGTCATTTTTGCCCCAGTTTGTGCCGCCGTTGAGGTTGAAGGTGACGGTGTAGTGCGTGGTGGTGGGGGCGTTGGTGGTGATCTCAAAATAAGACGCATCGTCAGGCCGCGTCCAGCTGCCGCCCGTCACTTGCGTCCATGCGCCGCCTTTCGCCGTGCGGTACCAGAAATCAGCTGCAGTTACCGTCAGCTTGTTCAGGGCGATTGCCTCGTTATTCGTGGAATCCAGTTTCAGGGTTCCGCGGGTGAAGGTCACGGCACCGTTGTCGATGCAGGTTGTGGCACTCACCGAAAGGCTGCCGCCGTCCACGGTGGACCCACCGTTCAGGCCGCTGGTTGCTCCGGTGATGGTCACCACGCCGCCATCATAGACCGTGACACCGCCAGCATCAACAGCTTTTTCGGCCTTGTCAATTTCCAGCGTGCCATGAACTTTTGCACCGTAGCTGGAAACTGCATTTTCAGCGTTCTGAATGATCAGCTTGCCGCCGCTCTCGACCGTGGCACCCTCTCCGCTGACGCCATAGTTTACATCACGAATGGTCAGGATGCCCGAAACATCCACGCCGTAGGCGTATGTTCCGCAATTGAATCTTTCCAGTGTGATATCCGCCCCGGCGGCGATCTCTGCCTTGTCCGCTTGAGGGAAAATACCATACCCGGTCTTTTCTGTGCCGGTCAGAGTTCCCGTTCCGTCAATTGTGATTGAGCGAATCGGCATGATGCCAGCTTTGTTTTGCGGCACCGTGATCTCTCCGCTCAGGGTCAGCACAGACCCTTCATACTTCGCGGTTCCATCTCCCAGAATGTCTGTCGCATTGTCTGCAGTCACCGACGTTCCGGCAACGCTCAGATCACTGGTTATCCCGTCCGCCGCGAATGCAGCCGCAGGCAGTGTGGTCAGAGTCATGGCTGCTGCCAGAAAGGCACTGAGCAGCCGCAGCTTGGGGGTGTGCCGGAGTTCATTTGTCATAAAAACATCCTCCTTCCGCCGTTCCGCTGCCCTGTGCGCTGCTTTTTTCAGTCTGCATCCGGGCGCAGAAAAACCGGCCTGTTATTCCTCTAATAAAAGAGTACAACGGGCCGGTGAAAAAAGCTATTAACCTGAGGTTAGTATTTTTTGGCGAACAACTCTGCCAGCTGGGCACGCTTCGTGCGCACCCCGCCGCCAATGCCCAGCTTGGAATAAAGCTGGTTGGTGTACTGCTTCACCGTTCCTTCCGAAAGGAACATCTTGGCAGCGATCTCTTTGTTGGTGCAGCGGTCTGCAATAAGCCTTGCCAGCGTAAGCTCCCGCTCTGTCAGCCGGGCGGCAGCTTCGGGCAGGGCCTCGCTGTGGTTCAATGCCCGGCAGCGTTCCTCCTGCGCTGCACCCAGAGCAAGGATGCGCCGGACAGCATCGGAATGGGACCCTTCCTGTGCTGCTTCCAGCAGAGGTTTCAGATCCCGGAAATTTTCTGCAAAGGGCATGATAAAGCCGTCCGGGGCGGCCTGCGCCAGAGCCTGCTGGAGCAGGCTGAGGCCTTCGTCCTGTCGGCCCAGCCGGGCATAGGCTGCCGCCATTTGGATCCGCAGATGCAGGGCCACAAGGTCATAGTGAAGGGCTTCGCACAGGGTCAGCAGCCCCGGGCTGCGGCCCAGCACCCGGGCCCATTCTCCCTGTGCCAGATACACCTGATTTTCGATCAGCCCGATCATGGGTTTGCCGGGAGCGAGGGTGTTTACGGTATTCATGCGGTGGGCGGAGTACACCTCCGGGATGCTGCCTGTCTGCCCCCGCAGGGCGTAGTAATAGGCACAGATGGCGTTGAACAGATTGCGCCATGACATATTGTGCTGCCGGAGCATCTCTTCCCGCCGTACTTCCAGCGGGACCCGGGGCGTGTAGGGCCCGCAGAGGGACAGCCGCCACGCCAGAAAATCACAGCAGAGGGTCATGTTGGTTTGACCGTTGCCCTCGATCTGTGCATAGGCACGCTCCAACAGGATCTGCGCGTCGTCGAACCGCCCCTGCTGCAGATCTGCTTCTGCCCGCATGATGGTCTCCGCTCCCATGCCGTGCCCATTGGTGATCTTATAATAGTGGGGCATACATTCATCCATCTCCGCCAGCTCCCGGTCCAGCTGACCGGGCTGACGGTGGAACATCATCAGCACCGAGGGAGAGCCGAAGGTCCACCCACCGCTGTTCTGGATGCTGATAGCCGGGTGGGACATCTGCGCACTGGCGCTGCGGTGCAGGCGGCTCATGGCAGAGATATCGTTGTACATGAGAAAGCTCAGGATCAGGTCGCACTCTCCAAGAAGGCTGCCTTTTTCTTCCTGAGACCACTCCGGATGCTCTGCCACCGTGGTCAGCAGAAGCTGCTTCAGCTCCATCATTTTGGGGATCTGCCGCCAGTTGAACATACAGCGCATCAGTACCAGAATGGCAAAGGGGTGCCGCTTGAGCGTTTCCACCGGACAGCGCCCCAGCCGTTCCAGCAGCTCTGCCGGGTCAAGGGAGGACAGCAGGATCCCGGCATCCCGTTCAATGACCTGCAGCGCTGCATCGTAGTCTTTGCAAGCCTCGTAGGCGGTCAGGGCATGGAGATACTGCTGCTTTGCCTCATACCACGCCCCGTACCGTTCCCGGCAGGCATCCTGCTTTTCCGGAGCCAGGCGGGCAAACAGCCGCACGGCACACTCCTTGAGCATGTGATGGAATCGGAAGGTCTTTCCGTCCGGCAGGCGGGTCACAAAGGCGTTCTGCTCGGTCAGGGTCAGCAGGATCTCCTCTGCGTCCGGCATTTCGGTCACGACCCGTGCCATTTCCACCGTGAACTCATCCGCAAGCCCCATTATGGCAAGGAACTCCCGCTTTTGGGACGGCAGGTTTTCCAGCATCGCCGCCGTGAACATGGAGTAGATATCGGCATCCTCGCTCAGCAGGATTCCCCGCTCGGCTAAGGAGTGCAGATTCAGGTATATGGCAGAAAACCACCCCTCACAGGAGCGCAGAAGGCTTTCCACCTGTGCCTCGGTCAGGTCCATACCGCAGCGGTGGGCGTAGTGGGCAAGCTCGGTATGGTTGAGCCGCAGCTGCTCCCTGCCAATACGGTGCAGGCGATGCCCCAGCCGGAGGATCTCTTCCTTGGGCAGAAAGTTGTTCCGGCTTGCCACGATCAGGTGGATGTTCGCCGGCAGGCGGTTTGCCAGCCCGCACAGGAACTTTGCCGCTTTTTCGTCCTTTAACAGGTGAAAATCATCCAGAAACAGGTAGCAGGGCGTGTCTCCTGCCAGCACAGCGCACAGGTCATCCATCAACTGGGCGGCGCTGCTGGCATCTTCGGGGTATTCGCAGCCCGCCAGTGCTGTCAGCCCTGCTGCCGCAAAGGCGTTCTGAACACTTTTCCAGAAGATGAAGTGATTGTCGGAATAGATATTCACCCGCAGGATGACGGCCGCTTCCGTCTGCCTGCGCTGGTTCAAAAACCAGTTGACCGCCGTGGTCTTGCCGTAGCCCATAGGAGCCACCACCGCCGTCAGTGCGCTGACCGAAACAGGACGCAGGGTCTCCTGCACCCGCTCCGAAATATAGATCGCGTTCAAGTCTGTTTTCCGCATCGTTTTTGCTCCTTCTCACCATCCGGAGGATCTGTGATTCACTGCATCAAGTATAACATAACTGCAGAAAAGCTGCATCCAGTTTTTCTTTGACGGATCATGCCGCATCCAGCAGCTCTTCGGGGTCTTCGATCGCTTCCTCGATCACCTCTTCCTCCGGCGTGGGCTCGTCCCCAGCGTCGAACCATCCGATCAGGCTGCGGATCGTGTCGCGGATGAAGAGCAGATCGCTGTCCAGATCGGCATCGGCATTCATCAGCTGCTGGACCATTTCGGGTTTGTCCGTGATAATGTCGTCTACGCCAAGGCTCAGCAGATCGCTGGCGTCTTCCTGACGGTTGACCGTCCATGCAGAGATGGTTTTGCCGCGCAGGTGGATCTGCTGGACCATGCCGGGGGTGATGAAGGTGGACTCCACGCTGAAAAAGTCTGCGGCGGGCAGGTCATAATAGCTGCCCACGCCCAAAGCAAGGATATAGCCGGTCTGGATCTCCGGGGCAAGCTCCTTGACCTTGCAAAGGGTATCGTAGCTTTGCGAGGTGATCACGCAGTCATGCTCAAAGCCCTTTTCATAGATGATCCGGACGGTCTCTGCCTCCAGCTCAGGTGTGGCCGCATTGGGCTTTATCTCGATGTTCAGCTGGATCCTGCCTTTGCACTGATCCAGAACTTCTTCCAGCGTGGGGACCCGGGTGCCGGTGTACTTCTGGCCGAACCAGCGCCCGGCGTCCAGTCTACGCACTTCATCATAAGTCAGGTTATAAATGTTTCCGTTCCGGCCGGCACAGCGGCGCAGGTTGGCGTCGTGCGTCACCATCACAATACCGTCCTTTGTCATCTGAACGTCCAGCTCAGCGCGCTCACAGCCGTGGTCAATGGCAAGCTGGAAGGCGGGCAGGGTGTTTTCCGGTGCGGCGGTGGAATAGCCGCGGTGTGCCGTGACGATCGGCACAGTGCCGCCCAGCATGGAGCGCAGCGCATCGTCCTCCGGCAGAACAAAGTAGCAGGCGGCAAGCACGAAGGTGAGCAAAGTGGCACCGGCAATGGCGGCGGTCAGAAGTGGCCTGCCATTGGAGCGGCAGGGTCTGCGGTCCGGGTCTGCCTCCGCTTCAAACGATAAGTTATCCCGCAGGCGGTCATAGAGCGCGGTAATAACCGTGCACTGTGCAAGGGTGATGGTGCAGTCGATGAGAAACTGGAAGAAGGGAAGCTCGATGGTCAGCGCGGCACGGGACAGTGCAAACATGGCCTGCGTGCTCTGCATCCCGATGCCGATGATAATGCCGTACAGCGGCAGCGCGACGGCGGCAGTCAGCAGCAGAGAACGCAGCAGGGCCGAAATATTCCACCGCAGCAGCAGAAGAAATGTGCGGAGAATGCGCGTGCGGACATAGCCGACGCTTTCACGAACCGATTGCCACAGGCTTTTGTGCTCCAGAAGGAACAGCGGCAGCACCAGGACCCAGCTGATCAGGAGAACCAGAAGTGCGGCGCAGAGGGCCAGATAAAGCAGGTGATACCGGCTGTTGGCACGAATGACGCCCATGATATATTCCGGTACTGCAAGCTGAGTGATATAATTCACAGCAAGGAAAAAATTGGTGAAAGGGATCAGCGTGGCGCTGTAGACCAGAATGAGCCAGTTCTGCGGTAGAAAGGCATGACAGGCGTCCAGCAGAGAGGTGCACAGCAGTGCAGGCAGGCGGATGCTCTCGCCCTTGCGGGCAAGGTCCAGTCCATGCAGCAGGACGGAACATTCAAACAGCGACCAGAAGGCCGTCAGAACGGCGATGAGAACGATGCAGCCGATAATAGCAGGGGAGGTAAAAATATCCGAAGCATTGCTGTTGCTCAAATAGTGCATGGGAGCGAACCGCAGCGTCAGGGACCAGACCTGCTGCATCAGGGAAACGAACAACAGGTTCGTGGCAAGCTTGCAGAGGATGAGAATGGAGAAAAGTGCAGCTTCGGCGCGGTGCATCAGGGAAAAGACAGAGCGCCGCAGGACAGAATAGGTCTGATTTGCAGTGCGGAACAAAATGAACAGATCTTTCAATTTAGCAGAACCTTCTTCTTATAATTTGTGGGACAGCCGGTCGCAGAGCGTTGGAACGGGCTGTTCTGTGAAAATTTTTTACATGACCGGCAGAAGCAGACCGGAAAACAGCAGACATCCTGCGCCGTGCAGCTGGGGCTGCCGCCTGAGAAAACAAAGCATCCGGCTGAGCCAGCCGGAAAAACTCTGCAAATATAATATAAGTATAGTGTAACATATCTTTCTTTAAAATAAAATGCGGCAGAAACAAACGAAATCAACAAAAATGCAGAAAAAAATTTGGCAGGCACCGTACATGGCCCGGAACGGTAGAAGAAGGGGACTCTGGCAGAGGAACGCAGAATCGTTAAAAAATTATAGAACGGGGAGTGACGGATGTTGAATTGCATGGACTTTTATAGAAGCTCTTGCATTTTTATGGAAAATTCAGTATAATAAAACCAATTTTTCAAAAATAACGTAACAGCGATAAAACATTGGCAGAAACGACTGTTACTACACCACTACTACACCAATTTACTCGTTACGCCATCAAATCCGATTTTGAGTCTTAAACCAAAGAGCTCCGATGTGACAATCTTAGCTTGCTCTTAAAATTGAAAATCGCATTTGAAACGATGTACTTTTAAAGGCGCGGGGCAACCTGCGCCTTTTCATTTACTTTTCTTGAACAGCGCTACAAGATGTGCTACAATATTATTAAAGCAAATTGGAGGTGTCCTGCAATGAAACAATCAACAAATTTTGAAATCAAAAAGAAAATTGTGTTGGCTGGAAACAGTAGAATTTTTAATAATTGGAAAGAACATTCCTCCATTACTGTAGAAAATTTTATTGACGCACTAGAATGGTTGTGTGAAGATCAGTTTGACGAATATGGCCGTACAACTCGCGAAATTGGGTTGGAACCTAATAGAGTCGTTCGACTATGCGCAATCTATGATAAGCTTACTGGATGCGCTGGTTATGTAGATATCGAAGAACTTAAAAATTCTGGGCTGCATAAATGGTGGGAAGGTGCTCTCTTTAATGATGGATTCCGTCATAAAATTATGTTATCCGCAAAAGAGAATGTATAAGGTATAAATATCATGAAACAAAATGTTTATCTTCCGCTTAAAATGATTAACTATCTTACCAAACTGTATCCTGTTATTTGGAAAGAGATGGAAGAGTTCCATAATATGAATGGAACATCAAGTTATGCGAATTGGCCTGATTGGTGCTACGCGCCAATTGAAGCAGCACTAACAATTGCTTCTGATGGAAATAATCTTAACATGCTTACCCCAAAGCAGAAAGGTGCAGTTGTATCGTGTGCGCAACTAATTTCCGTTCTGGCTCCGTGGCGTCTCAGTAAAGAAGTTTATATTATAGATGAAAAAATAAAGGATCTTCTCTTTGAGCAGAAAGACGATGTGGAGATTCCTACTGATATTTTACTTCATCTTCCATATCAATGCTTTTATATTGAACTACCAAACACTTATTTTGATAGTGAAAAAATTCATGGTTTCTTTGTGTCTCTTGATTATAATATTAAGTTAAAAGAACGCGATTTAAAACTGACATTTCTTTCTGAAAAGGAAGATGTTTTCAGCTATCCAATTGATCTTGATGCTGGATCTATTGAAAAAAGTATTAAAAAACTAAACGATCAGCTTGTCGCATACGCTAAAGGAGATAAAGAACTTGAAGAGTATGCCAAATCAGATCCTGCAAAAGATAGTGAGACGATTACATTTATAAAACAAGTTATGCAAATTGTCCTCTATATTTTAGCTCAAAACGCAGAAATCGCCCCTGATGAAGAACAAAAAGCTATCACAAAACGCGGGGTAATCATTAAAGATAAATATTCTGAGATTCGTAAGTGGGATGTTGGTTTCCGTACTGGGTCCGCTATTCGTTTATATGAAGAAACGGAAAAATTAAGAAACACAGAGAATCAAAATAAAAATGGCAGTCATGCAAGTCCACGCCCTCATATGCGTCGTGGTCATTGGCATCATTTTTGGACTGGACCTAAAGCAAAACCGAAAGAGAGAAAACTCATATTAAAATGGTTGTCTCCTATGGCGGTTGCAGCTGACCCAGAAGACGCTCCTATTGTATTTCACAAGGTGGAACAATGAAAATCACACTTAATGATGATAAGACGCTCGCATATATAGAATCTCCATATAACACAGAGTTTATCAGCAAAATAAAAACAATTGGTGCGGCACGTTGGAATCCATCAAAAAAGGTATGGCAAATTCCAGCAGAGCATATTGATCTGGCACGAAATATGATGCGTCAGGTCTATGGCGAATGCGATTTACCAGAGGATATAAAATACGTGACAGTAGAGCTCCATTTTGATGAAGAGTGTCGCAGCAACTCTTGTGCTCCTATTTTAATATTCCAAAAAGAAATCGCACGAGCACGAGGGCGTGATACTGGCGCAATGGTTGGCGAGGATGTTATTTTTACAGAGGGAAAACCAACCAGTGGAGGAAGCCGGGCAAACTATATAACGATTATTCCAGCAGGTGCAATCGCTACCGTTTATAATGTCCCGGAGACTTTATTAGACAGCGAGTTACCGGATGGTGTCACTTATAAAACAATACAAGATGACAAAATTCAAGACTATAAAAGTCTTATTATCGAAAGAGAAAAACTTCTTGCTCGGTTAGAAGAAATCAATAAAATATTAGGAGATGACAACTCCAATGAATAATCCAGCAATCCTTGATATCGCACTCGGCTTCGTTCTGCACAAACATAGCCGGGATGAATTTGGTCGTAAAAATAATAAAGCACAAGCCATCCGCGAGCTGTCAGATGAAGAAATGGCCGCGTTCTTAAATGAGCTCGTTGCACAGCAGGATAACTGCCCAAATACAGTGAGCGGATGGAAGGAATGGCTGTCTGAGGAAATAAAATGAATAAAATAGAAGTGATTTGTTGTAAGGACTGCGATCTTTGGAACGCATGGGACAAACAGGGAAATCTATGTAGCTGTGCTCACTTCACGCTAGATGATTCCAGACCTATATATACCAAACCTGACGATTTCTGTAGTTACGCTGAAAAGAAATAAACGCTAAAAAATGGGGTACTGGTCCAGTTAAGGAACAATACCCCATTCGTTTTTATACTAGTTCAATATCGCTCGGTTCGACATAACCCGACACATTTATCGAAATTGGATACTTGCCAATTCGGCTTTCAAGATTTGTCACTCGATAGCGTCCATTGACTAGTTTCCCATCGTAGATGAACTACTCACCGCTGCGGCGCATACCGCAGTGAGTCTGGCTGTTTGAAAATAATACTCCGTCTAATTTAATTTTGTCTCCTGCACGCAATGTGTTCTGGTTACTTGCCATTAAAACGAACCCCATGTTGCCATTCCGCAGATGCCGTCAGCCGCCAATCCATGTGCTTTCTGCCATTCCACTAGCTTAGCTTTTGTGCCAGCGCCAAAGACGCCATCTGCCTTCAAGCCTAAATGCCGCTGCAATACGGTCACAGCATAAGACACGCCACTAGTGCAATCCTTAGAGCCCTGACGAATCGTAGGCATGATTTTACTCACGACCTGATATGCTGTGCCACTTTTACTGATCCAACGGCTAGGAGTCTCACGTACATCGACATGAACAAAGCCGCCCGTCACTTGTGCACGACTATAATAGCCAATACCGCCATGTTTCTGGAAGTAGGGGAGGGAGGCTACGTATAGTGCAATACGAATTGGATCAATACCAGCGATGTGAATATCCGCTGCCGTGCCCAGACAATGCTGACTGCGAGAACTGCCACCGATTGAAATGTTATATGCAGGAGTACGGTAGGCAGAACTAATCAGAACCGGCTTTCCAAAGTGGTCACGAATCTGCTGCAGAGTTTCCACCAGCTCAGTTGCCACCTTGAATTCGTCGCTCCGGTCATTGCAAGCAAACTCATAGGCGCAGAAGTTCTTGGACAGCTTTTTATTCCAGTCCTTCTTCATAGAATATGTAATAATGCTCATAGAGCCACACCTTCAATCCTTCTTGAGTTCGGTTTCAATTTTTTCGTTCTGAATGTCCAGCTCTTTAACGGCAGCTTCAATCATCATCTCAATAACAGGAGTTACCTTTACACCCATCTTCTCCAGAATAGTAATAACGTACTTCTTCTTATCGGCTTTCTTGATCGCTCCAGTAAGGCCAAGCTTTTCAGCTGCACGGACAGCCATCTGGACAATCTTATACATACCGATCTGCTTCAGGTAAGGAATCCCATAGGCGATAAAAGCAGTGCCTGCACCAGTGATAACCAGTTTGACAACAACAGAAATAATCTGATTCATATAATCCATCATAATATACCTCCTGATAAATAAAAGACCCGGTGGCACTAAGCCAACCGGGTCAACGATTCATGTGTTTATTCTTCTGTTTTTAAGAATCCATTCGTGTGCAGCATTTCATCGTACATACGCTCCACATTCTTGATGGCATGTGGCATCTTATTATTTTTATACTTGGGGTGCGTTTTACAATATTCATTGTATTTCCAAATAACATCAAGAATCTCATCGTAGTCCTCTTCAGTATGTCCAAGTCCTCTGACAAGCTCATTATTGAAACGAAGAACACGGCTACGATAATTATCCGCTTTACGTTCTTCACCTTCTTCAATGTGTGCGTCAAGCTTCTTTCTAGTTTCTTCCTGTTCTGTTTTGATATCTTTAATTTCTTTCATTACACCAGCGTTAAGAGCGTTACCCAATTGGGTGGCTATCCAAGACTACGGATTGATTTCGATTTTCGATACTTGAATAATAGACATAACTGCGACAATCAAACCACTACTACCAGCCATAACAGATCCAAGATGATTTAAACAAAAATCAAGAATCTCTTCCATTTAACTTTCATCACCTCGATTCTATTGACAAAATTCGACAATATGGTATATTAAAATTGTCTTATCCCTTCATCGAGCAGGAAGAGAATGACAATAAAAAGGAAAGACCTGGAGTATAACAACTCTGGGTCTTTTCTATTACCAGTGATAGTGTGGACGTTCTTCCTTGAAAAGAATGTACCTTAACCAGTCATCGATGAAAATGCATAATAAAGCTAAAAAGAACTATAGCACTGTAAATGGCAGGCAGATTTGACCTAGCAGATTGAAGGGCAGGGAAGAGTAGTCCCAAATGTGTAACCCCAGCATCAAGTTCAGCGGGATACCCACGACAAGTTCCATTGCAGTTACGAACAATGCGCCAATAACTGCCTGATTATGCAACGCCATTTCCCATGGAATATAATTGTTCAAGCCTCCGATGACCACAAAGCAAGTACCACCTACAACAGCCATTGTCCAGTGTGAATGACCTCGCCATAAAATCTCGATGCAATAATAAAGCACCCCTCCGATCAACCAGAGAATGGCGCATTTTAAGTATTCTTTTTGTCGAATCGACATATATTAACTCACCTGACCGACATCATCATACGTAATATTAACAGCGTTGACCTGTTCCAGTGACTTACATGCTTTAATAGCAAGCTCAAGTTCCTGCTGCCGAGATACAAAAGGCTGCACATAAGTTCCGATTGCAAGAGCCAGTGCGGCCAGATTTTCATAGGTCCACTCGGTACATTCATCACCAGTAGTGTTCCATTTTAAGACAAAAGGCTGATTACTTGCGACGGCAAGTTGGTACAGAGCTAGATTGGAAGTAAGAAGAGTTTGTTTTTCACTTGTTACGCTATAATACTTGCCATCAACCTACTGCAACGGATGCTCGGCAAGATATGTAGCGAGCGCGGTTTTAGATTTTTCGACCTTTTTGTTCTTACTTAGTTCCAATGTGTTTTCAGGGTTACTCTCTGTGAGCTCTGTATACTCGTCTTTTGTCAATTTGCCCGCCAAATAAAAAGTATCGAGCTTTTCAGTCAACCCGTTTGTTTTACCAGAAGCAATTACGCTTTTACATAATTCATAAATACTCATATACTAATCTCCATTTTGTTATTCCATCTTTTCGTTTTCAGATTCTGAAGCGCCCAGCTCTAAGAGAGTCAGGCGGTAGTCCTGGTCAAGGTTCAGCGCGTCGGCGTCGGCCTGTGCGGATTCTGCAGCGATGAGTCTATTGTTCAGTTCCTCGGGCGTTGCGTAGTGGTACATGGTGATATTGACGTATTTGCCGCCATTTGACCAGATTTTAACCGTACCAGAGCTTGAAAAGCTGTCCGTAGCATTATCAAGAGTTCCTCTCACGATAATCTCTGAATATCTGGCGCGCACTGTAACAGAATCACTGTTGTTACTTGTGTTTTGTTCTGTAGTCCACTCCATTACGATGTAATCGACGTTAGCATCTACGGTAAAAGATGTTCCATAATATTGGTTAACTTCAAACGATTTTGTATTGACAGCATATGGAAATTTCACGCCATCAGCTGCAGTCAGGTAGTGGTATCCTACAAAGTACAGAGTATGTCCTGAAGGACTGTCAGCATATAGCTTAAGGGTTTTGCTATCTGAGAAGTCGACGCTGAAATACCCCATTACACCGCTTTTTCCACGGGGGACGATAACTTGAGACACATCCATACTTGGATCTTTTTTTACGACGATATAATCAACCGAGTCTGGAATATTGAATGTATGAAGATGTAAGCTACTGAAAGATTTATACCCGCTCCACACCGCGATAGGCTGGCCGCTTGCCCCCATCTTTGACACCTGTTCCTGCAGCTCATCTAGCATGGCGTCTGTTTCAGCTGTATTATAAGCGTCAATTGATGCCGTACCATCCGCACTGATTTTCAAACCCTTTCCTAATTTAATACCGCCCAGCGTGGTCGCGGCGGCAACAGGCAAATTAACCTTTCCTTGTTCATCTACAGTTAAATTATCGCCAATGACCACACCACCAAGTGTGTCGGCAGTTGCAGGAGGTAATACGTATGAACTACCTCCGATTGATACTGGACCAAATGCCATATATAAATTACCTCCTTTATTAAGCTGTACGAAGCCAAATGTTCATATAATAAGCTGGTGGCTGCACGGTACTGCTGCGTCCATAGATAGGATTTCCGATTTCCAATCCTAATGGAGCGTTAGTATAGCTGTTACTTATACTTTGCATATACTCGTCCGTTCCACTCGTATTACTCCATGATACAGTCATACCGTCATGACCATATTTACTATCATACGAACCAGATGAAGTTGCATCTTGCCGATACAATAAATCTAAATTAAGATCTGGCAGACCGGCTTCCATTGTGCTGCCTGCTGCATGGGTACCAGATGCTCCCATGATAGCTCTATTTTCTGCAATTTTTTTCTACGTACCGCCAAATAGCTCCGCTGGGTTATCATCCTTGATAGTAAAGAATGCACTTCCGACAGGATACGCTAATAGCATAATATCTTTATAAGTAAACGAAACAGATAAACGGCCTGCATTAGTTATAGATAAACCATTGCCAACAATCACACCGCCAAGTTCACTCTTTGTTGCAGGTGGAAGAGTATAAGGATTTACATTTAAAGTTTCTAACCCGAAAGCTTTCACGACATCTTCACGTACAAAATAATAAAAAGCACTAATTTCTTTTTGGGGAGTATATTTTGCACGAAGTCTTAGTACATTATTTTTTGCTTCTGTTGTTGTAAAATAAGCTGCTTTAGCAACGTCAATATCTTCTGGTGAAATCGTAACTGCAATACAATCGGATTCCTTAATACCAGAAATTTGAAGATCGATATAATATGGATACGATATCGAACCATCGGATTTCCATCCTTCTGCAGGAATCGTGATTGGGTAGAGCTTCATTTCGTCTGGTTTCTTGTCAATCAAATTCTTTAATACCTTGCCTTGTTTTGCACTCAAAGAATTTGTTGAACTATCTGAAGTGAGATTATCTTGAATAACAGAACGCTCATTTAATAAAACCTAGTTGCCGCCGAGGTTTAAATACAGTTTATCCGGCTTTAAGTAATAAAGTTTTTCGGCGAGAGGAGCCAAAGGAAGTTCACTCACAACCTCTAAATCGTTGCCGATTTTTACATGAGCTACAGAATTGTCTCGATAGGCGTTTCCGGTGTCAAGGCAGACAATCAATTGTCCATCAACCACTGGAGTCGTGTCGAGTTGAGACTGTGCTATCTCTAATAACGATAACTTTGACATCGTATACTCCTTTTCGATATAAAAAAATAAGCCTGCCACATCAAAATTGACATGGCAGGTAATGTAAGTTTAATTAAGCAATAGTCTTCCAGGTAATCGCACCTTCGACACTCTTCATACGGGTATCCATAGCAGTGTTAAGACCGTCAGCATAGGTCTTAGCACCAGACAGTGCGGCATCTGCCTTCTTAGTTGCATCAGCAGCAGCGGCAGAAATTGCTTCGGACTTTGCAGTTGCCAGCTGAGTTGCATCAATCTTGGCATTCCATGCAGTACGTTCTTCTGCAGTAATATGTGCAACCTTATCACCAGTATGAGCAGTAGCAGCATCGTTGATTGCCTTGATCTTCTTATCAATCTCGGCTTTGGTGTAAGCATCCGGCACGGCCACATAAAGACCATCCTCTTCAATGACAATGGAGTTGTTAGCCTTTGCAGACACACGAACATTCACGCTGATCTTATTATCAGAAGACACAGCAACCTCAGCAGTAGAAGTTGCAACACCAACATAAATGTCAATCAAAGAACCTACAGGAATCTTAATTACGTCACCACTAGTGATGGTCAGCTCAATATTTTTATCCTTTGCATTGTAAGTTCCGCTGGTAACAACCAGATCCTTACCAAGGGCAATAGTCAGAGTGTCACCGCCAAACACGGGCAGCTTAATTGTGCGAGTGTTAGAATCATAGGTGGGCTCATGAACAACACCTGTCAGAGTAGTAGTAACAGGCTCGCCACCTTTTGCAACGCTCAAAACACCAGCATCATAGGTGACATCAGTAACAAACTTGCCCTTGATACCTTCGACAGATGCAATCTTAGCATTAACGTAATCAGCAACAGCCTTGGTAGTAGGCACATTGTCATCGGTCGCATCGCTTGCAGGAATCTGAGTTACAGTCTGCTTATTCATCTGAATGAACTCAGTGCCATTCCAGATATGCATGGTGTAATCAGTCATACGGAAATAGATCACGCCCTGAATCTGTCCAGAAGAAGGAAGGGCGCTTACATTCTTCACGCTCTTAGTGTACTCGCTGGTACCCTTAAAGAACTGCAGAGTATCAGTCAGGAAATACAGGGTATCATTATCCTTTACCTGCAGTGCGTCATAATTAGCTTTAGTGCCATACAAAAATTTAACAGATGCCATAATATAATCCTCCTTATAGCATTAAAATTCTTGCCACACGAAACCGGTTGTTTCGGCAGCAAATGGTTCAATAATAAATTTACCCGTTGAAGACTTTTGAACGATATAAGGAAGATATTTCCCGTTGGTTCCAAGAATCTTCACGGTTTGACCGGCATAGGTATCTGAATCTGCATTTAGCGTTACAAGCGCTGCATTTTCAGTGTCGAATAACCTTTCTCTAGGACGAATGATTTGTTTTGTTTTATCGTCACGAATATAAATGAATTCAGATGTATCTTTTGTGATGACAAGGTCCTTGCCATCAATCACACCATTCTCTATTGCACTGTCTACATCAGTAGAGTTGCCATAACCAAGTTTTGAGTGAGTTGCCATTCTATCACCTCCAAAATAAAAGGGTGATTAGAATTCAACCACCCGGATAGTTCCATCTTGTCCACCAGAAGAATCTCCCGAAGAATCGCTAGACAACTTTACTGCATTACCAATCGGATTACCTTGAGAAAGAAGTCGTAAAACACTATTCTTGTAACTGAGTCCATCTGCTTTGTTGTTGATGACAGTATTCATTTGGTCATTTAAAGCCTTCGTCTGACTAATCATCACCAGAAGTCGTTGATCTAAAGAGCTAAGTGCCGAATCAGGAATCATATCAGACCAGTTATTGATAGAAACAACGTGAATCACACCTGGTCCAACCTTGCGAACATATTGTGTGATTCTGCCTTCGGAGTCCATTTCTGTGTTTGCAAAGGTAAGCTGAATCTCAATATCACCAACTTCACTTGTTAACTCTGTATCAAAAGGAAGAACCTATTCTAACTTATTCTTGTACAGTTCTGCAGATTTTTGTAGAATCTCAGTTTTATAATTTTTACTTACAGGTAGAACGTATTCTAGCATTACAGTGTAGTTGGACATATCGATTCCTTTATAGGTCGTGTCAGCCAAAAAATGAAGATTATCAACAAGTTTACTTCTTTGCATGATGCGTTCAACAACACTAGCAGTTAACGTGTTGTCCTCGTTAATTAAAAATGTATACATATTTACACCTCCTTCCCAACCACAATATATTTATACTCGTCTGACGAAATCTGATTCTCTTCAAGCTTCTTCTTTAAAAACAAATCATGCATCTTATGATCACGATATGCATAATTGCCGCTTCTGGTAAAGGTTTGTTCCGTTACAGCAAGCTCATCTACATCTTCATCAGAATCAACTACTGGACGAGCGGCTTCCATAGACGCCTCTATCGTCATTATTGAATTTTCTGCAACTATACGTCTGGACTGCTCAAAAGAAAGTGCCATTTGCTCACTCCTTCCTTATTAAGCTGTTTTGCTAAACAACGTCACTTGAATCTTAATTGTATTAGCTGGAATTTCTTTGGAATAGAAAGTAATAGTTTTATCACCAGTTAGACATGTACGACATACGCCAGCCGCTGTAGCAACATCCATATTTTCGGGATAAACTGACGCCATCGGAATTCTATCTTCTGTAGCGGCATCACAAGAAGCTACGTACTGATACTTAAAACTTTCAAAAGAAGATGTTCCCTAATTTTCAGGTGAAATCTCAAAAGTGTACGAATTATAATAACCACCAACATACTGCTGGACGTATTTTACGGATGCTTCAGCCCTTTTTGCGCTATCTTTTGCTTCAGTAGAAAGCTGATTAGCAGTATCAAGAGTAGCCTGAATATTATCATATCGAGCTGTGAGATCTTTTTGAATTTCTTTTGAATTGCTTTCCGATAATGCCGCATTATTAGCAGACGTTGCAGCTTTTGCTGAAAAATCACTTGCTTTGTTTGTAAAACTCTCAATATACAATTCAATGTCTTCTTTGAACATTCGTTCCAGTGCCATTGTGCTATGTTTCAGCTCATTGATATCGGTTGCATCGATAATTGTGTTCTTGATCTTTGGGTTCGCTTCTAAAATACTTTGTGCAAGCGCATAATTTCCATTTTGAATTGCTTTTTTATAATCGTTTACATCCGATAGCAACTCTGAGCTTACATTTTCGCTGTTTTGCTAACTATCTATTTGAGCGGGAAATGATGTGAATTCCAAATCTACATATGTACCATCTGGATTTTTTTCGTAACTCAATGAAGTCACCTCCTATTGTTATAGACGAAAGTATTTAATATTTATTTTCGACAATATATGGATAATACGGATAATACCTGCTTAGTGTTAAACTCATCGTTCCTGAACCCAAAGAAATATTAATTTGTTTTATGATGAATTCCAGTTCTTCATCATTTGAATTTATATATTTGGGAATATAAGATATCTTTTGATTAACATCCAGCCATGGAACAAGGAGACATTCGACACTTACACTATCAGTTAAACGACAAGCTTTCTAATGCTCATACTCTGTGCATTGTAATGCTGAAGCGCTGGTATTGTAAATTTCATAATCACTTCCAGAACAAACAAGATTTCGTCTTCCGATTTTATCGATGGTAAAATATGAATCTACATCAGTTAAAGATTTAGATTCGGAATTTGTTAAACAAATATATTTAATATAATTGCAAGATTCCTCTTTTTTATCCAGCTCGATTTCATCATCGGTAGGATATTTATCTACAAGCTTCACCATGGTATGAATTTGTTGTTCTCCACGATAATAGAAAGCTTTATTCGATGGACTATATTTTACAACTACCATCGTATCACATGGAATAGTAGTTCCATCAATAGCAACATCAAGTCCATTTTCGTCAACGTCACTTTCATATAAAGTATAAGGACCATGCCAATATTTCTTTACACTTGTGTTGTTGTCATCATCAGTCTCGGTCATTGAATTGACAATCGTAATATTGATACGCTTGGTTAGACCAGGGAGGGGAGTTGTGAATGCAATTAGCACGTCATTATTTGTTTCAAGGTCTACAGTATTAAGTGTAATGTTAGTCGTATCCTCTTCGTTTGAAGTTTCCATTTTATCATCTGAGACAAATTGATCGTACTCAATACTCGCGCCAAACAATTCAACACAATTCTTTACTTCGCTATAATCTATTGTACAATCTTCTGAAATAACAAGATCTTGGAAAGTATCGTTTTTTAGAGCGATAGGGTCATCAAAACCAGACGGAATTTCTTGACATACAAAAGTAGTGTTGTTAAAAAACATCTCAAATGGATAATACAAATCGCGCAACTGTGTTAGAATAGACCAAATCGTTGTTCCCGTTTGAAAATCAATATCGTTTGGAACTTTACGATTCTAATAGTCAATAGAACAATCAGTCATACCACTTAATTTATAAGTATCCTCAATCGCAGAACGAATGTTTGTACCAATACTTATTGTTGTCTTGTAACCAGTAAGTGTTCCTCCGAGAGTTCCATCAAGTAACGCAACGAGATCTACACACGAAATAGAAACAGTATGCTCAGAAGAACTATACGTAAATCCATTTTGACTAAAAGCAAATACGCCTTGAGGATACCAATAAATATTTGCTTTATTTACACTCATGCCTATATATACTCGTACCATCTTATCCGTCTATTCGTTGATCTCATATCTGCTTATTCTTTTTCTTGGATTTAAATGAATAGTACCTGAAAAAGTTCTTCTGATGTCAGAGTTTGCATCTATAGATAATGAACCATCAATGGCAATACCCTCAAGAGAATCGATCACGTTTAAATTTTTATCTAACAACTCTAACTTGCAGTGCAATTCTTTGGTATGTGTTTTTAAGAGGCGCAATTCTTTTGAAGTAGGAGTATACAAAAACATCACCTCCCATTTTAAACAACCTTAACAGAGCATGTTGTACTTGCGTCATCAAGAGTTATAGTAATAAAACATTCTCCGACTCCAATTCCAGTAACCATACCATCTTTGTCAACTGTCGCTACAAAAGGATTTGATGTCTGAAAGTTTAGAATCGGATACGTTACATCCGCAGGAGAAAGTGTATATGTAATCTTTTTACTTTCACCAATCGCCAATGCATACCCAATTGAAGTAGCTGTTATATTTTTTACTCCGATAAAATTCTCTGAGCTTATTCTAAACGAGCAGGGCAATGCAAATGCTGGACGGAAATAGAGTTTACCCGTTGGAAGAATCGGCTCGACATAGGTATCTTTTGTGTTTTTATTTATTTTTGAAACTGCAATATATCTATCTTTATAATTTTCACCAAGTCCAAAAACTCCTTGATTAACTATACGAGAGCGAGTTAGCTGCTCGCCATAATCTTCTCCCCAAAGACCTACGTCAGGTGCATCTGCTATCTTGCTGGCAATTGGCAATAAAGAGCCTTCCACATTACAAGAGCCAGTCCAATTTTTTACACCTAGTTCAGTAACCGACAATATAAAAACATCTCTTGTTAAAGTTGCAATTTGATCGGGCTTATAGTTTTGATCTGTTGAATTGTAATTGTTTTTAGGTGTATAATAAAATGACGTTGGTGTGATTTTACTTGAAACGGAATTGTCTAGCTTTGTTTTATAGTCAGAGCACCATTTATCAATTGTACTTGACGAATATTCAATGCTCTTATTTTTATCAAACTCTACAGTTTCTGAATATACGTCTTTTCTAACTAAAAGCATATTTCCTGTATAGTTAAGACTCTCTTCGTAATTATGTTTTGCAATATAAAATTCTGCGATTTGCCCCTCTTCAGTAAAGCCTACCACTGTTCCTTCAGAAAGATCATCCAAACGAACGCCGGAATCTACAGAAATAACATCAATTGGACATCTGACGGAAATATTATCTACTGTTGCTGTGATAAACGTAGAACCTTCAGATATTGCCTGTACTTTACCATCAACAACGATAACAATATTTGTGTTAGAGGATGTCCATGATACTTTGCTGAGTTTTATATTTTCAGGCAAGTAATATAATTTGAATTCTTTTCTGGTTCCCTTTTTTAAGTATAAATGTGTGTAGTTTAATGCAATTTTACTTGCTTTGATTCTAATCGCAGATGCTGAAATGATTATATCGCCAGAAACATTTGGAATGCTAATTTCTCCAGTTGCGTCATTATACACATTGTTCGTAACAACAGTATTGTTCACGACTACAGAAACATCAGCAATAGCATATCCAAAAAATGCAGAGATGGTAGTTGAAAAAGAAGAATTGCTCTTAACTGCAACAATATTATTTGTGGAAGAAGTGTTTGTTAGGTTGTAAGTCACACTATAATAAACTCCATATTGTTGCTCGTCAAAAGAAGTTAAGCCGCTATCAGCGAGATCATCAGTGCTATTGTAATCTCCGGTTTGGATAAATTTAAAACCAATGTTTACCTTGTCAGGATGATCTTCGTTGTCAATAGTAACCTCATCACTAACGGTCATCAACCATTCTCTACCATCTTCGATCTTTAAAATTTTTGCCTGTCCATTGGTTAACCAATCAACATAATCTTCTCTATATTGATATGAATTAGCAATGTCCCAATTATCATAACCAATACGCTTTATAATGGTTCCGGAAAATGTTCCAGAATCATAGTTTGCTTCGCTTCCAAAAAACACATACGGATATCTACTATTTAATGTCGTAACAACATTAGATTCGCGATTTCTTGTAACAGAAGTGATTTTAGGATCGAGAAATATATGATAAGAAATTACTCCATCGGAAATTACGGCTCCGTAAAAATCACTAACAGCAGATGCTGAAATATACGGAAGTTCAGTTCCGTCTTTTAAAACGTATGTAACAGAATACTCATATTTTGTATCTCTACCTCTTGCAAAGTAATCTGCAAAAGCAAAATTTAAATTATCTAAGTCTGTTATGAGATATCCCGCTAAAGAAGTCCACTTCGAGCTTCCAACTTCACGACGTTTCAACTGCATCGACTGTAGTTTTGGGCCTAAATCTCCAATATTTCCACCTTCCAAGTTTTTAGAATCGAAAGTAGCCAAAACCAATACATCTGAATTCCATTCAATGTCTGTCTTCTTATAATCGTTACAATTAGAAGATAGGTAAACCTTGTCAAAAATTGCATTTTTAACAGAAAAGGACAATAATTTTGAATTAAAACCCTTGTAATTGAAAGAAGTGGAATCGTTTAAAATATCACATCCAAGAAACATAATACACTCCTTTCGTAATATTTAATTGATTGAATTTATGTGAATGTCAAACAACTTATCACGTAACGCAAGATCAATAAGCACCACCTTAGAACTATCATGATTTTCTAAATAGTTGCTTTGAATGATCAAATATTGCTTTTCGTTAACAAACAACTGGAAGATAGCGTATGTTAAGTTTGAATCTGAGTCGCGATCAGTAAATTTTCTAGTATTTAATTTAATTTTCCCAACCACGTTGTATGAATCGTTTTGCCACACTAGCGTTGCCAACTCATTAGGGGAACTGGATTTTGTGAATAATTTAATATCAAAATCATGTAATTCTTTATAAGTTGATGGAATTGAGTACGTAACTGATGTCCTATTTGTCAAGTCAATATAATAATTTCCATCATCTGATTGTACGTAAGAAAATTCTCCATTAGGTACACCTGTGACTGAAATAAAATGACTCGTGATATCAATGCAACCGTTATCTTTATTATTTGTTGCATTTAAAGCGAATGTGTTATCTCTCCCAGAGTATCCAATTTTCACCAAATAAAATCCAGTATCCAGTTTATAACCATTTCTGGTTTCCCCAATACCTCTAATAAAATACTTGTTTCCGTTTTCTAAATTATATGCAGAAAACGAATTGGATATTGATCCATAATACGTATCTGATTCATCAAGTAGAATTTTGTCTGCGTTATATAATTGGTATTTATAATTTTTGAGCAATTCATTTTCGGATGAAGCATAAGAATATTTTAATTCGAAAATAATAGAAGAAGTTTCAAAAGTATTCTCTCCTGTAGGAGTAAGACCGTTAAAAGATAAAACTGGCCTGCTCTTACAATAAAACGTCATTAGAGAACTATATGTTCCAAACGTATCTTCGCTTGATAGTTTTACCCTAACTCTAATAGAATAGTTTGAAGATTGATTCTTTAATTTTTCGTTTGGGATAATTGCAAAACTATATCCCGTGTTTGAATTATAAGATAGATCGGATGATTCTCCAGAATGTGAAAGGATAAAATTACTTCCACTATAAATCTCATATTCGTAACTCTTAATTTCAGTATTACTTGTATAAATCTGAAAATTAACTCTTCCGCCAATTGACGCATCAAAAATATCAATCGAGGATAAAACTGGTTTAGCCAATAGGTATTCACCTCCTAAGTAAAATACAGGGTTATCCGCAATTACGGAACTACCTGTATAGATCGATTATATTTTGTGGAGTAGTAAATTATTATAGTTCCCTTGCGGAGCGGTAACAGCCACTCTTTCACACGGCTGGAAGTCCTGTGAAGACCTTACTGTATAATCAGATCCAAACAATGTAACTACATAACCATTATTTACTTTGCTTTTTATAACACCAAACGATGTTACGTCATAAGAAGCATTATTTACTTCATGTTTTGCTCCTTGAATAATCGATTTTGTAAGAGTCTCCACTGCACGTTCAACTTCAGTCATAAATAACACCTCCGTTACTCATCGCTTGCTTTGATATTGCAGCAAGGCATTTGGCAGTTTTAAAACAATCTCTTTTGCGAGTTCATTTGTATTTCCAACAGGATTTTGAATATAAATATCTCCAACAGAGACTGCTCCTCCAACGGTATGATTCTGAACATTACTTAACGCAACGTGCTTTGCGAGTTGTTTATTGAACCATTCGTCGGGATTTCCTCCCATTTCAAACAACCGAGATGTTATGTCTGCCGGAACAACACCATCACCAGTTTCTAAATATGTATAACGACCAGATTCTGGTTGACGAACAACAAGCTCAGAACCTTGTTCATCGACATTAGCCAACTGATCCTTATCAATTGTTTTTGAGCCCTTCGCATATTTTTTTGCTTTGAATGAAGGCTTCGGTTGATCTACTGTTGTTTTACTAGTCTTTGATGCAGTAGCAGCGATGGACGCAATTAGAGCAACAGCGCCTGCAACTGCAACTGCTGCTGCTATCCATCCTACAACCGGGATTGAAGCTAATGCGGTAGCAATTTGCATTAACATGCCACTCATTGCAGCACCAACAGTAGAAACCAATGTTCCAAGCGCCATAAAAATCGAAGGGAAGAACGATACAATGCCAGAGCTTATTGCACTGCCAATAGACATAGCTCCATTTGCAATCGGAGTAAAGAGGCTACCAACAACAGATACAACGCTTCCTAATCCGTTTTGTGCAAGCCCAACTAATGAACTAAAACCCTGAGAAAAGAATGATCCAATATCGCCAAACAGTAAACTGGTCGAAGTTGAAATTTTATTCTACGCTCCACCAAAGAAGTTTCCTACATTAGAAAGAAAACCACTGGTTCCTGATGTTATTTTATTCCAACCACCAAAAATTACTTCTTGAAGTTTATTTACGCCATTTCTGCCAACCTGACTAAGGCTATTCCAGAAATTACCAAAAGCGGTCTGCGTATTGTTCGTGTTCTTTCCATTAAACAAGTTGGTGATTTTATTCCATAAAGTGGTAATTCCGCCGTTGCCACTACCGCCATCCAGCTTATCTAAGACATTTCCGACTTTTTCAAGCGTACTAATTAGAGACTCAAGTCCACTAATAATCTTCTTAATAGTAGAAATTGGATTGGCGGCTTGCATAGAAGCTAAAACATTGCCCTTAAAAACATCGACACGACCTTCCATTTCTGTGAAAGTCATATCGGCGATTTCGGATGCATATTTCAGCTTTTTATTATAGTCATCCCAGTCAGTTCCAATTAGACCGATAATCTCGCTATACTTATCTTTCAGTTCGTTCAGTTTATCAATCTGGTCATCAATAGCTTTCTCGGCATCTTCCTTGCGCCACTCACGTTGTTGGTCATTCAGATTATCCTGAGCTTCCTTGACTGCGGATTCGTCAGCAACCCACTCATAGCCATTGCTGGTCAACTTGCGAACAGTACGCTGAGTGCGAGCCTTTTCAAGTTCGGCCTTTAGCTTAGCCAGGGTAATCGCGCGTTCCTCTTCGTCATTGGCTTCTTGAAGAGCTTCTTTCTGCTTGTTTAGGGCATCGATTCGCTTATCTATATCCTCGGTCATGGCCTCGCCCCAAAGTTTGAGGTCGTTATCCTTTTTCGAGTTTGCACTTTCAATCAGATCAAGAAAGGAAGAGAAGATGTCTTTCATATCTGAAAGGATTGATTTTACTCGTCCGGCTTCTGTGCCCATTCCTTTAATAGCATTGACACCATTAGTTCGAATAGAATCTATAATGGCCTGGATAATCTGAGCCTGATCTTCTGTTTCTTTCTTAGATGTCAAGAATTCTTTTCTACTCTCAAGCTGGAGAATCAAAAGTTCTTGCATTTTGTCACGGTTGAAAACAAGTTGATCGCCATTCATTTCGAGACATGCAAGATACTCAGGAGACATTGTAAGCAACTTTTGCAAACTATCAACGCTTAAGCCGCCATAAGTATTATATTCGCTGGCAGTATCTTCGAGATCTGTGTACGCGCTCTGCAGCTCATCAATCTTCGAGTTGGCTTCTTCGATCGTAGAGCCAAGACCGTCAAAATAATCCTGTACGGAAATGACGTCATTCTCAATATTCTCGGCAGACTTCTCATAGCTTGCAGCAATAGCTTCAGCAGCTGCTCCACCTTCAGTACGAGCTGCGGCAGCCTGCTGCTTTAGCGATTCTGTAACGGCGGTTTTCAGCATGTCTCCGCTCAAATCAATTTTGCCAGTTTCCTTATTGAACGCCTTGCCAATCAATTCAGGGTCATATTCGCTGTACTTCATCAGGGCTTGCAGAGCAGAGGATTGTGCTTCAGTACCTTCATAATCAAGTGCGCCGGCACGACTCTTTTCTTGCTTTTCCTTGACAGTTTTGCCATTATCCCATGCATCTTTGAATGTGTCAGTGATTTCTTTAGCACCTGAGAGAGCAGCAGTGTAACCTTCAATTGCAGCGACCAGATCCCAGTAGGACATGATCTGATTTTTGATGTTACGGTTTGTCCACTCAAGAATCTTATTGTACTGTGCTTCACTTGCACCGTCACCTTTTATCTGCGCTTCTTTCAGCTCGGCTTTCATTAACTTATAAAAGTCATCTGTGCGTATTTCAAGCTGACCAGTAACGTCATTCTTTTTGAGCATAGAAGAATACTTATCTTCAAGGTCGGTCAAACTCTTCAGGGTTTGGAAAGTGATATAACCTTGCTCGTTGTATTCTTTCATCGCAGAGGTAAGGGTAGACCATGCGTCAAGAAGTGTTTTAGAAGAATCCGCTGCCTTTCTCGAAGAATCCGCAGCCTTGTTCGAAGAATTGCTAAAGCCATCGAGCTGATTGCGTAAACCGGCAGCGCCATTCATTGCGGCAGACATATTATTTCCAATAAGCTTTAATCTGGTGTTTAATGCGTTCATAACACCGTCAATTTTAGCTTGAATAGCGTCAGCGTCTTCCCCGTTGGCTGCTCCCTGTGCAGCGGCTAATGCGGCAGCAAGTTCGCCTGTTCCAACAGTAGCATCTTTCAAAGCGGGGCATAAAGCAGTAAGCTTATTCTTTTCATCTTCAGTTGCTTCAGTAAATGTCTCGGCTTTTTCTGCGGCGTCTCCCTTTGCAATCGCATTTAGTTCTGATATCGCCTGAGAAATAGCTTCCGTTTGAGCTTCTGCGTATTGAGTTGCCAATAAATCTGCATACGCACTTTGATTGACTTGGAGCTTTCCATTAACAAGTTCAAGAGTATTAAGATACTGGTCATCCATTTGCAAAAGAGCTTGCAACGAGTCAACGCTCATGTATCCATACTGGTTATATTCTTCAACAGCACTAGAACAGGCTTTGTATGCTGATTGAATATTGTCGATGACGCCCATTGTTTTTTCGAGTTTATCGGCGTAATCGTCAGCAGTTGCAGAGTTACTAATTTGCACAAGACCGAAACTTTCAAACACACCAATTAGAGACTCAAATGATATTTTATTCTCGTCTGCAGTTTTATGGAGTTTTTCAAGCGCAGCTGTTTCGGTCTCGGTTTGATGAGAAGAGTCTTTATCGATGTTGATTATTGCCTCGCCAGTCATTCCACTAAATGCGTCAAGCCCATTGAATGTTTTCCAATCGCTTTGCTGAGAATCACCATTGTCGATATCATTCTTGATTTGTTTTACTTTTTCTGAGAATATATCAAGATTGGTAGTATCAATGCCTGTATTATCTTGTGCATTCGCCAGAGCTTTAGTGGCTGCAGTCATTGCATTCGTGCCTGTAACATACTCATCTTTGTACCTAGCGAAACTGTCGGCATTTGTCTCATAACCGTCCATTTGCTCAGACACAGCAGAGGAGAGCTCTTCAACCTTCTCGGTTTCGGACACGATTGCAGCCTCATTGTCTTTGTACTCTTGAGTATCTTCTTTGCCAGCAGTAGCTAGTTCGCGCCGTTTATCGATTAGGTCGTTAAGTGCAGCAGCGTGCTCTTCAAGAGATTCAGTCTTAGAGACTTTCTCTGCAACCTGATGAGTGCCAGCATTTGCACCACCCTCGGCATAAGAAACATTTACTGTGCGGGATTTCACAATACTGTCTTCTGTCTTATCATTCACAACAGCACTTGTGTCGGCATTTGCTTTATCGTTCGCATCCTTCTCCAGCTGCTTCTTGAGTTCGAGTTGAGCCTGCAACATATCGTTGATGGCTTGCAGACGCTCGCGCTCGGCAGGATCAACGATGTCTTCAATCTTTTTAACGCCCGCGTCCTTCAGAGATTTGTTCAGCTCGTCAATTTTAGACTGGATCTCTTCAACATCCTTAGTTGCTTGCTGTGCAGCATCGTGAGAATCATTCATTGCATCAACAAGTTCTTCAGAACGAGTTTTTAGGTTCATCAGATAATCGACAATTTTGGTTGCAATAAAGGCAACAGCGGCTACGCCAAGAGAGAGGAGAAGTTGTTTACTAAATTGTGTTGCAATATTCCACGCTTTTTGAGTTGCGGTAAGTGCTTTGGTTACAACAACGGCATTTTGTTCATTGGAAATAAGTTGAATAAAAGAATCAGAAAATTTATAGTTCCCCGCAGTTCCAGTAATGATGTTGTTTTTTAATAATTCATTCGCATCAATTAATTCTGTATGCTTGTTAATCCATCCTTCCATTGCAGGAATAACTTTGGAAGTGAGAGCAACTCCATAATTTCCAGCTCCGTCACTTAGTTTGTAAATAGAAGTCAATCCTTTTACGGCAGCTTCGCCAAATCCTTTTTCTCTTAACACCTGCTCTGCGATGATGCCGTTTAGTTTTTCCCCTGTTGAAATTTCATTCAATGTATTAGTGATAATTTCTTTTTGCCCATCACTGAAATTTGTCATAGAGAAAACGACTTTTTGTTGCTCTTTGTTTAATGTGGAAACTTGAGCAATATAATTGTTAAGTTCCTTTGAACTATTTCCATAAGAAGATATATCAACTTTTTGCCCATTTCCCCAGACAAAATCTCCAGATACCATGAATTTCTGGTATGCCTTTGGAATGCCTTCTAATTTTTTTACAGAGTCAACAGCATTTTTGATTGTTCCGTCAAGGCTATTTCCAAGCTCAATCATTGACTTATTGACTGTCATATCGTATAATAATCAAAATGGTCGGTTAAGATTATTTGTCACGATTGAGAGGATGCTATGAAAATAGGAATCATAAAAAAAGATATACCATTTCCAAAACCAGAAGGGTACTTTCAAAGGCTATCTTGGTGGAATGAGGCAAAAAGAATTCTTAAAATATACCCGGACTATGAATATCTAAAAGAAGACCCTGATACAAAAACATTAGAAGAGTATTATGAAAATGTTACAAGGGCATATTTAACTGATTGTATTTTAAAAGATCATAAAGAGTTGAGAGGACGCTACAAACAAATTAAAACAAGCAATAGAAAATTATTTGGAGACAATAAAATCCATTATAAAAGAAATAATTCAGAGTTTCTTCAATTCTACTATGACCAACTTCGAGAGAAAGATCATCCGGGGATTTTGTGTGTAGAAGAAGCAATCCGTAGACAGAACAAAGAAGCTCATCGTCAACAAATGGCTCATCTTCACGAGCAACACGAAGCCGAGGCGCAACAGGCCGCACGTCAAGAGCAGCAAGACCTCGCCAACGGCAAGCGTGTCGTCTGCCCCTACTGTAAGTCCGCAAATACCGAGAAGATCTCTGGAGTAAGCCGTGGTATATCAATTTACGCATTCGGTATCGCGTCTCCGAAGTTAGGTAAACAATGGCACTGTAAGAATTGTAATAGTAACTTTTGATATCGAGGAAAAATCATGGAAGCATATAATCCAGTCTATGCGATATTATATGCCTACTTTTCAGAGGATGAGAATGTAGACGATCCTGAAATTTATAAGATAATTTTGTCGGATTACGAATTTAGTGTTTTGCCAGAGCCTGGATGCTATGAATATCCCGTGTTTGTTTTGCGTGGCGATGAAAAGATGAAGAATTTGTTTGATGCGGCTATGAAAGCAGCTGCGACAGGAGCAGATTCCTTTCAGATCGAGAAAGACGGACGGACTTTAAAATACACTATCCTTGAAACAAAACAGGTAGATCAAGCATTGGCAGCCCAGTATCAGATACCTCAAGATATCGACTGGACTGATGATAAACTCCACACAGTTATATTTTATTTTAAATCAAATAAATGTTTCAGACAGAAGCACCATTGCACGGCGTATAGAGCTAGAATTAAACCTAAACCGGAATACGAGGCTTTCACCGATCCAACCACTGTTGATGTTATTCACTGTGATAAATGCGACAAATATTTTGTAACAAAAGAAATTTTTGCTGCAAAAGGTGGCAGTTATCAATATTATTTATCGACTGAGTTTGACTCATCTATGTCTAAGCATGGTAGAGAACTTGCATTGTGGGCGAGTTATTATGAAGATCAGAACGAAATCTTTGACGACTTTGCCCAACAAACAACTATAAATAAAGATGGGTACACAACAACAAAGTCAGCAACACAAAGACAGCGAATCCTCCGAGATTTTATTGACACAGGGAAACATACCGAAACGGAAATAATTCAATACTTCTACGAACAATATCTCGATACGGGTTGGCACGGCGACGATGCGACTAAAAAAGTTCGAGATGATTTGAAATACGTATTGGATTATTGCACACAGAAGAAAACGATCGATGCAAAACTAGAACGTCCATAGCCGCACAGTGTCTGTATCTCTCGTGGGCGCTGCCAGCGGGAAAATCGGAAAACAATGGCATTGCAAAAACTGTAATTCGAATTTCTAATTCTTTACGGAGAAATCAATTATGAGTATGTCACAAGAACGTGCAGAACTTATAGCGATACTTGAGGACTTTGCTGCTGAGTGGACATATAACAAGTCCAATAACTACGGCAAGGGCGGGTTTTATCATTATCCTGTTGCTTACAGAAATCCCGCTTGTAATAACGACCTGTTTGACGGAAGAGATGGATATCCAATCATGCCAGAAACGATTGGGAGCCTGAGATATGAATTTGGTGCAAACAAATATTTCATAGGAAGTGCACTGGACTCTGTGCTGAACTACTTGGAAACTCGCTATAATTTAAACTTCGACCAGCTGGAAGCAGATTATATCAAACGTCTTGATAATGAAATCAAGGATTAGCTGCGTAGTAATATAGAAATAAAAGCCCGCACAAGCATAATGCTCATACGGACTTGAAATTATTATTCAGGATAGAATTTTTTCTTCATTTTGTCATTGTCAATATACGACATTTCGAATCGCTCAACCTTAGAAATCGGGATACAAAGAATTTTATAATCGACTTCATCACTGGAATTACTCCCTTTGTCGTCATCGTAAGATTTCAAGATAATCCAGTCACAATCAACGGAATAAATGATACCTGTATATATGGAATTGTCCGAAAGATGAAGAGCAATATAATTATCGTTACCCCAGTCAATAGTTTTTAACCAAATGTTTTCTTCGCTAGATAAGCCGGTGATTTTATCAAACCAATCGCTAATACCGACTCTTTTGATACTAAATAATAGAATTGGAGCAAAAATACAAAAGATAGCATGAAGAAATAAATTGAATCGGCTATGGATAAAAGTATCAATGAAAATTTTTGAAGTATAGCTGATTATAATAGACCAAAACAAGAATTTGTCATGATCTGATTTCTTTAAAAACAAAAAATTGTAAATGATAAGACATGTCGCACCGGGAATAAAATAAGATAAAAAATCCGGAAGAATAGAGATTAAATCTTTTGGATTCATTTTATCACCTCTTTTTAGGATTGAATTTTGTTTTAACAGTATTTGGAGATTTGGGCTTCTCTGGTGCTGGCTGATAGCTAAAATGCCCATCATGTCTAATTTGTCCGTGATTTGGATTATTAGTAGGCTGCTTTACGCTTGCCTTGTTTTTATTTTCCATGATTCAACACTCCTTTTGTGAGAGTGTATCATAGCTTGCTACCAAAATCAACCATAAATTAAAACGCCCGGCCTCCCAGCAGTAGGGAAGTCGGGCTTGTTTTATGATGATACCTTATTTCAGCTTTTCCAAAATCTCATCTGCGCTCATACCACTGGACAGTAGTTTCTTGAGCACGTCTTCAGCTTCAGCTTTCTTCGCAGCTTCTGCAATCTTTTCATCGGCCTCAGCTTTTTTCTTTTCAAGCTTCGTAACTTCTTTGTTGAGCTTTTTCAGTTCTGCTTCTTTGGATTTTCTCTCAGCATTCAGCGCGGCAATATTCGTGCCAAGTGCTGCAATTTCTTCAGCAAGAGATTCTGCGGCAGTATTTTTCTCAGCGATCTGTGCTGCATAATCGACGCCATCGAGAACCTTTGCTTTATTCTTGCTTCCTTTAGGACGTGCCATAATAAAATACCTCCACTACATACGTTTTGCTTGTGTATTGTTTTTGATATTTTTATTATAGCCAGAAATACTAAGATAGTCAACAAAAATATTTCTCCACTTTTGACAGCAGGGGAGAGACCGCCTGTAATTTTTGCTATCTTGCGACAGCTGATTTGGAGCACCCCATAGTGAACCTATAGTATTGTTACGAGCGATTTTGTTGACGTCAACAAAATCGTGGAAGCAACACATAAAAGATCCACCCCGACATTATGCTCTCTGAAGCGTCTCTAGCAGCGCCTATTATAATAATGTAGGCGTATACAGAGCTTGCCTGCGGATTCCTTTCGGTTCCCGGACGAGAATTACCCAAACTCGCCGTGGCTATGTCACCATGTTCGTCGGTTTTACTAAATACTCCCTCATGCTTCGCGAATATATAATATAATACCTGCGGAGCACTTGTTCCGTGTCACCACCCGGAGTATTGCTGGGCACAATCATGAAACCCGTCATTTTGGGTTCACCCAGCTGAGTTGCAAATGCTGCGATACCCAGTCCAGCAGGAAGGGCACCAGTGAGATTAATGATTTTATCAAGAAGTTTAACAATTGATGTGAGGAAAGATACTCCACTCTTCACGAGACCGGAAGAGAGGACATCTTGAGAAAGGACTTGGAAGCTTGCATTGAGTTGCGCAAGGCGGCCTTGGATACTGTCGAGATACTTCTCGTTCTCTTCCCATGCCACGTTGGCGCTGTTAGCAGCGGATTCCATAGCAGATTCAGCAACGTCAAAATTGTTTAGAATAGCACTAACTGCATTTGCGTTTCTCTTCCCGCCAATCATTTCAGTGACATTTGCTTGCGTTACATCGGACAGACCACTCCATACTTGAGACAGCTCTTTCATGATTTGATATGTACTCTTGAAATTTTTGCTATCCAGCATGATGTCAACGCCAGTCAGAGATTTCAGTTCACTGCGGAGCTCAGACACAGAATTGGCCATACCGTCAACTTCAATACCTGCATTCTCTGCGTCACTTTTAGCAGCACGGAGATACATTGATAAACTTTTTAAAGTTGTACCGACCGTATCTGCATCTTGGATAACTGCATTTGCAGCAGTACCAAGCGCGATAGTTTCTTCCAGCGTATTATTAGCGGCCGACATAGCAGCAGAACTGCGAGTCAAGATTTCGCCAAGGTCTTTTGCAGTAACAGGCTGCGTGTTTGCCACAGCGTCAATTTTATTAACGACATCTTCTGCTTGATCGGCTAACAGCCCAAAACCTTGCAGAGTAGAAATCAAATACGAAGACGAGGTGTTAACGTCATCGATATTATCGCCAACGTTTTTGAGCAAGGTAGAGTAGGTTGCTAAATTCTCGGCGTCTTCATCAGAATAACCAAGCCGCTTCTAATCGGCTGTAGAATTGACATAATCACTGATAGAGACACCTAGCTTTTGAGCCTGTTCAGCCGCACGTCCCATATATTCTTCGAGAGATTTGCCTGTATATTCACTAACTTTTCTCAGCTCGGTTACTGCCGTATCAATCTCGACCACGTTCTGATACACCAAGCGTAGGGCGTCTTGCATCTTGTGTAACGCTGCCATGGTGATCATTGTACTCAAGTGCGTTCCGAAGAGTTTCTCGAACTTATCAATCAAACTTTCGGTTTCAAGTCCAAGTTCTTTAGATCTCGCACGAAGCTCAGCAAATTGTTTCTGTAATTCTCCGATTTTTTCTGGAGCATTTTTAGAATTTAATGCATTCATTAGATCTCTAAAAGGCTGAGCCAGCTCACTATTTTGAATTTTCTTGTTCGTTTCAAGATAGTCATGAATTTGAGATTTTAAATTTGCAACCGCAGTAGCTGCTTTGTTAGTAGAACGTTCAATTGACTTATCAGCCGATACTTGTGCTAATTTGATTTGGTCTTCTGTTAACTCGCCGCGCATTTCCCTCAGAGCATCGGTAACATTATTGATATCGTCAACTTTAGCAGGAAAATATGTCTTCGCCCAATCTTTAATGCCAGATCCAGAAGATACTGCACCTTCTAGTGCTTTGTACATGGTCTGTTTGGCATTGAATTGACTATAGAGATCACTACCGGCTGAACCATTCTTCCTGGCGCGGTCCATATTGTTTGAATTCTTTTCAATCGCAGCTCGAATTTGATCTAATGCTTTCTGACGATCTTCAACAGATAAATTTTGTTTATTATTGTTATCAGTGAGATTTGCAATTCGGCGATCTACAATTCTATTAGCAGAATCAAGTTCCTTCTTTGCTTTTAATGTAAGCTGATCGATTTCGTCTCCAGAAAAAACATCAAGCAATTCTAAAAATTTATCATTGGCAGAATCAAAAGCATCCTGCATCTGTTTGCGGGCAGTTTTTGCAGATTCAGAAACGTCATCATCGTTGTACTTTGAAGATTCTTTTAAACCATCAGCATAAGCTCTTACCTGTTCAATAAATGCATCAGATAAAATCTTTTTTGCTTGTTGAGTTTGTTTATCATTAACATCTTTAGAATCTTTTGTTTTTTGCAACAGTAGCTCTGAACGCCGTTTTTGCACCTGTTTATGAATGTCAGCCAATGTGCTTTGGACAGCGGGGGAGTTTGAATAGCCACCATCAACAATTCCTCTTGGAACATTAGATTTTTGTCTATCAGGATTAATAGCACGTAAAGCTTCTTCATTTTCTTTTTTTGCCCTTACAGCATCCTTATAGGCGTCACTGTCTTCGCCATATTGTTTTCTTGCTTCTGCGGCAGCTTTAATCAATGCCGGTTTTTGTTTTATTAACTCGACATATTCTTTTTCATAGCTATTTCTCTTTTTAGCTTTATCAGTTTCAGAAACATTATAAAATCCTGCCATATTGGCAGCTTTTAATGTACCGTTTAAATAAGAGCCGCTTTCTTCCCATGGCCACAAGATTGTTTTATCTGCCATGAGTTCATCGATTTGTTTTGGATCATTGAGGTTTATTTTTTTACCCTTTAAGGACTCGATCCAATCCTGCTCTTCTTCCGTAAGATTTTCGATAAGTTCTCTTGTTGTTTCTTCAAAATCCTTTTCATAGTCTGCAATTTTTCCTGCATACCAAGATCTCTTGTTTGAATCTTTATTTGAAATTGCACTCTGTAAATATGTTCTATTTTCTCCAATATTGGAAATAAGCCAGCCAAGATGAGCCTCTTTCGCTTTACGATCAAAATCAAGTGATTTTTCTTCTGATCCTCCACCACTATTCTCTGTAGTTTTGTTTTTCTTTTTGGCTTTTGCTGCTTCACCAGCCGCTTCTTTAACCGCATCGACAATCTCAGCATTCTTCAGAATTAAATTGCCATTAATATCAAACTTCTTTTTAGAAATTTCAATATCGCCAACCTTGATGTCACTGTCTTTGATTTTAACGGCACCATTGAGCTTGACGGGATCAGGTCGCTCAATATCTTTGTCCTCAAGCTTAACATGACCAGCTAATTCGACAACATCAGGTTTTTCAACATCCTGTCCCTTTTTCTTTTTACCTTTTGCCGTAGACTCCATAGTCGTCTTTGCAATCTTGCCCTGAAGCTCAACAGGTTCAGACGGGGGAGTGATATCGGAAACCTTTAGCTCAACATGTCCCTTGATATCAACAGGTTCTTCGGGTGGTACAATGTCGTTAGCGGTAAGAATAACTTTACCATCAATAGTTGTCGGTTCACCAGTAATCGCAACATTGGAAGTATTAATTAGAATAGAACCAGCTTTGCCAATATAAGCGTTTGTCTGCTCAGAAATTCGATCGAAGTCAATAATCTGGTTCTCTAAAGAATGGCTGAGATTATCGACTTCCTGCGCTACATACTGAAATGCAGGACCAAGAGCAGAAATATTAGAAACGTATTTATCCGTCTTACTAGCAATACCGTTCAAGCTCTTATTAGCCGAAGCGAGAGCATCTGCGCTTACCTTTAAATCATCTGTATTACCAATCTGTGCGGCGCTTGAATCAATAACTGCAACACTAGGAATCTTGACAGGATTTTTTACATCTACTGTGATATCAGCATCTGTGATTGTTACTTTACCCTTAATGGGAATAACGGTTTCTTCAGTTTTTTTGTTATTCTTTAATCCCTCATTAAAATCTGGAATGCCACCTCCGGCAAATTTGGGGGGTTCTTTTTTGGAAGGCTGCGCCACGGGCTGGACTAATTCTTTTGGGACAGATTGTTCGGCCTCTACTCTTGTATCTTTTAGACTCGCTGCAAGTTTAGTGATTTTTTCAGTATCAAATTTATTTAGAACTTTAGTGTATTCTTCAAGTTCATGACTAAGACCTTCGCGAGTTGAGACAGTATTAGAGAGGATATTTTTTTCAAGATTGATGGCTTCTTGTCGTTTTGCATTGATGTCTTCTTGCTTTTGAGCAATATTGCCAAGAACTCTGTCAATTGCATTGCCATAAGCTTCAATCGTAGAAGCATCAAGATAACCAGATTTATCATCTGCTTTATTCACTTTTAATTCTTGCTGCGCTTTTTTTGTTTCAATATTTATTGCTTTGATATTATTGATTGTTTCAGCAGATTTATCCTGGATATCTCCGAATTCGGAAATAGCATTTTGACATAGCCTTCGTAAATCCTTGTCATAGTGTTTCGCTTCTTCGTCTAAAGAATCTACAAATTTAAATGCTTCAGTTGGAGTTTTGAAATTCTCATCGAAGTTTGTTAATAATTCAAGAAGAGATTCGAGGTTCTGAAAAGAACCAGTATTCGTTGCTAAATCAAAGCCATTTTGTTTTAGCAAATCCAAAAATGTTTTTACGCCTGAATTATCTGAATTAAGCGCGGTGTTAAAAGACGAAATTATACTTTTTAATTCTAAAGCATTAGATTTTAATTTTGTAAGACCATCATTGAACTCTTTTGTTGATATTTTTTTTTGATCCCAGGATTCTACGCTCTTTCTTAATTCGTCCAGTCCTTCTGTAACGTTCATTGTCAAGTCTTCAATTTCAGATAAGCTTTTCTTTTTTGTGTTGTCTGAAATTTTGAAATTAAACAAATCGTTAATATTAAATTCTTTTTTTGATGTTTTGGCTGCTCGAGTAGCCTCATCAACGGCATTTTTCACAGCCTTTTGTGCTGCAGGCGCGACTCCTTTAATGCTAAAAATATTTTCTGCAAAAGATCCAAGGTTACTTGTATTTCTTGTCAGATTCTTCAAATAATAACTTAGTTGCTGATTGACTTCTTTCAGTTGTGTCTTTAGCTGCTTACTTAACTCATTTGAAAAATTATTAACATCGACACCAACTGTAACCTTTGGCATATCGCTAATGCTGTTAATCTGTCGCTGAATGTCTGTTTTAATTTTTTCAGTGTCAACAATCGGCGTTACAGTTGCAGTCGCTTTGACATTCTTAAGCTTTTCTTCAATTTTACCCTTAATACCATCAACATTAGGATCAATCTCAACCTTTGGCTTTTCACCACTTTGTTTTACCTGACGCTCAATATTCGTTTTTAAGCTTGATGGGTTAATTTGTGGATCTACTTTGACTTTAATGCTTAACTCTGGTTCACGCGCCATATCACATTCCTCCTTTTGGAGCCGAATCTAAAAAAAGCAGGCTTTCAATAAGTCTGCTCTTCTCTTTAATTATTCTTTATCGTGCTCAATTTGATTTTTTAGCATCTTAACAATTGCAGAATTATGTGCATTAATATCTGCTTGCGTTTTAGATACAAACGGACGTGGATTCTCCCATTTATAATGTCGATTGTTCCAAGGATTATGTGCACCCTCTTCGATTAATCTAGCTAATCCATCAGGAGCATTATATTCTTTGTGCTCAAGTTTGGGCGGATCGACTGGCGCTCGTTCAAACACGGTTAACGTTCTGTCAGCTGTTCGATATGTACTGCTTATACCAGAATCTTTTGAATCGTTTAACAAACCACCATCGGTTTCACGTCTATCATATTCGACAGGGGAGTAAGTCGAATATACGTCCTTTTCAACATGCTGTTTGAGTTTATCTTCTACATAAGGAGCGACACTATTTTTCATAGCTTTATTCACTCGCCGCATGATCTCAGTCTGAAGAGCGTTAACCGTAGTAGCTGTAAACTTTGCCATAGCTTTACTCCTTGCCTTCAACAAGCGCTGTGACGGGAGCTCCATCAAGCATCCCTTCTGGAGTTTTAATACTATAATCGTTATCGATCACAGGGTTCTTCATGTTCTCTTCAGAGATAGTTTTGATTATTTCCTTCATGTTAAACTGCTCACCAATACCATTTAGTACATCGGTTGCCAGCTGCATCAGATCCTCAAACGGCTGATTTTTTGCGGTCGTCTCGAACAATGCCATATACTGCTGACGCTCAATCTCAATTTTCTCACGACAAGCCTTATTCAGTGTACCCAGAATATACTTGCGCGGAGCTTCGTTCATCAGATTAGTTGTGTCATCGGAAAAAGCAAGATTGCTCAATTGTTCGCCATCTAAATCATTAACATTGGTATCAGTGAAATACGCTACAGTGGCGATACGGAATGCGTAGTCATATAGTGCTGGATCATAATAACCATCACGCTTAGACAGATCCACTACACTGTCTACAAAATCAATTCGCTCCTTGAGAGTTAGATTATATTTTTCACTCATAATTTTTAGTCCTCCTGTGTAATTTTATCTTGTTCAAGTCTCATCAGTGCAGCAGTTGCAATACACATCGCATCCGCTTCATCAGAAGAGACATTCTCACCGTAATATTCGGCCACATAATCAATAGCTTGCTGTTTTAATTCTGGGCGTTTTACTTGTCGTCCCTGTTTAAAATCGAGCGTTTTACGCCATTCAGCCGGTTTTATGATTTCATAAGGAATATTGAATAATTCACACGCTCCAATAATCGCACCTTGCAACTGTGCGAGCTGGATTACCGTCTTGGCTGATGCTTGTAGCGCCACGTCTTCGATTACGACAAGATCAGGGTTATTGGTTTTGATACGGCTTTGTATCATTTGACGCATAATAATACGTCGTTCGGCTGGGTCTTTAACTTTGCTTAGATCAATCAATGAATGGTATACAGTGCCGTTATCTAATGTACAAACACCGGTCTTTATCAGTGCTTGGTCAAAAGCTAAGATTTTTATAATAAACACTTCCTTTTATTTTTGGCTTCGTGAGTTTCCTCATATCAACGCGCGAATTCTGTATATGGTTGCATTACTCGTGCGCTCATAAAAGGGGTAGAGCCTCGAAAGACTCTACCTCTGATGTATTTGCTTAGGAATTACTCCTGGCCATTTTCATAGATCATGTCATAAATGTTGCCATCAGCATCGGCCATAACGTCGAAGGTCATGGTCAGAGAGACGGGGTCACCAGTGTTCTGCCAAGACAGCTCGAAAGCAGCTTGAGGAGCGGCCTTATACCAGATCGGATGTGCCTCGACAATCTCATCGTTCTCGGTCTTGTAGGGAACAGAGCCTTCGATATGATATGCCTTGGGGAAGTGCTTGGAATCAAGGCGGACAACCTGAGGTTTGGCGGCCTTTTTGTAGTAGTACACAACGTACTCAACACCACTCTCGACAGTAACAGTGACTTCTTTATCAGCAACGGTAGCAGTCAGCTCGGTACCCAGATCATCGTCAGCCTTAAAGACCTGGACGTAAGTACCTGCTGCAGCATCAGTCAGAGTCAGCTTGGTAGCATCAGCAGCAGTAACCTTCTCGCGCTTCAGGAAATTGGCCTCAGTGCCCAGATCGTTACCAGACAGCATCTGGAAGACCTTGACAGGATAAACCTGAGCTTCGATGGTCAGAGTACCAGTACGAGAGCCGTCGAACTGCACACGGTTGGGAGCGCCCTGACCGCCGGTAGCAAACACACGATCACCCTCAAAAGAAGTAGAGGTGACGTTAGCCCAATCCACATTCAGGAACATCTTCTTAGTGGAATAGTCCATCAGCATCAGATCGGCAACTTCACGGTTGGCGAAATTTGCATTTTTATTAGCCATAGTTATTTTCCTCCTGTGTTTTATCAATTCGTTCTATCCATTGTGACGGATCGTATTTACCGCCCCAAACGGAATAGTTCATTTCTGCAATATTTAATTGTTTTGCCTTCATCAGTTGGGAAAACGTATCACGTATTTGCCCAATGGTGAGTTCACAAATATTCGAGTAGTTCAAACTTTGATGAAATGTACATAAAAGCGAAATCATATTGGGCAATTCTAAATTGGGGTCGCCTTTTTTTGATTTCGCAAATTCTTTCTTTTTCTTCTGAAACCGCTCCTAAAACAAACGATCTTTTTCACTTTTAAATTTTGGATTTTCTTCAGGCATGTCGTCATCTGAAATATCAAGCATTTGTAAAATAACTTGAATGACAATTTTATAGTTCGACTTATCAATAAGACCACCAACAGACATTTTGCCTTCATCGTCAACTTCCTTATTGATTAAAATAGCCTGATGCTTTTCATCCCACTCAAGATCTCCAGAAACAAAAAGAGCCAGACCCGAAATCAATTCGGACCTGGTTTCATCATTTGATGTCAGAATATCGTACATCGTAATATTGTTCTTTTGCTCATTTGTTAATTGATTCTATGGATTTTCTATTTTTGCTTCAGTAGAAGCGTCCATAAAATATTTCTCTGGGGTATATAAAAATAATGTTAATATTCTTTGATATTGGTTATATCCCATTTTTAATACGTTATCTAAAACGGGAGAATGAATACGCCCAATGTTTCGTAAAGCAACGCCATAGGGACTAATATGGTCCATATAAGTTAGTCGAATCATCGTTTTGTCCTCCGAAAAGTTCCAACACGATAAATGAGCATACGGCCATAATAGGGCTGTGCGGGTTTATAAATACTACTACCCATCCATTCAAGTGGACCAATTCCAAACTCTGCGTTACCATTTAGAATCTTATCAATATCACTGGCGAGAATATCAACGCGAGTGCCGGCTTGTCCTTTACGGTGATATGTCTGCATGAGGTTTTTACTACAATATATAAATACGTAAATAATCATATCTGTGATCGTATCGCCATCAGTCTCCTGCGGTACAACCTCAATACACAAAAAGGTTTTAGAGTTTTCTTGTGTATCGGGCACATACTCATACTTAAACACACAACCGCCCTTCCCTGACCCATCCTTGCCAAGCAGGATAGTTTCAGGGTCATCAACATTATCAATGTCACCAAGTAGCACATCAAGAACATTGTCATCGTTTATCAGTTTTGATACGACTTTATTTTTGAAAGAACCGACTTCTTCAAGATTCACGTCAGATCACCTCCAATTCTATATTGGCGGTCAATTTGCCAGACTGAACTCTTAAAATAATAGCCGTCCCAATCAATTTTGGATTATCAGCGCAAACTACTTTACATTTTGCGTTAGACACAGAATCAGCCGCATTTTTAAAATGTATCTCATCAGGAACATGGTCACCTGTCAAAGTCCAAACGGCTTCTTCGCAGACTTCATCATCGATTTTTGCCGTAAACAATTTTCCAAAGCCGCCAGTTTGAATAGTAGGTGCTCCGGTAAAATCGATCGATAGTTTATATTCAGACGTATCATCTTCCACGGGCGGATATACAATTTCAGGCGGATCTTCTTTTGCGTCGTCAATGGGGACATAGTCGCATATCATCTTCTCTGTATTATCGGTATCAGGGTTGTACAAATCCTGCTCGACATTGAAAGAAAGGAATCCGACCTGCTCACCATTGTAATCAATTCGACTTGTCATCTGGTCAATTGAAGTTATACGATATGTTTTAGGTACACCATTAACGATCTCTAACATCAGACGCTTGCCAATATTTAAATTTGCTGAATATTCATCAAAAGGCATTTGAATACGGAATTCGCGTGTAGAATAACTAAGTGTTTTGTTCTCCTCCAGATTGGAATAATACGGCTTTTCAACTGTAGCCCACAGAGATCGTATCTCATGTGTATTGTCGTCTTGCCAAGTAATCTGTTTTTGACAGATCTGAATACGACCACGCACGGTAATCTCATCTTCTGCGTCGCGCTCGGTAATTAACCAGTGGCTCTTGCTCTAATAGACAATACTACCAATAACGAAGTCTTCGCCTGGAAGAGTATGTATAATTTTCTGATTCATGACAGTAGAAGAGATAATGTTTAATTTGCGCGGGACATCATCAATTGTAACATTTTTATACGAGGGGCTTACAGGTGCCAGTTTGTTTTGGTCGTGTATTGATTTATTAATAATTCTATCACGCTGAGTTGAACCATTGAGATTAAGTATTTTTCGATACTGTGAACGCGTCATAGTCCACCACCTTACTCAGTCAGCGCAGAAACACTGTTGACCTTGAATGAATATAGATTCATCTCGGCTTTCAGCTTTTTCTGTGACTACTCTAACAATCCTTTCATCTGTTCGAGTAGTTTAGCAGGGGAGAACATAGAAAAATCCTTTGTACTCATGGCGTTTTTCAGTGCATCGGAATTATAGACATAAGGCTCCAACCAATGAACAATCATGCTTAGCGCGAGAATACTCTGCTCTTTACGGGTCAGCGTAATATTGAATTCTTCGAGTTCCTCATCATAATCGGTCAGATCTTGAGCGCAGATATCTACGAAGTCATCAATCGCTGCTTGCAGCAGGTCTTTTTCAACAGCCGCAAACATTTCGTCTGTGTAGCCTTCCTTGTCATAATCTTTGATTCGCCCACGACAGCGGGCATAGATACTTTCAAAAGTGGTTGCCATAGCCCGCCTCCTTTACTTAGATAGTATCTTCCAACTCAATATCCAGAGAGTCTTCCAGCGCCTTGATAGCGCTGCGACTGTCCAGCTCGCCAGAATCGATCTTTTTCTTGGCCTCAGATGCGATGGCATCCTTAGTGCCTCCAGGCAAAGTAGGCACGATCTCCTTGATTTCATCAGCAGACATATTAAATACATCCTCGAAGTCATCAGTAGACAGGCTATTCTGGTAGTAGCGACCGACACCCAGCTTCTTGATAACTGCGGGATCATCAATCAAAATCCAATTCTCCTCAAAGAAACGGCGCTGATTGCCACGCATAGAAACGAGCTCGCGATACTCCATCTCCTGAATTTCACCCAGACCGCTCCACTCGACTACATAGCCGGGGTTTAGTGAGGATTTGTAGATCAGGCTGCCAGAGACGCCACTTCGACACTCGACCATAGTTTCATTTGTAATCTCTGCAGCAGAAACAACTGGCTGCTCAACAGGAGTCTTTGCAGCAGTTGCCTTTGGAGCCGCAGGTTTTGTAGTTGCACGTCTTGCCATTATTTCCTCCTATATAATAAGAAGCGGCGGGGAAGCCCCTACCGCCCATGTAACATTTTAATTTGATGATCAGGACAGCTTATACACGCCAAAGTCACGATCAAAGATAACGGCAATGCCGGTACGCTTCATCATCAGGAACTCCTGAGTCATATCAGCGTTATCCATGGGATTACCCATCAGCATAGTGACATCACCCTCGGTAACGCGCTTAATGGGCTTGGTATCGCCAGCAAACACGTAGATGGTGTTGTCATCCAGGATAAAGTCATCAGTACCATAAGCGTGACGCTGTGCAACAGCCACCAGGGGAGTACCAGCCAGAGCTCCAATATAACCCATAGCATAAGCCTGTTCCTTGGCAGAGTCAGACATATTAGCTGTCTTGATCTTGCGCAGAGCCTTCTTAGTACCGATAATAGTTGCCTTCTCGCCAGTAGAAGCCTCAACATGCTCGATCAGATCCAGCAGCTTCTCCTCATCATAAGTACCAGTCACAGTATACGGAGCCTGCAGCTTAGAGAACATACCAACAAAAGCAGCATAAGCAGCATCCAGTTCCTGCTTGGTGAAAGACTTGCCAACAATGTCAACGAACTTGTTGAAGTCGATACGGCCAGCCAGAACACGATTCAGTTCCTCATAGATCTTAACGGCACGCAGCTGGGTGTTGACAGTAACGTCAGTACCAGCCTCGATGCGCTGACGACGAACACCCTGAGTACCCTCAGCGATATCTGCAATAGCAAACAGGCACTCCTTCTCAATATGGAACTTGTTAGTGTCGCCCAGAGACGTATTGCGGTCTTCGACCATATTCATGAAGAACTCATCACCCTTCAGACCTTCCTCATGGATGACATTCACCAGTTCCTCAACGATAGCAAACACACCATTGCACTTACCATCACGAATTGCCTTCAGATCCAGCTTGGTGGAGCCGCCATTTGCCTCGACCAGTGCATTGCGCAGAGCCTCCTGAGTATCTCCAACAGAGTAGTCACCAGCGACGTGGCCCTTGTAACCATCGACAGCCAGCTTGATCAGATTAGAATCAATAGCCATAATTAAACCTCCTAAAACAAAAATAAGGCCGCCCGACAAACGGACGGCTTCATGTAGATTTCATAATAAACTTTGGATTACTTCAGGCCAATGTAGAAGTAGGTGTACTTACCTTCACCAAAACCAACAGTCTCCTTTTCCAGGATAGTGCCGAAAGTAGCATCACCCTTAGTATCCTCGACCTTAATCTTGGTAGAACCAGCAGTAAAACCAACAGTCTTACCAACTTCGGGAGTACCGTCAAAAGCCTCGGCAGTCACAGAGAAACCACCCTTGGAGTCCAGAGAATAAGCGCGAATAGTCTTGCCGGCCTCGTTGACCCACTCGGTCAGATAGTGAGCGACAGTCTGATCATAGAACAGTTCCTCTTCTGCAATCACATACAGATCCTCAGCCACAGCGCCAGCAGCGGGAGCGGTAGCCTTGTAAGCCTCACGACCCAGCTTCTCGCCCAGAACAACGATGTTGCCGTTGTCAATTGCTGCGGGAGCATCGCTAGAATAGAAAATTACACTTGCCAGCTGCTCACCATTCTTGGTGCCACCCAGATTATCAGTGCGCACAACAGCATGCTTAGTATTTGCCATAATTATGTACCTCCTAAAATTTTGAATTATTTACTTGCCGAGATAGTGTTCCATCAGGCCACCATACGCGGCGTCTGAACCGTTCTGGGTGCCACCCACGCCAAAGCGGACAGTTCCTTTGTTGTTAGTTGTGGGAACATAAGAGAACTCAGCGGACTGACGGCCAACCAGTGCATAGCACTTAGTCTCCAGCTCGGCATAAGTAATCTCCGTATTCTCCTTTAGTGCGGTATATTCCGCATTTGCGCCAAGCTTTTCATCCATAATAGAGAACAGCTCATCACGCTTAGCCTTTTCTGCTGCGGCGGCTGCCTCAGCTTCGGCCTTCTGATATGATTCTAGTTTGGGTTTGATTTCACTAACTTCATTGGCTGCTTTAGTAAAGCTATCAGACAGTTCAACAAGTTTGTCAGTCAGGGTAGTAAAGGCGGCAATAGTGCCAGGCATCACTTCACCCTCATCCCAATCCTCATATGTAACCTTCATGCGCTTGATATTCTCATAATCCAGAACAACATTGTCGCCATTCATAGAGTAGGGAATGCCCATTAGCTGCCATGTCTTGGAGCAACGAACCACCACTGTCTCAGGCATCAGATCTTCAAAATAGAAATCTGGAATCATATACTCAGAATCCCAACTAGAAGGATGAGTGTGCTCGGCAAGTTTAGTACCGATCTCGTCCATCAGTTGAACCGTAGTTAGAGTAAATTCCTTGTTTCCAGTAACGGTGGGCTCATCTTCAGATGCCGGTGCTGTATTTTCAGCCGGAGCAGATTCATCCTCGCCCTCATTTTTTGCAGCATTTTCAGCCGCAGGAGTCTCACCTTCGCCATCTGCCGAAGTAGTATTCTCGGCAGTCTGGACGTCGGGCTCCTGTACTGTATTTTCTGCCGGAGGAGTCACGGTTTCAGGATTTTCAGCCACGGTCGTATTCTTCTCGTTTTCATTCATTGGTGTTTTATCTCCTTTCTCCTCATCGGATGGATTTTCATTTTGTGCAGCATAATTCTGCGTGAGAGCCTGATACTCGTAGAGTCGCTCTCGAATTTGAGATGTGATATCGTCAACGGAAAAATTGGCCGTCACACAGCTCCCAGTCATTGCAGGCTGAATCTTCGGGTCAGTGGTCGACAGAATGCAGCAACCATCAAACTTAAAAGATAAAACAGGGGTAATCCCATCGTCGCCTTTTACGCCACAAATCATATCTGTCAGCTCGACGCTGTGGTTTTTTGTCACATCACGAGTGAAGATATCAACTGGGTCGCCAAACTTTGTCCAAATCAACCCGTCAACACGCAAATATTCACGTTCTGTGCCGGTTCCGTCATCTTTAATAACCCAACGTGGATTGCAGGATTCAGGAATTACGCCATAAGCTTGTCCAGCATACAGATATTTAACATCGGTATCGGTAATCCTCAGCTCGTGTTCGTGACCTTTAAAGTCTTTATCCTCGTCATCTAGTTCGTTTACCACATAGCCAAGAATCGGCATATTAGCGATAGTTGGGACGGCCTTATTGATAGCGTCTTTCGTGAAACTGGTCTTGTTAAGGTTTGTCCCTGTATGCATCACATCAATATAGACATCAATGAAGCGAAAATCAGAAGTTTCATATTCGTTCTTCTTTGAAAAAGAGATTGGATATCGTTGATTCATTCTGTTTTCACCTCCTCGTCCGCAAAATAAAAGCCCTGGCGAATTGCAATCTGCAACTCAGCCAGAGCATTTTCAAATACATTATCATTGATAAATACATAGTTATTTGGTGGATCTTTTCGTAGCAGGAGAGCGCCACGGTCTGTCAAAAACTTCGACATCCCGGCGGCACGAGAACCATGCACGACTATTTCGCATAGATATTGTGTCATGTTACTCCTCCTGTCTATCTGCTGTTACTTCGCCAGCATCACTTAACTGTTTACCCTCACTAGCATTAGACGGCCTACCGCCCTCATCAACAGCACTAGACTGTGTGTTGGAACTTGTAAGCGGAACTTCAACAGTATTCAAACTTAGAACGTCGTTCTCGAGATAAGCCATATTTTCGTAGTCTGTGCCAGCAAACCCGGCAGTTGCAAGAATAGCGCTACGGGTTGGAATACCATACTGAGCATCTTTTAAATAGCGCTCATGCATTTCGGCGCGGTTATAATGTGTCACAGGCAAGAAATTGATACGGAATTTATAAGAACTTGATACGCTCTTGAGTTTACGGTTGATCCAGCGTTCCAACTGACGAATCACTGCAAATACGATCATTTGGTCATTCACAGTACACAGATTTAGAGTAGAAGCAGCCGGATCGTCGCCGCCGCCAAACAAGATTTTGTTTACACCAGCTTGCGCAAATAGTGTTGCTTCGGCCTTTGCGACCTCGTTCGTATCACTATTTACACCGCTCTTGTCAAAATTCCAGTCAGTAAGTTTCATGGGGGTGAGAATCGCACCAATATTCGGTGGCAACACGTTACTCATCATGTCGTAGAACTCTTTAGCGGTGTCATAGTCAATCAAAAACGTACCATCTTCGTCGTTGATAGGAATTTCCATCGCAATGGCTTTATAGTTATTTGCCTCACTGGCGTTTTTACTAATGGCACGATAATCCTCAATGTCAGCCAGAGCACTAAAAAGGCTCACAAACGGCGGAATTGGAATATAGTCATGCTCATTCACCTTGATACAGATAGACTTAGAACTGTCCAGCTCTTGCCATTTGTACAACTGTGTATTGGTTTTGTATGTGTTATACATGGTCTGGAACTCGGGTGGATAGTTGGGTAACTTATCCGTGTTAGAATCAAAGTATGAGAAGTTGAATGCAAAATTGTATACACCATCCTCAATGCTGCTGATCTTACAATAGTCTGCATCGAGATTTTGGAAAGCAAAGCTGTCGTTTGTCTCCCATGCGTATCCATAATAAACGTCGTCGCGAAATGCAATCGTTAAGATTTTGATTGCTTCGTGAGGAATATTCATCAATTCAACGGCTGTAGAGCTCGCGTAGTATGCTTTCTTAAACTTATTTAGGTTGATACTTTTAGATCTGTCGAGTCCGTAGGGAACAAGTTCATAAGAAAATGTTGACATATTCGCAAAATACTGAATCAGCCGACGATAGTAGTTTGAAATATTAAACAGATATTTGCTCATATTTCGTAGCTGCTTTTCGTAGCTGGCTGGATTGGAAAGATATTTTACGATTTGATCTTTCGTATACTTGGTGTATGTCGGATTAGTCTCTGATGTGGATTCAAGGTTACGAATACCAATCTTTGATAAGTTAGCATAAACTCCACTTACCAAGTCGGAATATGTAACATAGGAGGTCTTTCCACTTTTGGAATTCGTGACCATGACCTTTTTATTCATTATATTTTCAGCCATTACAGCCCTCCCTTCTTCAATACTGGCGCACGGAAGTTAAAATCGAGCAACTTCGGTTTATTGTGCCGTTTCTCCATACTTCGCTCAACTTGCTGTGCGATATAATAATTGTAGGACAGGGAAGAGTAACGGTCTTTACGACACCCAGATTTCTCCTTGACCTTGATTACATTATTTACTGTTTCGTAACCCAAATTAACGAGCTCGTTTATTGCAAGACCTGTATTGATATACGGCATTTGTAGAGCAGCTCGTTCGCTAGGCGACATTTTATCGTATCCCTTATACAACTTGCGTAGCTGATCTTCGCAGCTATATTCACTTTGCAGAAGGTGAATGCGCCCCTGCTGAAAACCGCTACGCAAACCAATGGCTACATCGCTGTTGAACTGAGAACTGCCCATAATAGCCCAAATGACCTTCCTTGCAGCCTTATCTGAACAACGGTCGGCGATTTCTGAATTGTTGCAGCAACTGATTGCTGGATAGGTTTCACCAATTTCAGGATCATAAATATCGCGCATGAGTAGGTCAATCAATGGAATACCAACTGAACGGGCATCGATACCAAGATAATCACAGTTAAAATATTCAAAATAGCGGCGCAGTTTTAGCGCTTGGTCTTGAATGCTCATACCTTCTATATTCTCGGAGTAAACGAAATTACTCGTATAGCGCCCTGATTTATTTGGCAGCATACAGTTCAAAAAGATACTAGTTGCGTCGTTGTCGTTTTTGCGGCTGCTCATCAATGCAATATCTGCGGTAAGAATTCGTACTTCGCCATTTTTCCTCTTTGGTACGTCCATAGCAGCTTGATTAAGTAAAAGATTCGGTGCGTAAAACGCCTTTTCAATGACGCGTGTTTTGTTGATGTCATCAAATTGGAATAGCCCACCCTCAGTAGCACCAAGCCATTTACATTCATTCTCCATTGCAAATGTCAAATCAGAAAAACTGGATTCACTCATTTCGTCCTCTACAGCTTCTTTCAACAGCAAACCGCTCTTAATTGACATTTGATACGGGAAAGATACGCAGAAATATTTTTTATTAAAGTCGATCATATTTACGAAATAGTCCTGACATTTTTCATAGCTCCAATGGTTTTGGAACCAAGCAGAACTTAGGTAGAATTCTTTGTTTCGCTCTGCAAGATGTGTATATTGTGGCTTATCCAAATATCCAGGATGACGAACAATATTCAGGAACTTCTTCAAGATCAAATCAATAACATCTTTAGAAAGTAAACGGTACTCATCACACCAATATGTTAACTCGTCGGCTTTTTATCCAACGATTCTTACAGTTTCCTGTAAGGTCAGCATATATTTTCACCCTCGTTTAACGTTAGGCGCATTTCTGCGAACAGTCCTATATACTGTTGTGCTGGACACTCGTGGGAGAATTATATTTATTCATCTCCTATGCGTTACAATGATGAAGAACCTTGCGAAATTTCTTCATTTATCTCGGTATTAGCATTGAATTTATCATCAAGAATTTTTTCAAAATTTTTCTCTTCAAAATATGGAAGTCGTAGTAAATCAATTCCATTTTGTTCACAGTATGCGGTTTTAATTAAATCACGCTCATGGACTGCCTCCTACTGGGAAGCACCTTTGAGTGTCTAATCACTTTTTTCGTATGTGACATGTGGATAATGAAATTCACCATCGACCTCGATACATAAATTCTTATCTGGAATATAATAATCGAAAGGTAAAACACGAATATTACGGCAATCGTCAAATCTTTTTTCTTTTTCAAAAATAATATTGTGTTTCTTAAAATAGTCTTCAACGATATCCATATAATGAGATTGACGTATTGTACATAAAGCGCAACCTTTTCCACGCAACAAATTATCAGGTGATACTTTATAAATATGTCCACATGGAATCCGTTTCACCAAAAGAGGTTTCCGTGCTTTTACATATTCAGTCAAAACTTCGTATGTGTTTGGGAATCTATTGTCTAACTCTTTTTGAAAGCTTTCGGTTGTTTTGTGCCAATTTTTCTTACTACAAAAATAGCAGCCCTCGCCACAGGAAGTCATTTTATTAGGTACTTTATAAAATATATTTCCACACACCTTGCAAAGTAACCCGACTTTTGTCTGGCTATCAACGTACTCTCCAGTGACTTCATAAATTGGTCCAAATTTCTCATCTAGTAGATATTGGAATTGTTCTTTCGTTCTCTTTCGCGGATTTACCTTAGCTATAATTATTCCTTCCTTCAAATAAATTTTTAGCATTTACCGATTTTGCCCAGTCTAGGTTTTATGTTTCTATAAAATCTGGCATGTTTGTTTACCAATAAAGTCGCACGCGAACCTCGTGATGAGTCTGTTGCAGTAACGACTTTGATGTAGCTACCGTTTCTAAATATTATTTCTGCTTTTTGATTATTGATATCTACTTTTTTTATCTCAGCTCTTAATAGTGGGCTGTTCGGATAGATTTCTTTCATTATTTTTTCGTCCAAAATACTAATGGACTGACTTCGCACTTTACACGCAATACAGACTTTGGAACCAGGCCACAAAATACATGTGATAACGCAAAAAACTGCTGTCAAAAAGGACTTGCCCAACCCGCGTGCGGCGACCTAGCAGAAACCTGTGCATCTCACCATCAAAAACAATAGCAGCTCTTGGAATGGTTTCAATGTCAGGTTTAAATAATCTTTTGCAAACCGCTGAGGATTCGCTCGATAAAAAGACGCTCTTAAAGCTACTGCGTTCATTATCTTTTCTGATTTTGTATTCGCTACTTCCTTATCTGTTAATTTCTCTTTACTCATGCGGAACCACCGCCTTCGCCAATACCAAAAATAGTTTCGCGGAGGCTGGTATCTGCGGTATCATCCTCATTTGTTTCTGGTTTATGAGCAGTATATCGTTCAAACTCTTCATCAAATTCGTCTTGATATGGATTCTTTAAGTTGAACATCTTAAGCAAAGTGCCCAGCACCCATACTCTAAAATACTTACCAATATTATCAACGTCTTGCCACTCGGGCGACGGTTCTGGAATCGGCTCTTCCTCTTCCTATTTCTGAATTAGCGTGCCAAAAGTATTCGTCTCAGCCAGTGCATTATCATTCGTCTGGTTCGGCTTGATCTGAGCTGAACCCATTAGATTCTGTAGGTTATCATTGGCTTCCTTGATTTTCTTTGTGTCACCAGTCGCATCGGCCTTTTCGCAGTTAAGCTCTGCCTTTGCAATGCGCTTAAACAGAATCTCCTGTGCGGCTGTCTTGCATTCATGGCGTGTAATAAGATTCTGGTAGTGGTCTTCAAGGAATAGATAATCTTGATCATCCAAGCCACGCCCCTAATTCTTGATCATTCTCTGAGTGACTTTTGTTCCCTTGGTATCGCCGGCAGCAAGTGCGTCCTTTTTCTTCTGATCGATTACATCGTCATAGGATTTACCAGCGTGCTGACGCATATTGAGCCGTCCCATGTAAGTGTTGATCTTCAAAGCGGATGTGGTAGAATGCTCAGAAGCCTCCAACAGCTTATCATCAACATAGGTATCAAACATCATAGCCAGACGGTCGATCGCTTCATCCTCGTCATTGTATTTCTTGGCGTAGAATTCAAACATGCGTTCGCGGCACTCGTTGCACCACGGCAGATATCCATCATTGCCTATAAACCATTGACTCTGTGTTTTCGAGAAATTTCCCTTACGCACATCATAGATTTTTCCGCAGCACATACATTTGCCACCACTCCATGAGGCTGGCACTTTAATGCGTGGCGGTTTCTTTTCAATGGCAGTTCTGGCCATAGTCCTTCACCACCGTTCCGTCATCTGACATATTGTCAAAGCGATACTTGATATCATCCCACAGCTTTAAGATTTCATTGAGCTTTTTTGTTTTGTGGAACTTTGTATATACAGAGCCCGTAGTTGGATGCTCGCCAATCTCTTCATAGAAAATTCCCATTGCACGAATAAAGAATGCACAACGGCGGGAATAACAGTAGAAGTAATCGCCTCCTAAATCTTTGTGAAATTTTTCTTCCATCTTTGAATTCTGGAACCTCCTTTACAATTTAATTTCATGGGTACAGGTATGCGAGTCGAACGCATCTGGATTTCTCCTTGTCTCAGCTTATGAGGCTGGCCAGCACACCGGCGCTGTCACCTGCGACATATAAAGCTTGCTTTTTCAAACAAGCTGTTTATTTATCTATTGTGGAATTTATCTGACAATTCTTTTAAGATCTGATAAACCGTTTTCAATTCTCCATCAGCATTTCTAATATCAATCCCTAATCCTTTAAGACTAGTTTCAATGTCTTTATCAGGACCAGCACAAACAGCCTCACGTTTAGAACCTGCTAAAACAGAACAAATGTCGTCCATAATAATCTCCTTTATAATAAAAAAACGCCCTGAGCGGTTAAGCCCAGAACGTCTAAATCTATTGAATTACAATGTTAAATTACTATCTTTGCTGGCTTCTCCAGCTTGACATCATACAAACACTCCAGACCGCCATCATCAATCACGGCAACGGCCTGCTGCGGAACATCATTTTTACGAAGCCCAACCGCGAAACTATCAGTGCCACATACGCAGCCACTTTCAATAACCTTTGTACCGTGCACGGTTGTCATTCCGTTTGTATGGCGATGTCCGAGGAAGACCAGATCAATCGGCTGTTTTACCATCATGGTCAAGTGTTCAACGACGTTAGCAGGGGAGTCTTTATCTCCATGTGCATACATCACTAAACTATTACGAGCCTTAAATCCGCCAAACGTAGGATCGAGCTTCTCTGTTTTTACTTCAATGCCAGCCAGATTCTGTAGCCGTGCCTTCATATAGAACGGAATCAGCGCTTCGAGTTCATCTCCTGCAACCTGTTCATCCTTATTTGGAAATACACGCGAATGATTGCCACTCACCGCATACACATCGATATGACTGCACACTTTATATAATTCAGCCACAAAATTACTCACAAGCTCCGCTGCAATCATGACTTGTTCAATACTGTTCTCGTTGTTTTGTATACGGGTATTCATATGGATATGGCCATTGATCAGATCACCAAGCAATAGTACATGAATCTTTTCGGCGGCATGACGAGCTACGATGTTATAAATCTGTGCAATGTAGGATTCAAGTCGCGACTTAAGAATTTCTTTATCGAACTTATTCCATGCAGTATCAATACCAGATCCAGTGTGCAAGTCAGACAGACACACAATCACATCATGATCACTGCATTCATATTGTACGACATTTAGAAAATTATTCTTGTCATAAGGAACTACCGCAGCAGCAATCAGATCTTTAATAGACTCCGTTCTGGCCATATTGCGGTACACTCTGTTAGCTGCTGCACGTTCATCGCGGGCTTTTACCTGTTCAATCTTCAGACGTTGGATATCATTAGCCACGGCATCTCCGCATTCATGCTCAAGCGCATAGTCGTAGCCAGCCTTCCATGCTTTATAGGTCTTACGATAGCGACATTCACCATAGTTAGAACCTGTTGCATCATTCAGAATCTCGGCAGCTTCATCCTATGTCAAATTGTGCTCATGGCACGCGCTACCAATCCGCATCATATATTCATCGAAAGATTCATCATCCATCTTACGAAAAGCATTCTTTTTAAATTCGTCCATTCAGCACCTCGTTAAATTTCGAAGTTCGAAATGGTTCTTTGAGTACGGTTCAGTTCACGCAGAGCGGCTTCAGCTTCTACATTGCCAGGAAGCTGAGTCAGAACAGACTTAATCTCCTCAGCATACCACTTGTGTGTGGTACGGGTAATATGGACATTGGGAATAACCTTCCGCAGATATGTAGCTTCGTTTTTAGTAATTTCAACCATTATAATAAATCTCCTTTGTAATTTATAATCGAAAGGGAAATATATAACACCCTTTCATATATTAAGAATCTAAAGTTCATTTCGTGCATTTGCTGCGTTTTCGCTTGATTTTCGCCAGACGTGCTTGTTCTTTTTTTGCCGCACACCCTTTGCAATATCTGCTGGCATTTGGCTTTTCTGAGTGATACTGTTCGCCACACACGATGCAATAACATTCCTTCGGGTCAAACAACTCTCGCACTATGGCACTTAGATTCAGTCGATTGTTTTCAAGCGTCACATTAAACGTGTACGCAATCGTGTCATTCTTATCAAGAGCGAAATTCTGGTACTGGTATAAGCATCCAATGTCGTCAGTACCTGTCCTGTTCAGCAGATGATAGTCGTCAGAAATTTCCTTCATACCCCGCACTGTATTATAGCCGTCATCCTAGTTCTTCCCAGCGCAATACATGATCTCTGTCTGCTCTTCAAAACAGCCACCAAAACGTTTCATCTTAAACTCGGTGTCCAAAGCAAAGGTATCACTTCCGTATAGTCGGCAGAAGAATATCACCCCAAACAGAACACGTAATTGTGCGTAGTTGATATGATATTTTCGGCGCGCCTCTGTAATATAGTCCAGATCTTTCTGATAAAGTACAACTTGATGTACGTCAAATATAGGCGCGTTATTTTTACGACCTCTGCTGAACATCTGAATCAAGTGGCTGCGATCATAACTGACAGACTCAGGATTTTTCATCCGCTCATAATAAAACGTGGCGCATTCAATAGGGGAGAGGGAGGTTCGCTTTAGCAGGTTTCGCAACATCAGATTTGACTCGTGATAGTCCTGCCAATGATCAAGCAACATATTTTCATTACAGTAGAAAGTTGTATATGCCATTTAACCTCCTATCATAGATCATTCGTAAATATAATTTTTGATACCAATATAGACGAAGATGAAAATACTTTTCTATGAACGAAAATGGTCTAGCTCTCCAATATGCAATTAACGCGGCCATATTCATTTTTACATAACCTCCTTACTCGATTGGTACAATTTCGCCATTAACATAGCGGCAAAGCTGGCCACGTGCATTGTAGTATGGAGACATAAAACCGTTGTATAAACAATAATATAAGATCCTTGTGTTATCATCATAAATCAATTCTGTATCCGAAATACGATATAAGGTCTTTGTGTTGCAAACTGACTTGTCGCCAGTATCATTTTTATGTGGAATGGATGCCCAGATTCCCAAACCTAAGAGTGAACATAACAAAATTACACAAGTGACAACCGTTGTCTTAAAACACTGATAACTCATTCTGTTTTATCCTCCCAGCCCACAGATTCATGAGCGAATTTTTGAATACGTTGAGCCTCGTCCCAGCTAAACATCATTTCGCCGCAATTCGCGCATTTCATGGCGGTAACATTTGAGGCTTCGAGTTCTTGCCCCCGACAGTGGAATGTATATGTTAGTCCATTTGTCAGTGTCATGATTCCGCCACACTTGGGGCATTCCATCTGCTGTGGAGCTTCTTCCTGTTGTGGTTTCTTCTTTTTGAATAGATTAAACATCAATTTTCTCCTTTATTTCTGATGGATAAAAATTTAAATCACCCGAAATATTTCTACACTGCTGAATTACATCGTCAAGATTTTTGTCTATAGCATAAGCTGTTTTACAATCAGGGCAATATAGTCCATCAATACTTGGAATTTTAATTTCTTGATATGGCGGATATTTGTTTTTACATTTTATATCTTTTCCAACAACAGGATATACTTTTGTAGAGCAGCAAAATAGACAATGAAGTGTATTCATTTGCTCGGGTTTATCCATTGTAACCGGATCTTTCAAATTATCCATATTATTTCACCCTCGCTTCATAAGTTTTCGGTTCAGCCAAACTATATCGCTGGCCAAGATATTCATACTCACCGTTCGGGTCGTGAACTGGTAACTGAACAAGAACCGGCTTGATATTTTCGACCACACCAGCGCCGGCCATGTGCCACAAGAACTTCTTAAATTTATTTGGATACTTCTCATAGCAAAGCACTACAAGAATATTCGCCAGCTCTCTCACATCAGGACACACCAGCTTGCACTTGTTACGGTAGACATTGTAGATCGCCTGCCAGTTCGTTTCATATGTCTTGGCTTCTTCTTTGGTAATACGCGACTCGATGTCCTTATGATATAATTGCCAGTTGCGGCATTTCTTTTCGAACTCAAGCTGTTCCTTGCGGCATTTGTTGAAATCCAAGAAAATGGCTTCGATCTCATCAAAGACTGCCTGGTCATAGGAGACCTCTGGGTCGTACATGATATGCCAATCAAAGCTGCCTGCCGGCTCTTTGCGCCACCGTACACCGCGCTCCCAACGCTCCAGACTCATGCAAAGCAGGTTCATGTTGCTATGTGCCTTGCTGAGATTATGTAAACGTGCGTAGTAAGGACCTGCATACTTCATAAAGTAGGGTAGAGGACGACCATAAGCTGCTACATTACGCGGGATCGGATACAGAACACCGGTTTTGGCATAATCGATAGCTTTTCCGTTGCAGATACTCAAAAGCGAAATATTATCGTGATAGAGCTTTTTGGTCTTTTCCATGGTCGGAACCTTATTATGGTATGCAGTTGCGTAGTTTGAGATCTCACCAATAGAACTTTTCAATCCACGAATGGTGCAAGCAACTTTGTTCTTCACAATATCACATTCTGCTAACGCAGTGATCTTATCTTCAACATCAAGTGTAATGGGGATATTATCAGGAACACCACTCATCATCAGCGGATTGTCGATGATTAAAACCAGGTCGCCGTCAAAATCTGAACCATTAAGTCTGGAAGCCACGATGGATTTGATATTCACCATAGCAACATTCTGAAGATGGCTGCAGTATTTATGGGTGTATTCGTTGTCTACGGCCTTGGCCTTTACATGCTCAGCAACAGAGATATGGGGATTGCGCTCAATTAAGCGGTCTCCTTCCATCACACCACGACGATCGAAACTGTAGAACTCACCGTCTTCAAGGCAGCCAGTCACAGGAAGGCCACCAATATGCTGCAATAGTGCGATAAGGTCAGGAGCCCAGAACTTAAAAGTAGCATTCATCCAAAGCCGACCGCACTTCATCTCATTGCGATATTTATCAAGCAGCGAGTGAATATAATCTTTGATTGCCGGCTCTTTTACCATCACTGGATTACGCAGGGCAGCAGCCATGTAATGATTCATCGGGTCATTGTTCTCGGCAAGTAAACCAAGGAAGCAGTATGTATAAATCGGGTCGCCTTTGACAATATTCTGATACCAGGTAATGCTGTCGTCGGCTAGATGCTTAAAAGACTCATTGTCAAGCTGTAGGTCTTGAATAACCTGATAGTTGCTACGGGTGGAAAGCGGTTCTTGTTCAAGCGTAAAGTTCCATTTGGCTACACCAAGGCAGTTATCGTACTTCTTGAAGAGTTCCCAGTATCTCTCCCAGTCAGAATAGGTACCAGTTTTCTTGAAATATTTGAGACCCTTGTACATTGAAGCAGTAATAATAATCATTGGTTCACTGCCAGGTGTTACATCATATTCCATACCCCAGATATCCTTGATTTTTGTAACGCCGTTCTCTTCAAAAAAACGCTCGTAATCAATCTCGTGTAAGCAACCCTTGATATATGGAGCACGTAGAATCAAGCTATTCATCCGTTCAGAAGTACCGATACGCTTTTCAAATTCGCGCATGATACTTGGGTGGCATATTCCAGCACCATCAAAGGCGTTGATATCAATGTCAACTGTTTTTGTGGCGATATCTTTCTGGGTCCAGGTACGTTCTTTGCCTGTTTTGCGGTCATTAAACGTCACAGTTTTGTCTACCAGGTACTCGATCCACTGATTCTTGATCGTTGTCATATAATCTGGAACAACAATCATTTTGGGATACCAGTTCTCCAGACAGTGGCAGCTGCTCAGCATCAAACCACGATATGCATAATACTTGCTCAGGACAGTTGGTGTCTCAGAAAAATCCAGTTCCATGCTTACACGGCGATCGAGTTCAGGGTAGATATGTCGCTCAACAAAACTCAACATACTCTGACGAACCATACTTGCACTACGTTCACAGAACAGATATTTTTGACCATTAAATTTGAATCCATGCTCTACTAAATGATCGATAGCATCAGGGTGGTTTTGGCCGCCTGTTGCATCAACAAAGATAATAAAGCGCTGGAATTTATTCTAGTCGTCGGAAATGAGCCGAATCTGTCTGAACAGCATATCGTCACCCTGCAAGACTTTATACTGCTCCATCTCTTCTGGTGTCAGTTTAAAATTATAGTTATGAGAAACGATATAATTCAAGTTAAATTTTAGTACGCTATATAATGGTGGACTAAACAAATAATATCACTCCTCAATGAATCAAATTGTTCCAGTGGTCGTTAAAATGGTCATCATCGTTATCTTCGCTATCGCCGCCCATATCGTCGTCGCTATACGTGATCTCATCGTAGGCCGCCAAACACCTGCTGATAAACACAACCAAAATGGGCGTAACCACCAGAGCAGTAAAGAGCACACGCCCTAGAATCTGATATGTAAGCACGAATACAACCAGCATTTCTGCGATAGTAAACATCCAATCAACAAAATCAACGGAACTTAAAACACCAGCGATAAGCACCATCAGCGGAATAGAGTTGACACGGATCTCCTGAATATCGTCTCGCTCTGTATCATTCTCTCCGCCCGGCTTTTTAGGCTCTTTATCCATGCTGCGATACATCTCCTTCCTTACTCTTCATCATCCCATTCGCGCCGTTTGTTACGCTGCCACTTATCATGTTTGGGCTGCGCGGCTTCCTGAGCCTTCTCAACTTCGTGCATAAACTGGTTTTCAATCATGCGCTGTTTACGAGCTTCGCGCATATATGTACTCTTCGAAACCTTATTACGCTTGCGATCACTCATCGCCATAATCCTCCTCGTCGTTGTTATCATATTCTTTCAGCCCGTATAGCTTACAATACAAATATCGCGTCAAAGAAGGAGACATTGGCGTTCCATCATCCATCCAGAGTGTATCGTGGAGCGAGGCACCACCAATTAACTCTTGCCATTCAGCATAAATCTGAATTGCGTCAATAATATTTTCATATGTAACTGCGTAATCGCGTACCGCATCAACTACGGCGAATCCAATATTATAAATATCCTGTTTTGAAAAATTATCTTCTTTCATAAATGACCTCCTTATAGAAGCGATTCACAACGGAAGGGCTTCTTCATTTTTTCTAACTCACGTTGTACAGCAATAAGCTGTTTTCGTAAATCTTCAATTTCATCTTGTACATTTTTAGCTCTGTCGATTACAAACGAATTAGTTTTAATTTCTGGTGTAAAGTAACCGTTGATGAGATCGTATGCTCTGATGGGTTCCAAATGTGTTCACCTCTTTAATGCTTTTTATATTAAACATCATAATAGACTCTTACAAACGAAGGCTCTCTTACTATTTCGAATAAGATCTTCCAAGCATTCTGGCACGACAGAAAACTCTTTAAACCAATCAAATGTATTGCGGCACATTAAATCATCTATATTTATCTGTCGCATTTTATTTCCACAGATGTATCTAACATCAGCTTCTCCATACAACTTAGTAAATAATTTGCAATATTCAAACGACTTAGCCAATCCAAGATATTCATCAAAGTAGAACATAGTACACTGTGCATTCATTTTACTATAGTCAAACTTTTCACGGAATTCGTCCGGCGATTTGCATATTACGATTACTTTACGGTGTTTTTGTACAGTGTCTAAATTATCATACCAAGAACATACGGCATCGTATTTTTCTGGACTTACAAATAAAATTCTCATATCGTCCTCTTCTTTATGTGATTGTCGTTCTGCATTTACTATCATTTCATATTCTCGATTAAATAAATCAATCGTATTAATAGTCGGAGAAGGGGAGTAGTTATAAAACTCATAGTCAAACTTGTCTGATACTTCAGGCATTGTCGAAATTGAATGTTTTACTTCAGCCCATCTTTTTATATAATCTGCAGCACATTGTTTTACCACTTGAATGCTCGGATTGCTTTCACGACAGATTCTAACTGGTTTGCCATCTGCAGACCAAACATTAATTACTTCATCCTGAGATTCGTCGTGATTGGTTTCTATCGTTTGAATCTACGATCCATTTTGAAAATCAATTCTATTCATAATAAACTCCTGCAAATTAGCGGCTGCTGTTTATTTATGTATATTGGTTTCGGATATGTATAAAAATCGTTTATAATAAAGTCAGACAATAACCAACCTGCGTCGCAATCAAGTCTATATTTTTTATCTTTATACAAAACATGGTCAACACCATTCACAGCCATACATGTTATTACTTTAATAAGATCATCTTGCCGTTGAGTTGCCTTAATACTTGGATCGCTAAATATGCTCTCAGCAACTAACTTTATAGTTTCTTCTCGTGTCATTCTACGAAGTTCCTTCCCCACTACGTTTACAATAGGCTGTAGCATACGAGATTCTTTTTATTTCGTTCATACCATGGCGCTGTGATTTTTACGACATGATCGAAAGTCCACGTATAGTCAAGCTTGATAGGATGTATCAAATCTAAAATACTATCGTTATTAACAAGTCGGTAATAATCCATATTGTTAAGCTGATCAAATTCTTTTGCAAGCCGTGTCGCTACATCACTCATGGAATCATAGGTATATCCGGGTCCAAACCATATCTGATGAAATATTTTTGAACTATCGTCTGCTCTTAAATACCATGCTCTAAAATCACGGTACGATTTGAATGGCATGACCCATACCATGTTATTATCGTTTAATGGGACGTATATTCCATTTTTGGCATTATAATTTACAGAAGTCAGCATTGCGACTCTGGCGGTTACAGTGTAATTCATAGCAAACTCCTACAAACAAACGATTTTTTAGATTGCATTGTATACTTGCTAACCAATTCAAGATATCGCTTATAAATTAGTTCTGCAGCGTCGCCTTCAATAATTTCCATCCGTAACCCAGATATAATTCCGACTTTGATAAAATATTTCGGATTAAGAGTAAAAGTTAAATCCCAGTCATAATGTATATATCTGCGATCCATATCAACATAAATCGTTACTGAATCTACTTTACGTCCACGCTCTTCACTAAGTTCTGCATATAATTTATGTCGAGCCAGGTCTAGTATTTCCTTTTCGTTCTTTTTAAAATTACTCGTTCCAAAAATATCTGTTGTCATAGTAAACTCCTACAGGTCAGTTGCGGTTGCAGTGCCGGTCTTCCTATAGCTGGATCATCTGCATCTGTGATTTTAGGATGAAGTGCGACATCAGATGGGTCATATGTAGCTATAGAAATAGCTTCAATCAAGTCGGAATTTATAATACGCTTCATACATTCATCAATATCGTCGATCACCACGGGTTTTCTTCTGGCGGGGCCAAATTGTGCATGTCGGAAACTATCAGCGTCAAAAACGTGGATCACAATCGTGTCGTTTGGTGTTTTAATTTTGATATCACGCAAATTGTTATTGTCATCAATATATTCATATTCACCATTAGAATCATAGCAGATTTGCATTATGATCGTTATAATGTGTTGGATAGAATTCAGAGCGGGCACAATAATGTCGCAGTCGTTTTCAATCGCGTATTTACATATTTGATAGGTGCGGCCACCGCCGCGTGGAGCGAATATTTTATACATACCCTGTGGAACCTCCTATTCAATTAAATAATTGATCTTCGTATTGACTGCATAGTTTTAATGCTAAATCTACAATCTACTTTGCATCGTCATTTCGTAGAATCTTGTAATTGTCGCCAATAAATGCGAATACCGCTGGACCTTTTTCTTTATATAAATGACCTTCGACTCCACCTTTGCCACCTTCAAAATTCATAAAGAAACCAGAATCGTCTTTTAAACCAATCAGAAGAATATACGCATTAAAGTATCGCGACATCTTATAAGTCAAATACTCATCAATCGCCCAGAACATATTCAAATTAGCTTCATTCATTATTTCCATACAGCTGTCCTTTTGCCAAATGGCGTAATCAAATATCGATGCAAAGCCGCATTTTCTAATTCTTTTTGTAACTGATGTAGCATAGCCATATTATCAAGATAAGAGGGAAGCAACTTTTCTACGATCTCATAGGTCAATGCGTTTATCTGCAACCGTTTTTTCATCGTCATTCCACGATGCATCAAAGGACGAATCATCCACTCAATCTGATCGCGGATATAGTCAATAGAGAATGGATCGATTTCATGTAGTATACTCATTTTTTCTATGTAGTTCTTGAATAACTCCACTGTCTGTTCGGCTTCGGCTTCTCGGTAGCGGTCGTACAATTCTTTTGCAAGACTATCAATGGCGTCATAGTTCCATCCGTCGGTAGGAGACCAGTAGTCCGCTACTTTCAGGCCGCTTATTTTTACTTCTATCATCTTGCGCGACGCCTCAATCGAGTAGATCGGCAAGCTGTGCGGTCTCGCTGCGTTCTGTCTTCGGCATGTACACATAAGCAAAGTGCGGATTTCCAGTCAAAGCAGAGATTGCCTTGCGCATACCACTGTTATTTTCAAATACCGCCTCATCCGTCTGCTTCAAGTCGCCGTCAAGCCACAGCATAGATCCTTCACCTACACGGCCGAGCAGCAACTGGATGTGTTCTTTTGTCAAGTTCTCTGCTTCTGATACTAGCAAGATAGCATTCTTATAGTCGCGCCCACGAATGAAGCCGAGATGCGCCACCTCTACTTGCCCATTCTTGATCCAATACTCCAAACCGCTTTCTCCGCCCAAATGGTCTGCAAGAGGTCCAGCAAATGAGGCCGCTCCTAGCTTCTCTAGTAGAGTGCCGGGAAGTGCTCCCAGTTCTTTTGTGTTCTTGACTTCGATGTTGTTGCGAATCCAGATCAGTTTGTCAATTTTATGTTTCTCGATCATATCAATAGCGGATGACACCATGAGCATCGTTTTACCACTGCCGAATGTTCCAGCAAGCATCTTGACGGTGATGTTGTCGTTCTGCAGCATATCAAAGGCGAGTTTCTGCTGATTGTTGAGAGGGCGAATGTCCCCAGTGAAGCGGTTGCTGATTTTTTTATACTTAATAGGTACATAGCGCGAGCCATCCCAGCGAAGTCCAGCCGTGTTACCATCAGCGTCTGCATTTGGGATTAAGACATAACCGTTAGTGGGCGTATCAAACAAGTTCTTCTGCTCGACATCTTTAGAGTAGGCCATAGCCAACGCTTCTTCGCCGCCATCTTCTAGGGCGACCTCTATCCATCCTTTATAGTCGTTTTTCGCAGCTGTTGCGTTAGGAAAAGTGAACTCAGTCGGTAGATCAAGAATACCGCTGGCGATATTGGCACAACTTAAGTCGCTGGTGACAAATTTAAAAGAATCGATATCAGCTTGGATCTGTCGCTGTGCGTCTGTGAGACCGGCTTCAATCGCGTCATTCAAATTGTGACACAGCTCATCCAGATACCAATAGGCGGTTGCCATGATCGTCGCGTCATTATTGTCACTGATTGGCTTGCCATCCAAGATGTAGAATAGGGAAGACATGGGAACGGCTACTACTCGGAAGCTACCATCGTCGCGGTGTTCAGCAAGCAGGCGGGTTACGGTACGTGCCTTCTAACGAGTTTCTTCGTTCTTTTTACCACTTGTTTTAATATCTTCTAACTCGTGCAAAGTCATGTCTGCAATCAAGAACTGACTTGTGAATGCTGCAGCACCGAGATCGAGTAGGGCGGAAGTGTCATAAAATTTCATAACAGATATTCAGTCCTTTCTTATAATAAATGTTACTCTACCATTCTATACGGTAGATAATAACAGTTGTTTTTATAATTATACCCCTAAATATGCAAAATATCAAGTAAAATTATGAATATTTCCGGAATGAGGCGAAATTTAATAAAATATTCAATAAATGGCGAAAAAATAGCGAAAATACGATGAAAATATAGCGATTTAATGCGTTTTTAACAGCGATAAAATACAATAAATGGCAACAAATGGCAGAAAATATACAAAATAATACATAATAAAATATAACGATGACACGATGATTTCCGGATGGAGCTTCGGATATAGTTTGTGGCGATTTAGGAAAGCGGGCTGTTAAGCGGATTAATTGAATAAAATGAGCAAAGTTGTGATGCGTGGACAGGAATTGAAGCACGAAGCTAATGTACAAATGACGCACACTAAAGGTGGAACCGAAGAGATAATTTGGTGATGGGGAGATGAAACAACTTAGCCCTTTAGGGCTGGCACACCCCATTTCTCGATTTTTAACCACCCCCGCCACGTGCCGCGCCGAATGTCCATTTTCTCTAGGAATCATGCGGCTTTTCGGAAAATCGTACCTACCGTTAAAAGGTGCTATTTACTTTGCTGGCAGAACGGAATTTATACCTATTTATATATAGGCTGGCACGGCCATTCTTTATACTGGCGTTCTGATAACTGGCATGTAGACATGTTGCACAAAAAAATTATTTAGGCTATACTGTAGTCACTCCAGAGGGAACGGGAAACACCGGAACGGCACCCGCTTCCGGGGAGCAGTTGCACTTTGAAAATTTAAACAGGTAGAACGACCACGCTTTGGCGCGGGAACTATGCCGGACGTTGCAACTTGTGTGTATTCGTCTTGCGTCCCATTTCAAACGCCTTCCGTGGGGATAGCATATACCTTGCCGACTATAGCCGACTGGATAAATAAGCTATAGGTGCGCCTTAATAGGGTGCACTGTGATGATGTGCCAGATACCGCCCGATAAGTGTCGGAAAAGCGCTGGCACGCACAAAAGTAGCCGTTGCACAAGTCCTAACTATACTCTTTAGTGGTGGACGTGCAATCGCAAGCTTGCAAAATGTCAAAAGCTGGAATGCCTTGCATGAATACAAGCGCAATTTGTGCAGTCACTTTTACGCTAAAGCAAGGCTTAAAACTACCACTTTAGCGTACAAAAATAACAGTTTTTCAGTGTTCGTCATGTGTAAAAGCATGGCGGGCACTTGAGACGGCGCAAGCGCAAGTTTGCACCGCGTCAAGTGTTATCATACGGATAGCACTGTACACAATCGCAAAAGAGAGGTAAAGAATTATGGCAAAGAACGTAAAACTGACTGAACTGGCTACTCTGGTCATGGCAATTGCTGACCCTGAGCAGGAAGTGTCCGCTATCACCAAAAAGTCCCTTGAGGACTTCCGTGTCGTTGGCACGGTCGAGGGCATCAAGAAAGTGTCGGATGCAGTGTATGCTGATATCGCGGCAATGGTGATGCTCCGCGAAAGCAAGGGCACTGCCGAAGAAGATCTCCCCGCGCTGAAGGCCGCAGAAGAAAAGGCACGCAAGTCTATGGCAATGTGGTTTTACGGTCTGGGCAGTCGCGACCCTAACAAGGCAGACGGGAAGCGGCGTCCTCTGTATAGCGTAACCGTGCCTGACCTTGTGCTGATGGGCGAAGTGTCCGCAGATGCAAGAGCGGATGCCGCGGGTGATGCAAGCAAAATTTCTGACTGCTTCTTGAACTACCTCATCTTTGAGACCGCCCGCATTCTGAACGGTCAACCTCTTGCCCGTATCAGCGCGGCAGACTTCAAGAAAGCACGCAAGGCCGCCAACGATGCAAAGGCAAAGAAGGCTGCAGACACCAAAGCCGCTAACGAGAAAAAAGCCGCTGATAAAGCTGCAGAAGAGCAGAAGGCCGCAGAAGAAGCCAAGGAAAAAGACGACAAGATTGCGCAGCTGGAGAAGAAGGTGGCCGACTACGAAGCCCACAGTATCGACATTGTGGCAGTCGTGACCCTCGTCAATAAGAGCCATGCGACTCAGGAAGAGAAGCAGGCCATTCTGGACGCTCTGTACGGTCGCACCAAGAAGGCCGAAGAGACCAAAGCCGCCGAAGATAAGCAGTAACCACGCAGCTCACGGATACCCTTTCGGGGTCGCACCGTTCAAAGCGGCCCCTTTCCAACGCAGTATGCGTAGCGTCTTAGAGTGTGGCGCATTTTGTACACTCAGAAAAGAGGTTGTCGTTATGTCCTGCCCTTACATCATTCGTGAAAACATCGGTTTTGGCCATGTTCGTGAGCATGGTTATTACCAGCTTGACGAGATGGTTTATGACCTGACCCACGACTTTGCAAGCGCAGATGTCGAGATCGTCGCTCGTCCTGCATACAATGTCGTCATGGAAGGCGGAGAGAGGCTTTCCAATGTGAATGACGACACGGTGTTCAAGATGCTGAGTGCTGGTATGCCTGTCAAGTACGTTGAGAACGCAAGGGATGGGTATATCATGTATACACGGCCTGAGAATAAGCCTGTCGTCAACGCCGATACGAAAGAAATTTTGTTGGGGCAGCTGCTGTGGTGTATGCTGTCTGTAGAAGAGCACCAGCGCAAAATCAAATTGTGTGAACGTGCATTTGTAAGAAAGTGTGAATCTGAGTATAAAAAAGCGTACCTTGCAGATAAATTGTACGCAAATTCTTATTCTGCAAAAAAATTAGCTTATGCAGAAAAAGCCTGCATCAAATACGGTTTAACTGATATTATTTTGACCCTCGCAAAAGAGCAGTGTGACCATCATTTCAAACTGTACAATCGAGGGCTCATCAGCGAAAAAGAACTTCTTGATGTAGACGAACTCAAGTCTGTTATTCCTGCTGTTTAATAGCGCTGTCCCGGGCATGACGTTAAACTGCTCACTCCCGCAAATTCAGAACGCCTTGACGTGGCGCGGGGGCTTTAAACTAAGATTCTGATAGAAAAGAGAGGTAAATGCGCAATGAAAACGAATTACAGAGACAATGCGCAGAAGGCATGGGTTATTCAAGCAAAAACGCCCACGCTGTTCTGTGGTAACGTTGTAAACTTGAATGAACTTTATGGTTCGTTCGGTGGTGTTCATTTCATCACTAAGCCATATGCGACAGCAGTTGGTGTATATCCTTCTATGGTGATCCTGAACAATGGTTCTAAGTGGGTACGAATTTGTCCCACTAAAATCAGCGCGTTCCTTCTTGAAGCAGTCCACCAGCATCGTATTCAGGTTTGGAAAATCAAATCCAAATCTGAAAAACAAACCGATTCTGTAAGGCGTTGTGAAAATGCAATGTATAACCGTGCGTTTTCTGACAATTGCAAATCTTGTATTCGTCGGTTTAAAGGCAAAGGTATCGGTCGTAGTGCCGGTAATTCACCAATTGTCCTCTCGAAAGAGTATCAGATTGCGAGCCAAGAAATCTACGGTGGCCAGATTGATGTGAATGGTCGAATTCGTTTTATGGATAATAAGATGGCCCAGTATATGGACGGCAATACGACCGACGGTTACCGTCCTCTTAATCCTCAGTTTCCTGTAAAATCTGGTAAACGTTGAATTTTCGCCTTGAATTTACTTCCGCTGTTCGTTATAATGCGATTAGTTTAATCCCATTCCAGCGCAGGAGGTAAATTTATGGCTGAAAATAAATTCGTAGTTAAAACTATCAGTTGCCTTAGAGACGAACCGAAAGTCTTAACGACAACTAATTTTGCTACGAAGAAAGAAGCAGAAGAGTTTCGTGATTTGACTTTGTATGCTATGAAGCTGAATTACGGTGAAAACCAAACCGTTATAAGAGTAGAAATCAACGAACTCTGACCCTGCACGTCCCGGGCATGACATAAAACCGCCCAAATTTAATAACCAACCCCAACGTCAGCAAGTGCGTCCGCAAGACACAAGTGCTGGCGTTTTCTTTTACCTCTTTTCTTATGCCGTGCGATTGGCGGTCACGGGGAAGATAGTATACCGCCCCAGTACGCCCCAGCAGGCATTTTACCCATGCAAAAGCAAAGGAGAATCCGTTATGAAATCGTTTGAATTTCCGGCTAAACCCGGTTATAGGCTGACTGGATACACTTTGATTCGCTATGACGAAGAGGGTTTGTCCACTCAGATTGACTCTCTGCCAGAAAATGCAATCGAAATCGAGCCAAATCGCTGGCACACTCCTAGTACACCCGGCTGTTACGACCTGATTGTCGCTCATCCTGTGTATGATTTGATTTCAGTTGCAGCTTGTGGCGGTTGTGAAGGTTGTAAGCGTATGACTTGTTCTCGCCGTCAGAACGGTGTGAAGTGCCGCAATTACAAAGCATAAGAGGTGTGATGTCATGTCCATTATCGCAATTGAATCCGCCTATGATTTAGCGATTATGTTTGGCGACACCGAACTGGCCACTGTATATCGTGAAGCATTGCAGAATGCGGGTGTTGATTATGTAAGCTCCGCAAAAAGCTGGATAGAATAAGAAAGGAAAATCCACATGAGAATCAAATCTGGCGTTTGGTACTTGCTGGCGATGAGCAGCTTTTGCGTGGGCCTGCTGTACAGCATGGGCCTTGAGGGCACCTGTCAGACCGGCGGCATCGTTTCGGACGGTGCGTTTATTACGGCTATGGTGCTGATCCTGCTGGCAATTTTCTTCATGCAGCTGGGCTTTGCAGCCGAAGCGCGAGAGAAGCACCGCCGTTAAAAGTGCCACTGTTACGAATCCATTTGAATTAAAGAAAGGTAAATCATTATGAAAACAATGCGTTCGCTTCGAGGAATGACTGTTATCATCGCAGCCGTTATCCTCATCACTACAATATTCGCAATTCCTGTTCCTAGTGCAAACGCTGCCGGCACCATGCCTCAGCAGACATACACCAAAGCCGGAACAATCTGGAGCGAAATCGACGGTGAATTTACTGCGCTGGATGAACGTGGCCAGCTTTGGGCTTTTAATGCCGACCCTGATTTTATCGTTGGGCAAGAAGTCGAGCTCGTAATGAGCGACGCTGGTACACCCGAGTATATCTACGACGACGAAGTTGTAGCGGTAAATCCGATTCAAAGTTCCTATGCCAATGTGGCCGTTGGACCGCTTGGCCGTTATATTTTGAAGGGAACTGTCTTCGGCATCTACAATCAAAGTGAATGCGTCTGGTTTTCTGACCAGTACGGTGAAGACTGGTTCTTTTACGGGTTCTGCCCACTGCAGCGCGGTGAAAGTGCGACACTCGTTATCAATTCAAATGGAACTCCGGATTTTTCTGACGATTTCGTGGAAGATGTTCTGTGGTCTGACTGCACTAAAGCAGACTGATATATATATAAGCAAAGAGAGGTAAATAAAAATGCTGGATAATCTGACTATTCTCAAGTATGCACGTAAGGGCGCAATGAACGAATACGAATCGGCACGCGCTATTTATGATTCGATTCCCTGTGCTAAAACGGCAGCTCTTGTAAAAGACTGTGAAGGGACTTTGAATGCAATCGAAGCTGTCTATCTGAAAGAAAAACATAAGCAGCACCCGACCAGTGCCGATATGGCAATCAAGCTGGCTGAAGAAGCAGTTAAAGAGCGCAATGATTCCATGAATCGTGGACGGGAATCATATAAGCAGGTGATTGCTGAAGCCCCTTATGTTATTGCTATCAAATGGGTTTGTCTTGGTCAAATTGAATACCCGTGCAGAAGCTACAAGGAAGCTGAAGAAAACTTTGAGCTGGCTAAGCGTGAAGTTTATGGTGGTCGCGCTACCGAGGCTCATGTGTTTGAACAGGGCGAAGGCCAGCGTGTTCCCGTGATGGGCATTGTGCGAGGCGATGTGTAAACCGACGAGTAAGAACACTGCAAGGTAGCAGCAGAAAAAGGGGAATAAAATCGAATGCTGACTGTGAAACAGATCTTTGAACTTGCATGGTTTGGAGCATTACACAAATACGAAAATACTATCCAATATCGTAACTGTTCTCTGGCAGAAAATGCTTTAAAACAACTCGAAGAAATCAGAAAAATTTGCGACGAGCTCGACAAAAAAGAGAACTATATCACTAGTTCGAATCCTGCCACTGAAACCGCTGTGTTCTTTGCTCTGAATCTAAAAGATGGCGAAGTACAAGAACTCAGGGCAACACAGCAACAAACCAAAAAATCCCCGCCTGAGTATATGGTTCAGCTCGAACTTATAAAAGGCTCTAAAAGAGGTTCTGGTATCAGTAAGAAATTCTATTCTACACTTGAAGAAGCGAATAAGGAGTTTCTTGGTTGGAAAACAGCCAATGAAAATATGAATTGCTACTCGGTGTGCCTTTGCGAAAAGACTGGAGACGGCAAATATAAAGTCCTGGCACGGTCTCTTCCTAAAGATTACACGACAGAGCCTAAGCCGCAGGGGTTATATCAAGTTCGCATCATCCACCTGACTGGCGAAGAACAAATATTGCGATTTCCAATTCAAGCAGCGGCAAGATCCACGTTTGAGCTGCTCAAATACGAATTGAAAGTCGGGCGAATCCGCCGGGCTTCCATTGTTAAGGTGATTCCAGAAGTCGGCTTGAAACAAGAGATGTGTTACATTGGCGAAGACGAAGAAGGGGATGATTTCTAAAATGATAATCAGCGAGATTTATGAAAACGTCGCTGAAGAAATGTTTGGCGTCGTTATCAATGAGAATTTGGAAATCCTGAAAATCGTCAAACTCAATGACACGTATCTCAGTCCGCAATTTTTTGAGCAGGCACGAAATGGATTCAAAGAGCTTGCAAGCTATAAATCTAACATTCCAAAACATCTTGTCTGGGAGCAAATTGAACGGGGCGGCAAGCTGATTGCGACTATTACAGATCATAATGGGTTTATTGTTCATGACGATGGACAGATGACTAAACGTGGACGAAACATGTTTGGAAAGAAGGCGAGAATGGTTTATGAAAAGCGCTACAGTCGAACTGTCACGGGCGATCGCTGTGTATCCGGTCTGTAATCATGGCGGATATGAAATCCTTCGTTACGATTGTGTAGCTGGTGAAGAACGCGTCCGTGTAGCAATCAATAACGGTGAAAGTCGACGGGATTGCGGCTATCGTAAAATCTCATATACAACAACAGGTCGGGCGTTTTTCAAAATGCTCGGCCTTCGTTTATATCTGGATCAGTTTATTAAAATCTGAAAGGTGGCGCGATTCGTGTTTGAATGGATTCTCGGAACAATCGGAGTTCTTGTAATCTCAACGGCAGGTATTCAGATCGGCCGAGGATTTTACTATCTGGGCTGTTTTAAAACATACAATCGGCTTTGCAAGGTTTGCCAAAAATGCTGGTATGAAGTTGTGGAAATATTTCACGAAGAGCCGATTGTAGCTACTTTGTATGTAACCATGATCGCTGCGGTGCTCATGATTGCAATATACAAAATTTGAAGAGAGGTAAATAAAAATGCTGTTTTATCGTGTCAAATTAACGTCTGATGGTAAGCCTTACCTGGTCAGGAGGCGCGGCGGTATCGAATACTGGTCAGCTATTGTTGCTGGAGAATTGTTTACTCCGAACGAGGTCGCCAAGCGTGGCCTCAGTCTGGACGACCTGGAAGCGGTTGACGTGAATTTGCGCAAGACTCATTTTGCTGGCCCATACCGTCTGCCGAATGACGATGCAAGTATTACGCCGGCACGGAGCACGAAGGATGTTAAGCCGCTGAGTCCTGCAGTCGAAGAGCAGGTCACAAAGGTGGCTACTGCAAGGCCAATTTACATGCCTGGCACGAAACCTAACCGTAAGCGCGGCGAGTTGAAAGTGGTGCGGTCCTGACCAGCGGTACACCGTTGCCAAAAGTTTACTACATACAATGATTTCCAATCGCTCAATCGAAGATGTTATTGGTGATATAATTTATGACGTTTATTTCGATTGTTGCGATGAATAACGCAGAGGACGCTCCGGTGCAATAGTGCCGGAGTGTAATGCGGCCACGAGTTCTGCAGAACCGTGCTGGTTCCAAGCCCAGTTTTAAAAGCACGTTGAAAAAGCGTAGCAGTAAGAGCAAGCGTTCCGCCCGAGGGTGAAAACGTTTTTCGATCGCGAGTCAGTGCACGGATTCAAAATTGAATTTCGTAAGTATCTTAAAGGTCGTGTAAGCGAACGAACACATCAGAAAGGAGGTTCAAATTACATGTTTTTAGACATGAATAGCAAGCCGATAGGGTATTGCCATTGGTGCAAGGTCGCGTCTGAATCCAATGAGAAAGTTTTCATGGCATGGCGATACAAACTGTTTTGACGCCTAACAATATACTTGATGAAACGAATAGACTTTCGGTGCCCCTCTGGACACCGTTCAAGAGGCCAAAAGTCAGCGGCCTCTTTTATGATCGCTGCAAAATTGATTGACGGTAGTCATTAATGATTATGTAAGACCTGTATAAGGGCGTTAATAAATGGCAAGTCAATCAATCGCATTCTTACATAGATATGTGACCATGTCTATTGGAGTACAAGGTCTTTTCTGTGTACAGTATTGATAATTGCTGTAAAAAGTTATCTGGTGTCACCGACCATGTTCCTCGCCTGAAATATGGGATACAAAACGCAGAATGGTGAGTTAATGTCGGGCGACTGGTGGTACCGAGGCAGACGTAACCACATCCAATACAATAGCACACACAAAAAGAAAAGAGGAAATCAACATGAACACCGCGAAACGGATTGAATCCCTTCCGCCAAGGATCAAAAGCCATGTGATCGAGTATCAGAATGTTCTCTTGAAGGGTGGTCAGCCGGCAATGCGGGTGCTGCTTGACTGTACTTTATCGCCAGGTCAGAAGGCGCTCCTACAAGGCAACAAACATATCATTGGGCTGGAGTGTGTCACCCAGTACAAATACGCTCCAGAAATCAAGTATTCTTACTTCTATATGGTATGAGCGTCGCTATATATAATCCACAGAGAATGCAGCGGATAAAAAGAAGGAAGTTGTAACAATGATGGTACATATTTTAGATAATTCCTATTCCAAGCGAGTCAAAGGCCAGTCGTGGGTGATGTTCAATCATTACAATGGGGATGTCTATAGCAGTCTCGATTGTGCTATGAAAATGTTGACCGATATGGCAAAATCGGTGAGTGCAGACCCGGAGTGCTATGACGTTGTGTTCGATACTGATGGACGCAATCTTAGTTATTGTTGGAAGAACGGAGACGGCGACGAGCTTGAGCGTTTTGTCCAGATCGAATCAAGAGAAGTGAAGTGAGGGTTCACAGCATGGGTGATTATGCAGACGCTAGCTATCGGCTCCAGCATTACAAGATTACATTCTACGCCGACAACAATGGCAAAATCCCGCTCAAGGTGGTCCGCCGTGCATTCGCCAGTTACGATTGTGCCAAGAAGTGGGAAACTGATGTGATGTATCGAACCCCTGAATATAACAGTGTCACGATCGAAATGGGATGAAAGGAGGCGGCGCAGTATGTTTGTTTGGGGAATTTTTATGTCCCATGAAGACCGTGACGAAACTATTCACGACGACAAGTTTCATTACGATCTTTTTGTTACTGAAGAACAAGCACTTGAGTATCTTAAAGAACAAGAAAAATGGTGGCATAATCTCTACAATGATCCTTGTATCACAGATGCGGCTAAGAAGGAAATCTTTGGTGGTAAAAAGCCAGACGAAGCAATTCGTTTGTTCAAAGAGCCTTCCGAAATCTGCGGCGAAGAAGATGCATGGGTTCTTACTCGCGATTACTTTTCCTCAACTGGAGCTGAGATGCGCGAAAGAATTATGGCAAAAGAACTATCCGTAAAAGAATAAGGAGGCAAACGTAGCAATGGTTCTCAATATGACGGAACTTTCTATCGCCCAATGGTCCAACGCTCAGCTCGATGCAGCACGAAAGATGTGCACAGATGGCACTCTTCATGATTGGGCGCTACCTACTATTGTGCCGACTGATTCCTCTGTCCGAGTCCGAGTTCTCGCATGGGATACGGCTGATACAGTTATGACCATGAAACCGGAAGCTGTAATTCTTCAGGGCGAACCTGTTTTTGTAAACGCATTCCTTGAGCGATACGGTACAAGAATTCAGTGCTACTCTCCCTGCTACGCTAACGGCAAGTTTGTACAGTTCAGGAGATTTTAAGCACGACTGTCGCAGAAAGGAGACCCGCAAGATGTCTGAATGGAAACTCGGCAAAGACATGCTCACCAGCGATACGATTCTCGATCCCGTTACGTTTGACGACCTGATTCTGGCTCTGAAGTGCAATTACGCATATATCGGTGAAACAGCAGTCAGAACCCAGATGAAAGAAATTCTGGATCAGCGACTGGAAGATGTCAAATATCTAATCGAAAACAACATTGACGAGATCATTGCGCTTGCAACAGATGAACCACTTGAAGATGCTGGTCACGATGATATCACACTCGAAGAATAGTAAGGAGGCGGCGCAGCTGTGCGAAACTTGTCCAAACAGAACCGTAAGAAAATTTTTGATCTGATCAAACGTGATTGTACATTTGTTGGCTCATATGATCTGGAACATTCTGAGGAAACCGTTTTGACTTATCTCCCGAAACCCGGCACACAGATTCACAAAGATGTTGAAGAGGTTCGTGTCATAAAGAATCGTAAGACTGGAAACTGGGTCGAATCCGTTGTTGATATCCGATGGCGATATGGCATGACTTGTGCTGAAGCTGAATTAGTTGAGCGAAAATATCAATGCAAATCCAATAAATAAGGAGGGACGCAGTTGTGACACTTGATCAGGCATGCGGTATCATTTGCAACACTATCGATAAGCGAACGGGCATGGAACTCGATCATCGTGAAATTTATGCTCGTTATATCGACTATTTTGGCGGTCTAGATAAGGTCAAACAGTACATTCCTATTTCACCGGAAGGGCTGCGGCGGGCCTATAAGAAGGACAAGCTGTTCAACAATACCGGTCTGGGTTTGTGGCAGAATGCAGCTGGTTATACCGCTGGCGACCCGGTATGTTTCTTTGGCGGGATCTGGATGCTTTACAGACAGCATAATATCGATGTGGCGAGTTGTGCACAGGGTGTCTGTATCCTGAAAGAAGCGGCGAGAATGCTGATTGAAAGGGGCGAAGTATAATGAAATCGATTCTGGTTACATATGACGTCGCTAAGTGGAATAGCGAAACAGGTCGCTGGGAAGACGGCGAGGCGGGTGCTCGACTGGACTTCCTTGATGACTATATCGTTGGCGAACTTCAAGCAACCCTGAGTGCGGGAGCAAAACAGAAGTACAAGCCAACTAGCTGGCATACGCTTCTCGATTTCCTGTCGAAGTTGGAAGATCTTCGTGGGCGGAGTTTTTCGCCGGGTTCAATCAAGACGATCGAAGTGATTCCTGAAGGAGGCGATAACTAATGAAGGTATCAATCGAAGAGAAGCGCGCCGAAGCTATCAAGCGGATGAAAGCGTTTGGATTCTTTCATGAAGCAATTGAACTGTTCGAGGCAGACGGTACACCGCTATCCAGTGAGCCGCCTTGGGGCGCTTTTTACGCTCTAGACGACCAACAGAAAGCAGCTGTCCACGAATTTGAAGAAGAGTACGGCGGACTTGTTTACAGTGTGATCCGGTCATTCCATAAGGAGCTCGGCGTCATTGACAATCTGCTTTATGTCAGCGACGAGAAAGATGAATGGCCGTGGGATTGGGGCGACATTGAAAATATGTGTCCTTGTGTTTATGCGGTCAACTACAATGCACCGGAATTCAGTGAGTTTGGCGCAATCGGTGTGAAGATGGGCGTTGGAGCAGGGCTGATTCGCATTAGCTAAACTTCTTTAAGTGTTACTTAATTCACTCCATACAGTTGTAAAATCTTCAAACAAATCAACTAAGATCGTTGAGTTACAGGAGGCCAATGTCAATGCGTGAGTTCGTCATGTACTGCGAGAAGAGTGGCTGGAAGATCACTGCACGATCCAACTACGAGCGGCGAGTCCGTGACTGTAACAAAATTCTACATCTGAGTCGCGATTATGTTAAAGCAAAGCACATCGCTGCTTATAATTTTGGCCTAGAGAACGTAACAATCATTAGAGAAGATGGCACTATATATGAGCGAAGCTACTGAAATTTGGAACGTTCTTAACTCTTAAAAGTTGTTCTGCTACCTCAAAATTACATCAAAAAGGGGTTGACAATACGCCTAACGGTTGTATAATGTATGCAAAAGTTAATTAAAGAGTCAAACCATGAAACGTATTATCGTTAAATACGAATCTTCTGTTCCTAATTTTACTTGAAACGAGGTCCAGCAAATGACGAAAGTAACGGCGCAAGAAGAAATTTGGATTCCAGGTTCAATATTCAGACTTCATTGTAGAAATCTTGATTATTATAATGAACAAGAATGTGAATTTCTTGGCTGGGACAAATATGATTTGGATGAGGATTATAACGATCGGTGTCCACATATGAAATTTAAAGACGGATATATTGAAGATTGTTTATATAGTGAACAATACGAATTTCTACGTCATAAAGAGCCGCTTTATTGCAAGTCGCTTCTGTAACAATGTTGAAAACTCTGTTGAAAGCATTAAAAACATAAATCATAACACAACAAAAATACATGCAATTTCCTAACGAAATCACTACTCGAATTCAATCAAACAAAAACAAAACGGGTTTGGGCGAAGTCCAAGCGCGAAGCGACTCTGATTCGAAGCCAAACAAGCGACGAGCGAAGTGTGGCGAGAAATAATTTTAGGAACAGATTAATTAGATTGTGATGATTGTGTAATAGAGAATTAAGGAGATGTTATTATAGTTATTATTATTAGGGGATTGTAAGGGGGAAGAAGAAGAAGGAAAAGAAGAGGAACCATCAAGGAGAAAGAGCGAAAGAAGAGAAAGGAAAGAAAGGAGAACCCTTTTATGCGATTTCATAAGCTGCTCGCGGCGATCGTACTGGCTACTGTTCTGTTGTTGACCGGTTGCGTCAAAAACTCGAACCCAGATGCTGAAAAGAGTACGCGAGTAAAATATGCCAAGGTCTACAATCCTGATGGTACATTGCTGGTTGAAGGCGAGTGCTCAAAAGCACGATCGGGGCGGCACTATGGCTATGCCTCGATTGAGATTGACGGTGTGACGTATGATACTGGACTCGACAATGTTATTGTGATTTCGTGGTACGAATAATCGTCACGGTAAGAAAGGAACGATAATGCGTGGAAAATATGACTGTGAATACTACTCCAAAGGGTGGTCCTGGTATTACCCGCGAAGAGCAGGAGACTATTATTACGATCGGCGCGACCAGTAAACAGGCTGAGATCTGTTCGACTGATCCCGTTTTTTGGAGGCGGCTTGACAAGATGTGCGAGCGTGATCCTGAAAGCTATAAGCTCGTCAGAGAGTACAAGACATCTGCTGGCGAAGTTTTGACTCGTTGGTACTCGGTACCGAAGAAGCTGGTTGGGTTTAAGCCTAAACGTGTTATGACTGAAGAGCAGAAAGCTAAGGTCACGGAACGGTTTAAACGGTATAGAGAAGCAACTGCGGCTGCTGAATAAAAGCCAGAATCAATTTTTAGCCTGAAAAGTCTAAGATAAACAAGGGGTAAAATAACATAACGGGGTTCAGTAATGAAGTTACTCTACTGGTGCACGTTGTCCCTGTTTTGCCTGCATAATTATTGGAACAAAAAGGCATACTTGAAAAGAGGTGATTTTAATGGTCGATTTTGATAGCTCCGCATAGACAATAAACGCAAGCTGATCAAGGACATCGAGATGAATAACTACGAAAGTAGTGCAGCTGGATATCCAACTGTTTCGCAAAGGTAGGACGAGGTAGGCCCGCACCGAGATGTCGCCTTCCAGGCGACGACGTCGACCCACGCAGGTACTCACTTCTTCAGGGCACCTGTTAGACAGGCCAAACGTACCAATGTCCGACCTAGCAGCATTTTCCTGGCCAAGGAAATAATCCAAATACCGGCAGTCCGCAGGTAAGACATCCAATCATCGTTAACCTCCTGCAGCCTCAGGCAGCCTGAAGACCGCTCAGCACTCATCAGATCTCGATGAAACAAAAATACATGGAAGGATGATGTTGAAAACTTTTTATAAAAATGGAACAAATAACATAAAACACACAAAAACAATTATGATCTACTGTTCGAAATGACAGTTGACATGTAGAGGACAACGTGGTATTCTGTTCTCGTAGAGGGTAGATAATAACAGTTGCAAAAGAAAGGTTAGGACAATGAATGCAGAAAAGGTAGAGAGTGTTAAACAGTGTGAACCGCCTGTACTCAGGGCGTTTGCGAGCGAGGAGTTTGGCAGTATTCGTTCTATTATGATCGACTCTGATCCTTGGTTTGTAGGGAAAGACGTGGCAGCTGCGCTTGGGTATGGAGATACAGACCAGGCGTTAAGAAAGCACGTTGATACGGAAGATAGGCTGACCCGTCGTTTTAACGGGTCAGGCCAAAACAGGCTTATGACGGTCATTAACGAGTCCGGTCTGTATGCTTTGATTTTCGGAAGTAAGCTTGATTCCGCCAAGCGTTTTAAACGCTGGGTTACCAGTGAAGTGCTTCCTGCGATTCGAAAGACTGGCTCTTACACAGTCAAAACAACGGGTCAGCAAAGGTTCGAGTTGATGAACCAAGAAGTCCTTGCGGTTCAGAAAATTCAAAACGAGATGATGGCCAAGCTTGATGCATTCGAGACTGCCCGCAAACAGGACAGACAGGCCATTGATAATGTCTTATTCGTTTGCAAACAGCTCGAAAGAAAACTTCAAAGCACACAGCCTGGGTCCTACACTCCGAGGCAGACACCGAAAGGGCGTAGTGAATGGCGGACTGAAGTTTACGATCTGGCTAACAAAATCGTCAGCCTGACAGGTTTGACTCTGAATTGCGTATTGCATCAGGGGTACGATTATCTGGGGCGCAACTATGGTTGGTTCTTTGAGGATGCACGTAAAGAATTCGTGAGACAAACTGATTATAAGGGAAGTCTCAAAAACATCAGCGGTTTGGATGTAATCGAGGCAAGTGAGATGTATAAATCGATCTTCATGTCGATTATGAAAGACCGCTGTGAAAACGAAAAGCACAATGCCGAAGTCAAGAAGGGAATTAAGGGGGTGCTTACAAAGACGCCTCCTATCATTCCGGCTGATGCAATTCCGAAGAGACGTGCTGCTGAACCCGAACCTGTCGTTGAAGCTGAATGTCGCGTGGTTGAATCCGAAGAGCCGGTTTCGATTGTTGCTGAATCTAAGAAAAAGAAATACTATAAAGCGAGCATCACGCTTCCGATTATTAAACCAATCGCTGAAAAACGTGGTGACAAGACAGTTGGATACTGGGTAACCTATCAGAAGATTTATGACATTGTGGGCGTTGCAAAGATGAATCGCTTAACAAAAGCATATGTTCGTGCTCATAACCGTCCACCAAAGTCCAAAACCGATATCTTCGCAGAATCGGAGAAGAACATGAAAATCTTCAAGGAAGCTGCGAAAGCGTTGGATGCGGTTTCCTAACTAAGACATTTTCTCATCCTCCATTGCCCTGCGCGGGGCTGACGGCCGGGAAAGACCGGCATATATCCAGGTGTAGCTCAATTGGCAGAGCGCGTGCTTTGGGAGCATGAGGCAGCAGGATCGTAACCTGTCACTTGGACCATTGCGCAGGGTTTCGGCATTCCCCTGTGTATAAAGCAATTCAATTACCTCCTTTTCATTTGCTTCGTATGTTTTGCAAATTTCTTTTTGATTGAATTGCCGTAGCTGAAATTGCTGTGCAGGTACGATAATCCTGCTTTTATATGAGGTCAATGATTACTTCTGGGTTTGATTCCTGGAGACCTCTCTATATGGGCCCGAAAGGTTTTCGACAGGGCTAAGAAAAATTACAATTCGCAGGTCGGCCATCACCTTACGAGGCAAAAAACAAATAAACGCTAACAACAACAGTTATCGTTGCGCGGCTTGATGCCGTGCCCAAAACAGCATCCTGATAGGCAGGTAAATGCTTGACGGTTCAAAGAATAAATCCCGGAACCCGATGTAAACGGTAAGAAACACTAGCGTTCTCGGACGTCAAAACCGAGTGGTGGAGTGATGTAACAACCGTTACGTCCCTAAGGTTGCTGTGTCGGCGGCATGAATTCCTTTTCAAAATTCTAAATGCTGGCTATTGCGTAAGAAAATTGTAATCGAGTATTAGTTTTGGACGTGGGTTCGAATCCCACCGGGTCCATAGCGGTGCAAGCCGCAAAGCTAGGTTCGATGCGGCAGCGTAGTGTAGTGCGCGGTCGCTGGGGTGGCGCAATTCCACCGTGGGTGATCATACTCCCCCTCTGACACACCCATAACGCTCTGACCGAAAATAATAACCATGATGCAACGGGAGTAGCTACCCGCCACAGTGGATGTGCATGGCTCTATTATGAGTAGGCGAATTTGGCACTGCCTGCGAAAGTGGCATAGATGCTCGGTGCCCAGAGTATCGGAGAGTGAATTTGAAAAGGGCAGCCTTTGAGGATGGACACCATAAGAGACCTAATCGCTTATGTGTTGTATCTACTGACGCGACCGAGTATTGCGCATTGGTAAGCCGCTTGCTCCTCGCTGATGGTGTACATGGTTAAATCCTCCTCTCTGTGGGACGTTATCTCAATTGGTTAGAGAGCCCAGCTCATAACTGGGTCTATGTATCACGGTTCGAATCCGACACGTCCCATAATAATGTACGAACGAAACAATTTAAACAAATGAGGTAAAATGAAATGTTTTACGACAATGAGAAACAGCTTAAACCAGAGTCCGAATATGGAGCATGGGCTGATAAATTCAAAGGGCAAATTCAGATTCCTCAAGAAATTATCGACGAGTTCGACAAACTGATGGACGAGCTTCATTGGCCGTATCCTCCTTATGACGGAGTCCATGAAGATATGGATGCAGTAATCGCTGATCTTCTTATGGGACTTGGATTTACCAAAGGAGCAAAAATTTATATGGAACAACCCAAGTGGTATGCATAATTTAAAAAAGGAGTAAATCAAGATGACTGACAAGTATCTCAGTATTATCACGAACTTCGGCTGCCATTACAGCTGCCCTGAGTGTATCGTCCGTAATAACAAGCTCAAGATGACACCGACAGGGGAGTATTCTTCTTATGCTCAGCTGTGGCAAGTTCTTCATAACGAATGCAACGATTGCAACTGGGTGTCTGTTTCTGGAGGAGGCGATCCACTTTTCCACTGGTGGGAGCATCAGGCATGGTGGCGTGGCTTTTTCGAGACGTGTTGGCGTTCTTTTCGCAAGATTGAGCTGCATACCAGTTACTTTGATGCAGAAAACAATCACGAGATTATGTTGTTTCCGTTTGATAAGTTCGACCGTGTTGTATATCACCTGCATACGACAGATGAGATTGAGAATGTTTGTCGTCGAGGTAACGAAATCGTTCGAGTGGTCTTTGTTGTGGATGACGATATGACTGAGGACGAAATCAATGGAATCGCTGATTACGTCGAAACGTCAGATGAGATTGACGAGCTTTCGTTCCGGCAGCGTGTGGACGAGAACTACGAGTCAACTTATCATCTGCATGACTTCCTGAAGGCCGGTCATCAGAAACGCTGGTGGTATATTGAACAGTGCGATTACAATACTTACTTCCACAACGGTAAACTGTACACGAAGTACACGGATATCTTTGATAAGGAGTAATTCAAATGTGTGAGTTTTGTCATCATGACCCAATTTATGGCAAAGCTGAGACCGGATTCTGAGGTGGTAAGCTATGAAAAAACATAAAGATTTATTGCTGGCAGCCTGCGCATCGGTTGTTTCGTTTTTGAGTCTCGATGATATTTTCGAAAAGCTCCTGCGGCACATCTCGCTTGTTCAAATGGCAACAGGAAGCATAAGTTCTCTTTACGGCCGTATTAGCGAGTTGGCTTTTTCGGTGTCTGTAGCTCTGTCGCTTGCGATTGGAGCTGTGGTATATATTCTATTCAAAAATTAAAAGGAGGAACGAATGAAGAAATTCAAAAAGATTTTCGTAGTTTCATGTGCAATCGTGATGGCGATGACATTTACGGGGTGCACTAAGAAAGAGGTGCATACAATCGAACCTCATGAAACTGCATTTCTGATTTCACTTTCAGAGGGTGGGGAAAATCAGGCGTCCTTTGAGAGTGAGGCAATGCTCGCCGAGGCAAAGGTGGCAGCCAAGCAGGTGTACATTACTTACTCGAAGCGACATCTGTCGCCGACTGACATTATTGGTACTTGGGTTCCGGATAATATGTTAGTCGTCGTCAATAGAACTCCTGTTACTCGTGAATGGTCCGAGGGCAAGGATAGTGGCACCAGCACTGTCAACCAGTCCATCTCTGCCGAAAGCAAAGAGTCTATTGGCTTCTCCGTCGGTATGAACTGCTCTGCTCAGATCTACACTGAAAACGATGCAGTCAAGTTCCTGTATTCCTACAATAACAAGCAGCTCTCCGAGATTATGGATACTGAAATCCGTGCTCGTGTTGAAGCTGACTTTGTTGAAATGTGCGCTAAGTACACCATGAATGAGATCCTTGAGAAGAAGGCCGAGATTATGGATTATGTCCGCAAGGATGTGACTGAGTATTTTGCAGAGCGCGGTATCACGATTACTGTTCTTGGTATGAAGGATGGCATCGAGTACGACGATGCGTCTGTTCAGGCTGCTATTAACAAGTCTTTTGTGGCCGAGCGCAATGACGAGGCGCAGGAGATTGAGAATCAGACCAAGATTTCCAAGGCGAACGCAGAAGCCGAGGCGAATAAAATCATCTCTGAGTCTCTGACTGACCGGCTGATTCAGCAGCAGATGTATGAAAAGTGGGATGGTAAGCTTCCTACTTATGTCGGCGGTGATACCAGCATCCCTGTACTGAATGATATGAAGTAACCTGCGCAAGCAGTGGCGGCTCGGAAAGACGAGCATATATGTTTCGGTGCTGGAATCGGCAGACAGGGGAGTCTCAAAAACTTCTGCGCAAGCATGTGGGTTCAAGTCCCATCCGAAACACCACCGGCTCGATCGAGTCGGGAGTCTATTGGGTAAAACGGTTTGGCAAATCGGAAAGACGGTTGACTGCTGGACAGACAGCTTTGATATGCTACCGTGGTGGAATGGCAGACACCGGAGACTTAAAATCTCTTGTCGGTAACGACGTGCCCGTTCAAGTCGGGTCGGTAGCACCAATCTCGTATGGGTAGGGTCTTTAGCGGTCAGATCCGGCCGCGCCTGTGCGGGATACCACCCCGAAAGGGGTTAACGAAAGCCTCTGTCTATTACCTTTCTGCAGAGGAAGTCTATTATTCTCGGCTCTTTTGATATAATCTTGCGAACGTGTTGTATCGAATGCAATAGGCCAAAGTTAAGCCGAGCCCAGCCAATGAAAGTTGAGCTGGGAATTATATGCAGTCATCGTATAGTGGTGGTACGCCTGCCTTCCAAGCAGGATGGGCGAGTTCGATTCTCGTTGACTGCTCCACGACACGAAACGGTTTGAGACTCCAGTGTCTGAATCCAGCCGGGTATGTCCGTTCACAACCGGTGTAGGTAGACAGCTTTGCCCATTAGGTCTCTAACAAAATGGGGGTTCAGGTGCCACGAAGCAATCGATGATGAGAGTTCATGAACGATAGCGGGAATACGAAACAGTGGTTAAACAGCAAGATGATCCGGCCTGAACATTTTATATGCCGCAAGAGGTAATGCAATAATCATGGTGATTCCTTTACAGCGAATTCTTAGTCATGACAAGGATAGGGTAGAGGATGATGATGTGAGCACAGTAGCTGTTCGACTCAGCTCTGCGGCACCAATAGGTACATAGTGGTAAAAGTACGATCAATAAAATAGCCACGACTTCCTTGTTGCGCCCTAATGTTTCGGATGTAGTGGTCCGAAATGGAAGTTGTCCTGCTTGGAGAATCGGGAGTGCAGGTGTACCTAATTTATATGCGGCTATGGTGGAATCGGCAGACACGCTAGATTTAGGATCTGGTCTTCGGGTGAGGGTTCAAGTCCCTCTAGCCGCACCATGTTCGAATATTAATAATAAAAGCGAAAGGACAAAGTATTATGAAACTGATTATTAGCACTACTCCCTTCAACGGCGTGTTGACTGACATTACTTTGGATAAAGGCGAAGATAAGGGTGATGTGATGGAGATCGTAGGCAATTCTATGATTGAAACCACTGCAGATTATCTTAATAATGAGAAAATGTCCAAGAAAATGAAGGAGGCATACGTTGAGTCTTTGTGCAAAGTCATGAAGGAGAATATCTTGAAGAAACTCAAGTAAGGTGAAAAAATGGTTAAGGTTGGTGATATTGTCGCTTCGGCTCCCCATATGTGGGCTCCTGGGAATGTCGGGAAGAAAGGAATCGTGAAGGCAGTAGACGTTGACTATATCGTTGTTGAAATGCTTGAGGCAATGCCCGATATCGGCAGCGGAGAAGACGTAGGGGCTGGTTATGAATGGTGGCTCACTGCTGATAATTGGGTGAAGGTAAAAACAAAGCCATTTGTTTGTAAATCGTTGTTGTGAGAGGATTAGCTGATGACTAAATTTAAAATTGGGGATCTTGTCAGAACGACTGATATTGATGACATGTGGTGCGATGAGGCACAAAGAAAACTTGGCAAAGTAGTCGACATTGCACCTAATGGAACACTCACTGTGGAACTTTTAGAAGATGAAGTGTCACTTGTTGGTTATCCGCCGCTAAAGAAAGGGTATCGATGGCGAAAATCACCAGACTATTTTGATCGCTGCCCTTCGTTTGAATGTAAGTCTTTGCTATGAGGGGGAAATATGGAATATAAATTTCGTATCGGACAGATGGTAAGAATTGGAAATGAATGCTCGGCCACTGATACCAACTATCATAAGCGAGGGAAAATTGTGGCTGTTGACGAAGAAGGACAGATTATTGTTGATATGATCGATCCATTTTCACATGGTGAAATACATATTTCATGGTGTCCTAATTGGCTATGGGAACCATGTTCCGATCAGATTTGTTGCAAGTCGCTATTATAATTTTTACCCATTTAAAGGGTAGATAATAACAGTTGATAAGGAGGAAAGTATGTATATCAAGTATGTTGACGGCCATTATGAACTCGTGTCAGCGGATAATGGCCAGTTTATTCAATCTGCTGACACATGGGATGAGGCTCTGGATGATATGAAGGAGCTGTTACAAACAAGGTAAAACGGGTGATTGCTCGTTTACATAAAAACTTTCTTATTAAAAAGGAGAAAACACTATGAAGGCAACTGTTAAGTTCAATTCCCTGTTCGTCGCTTCCAAGTTCAATGTTGAGACTCTGAAGAAGGTCACCAAGTTCCGTCCTGATGCTCTGGTTCTGTACAAGGGCGAAGGCAAGGACAAGACTCCGGTGTGCGCCATGATGGTCGATTCTAAGGACGATATCTCCAAGAACGGTGTCGTGTTTGCAAACGATTCTGTTACCGGTGAGAAGGTTGCAGTTCTGAGCCGTCCGGTGCCCGCCGACCTGAAGACTCCTGATGCCATCAAGGCATGGGTTCGCGACTATCTGGGTCTGACCATTGTCAACTGCGAGAAGATCGAGGCTCAGATTGATGCGGCAATGGAGAGCATCGCTGCTGATGAGGCCGCTATGAATGCAGCTATCAACATCGATGACGAGGTCGAGCCTGAGCACACTGCTGACGCTGAGTAAGAGCTAAGCAGAGCATTGGTTCCACGCCGGATGTTCCAGCGCAATACGTCCGGCATTCATTAAGATGATTCGCTGATTGGCGTTTCAAAATATTTTTCAAATTAGAAAGAGGTACATATTATGACTTTCGTTACTCTCGTTACCAATGGCAACCGTAACACCGTTCCCGCTGCTTCTACTAAGACTCCCCGTGAGATCCTGACTGAGAATGGCGTTGATTTCAGCGCTGCTCAGGCTACTCTGGATGGTACGATCCTGACCCCCGACAAGCTGAACATGTCTCTGACTGCTCTGGGCGTCGGTGATGCATGCTATATCACGGTCGTCGCGAAGCATGATAACGCCCGTTAAACGATTAACGAAAAGAATCGCAAATAAAAAGTAAATCGTTATTGGTTACAACGATATTCTAAGCATTGCAGCCGCTGGCAGGCCGGTTAAAGTCTGCCTTATATATGTCCAGTATCTGGGCTCCTGAAATAAAAATTACATATAGGAGGAAAAATTATGGCTTTCAACCCGATTATTGTTAAGCTTGGCACAAATGAGTGTGACGATGCTTATCAGAATATCCTTTCTCAGAACGATACCGAAGTGAAAGACAACACGCTGCTGGCTGTTATGAGAATGTTTCTGAACGAGGAACGTTTGAAGGCGATGAATGAGATCGGCGGCCGCATTCAGTTGCAGGTTATCACGAGTTATTTTAGCTCTGAGGAGAGCGAACTGACGAAAGAGACGTTTGTTCACGAAGACAGTCCTTTTAAGACTTTCCGTTATGGTGTTCTGGTTAATATCCTCGATACCGATAATGCTACAGAAATCATGAAAAAGAGCGAAGAATATAACGAGGATTATAAGAAGCTCGGCTGGAAGAAACTTGATGATGTCTCACAGTACATTGATAAGGCTGGTGATGTAACGGTTTACCAGAATGAGAAAAAGAAGGGAACTATCATCTTTGTTGGCCGTCAAAAAATTATGCAGGCTATGCATATGGCGGCGAGTTGTTTTCCCCGTCTGACTCCTTGGTGCTTTAAGAAAGTGCCGATTACAGAAGAAGAAAAGGCCATTATCCAGTTTTTATACAATCAAGAGGATGCCAAGTTCTGCGATGCCATGCAGAAGATCTATGACGCTGGCGATTTCTATGGAAAGAAATTGGCTGCAAGCCTGAAGGGATTCTGCAGTGCCAATTATGACTCGATTATTAGTCGCGGAGAAGAAGAAATCCGCAGCTATGAACGTCGGATCACGGATACTTTCGATCAGATTCGCCAGTATCGGAGCAAGCTGGACGATGCGCAGATTCGTCTTGAAGCAATTCGTAATCGTGCTTGCTGTACAGACGAAGACGAGGCAGCTATTGTAAATTATCTGAAAGCGAATAAAGTTCTGAGCTTTCTCCGAAAGAGCGATGACAACCTGTATGTTGGTTACACCGGCTTTTTGAATGACTGTGATGAAGGCGCTTTCCGGCACAGTGTCGAGAACAAACGGGATGCACGAAACTACATCTATCAGAAGAGCCCGTACTCTTTTGAGGAAACGAAAGAATTCTTCTGCGCTATTTGGAAAGAACATCGCTTTAAGATCCGCACATATTGTGAATGGCGCGTGAATTCTGATGATCGTGTTCGTGTTGTCACTCAGTGTGATATGGAAGATCATCCGGAGATGATGGAAAATCGTATCCGTCAGCCGCACATTGATCGCCATGCTTGCTACGGTGGCTATGAAGCGACCTTTGAATCGTTATCTCAGAATCATGATTTCATTGGGACTCTTACTACTATTATCTGCTCCAGTTCTTACCTGAACTGGGGTGATTCTACGGTGGTTTCCGAATTGATGCATGATCTGTTCAATGAACGAACCATTTCTACCAAGAAATATCTTGAGGACGATGCTGGTAATCTTTATACAGTCGCAGAGGTGTTCGAAATCTTAAAGAAAGAAAAGGAAACGGCGGCTGCTTGAAAGGGGAGATATAAATGAAGCCGATTAAGATTTCACAGGAGTACGCAAAGAACGCAGCACAGAAGCTTTATGAACAGCTGATGGCTATGAATTATATCCGCAGTGATAAGTTTACATATAGCGCAGAATTTCCTGCAGTAAAGCAGAAGAATGCAATCACAGTGAATTTCACCTACGAAGCATATCATCAGATGTTCGCTCTGATTAACCACTTCTCGTCCGAAGTCGCGTGGTGTGGCACGGTGAATCGAATCGATGATACTCACTTTCAGATTACTAAGATTCTGCTTTATCCCCAGACTGTCACGGGAGCGACCGTGAATACCGATTGGGGAGAGTATTCTATGTGGTACGCGAAGCTGCCCGATGAGGATTTTAACAGTCTGCATTTTCAAGGTCATTCTCATGTCAATATGGGAGTCACCCCGAGTGCTACAGATATGGAAGACCAGTGGCGTTTCGTTGATACTATGCCGATGGATAGCTATGAAATCTTTATGATTTGGAACAAGCGGCGTGAGTATAATGTTCGGGTTATTGATCTGAAGGCAAACGTTATCTATGAAGGAGAGGATGTGAATGTCACCGTTGGTGATTTTGATTCTTCTCGATTTCTCGAAAACGCAGACCAGATTGTTAAGAACAAAATTGCCACAACACCTGTATATGGCGCGACAGGGAATTGGACCGGAAATACCAATTACAGCGCAAACGCAATTGGAAGCAATGGAGGATATTCTGCAGGAGGCGCGGGTGCAAGTAAGGTATACGGCTCCACCGTTACGTACCCGAAAACCCCGTTGGTCGGGACAAAAAAAGAAGAGTCGAAGAAGACGGTAACTGGCAGCGCCGCTCCGAAAGTGCCGGCAAAAAGCAATCTCGCCAAGTATTACGAAGAGCATCCTGAAGAATTGGAAGCAGTCGGTAATTCGAGTTGCTGGCCGTATTATAACGACATTGATGCATTTCAGGATTAAAAAGAAAGGATAAACAAATGAATCTGAGCAAGATTGAGATGATTTTCAATCCTAAAGAAATTCGTGGCCAGGTGCATATCATTGGCTGTGGTTCTGTTGGTTCGACTGTGGCTGAGCTGTTGGCTCGATACGGCCTCACTAATTTTACGCTTTGGGATATGGACATCGTTGAATCGAAGAATATCGTGAACCAAATGTTTTTCCAGCAGGATATTGGTCATCCGAAGGTTGAAGCTGTTGCAAATCTCATCTGCATGATTAATCCTGACGCGAAGGACGATATCATCATCAAACCCAATGGTTGGCATGGTGAACAGGTTCAGGGATATGTTTTCCTGGCTGTTGACAACATTGAAATTCGAAAAGATTTCATGGAGAAGAACAAATATAATCCCAATATTAAGGGCGTGTTTGATATCCGAACCGGTCTTTACGACGCTCAGTGTTGGGCGGCTGATTGGATGGATGAATCCATGAAGGAAAATCTCAAAAATTCTATGGATTTCACTCACGAAGAAGCCACGGCAAGTACGCCCGTTTCTGCATGTGGCGTTGTTCAGGGACTTGCTCCGACAGTTCGTGAAATCTGCTGTCAGGCTGTTACGAATTTCATCGGATTTGCTATGGGGAAGAATAAAGTCAACAAGATGATTGTTGTTGATCCTTATCAGCATAGTGTTATTGCAAGTTAAAATTTGAAATAAAATCGTGATGAATTACTGTTAACCACAGTCCAACCGGAGATCCGATTGGTTCGCAAAGGTAGAACGAGGGAGGTGCCCCGCGAGCCGCCGATGGCCATGGAGGTACCGCGGAGGCAACGGCCATCCTCCAGGTAGTCGACGTCATCAGCGTCACTGCAGGGTGAAATTTTACGATGTATCGCTCAACAACATAGTCAAGATCCGCACTGCGATCAGGCTTGGAATGAGCTGAGACCTATTTAGATCACGATAAGAGGAAGATAATATGTATATTACATACAAAGCAGCCCCTAAAACGAGACAGATCACAATCGATGAGATTCTTGCAGGCATTATCGAGTCTGAGAAATTGAAATATCGAGAAGATGTTACTTCGACTGTGACTGTTTGTAGAGACGAACTTACCCCACGTTTGAGAGCCATGACAGATATTAACCGAATGATTCGAGAACTCGAAGCGTTTAATAAGAAATACGAACAGCTCGAATCTGAACCGGATATGTCTGTTCACTATACTCACTATGAAATTCCCAAAAAAACAGGTGGCATGCGGCCAATTGATGCTCCAGACAAAATCCTTAGTGACGCATTGAACGAACTGCAAACGTTGTTAAAAAGCTTTATGCTTGCAGACTATCATACTGCGGCACATGCTTATGTTCCGCATCGGTCTACTTTGACTGCTGTGAAAAAACATCAGGAAGGGCATGTGCGGACTAAAACGAACCCGACAACAGGAGAAAAAGAGCAGGTTATTTATGAAAATAACTGGTCTGTAAAATTCGACTTTCACGGATTTTTCCCCAGCTCTAATCCAGAGTTTGTTATGGGAATGTTGAGTGTGATTTATCCGTTCGCTCTTATCATGCAAGATCCATTCGGCGGCCATGAAGCGTTGAGTGATGCATTAAAGATTGCTTTTCTTCGCAATGGATTACCGCAGGGAAGCCCCTTGAGTCCTTGGCTTACGAATGTCATGATGATTCCATTTGATCATTTGCTGAGTCGAAAAATTCGTCATGGTTTCAAAATGAAAGATGGCATTACTCGTGATTTTACTTATACAAGATATGCGGATGATATCACGATTAGTTGTTATTTGAGTTTTGACTATATGGAGATGCAGGATGTAATCAAAAATATTCTGGCGTATATCCATGCTCCATTTACTCTGAATGAAGAAAAAACTCATTACGGCAATCGTCATTCGAGTAAAAACTGGGTGCTCGGCTTGATGTGGAATCAGAACAATGAAATCACGGTTGGATGGCGTAACATCAAGACATTCAAGATTATGATGTCCAACTATATCCGCTGTAAAAAGGAAAATGCTCCTTGGACAATTGAAGACGTTCAGGAGCTTAATGGTCTTATCAGCTATTATAAAATGGTAGAAAAAGACAAAATCAAAGCGTTGATTTCAAAAGCCAACAACAAATACCATGTTGATGTGATGGCTATGATTAAAGACGATCTTCGTCCAAAAGATGCCGCATAACAAAGGAGGATTTATGATTGAAATTATGTGTCGTGACGGTTCTGTGCCACCTGAGCTGCTTGAAAATGTCGCTGATTATGTGAGAGCAGTGGTAAATGACGATGTTGAAGTCCTCGATGAAGACGAACATCGTGCTATGGTATTTTGGGCCCCTTCAGATGTCGCGGATGCCATCAAGGATATGGAATCTACGGGGTTTGAAGCTGAGGATCTTGCACTTTGTGGGGATCTTTTAAAGGATGCAGAACCTGAAATCCATCGAGCAATGCTTGAGGCTGGCCGAGACGCCTTGAATCAGTATTTATTGGAACTAGATGACGCTCTCGATGAAGAGTCAGAAGAAATAGATGATTCGGATTCTATTGTTGAAAAGTAAAACTGTTTGATCTCTCTTGAATACTAAATGAAATTTAGGCAGCTGGAGATTCCAACTGTTGAGATAATGGTAAGGCATGTCGATCCCCTCGCTCGCCCTCCGGGAGGAGCGCATCGGGGATCTTCCACCCGCATTGGCATTCAGCCAGGTCCGACCTGCGGATCGCAGGCGACCCAGCGAAGCTGGAGTCGCCCTTGATCCTTCGGCGGACGCGCGGATTCAAATCGTTCGTATTTAATTTATCGCTTCGCCAATCAAATTAAATCCTCTCGCTTTGAACTCCTCTCTGGCCTCCAACCAATTAGAAGAGAGTGTGAAAGAAAGGTATAGTATGAATTACAAATATAAAATTGGACAAAAAGTCAAAATAGAATCTCCGGTAAAAAATCTTCCAATGGTATCTGGACCGTGTCCTGGGAATTACTGCGGACTTGGTTTACATATGTCGAGTTATGAAGGGATGACTACTAAAATCGTAGGATACAAAAGTGGATTTTATATTCTCGATATAGATGATGGAAACTATCTCTGGTCGGACGGAATGCTTGAAGGTGCTGCACCGTTTTCGTGTCGAAGTTTGCTGTAAATGTAACACATATAAGGAGGCTACAATATGGCAGAAGCAGCGGTAAAAGAAAAAGATAAGCTGATTATATTTCCTAATTCTTCTGACGAAGCTCATATTACGTTATCTGAAGATGAATTGCAGCAGATGATTCGTGACGCCGTAACAGCTGCTCGAAAAAAACAAAAGAAGACGAAAACAACAAGTCTTTACACTTGCGATGGACGAAAGAAGCCGACTCCGGCTAGTCCGATTCAATCTAAAGAGGAGTTCAAAAAAGTAGTAGATTATCTTGGTAAAAACGGTAAGGTCGGATATAGAATCAGGAATAAAACGCTGTTCATTCTTGGTTGTTCTGTCGGTCTTCGTTGCAGCGATCTTGTAAAACTAAAGACGGAAGATGTTTATACACTAAATGGTAAAGTAAAGAGCCATCTTGATGTTTTTGAGCAGAAAACAGGAAAGCGAAATATCTGTAAAATTCCTAAAATGGCTGCCGAAGTTTTGAAAGAATATTACGACGAGCAGCATTTTGAAGTCTCACGAGATGTGTTTTTATTCCAGAGCCAGAAGGGCGGTTCGCTTAATGTTCGATCGATATATGGTATCCTGAAAAATGCCGGTAAAATGTGCGGCCTTGATATTGAATTGTCTACACATACAATGCGAAAAACATATGCAATGGCAGCGCTAAAGAGTGCAGAGGGGACTCAAGACGAAGGAAATACTCTGCAGCTTCTCCAGATGAAATTGAATCATAGCGATGAAAGAATCACAATGAGGTATTGTAAGGCTGCACAGGAAAAGATGGACAGGATGTCGGATCGAGTTTCTGATTGGTTTGATGGAGAATGAAAAATGGCGTGTATGTATAAAGTTGGCGATGCGGTACAAGTACGTGATGGAATGCTCGTGCCTGCAAAATTTATTTACTGTACGAGTCTTTTGTAAATTTTGGGAGGTAAAAGAAAATGTCGAAAAGTAAATATAAATACAGGAATGGACAGGCTGTTAAAGTAAAGCAGCATCTTGAAGGTGGACATGTATATCAAATGCAGTCTGGTCCAGGATATGCAAGCACTTACGCTACATACAGCATTAGAACAAATTGGGCAGGAAAGATAGTTCATATTTCTCATAAAGCAAATGGAAAGTACAAGATCATCGAAGATGGTAAGTGCAATTATTTCGTCGATGAAATGTTTGAACCGTTAACGCCACTTACATGCAAGTCTCTTCTTTGAGGTGAAATATGGATTACAAATATAAAGTTGGACAGAGAGTTCGGGTTCGAGCCGATTTGAGTACCAAACAATCGTACCGTATGAAATCTGGCCCTGATTACAAGTATGGTTCAAATAGCACCAATGACGATATGATGAAATTCCGTGGTCAGTTTGTCCATATCAAGGGATTTTCATGCGGTCAATATCTCTTAAACGAAATTAATTGGCATTGGACAGATGAAATGTTTGAACCGGAGGGTCGAATTGTATGTAAGTCTCTCTTGTGAGGAGTGAAAATATGGATTATCTATATAAGCCTGGAGATACAGTTCGTGTCCGTAAAGATTTAAGTATGGGTCATCTTTATTGTATGAAATCTGGGCCATATGCTGAACAGGAAAGCGATTATGTTATTGAAGAGATGATGGCAATGCGTGGGAAATTAGTTCATATTGACCATATTTCATCTTTTGGATCGTATAAAATAAAAGAGTGTAATTGGCTCTGGTGCGATGAAATGTTTGAAAAAATAACTCATCAGTTTAGATGCAAGTCATTATTATGAGGTGGTTATATGAACAAGATCTGGTGTGTTTTTGAATATGATTCTGAAGGATCGTGCGAATTCCCTCGTTTTTTTGATAGCAGAAATGAGGCTGATCTTTATATAAATAATAGTGCAATTGATGAGTATGACGAGATTGAAAAATATCCGGATTCTACAATTGAGGTTGATTGCAATACAAATTTATATGCTCAAGTTGGAACAGATAAGAGCTCTCGAATCTGGCAAGGATTTGAAGTCACCGATGAACTTTTGAGTATTTTTCTCAAAAATTATATGAAAGCAAAGGAGAATAACAATGTCTGATTTTAAGGAATTTCGCGCACTTCTGCAGGACCACTTCAATGAGATGGTGAAGGGTGAGAATCCACTGTTTATCACCGATGCAGACGAGGATGAACTGTACAATCTGTATCTTGACAGCTTCCCGGCCGGTATGAATGAGCTGTTCCGTAAGCGCCGTGAGTATGATTGTTCCTGCTGCCGCCGTTTTGTGAAGAATATCGGCAAGCTGGTGGCGTTTGATGATGGAAAAATGATTACTGTGTGGAATTTCGATGCAAAGTCTGCCAAGTATCAGCCTGTTGTGGACGCTCTGGATGCTTATGTGAAGAGCCGCACTATTGTGAATCCGTACTTTGTCAGTCGCAATATGATCGGTTCTGGTAATATGTTCGGCACCGAGATGAACTATGAGTACGATGAAAACCACAAGGATGTGCGTACTTGGGATCATTTCGCAGTCAAGATTCCGCAGCGTTTCGTTGTGCGGCCTGATGATGTGGCTACCAAGATGGCTCAGTGGCGTGATTCCGCAAACGTATACAAGCGTTCTCTGGAAGAACTGACCATGGATGCTGTTGATACTGTTCTGGAGCTGATTGCACAGAATAGTTTGTATCGCGGTAAGGAATTTGAAAACGCCGTCAAGGTATTTAAGACTAACAAGATTGAATATGACAATACTCCGGCTGAGAACAAGGCCGCTTATGTTTGGCTGGCACCGGCATGGGGCGATATGGGACAGCTTCGTATTCGTAACACTGCAATCGGTACTCTGCTTATTAATCTGAGTGAAGGTATGGATGTGGATTCTGCTGTGACTGCTTTTGAAAAGGTGGTTGCACCAGCTAACTATAAGCGTCCCAAGGCGATTTTCACCAAGAAGATGCTGGAGGATGCACAGAAAACCGTCACTGAGCTGGGTTATATGAACAGTCTGGGTCGTCGGTTTGCTACTCTGGACGATATCACTGCCAACAATATCCTGTTCTGTAATCGTGACGCTGCTCCTCGTATTGCTGGTGCTACAAATCCGTTTGAAGCAATGGCTAAGACTGTTGCGATTGATCCTAAGAAGTTTGGTCGTGCAGAGGAAATCGGCATCGACAAGTTCATCAAGGACGTGCTTCCGACTGCGACTGGGCTGGAACTGTTCATGGAGAATCGTTTCGAGAAGAATATGGTGTCTCTGATTGCGCCGCAGGATAAGGCTGCGCCATCTATGTTCAAGTGGGCGAACGGTTTTAGTTGGGCATATACGGGTAACGTGACTGACAGCCAGATCCGGGAGAACGTCAAAAATGCTGGCGGTAAAATCGACGGCGTTCTGCGTTTCTCTATTCAGTGGAATGATATGTCGTGCGAGTGGGACGAAAACGATGAGGATGCTCATTGCATTGAACCCGATAAGAACCACATCTATTTTGGCGCAAAACGTAATTACACTACGGGCGGTGTTCTGGATGTTGACATCATGCAGCCTGGTCGTAATCGTGTCGCAGTCGAGAACATCACCTGGCCTGATATCAAAAAGATGAAGGAGGGCGAATACAGTTTCTATGTTCATTGTTTCGCTGGTCGTGGCGGAAAAACCGGTTTCCGTGCTGAGATCGAGTTCGATGGCAACATCTACTCGTTTAACTACGATAAGCCGCTGCATCAGGGTCAGAATGTCGCCGTGGCAAAGGTCACGCTGAAGGATGGCAAGTTCTCTATCAAGGAGCAGCTGCCCAGTTCTACCAGCACCCGCGAAATCTGGAGTGTGAATTCCAACCAGTTCGTTCCTGTTTCTGTGGCCATGTACTCTCCAAACTACTGGGACGAGCAGACCGGAAACGGCAACCGTCACTACTTCTTTATGCTGAAGGATTGTGTCAACCCTGAAAAGCCGAACGGATTCTACAACGAATTTCTGAAAGCAGAACTTCTGCAGCATAAGCGGGTGTTTGAAGCTCTCGGTTCTCAGATGGCGGTCCAGTCTGTCGATGACCAGCTGTCTGGCGTTGGTTTCTCTGAGACAAAGCATGACTCCTTCATTGTCAAGGTGCAGGGAGCTACTGAGCGAGTTCTGAAAGTGGTGATTTAATTGGATTACAAATATAAGCTTGGGGATAGAGTTCGCGTGATAGATAAATTTGAACCAGGGAAAAACCATTATATGTCTTCTGGTAAAAGCATTCTGACAATCGGAGTGTCGTTGCCGACAAGAAAACGTCTTGCTGGGAAAGTTGTAACGATTTCCGGATATAGACTGGGCGGATACATGATCGAAGAGTCAAATAAAGACACTATTTGGTCTGATGATATGTTTGTCGGTCTGGCTAATCCTTTTACGTGTCGGTCACTGCTGTAAAGGAGAGATTATGGGATATCAATATAAACCCGGAGACCATGTTCGCGTGATAGATTGCTTCGAAGAAGGTCATAATTATAAGATGTTATCCCAAGATTTTGGAGTTGTCGTAAAAAGATCTTTTAAAGCAAGAAAACCTTTTGAGGGGAAAACTGTGACGGTCATGGGGTATGTTTTAAATCGATATGTCATAGAAGAAGCTCAAAACAATATCCTATGGACAGATGAGATGTTTTTAGGCTTAGCAAATCTGTTATCTTGCAAATCATTATTATAAGGAGATTCTATGAACGAGAACGATATTTCTACATGGGTGGAAGATGAAAACGGATGGCATTTTTGTGAAAAATGTGGATACGACGCTGATTGTCGCTATAACATTTTAGCACAACATTATTATGAACATTTATCTCGGTTCTGCCCTCATTGTGGAAGGAACATGACGAATGGGGAATCATAATGGAATATCGCTACAAACCTGGGGATAGGGTGCGTGTAAAACAGAATTTAGAACAACTGAAAATATATAGCATGCGATCTGGGCCATGCCCTGATATTAAAGTTGGATTTGTTTCAGACATGAAAAAATTCTGCGGGAAAATTGTGACAATTGGTGGATATAGAGAAGACCGATATCAGCTTAAAGAAGATACTATGAATTGGCTGTGGTCTGATGATATGTTTGAGAATTCTAAGCGGCTAACTTGTCACTCGTTATTGTAAAAGGAGAATTATGATGGAGAAGAATTTATTTGAGATCGCAACTCGTAACCGCTATCGCTTCACCTATAAGGGTGTTATGACTGTTGAAGATCTGTGGGATCTGAACGTTGAGGCTCTGGATGCGATCTTTAAAGCTTTGAACCGCCAGAAGAAAACCGCCGACGAAGACTCTTTGCTGGCGGCTAAGAGCGCCGAGGATACCGAACTGGCAAACAAGATTGAGCTGGTCAAGTATATCGTATCCGTCAAGCTGGCCGAGTCCGAGGCTCGTGCGAGCGCAGCCGAGAAGAAGGCACAGCGCGATAAAATTATGAAGATCGTAGCTAAGAAGAAGGATAAAGAGTTGGAAGATATGGGCATCGACGACCTAATGAAGAAGCTGGAAGAGCTGAACTAAGGAGTGCCAATATGAAAATTGTTGAAAGCTCTGGCCGTTTACATCTGTACGGCGATGACATGCAGGCTTATGACCAAATTCCAGCAGGCACATATGACATCTGTTTCTCCAAAATGACCGGTTTTTATCTGGTTCGTCGTCCTGATATGGTTGTTGATGAAAAGGTGTATGGTGTCGCCAGTGAAAAGGCAGCCAAGGTAATGAGTACGTTTAAAGTGTTTACTCGAAATCTTGGTGTGATTCTCAGCGGTGATAAGGGTATCGGTAAGTCTATGACTGCTAAAATGATCGCTAAGGCCGCTATTGATGAGGGCTATCCTGTCATTTTGGTAAGTGAATACGTCCCCGGTATTGCAAGTTTTATTGAATCAATCACGCAGGAAGTTATGGTTCTGTTTGACGAGTTTGATAAAACATTCCGCAAAACAGATGACAATACGCCACAGGATACTATGCTGAGTCTATTCGACGGCACTACCGCAGGCAAGAAATTGTTTGTGGTCACGTGCAATGAACTGCGAAGTCTGAATGATTATCTGGTAAACCGTCCGGGTCGTTTCCATTATCATTTTCGCTTCGATTATCCGCAGGCTGAAGAGATTCGTACTTATCTGCAGGACAAGCTTGATCCAAAGTATTATGGCGAAATTGAATCTGTTATTCAGTTCTCTTCTCGTGTCACTCTGAATTACGATTGTCTGCGGTCCATCGCTTTCGAGCTGAATCTCGGTACCCCATTTAAGGATGCCATCATGGATCTGAACATCATCAATCTGGACGACATGGCCTATACTGTCACGGCAGTAACTGAAAGCGGTAAAAAGTCTATTAGCCATGGTAGTTATGATTTGTTTAATGGCGGTCATGATTATTCTGATTACTTCACCCCGATTGTGGGCAAGGACAGCTACTTGATTCGGTTCAATACGGATAATATTGAATTCGATCAGCAGACTGGTAAGTGTAAGATTTCTGGTGAGAATCTCAGAGTCGAAAATCCCTATGACCGAGATTATGAGTGGGAAAAGGCAGACTACGCTGCATTTGAAAAGGAAACGGTTAAGTATATTATGTTTGAACGTCGTGGTGGGCGTAGCCTGCATTACGCAGTTTAAGGAGGTTCGATATGGTTAAAGCAAATTATTATAAAATCGATTCTTTCCCTGACGGCACTCCGCTGATCAAGAAGTATAGAGCTATCAATTATCTGAATGTGATCAGCATCGTCTGGACATTTGAATCTATGGCTGAACTTCCCGCCGTCGTTATGATTGCAAAGGATGTAAAAGATAACGGGGGAGAAGTCGAGCTGTTTATGCCGTATATTCCGAACGCCCGTATGGATCGCGTTCATAGTGACGATGATGTATTCACTCTCAAGTGGTTCGCAGAGGAGATCAATCGATGTGAATTCAGCCGCGTTGTTGTATTTGATCCTCATAGCGACGTGGCTCCCGCTCTGATCGATCGGTGTGAAGTACACACTCCGATTCGTGAGATTTGTCAGGTAATCGAGGAGAGCAAGCCGGATGTGATCTACTTCCCAGATGCAGGGGCAATGAAACGATACGAGGAAACTGTTCACTGGGCACTGGATCGAGCAAAGTGCAGTGCCTATATTATCCATGGCGATAAAAAGCGCGATTGGGCGACTGGTAAGATTCTCGGTCTGGATGTCGTTGGCGAAGTGAAGCCTGGCGAAAAGGTTCTGATGATTGACGATATTTGCTCTTACGGCGGTACCATGTTCTATTCGGCCAAGAAGCTGAAGGAACTGGGTGCTGGTAATATCGATATGTATGTCAGCCACTGCGAGAACAGTATCCTGGATAAGGAACGCGGCCATCTGTTTGACGATCCGGAACTGATTCACGGGGTTTACACTACGGACAGTATCTTCACTGGAAAGCACGACAAAATTACTGTATTGGAGCATCGTTGGGATGAGGACTGATATGAAGTATGCAAAAGGTGAAATCCTTAGTGCATATCAGCGCTTAACGAAAAGTATCAAATACGGAGATGCATACTGGTCTGAAAAAGCAATGATAAGTGATGTTTTGAGTGATTACTTCAATCGGATTGAGAGCAAGAAAGTCGTAGTCGATCCAAAATATGAAAGCTACAGATGCCCAAAGTGCAATACAACGTTAATTGGTCAATATGATCACTACTGCAGACAATGTGGTCAAAAATTGGACTGGAGGATTAACGATAAAAGTTAAGTTCTAAAATGGGTTGAATAGATATGGCATATAAATACACCGAAGAAGAAGTTTGGAATGCGATTCATACACTTTCTGATATGAGAGCTGGATTTAACTGCTTTGACGAAAAAGATGTACAGAAGTATGAAGCGTGTTCAATGGGGATTGTTGCATTAAGAACGCTTGTGAATGCCGATAAAAGCTGAGATTTAAGGAGGATTTGAAATGATCAATATTAACCCGATGCTGTTGTGTGACTTCTACAAGACAACTCACAGTAAGCAGTTCCCGGCTGGCACTACCAAGCTGGTCAGTTACTTTACTCCTCGTATGAGCCGTCTGGATGGCGTGGATGAAGTCGTCGTGTTTGGTGTTCAGGCGTTCTGCAAGAATTATCTGCAGAATTATTTTAAACGTTGGTTTTTTGATTTCCCAAAGGAGTGGGTTGTCTCAAATTATCAGCGTGTCCTGGACGCAACCATTGGCAAAGACGCTTATGATATCGATAAGATTGCTGCCCTGCATGACCTGGGCTATCTTCCTGTCGAGATCAAAGCACTGCCCGAGGGCACTCGCTGCCCGATTCATGTGCCGTTCCTTGAGATGAGCAATACGCATCCTGATTTCGCATGGGTTCCGCAGTTCCTCGAATCCTTTATGAGCTCTGAGCTGTGGCATCCGATGATTTCTGCAACGGTCGGCACCCTGTACCGCGATATCGTGGACAAATATTACGATGAAACCGTGGAGGATGGCGTGCCTCATGCTCGTGCTCTGGGCGATTTCAGTTTCCGTGGTCAGGAGTGTATGCAGTCTGCTGTCAAATCCAGCGCTGGGTGGTGTCTGAGCTTTTTGAATACGGCCACTGTTCCTGCGATTCCGTATCTGGAAGAAATGTATCGCTGTGATTGCACTAAGGAGCCCGTTGCGTTTGGCGCTATTAGCACCGAGCATAGTGTGATGTGTTCTAACTTCGCTGTCGATGGAGACGAGATCACTTTCATCCGCCGGGCGCTGACTGAGCTGTATCCCAATATGAGCTTCAGTATGGTATCTGATTCCTACGACTATTGGAATCTGGTCGATAATATCCTACCCCAGCTCAAAGACGAGATTATGGCGCACAATGGCACGCTGCTGATTCGTGGCGACTCTGGTGATCCGGTAGAAATCGTCACGCAGACTGTTTACCATCTGTGGGATATCTTCGGTGGCACAGTCAACAGTAAGGGCTACAAGGTGCTCGACCCGCATGTGAAGGCACTATACGGGGATTCGATTACTGTGCAGCGCTGTGAAAAGATTTATGCCGAACTCAAAGCACACGGCTTCGCCTGCAATAATGTCAGTCTCGGTGTTGGTTCTTTTTCCATGCAGTGCATCGAGCAGAATGGTCAGTTGAAGCCGTTTACCCGCGATACTTTTGGCATGGCAGTTAAGGCAACTTATGGAGTGGTCAATGGCAAGGAGATTCAAATCTTCAAAGACCCCAAAACCGACACTGATCACTTTAAGAAGAGTCTGAAGGGTATGTGCTATGTCACCAAGGATGATTCTGGAAAACTGACCTATACAGATGGCTTGATGGATCACGCTGCTCATTCCGACGGCAACCTGTTGCAGACTGTATTCCGTAATGGCGAGATGGTAAAAGAGTACAGTCTGAAAGAAGTTCGCGATCGACTGTGGGAAGGAAAGTTTTGATGATTTATAAACCCACTGATAACTTAATTCGCTTTTGGTACGATGGAAAAGTTATTCGCAAATGCGATAGAAAAGAAGCTCTGAAGTTAATTCATGCAGGGGCTTTTGATGAGATGGATGTGGTTGTATGGACCCCAGAGCTTGAGCAGTTTAATTTGCGTAGTCAACGAGGAGCGCAATATTTTGGAATCAAAGAGTTGAATCGGAGGTGAATGCTGATGGCTGTTGTGATCAAAGAGGGCAACGTATTTGATTCTGATGCTGACATTATCTGTCATCAGGTCAATTGTCAGGGTGTTATGGGGTCCGGTGTTGCTAAAGAAGTTCGTGAACGGTATCCAGCCGTATACGAACAGTATCGTGATCTATGTGAGCGCTGTATGAATGATCCTGCTCAGAATCTCGGTGTAGCACAGCTAGTTCCTGTGAATGAAGAGGGGAGCCGCTGGATCGCTAACTGTTTCGGTCAGGAAGATTTCGGTTATAACGGGAAGCAGTACACCTCTATCGATGCTCTGACAAAAGCGCTCAGTACCGTTGCAGATATCGCTCGTGCTGGAAACCTCAAGGTAGCAATGCCGTATAAGATCGGCTGTGTCCGTGGCGGTGCAAACTGGGATACGGTCAAAAAGAATATTGATGCTGCATTCCAGGGTGTTGATGTGGAGCTGTGGAAACTGTAAGGAGGAATGAATTATGAATTATACATTCGATGCAAAGAAAACTAAGGAAGAATTGATCAACTGGATTCGCAACTACTTCCGTAAGAACGGCCCTGAGTGCAACGCAGTCGTCGGAATCTCTGGTGGCAAGGATTCTACTATTGTGGCGGCTCTGTGCTGTGAGGCCATTGGCAAGGATCGCGTCATTGGTGTTCTGATGCCGCAGGGTGTTCAGAGCGATATTGATGTGGCGCGTGAGGTAGTGAAGTACCTCGACATCGACTCACATGAGATCAATATCGCGGGCACGGTGAATACACTGCTGGAATCTGGCCGTACTGGTGGGATCGTGGATACCAAGCAGGCTCGTGTGAATTTGCCGGCTCGCATCCGTATGGCAACTCTGTTCATGGTGGCACAGAGCAGGAATGGGCGGGTGAGCAATAATTCGAACTATAGTGAGCGGTACACCGGGTATGGAAGTGTTTTTGGTGACACTGTTGGTCAATTTAGTCCATTGGGCGATTTAACAGTAACCGAAGTTAAGGCGGTTGGAACTTTGCTTGGCTTGCCTGATAAGTTTATCAACAAAATTCCGCAGGATGGGTTGAGTGGTAAAACGGACGAAGACAATCTTGGATTCACATACGAATTTCTGGATAAGTATATTCGTACTGGAGACTTTGGTGGGGATACTGAAACGGCAGCAAAAATCGATAGGCTTCACAATGCAAATATGTTTAAAATGCTTCCAATGCCTACCTTTATGAGAAACTGGGTCAAGTAAATTGTAAAAAATTACAATAGAAAGTGAGTGATTTATGAGTAGGGAGGATTTAACAGGTCAAAAATTTGGTCGATTAACAGTTATAGGACCTGCAGAAGACAGAATAACACCGTCTGGTCAACATAAACCACATTGGATTTGTAAATGCGATTGTGGAAACGAAGTTGTCGTTGCCGGCACACATTTAAAATCTGGACATACACGATCATGTGGATGTTTTCAAAGTGAGAACACATCAAAGATTAAGTTTGTTGATGTTACTGGTCAGCGTTTTGGTAAATTAGTGGCTTTATGCCCTGTACGAAAACCGGGAAAAAGAACCATATGGACATGTGAATGTGACTGTGGGAGATACGCTTATGTATCAATATCTGCTTTAACTACAGGGCAAACAATATCATGCGGCTGTGTTTCTTCAAAAGCAGAATATATTCTGCAACAATATCTGTCTGAAAATAATATCTTATATATTCAGCAATATAAATTTGCTGATTGTATAGATACAAGAGCTTTACCTTTTGACTTCGCGATATTTCACCATGAGAGTAAAAAGTTACTGTTTCTTGTAGAATTACAAGGCGAACAGCATTATTACCCATTTACATTCAATGGTGAATGTAAAGAGCAAAAAGAAAAGAATCTTGAAGAACGAAAACGATTGGACAAAATAAAATCCGATTATTGCGAAGAACATAAAATTCCAATCCTTTATATTAAATACACTCATTTTAATCGTATCGAAGAAATATTTCAAAAATTCTACCAACAAATGCTCAATGAAGAATGTATTGATAAATACGAATATCATGAAAAAGAAATGCGTGTTCATAAACACAAACGATATCGGGCAAAAGTCTGTCAAATAGATGTGAATTCTAAAGAAATTGTTGCGCGGTATGACACAATAACAGAAGCTGCTATAGCCGTAAATGGAAGTGATGGAGCAATTTCTGAGTGCTGTAACCGGAAAGCTTATATGGCAAAAGGATACGCTTGGGCTTATGACGAGGACGGACTTGACGTTGATGACGTTGTGGCGTTTGCGAAAAGCAAAGAAGAGCATATCGGCGGAAAGCGAAAGGTACTCCAATATGATAAAACTGGAAATTTAATTAAAGAATGGGGCAGTATGACGGATGCTGCGAACTATTACAACATCAAACACTCGAATATTTATAACTGCTGTAAAGGAAAACAAAAATCAGCAGGTGGATATATTTGGAAATACAATTAAGGGAGAGTTCTTATGGAAAAGACAAAGGCTGATATTCTGATTGTTGTGGATATGCAGAACGATTTTGTGACCGGCGCTCTTGGCACTCCAGAAGCTCAGGCAATTGTGCCGAAGGTTGTGGAGAAGATCAAGAGTTGGAAAGGTAAGGTCCTGTATACCCGGGATACTCACCATAACAATTATCTCGAAACCCAAGAGGGCAAGCGCCTTCCTGTTAAACATTGTCTGCGCGGTACACGAGGCTGGCAGCTTGTCGATGAGGTCGATGCAACGATCCCCGATGAAGACTGGTGTGAAAATAATCCGGTTTACGATAAATTCACATTTGGATCATTCCGGTTGGCAAGTGATCTGAAAGATGTTTTTTGGTGCACCAGTGCGGACATCACTTCTATTACTCTGGTTGGTCTCTGTACTGATATCTGCGTGATCTCTAATGCAATGCTGCTCAAAGCTGCTCTACCGTCGGTACCTATCATTGTGGATGCAAGCTGCTGTGCCGGCGTTACTCCTGAGTCTCACAAGAATGCACTTGCCGCCATGAAGATGTGTCAAATCGAAATTGTAAACGAGGAATAAAATGCACTACGTTAATGGAGATATTATTTTGAGTGCTGATGGAGCAAAACGACTCCAGTATCTTCTAAGCCATCCGGATGTAGAGAACACGCAAAAGAAGTTAAAGGAGTGTATGGACTCTCTCGCTGAAATGAATTATCGGGAAAACGAAGACGGAACTACTTCTTTTGATATTGACTTTGAGGAGTAAAATGAGTGAATCAGATGGACAAGAAAAGAGAACTTGCTGCACGAATTGTCGATCTCTTTGATGACCTTCTGTATCAGAAGGGGATTGAAGTTCCGTGCGAAGATTCTAACGAGCAAGCTGAACGACATGAGGGCGATAACGAAGCGTGTCTCTATGGTATGGAGTATTGGACCTTGGTTGACAAGATCGAAGGGATGCTAAAGTAAAAATCGTATGCCAGGTGATTGGCGGTACTGGGGCAGGCATAACCGCTGCCAATACAAAACAATAAAACATAATAAAGGAGCAGATGAGTATGAAAAGATTGGCTGTAACTGTAAATTGTATGGCCGTTTATAATAGTTTTATTGATGTTCCTGATAGTATGAATATTGATGAAGCTATTAAATATGCGAAAGAACATATCACTAAAATTCCCCTTGGAACTCTTGAATACATTACCGACAGTGATGAGCTAGATGAAGAAAATTGTGAGTTCGAAGATGTTGAGTAATGGAATCATGCTTTTGTTGGAGATGATAATATGATCCCTATTAATGAAATAGATATGAAAATCAAGATTCCCGGTGGATACCTTGTGTGCCGTCCAACTGGTGAAACAGAAGATTATCCTGGTATCGGCATCTTCTTTTCTGAAGATGGTGTGAATGTAGACTGGAATAATTTGGTATCAATAACGGAATATAATTCAACATTTGGCAATATTCAAACTGTTGGATATAAAAAGAATGATGAAAACTATGTAGCCTCGGTTCGATTTGAGGACGGAGATATTTGTCAGGATTAAGAGGTTTATATGTGGAAACTTGATCAATGCGAGCAACATAAAGGATATTGCACAATCGGATATGTTAACGCTTCAAATGAAAAATACGGTTTCGTTATGGCTATGTATCGTATTGATGTTCATGGTGAAGTTGATTTTTATTATCAATACGAGCTTGACGATGAAGTAGTAGAGAGTTTTGAAAGTTGGGTACGTAAAGATATTTTAAAAAGCAAAGGAGAATAAAAATGAACGAAGAAATTGAAAAGAAGCAAGTTGAACTCAAAAACGAAATTTATGAAGATTTGAAAAAGTATTTAACATGGGATGATTATATGAAACTCACTCAGTGGCTAAATCATCATAATTTTTGGGTAGCTCCTGCATCTGCAAAATATCATGGTTCTCATCCATGTGGTTTGGCAGAGCATAGCATCGCTGTTGTTAAGGCTCTTGTTTCGCTGACAGATAAGTTAGGACTGAAATGGGGAAATCCACGCTCTCCGTATCTAATTGGGCTGTTGCATGATGTTTGCAAAACAGATCAGTATCTTTTTATTCCGGATAAAGGAACATATGAGTATCTGAACGATTCTATTTTCAGTCATCATGGCGAAAAATCCATCTGTATGCTGGCGAGTGTTATCACCCTGACAGAGGAAGAAGTTGCATGCATTCGATGGCATATGGGTGCCTATGAGACAGATACAAACGAATGGAAGTATTATAATCGAGCCATTGGTCAATTTCAGAATGTGTTGTGGACACACACAGCGGACATGATGGCAAGTCATATTGCTGGAGTATAAGACAATTGTTGGACGGTGTAAAGATGGAAGCAAGGAGCCTGATTAAATTTAAGGATCTCGATGAACCGGATGATATTCACTTTGGCATTATTTTTAATGACGATCGAGTTTTGTGTTTGTGCTGTGGTGGATGGGTAGAACCAGGGCATTATGAAATCATTGAAGATTATAACGGATTTGAATATTTGGAGGAAACACTGAAGGAGTATTTTTAATGAAATATAAATATACGGTTTATGCTTCAGCAATTAGATATTATGAAACCGTTGTTGAAGCAAACTCAAAAGAAGAAGCTGAAAAAATTGCTAAGATTATGTACGATGAAAACGAAATGAACGACTATGAAGATGAGTTAGTGTGTATTGAGGCAGTAAAGGGATAATTATGGATAAAGACATCGTGGTTGTAAGCAGTGTTACTGGAGCATCTTATGTCATGAATGAAGATCAGATTGAAGCGGCGTATCGGTATCAGGAAGCACACTATCGTGAAATGGATGCAAAGCGATTTATTGATGAGCGCCTAGAATGGCTTGACGGCGATAAGAACGCGTTTGAAAAGGAATACGGTGTATCTTACGATGATGCAATTGAAGATATTGACTATCTCGCCAGTCGTTTTATGGATGAGTTTGATTGCAATGTCCCTGAAAACGAAATTTGGGATGAAGTGCTTGGCGAATACTTTGGACCGGTGGTTGAGGAAGATGGCGAGTAAGTGGCAGAATATTCGCTTGTCTGAGCAACAAGATCGGCGTGTAAAATTAACTTCCGAAAAAAAGACAGAAATACTTCGTAAATATCAAACTGGTACATATTCACTTCGAAAACTTGCACGAGAGTATAATGTATCTCATAAAACTATTTTGTTGATTGTAAATGAAGAATCAAAAGCAAAAAACGATGAGTACATAAAAAATCATTGGATGAATTATAAGCAAGATCGAGAAGAACGGGCAAAGACGATTCGAAAAGTTCGAGAATATAAAAGAAGATTATATCAAGAAGGGAAATTGAAATAATGAGTCAACCGTTAGTTGTTAAGATTCACGCTTTTGGCGAAGATATCGCTACGATTCATTATCGTTGGGGTGCATACACATGGCCGTCTTTAACAATTGCAGATGAACTCATACAATTCGTTAACTGGGGGAGCTGCACAACAAAAGATGACCTAATTCTCAAGTTGAAGCATCATATCGAACAGAACGGTGGTGGCGTTGATTCATCTGATTGGTCTTATTTTGAAGATGTGTATCCAAATGGAGTCATTAAAAAGGACAATGTAAATGGTAGTGACGGCTTGATTGCTATTTCCGAGTTTGGAATGAATGATCAGTTGCATTTTGCTTGTGGAGAAATGACGATTGATTATGATGAACAGGAGATTTATAACAGTTGCTATCAGTATTACGAATGTCTGGATGATTATATTTCCAGTTATGGTGATGACTTGGATATGCCAGAGGCCGGTTTCAAACATATCAATATTGATCCGTCTCATTTTAGGTTTGATCAATTAAATGACGTGAATGACGAACTGACTGGCGGAGAGTTTTTCTTATTTGGCGAAGAACTATTCGGTATCGAGGAGGGATAAAATGATTACCATGTATCGTGGCAAATGGAAGTTCTCCGTTATGAGCGCCGACGAAGCAGAAAAGTTTATTCAAGAATCGCATTTTGAACGAATTCGGTTTATCTCTATTACTGAGGCGAATGGTTATCATATCAATTTTCAGAAGTGCGAAGGCAACATTACGTTCTTACCACTGAAGTTTGATGATTGTACCACCAATCTGGAAGGTACATGTATTACGAATGTTCAAGCTAGGAATATTGTAAATTTTGTCTTGGATAACCACGAAGCAGATAAGACCGATTGGTTCTGCGTGAATTGTGCTGCTGGTGTATCGAGATCCGCCGCTGTGTGTGCTGCTATCATGAGAATTCTGTGCAATGACGATATGCCGGTATTCACCAACAGTCATTTTTGTCCAAATATGACAGTGTACCGTGAGGTGCTCAATGCTTGGGTCGATAAACTGTCGGATGATGGCGAAAATACGTCTCAAGAAATTTGGAATTCAACGAATCCGAATCTGATAGGAGAATAAATATGACACATGAATGGGTAGAACAGAAGAATAAAGAATATCATGAACAGTTTAAAGATTATCCACAGGCATTGGTAGATGAATGGAATCGAATTCCTGAATGGGTTAAGAGCACTATTGATCGTCGTGTTGTTGATGTCGAGATAAAACTGTTTGAGGCGCTTGCAAAGCTTAACGAGGAACCAGACAGTTTCGATGTACATAGATTGGTTACAGAAACGGATAGTGGCTCTTTTTTTGTGAAATGGTATATTAAGCATGATATCGAAAGGGGTGCAGATCCCGATGAAACGCTGAAGAAAATCTCGAAGGAATTTGAAAAACTGCGAGATATGGCAGAAAAATATGAAGAATTCTTAGAATATAAAGATCGTTATCTTGAAGCAGAAGATGGTATTATGGAGTTTGATGGGGATATTATCATTACAGATCCATGTTATCTGTCTCATAATATGTCAAATGACGAGCGGAGAAAATTTGAATGTTGCGATATCAGCAGCCATGGCATCATTGGAATAGAGTCCAATACTTACTACGGTGATTGGGGTTGTACTACATTCGTGCCAGAAACGAAGGTTAAACTGGGCGAATTCTGCGCAGATGCCGGTATGGTATGTGTGGCTGATTTGGTCTCCGTCTTAAAGTTTAATCCAAAATACAATGATCATCTTGAAAAGCCTTGGTGTGTAACTTGGATCAAAAATTTCAAAGGTACTGTTCGTATCGCCATTGATGAAAACAAAGAGCGCTGGCCGGCTTATATCGTTCATGTGGTAGGGTATGGTGTCAATAAAGAAACAGGAGAGACGATCGAATTTGATACGGTGCAAACAGGGTTATGATGAACTTTATTTTGAGATTATTATCTCAATTTATTGATTTTTGCCTTGATTGGGTATGGTTAATTGTTCCGATGTGGGCATTTTGTTTTATTGCTGTGATGTTAATAATCTAAAACGTAAAGAGGTGGTAAAAATGACACGAGAAGAATTACAACGTATTATTGATAGCAAACCGTATGATTTTCTACGTACTGATCCACACCTAAGCAAGCATTTGATGTTTCTGACTATTGGCGGTAGCCATGCTTATGGAACGAATGTAGCAGGATCTGATGTGGATATCCGTGGTGTCGCGCTTAATACAGAATATGAGCTGCTTGGCATGGACACGTTCGATCACTGGGTCGATGAAACCACTGATACAACGGTATTTAGCTTCAATAAAGCAGTTAAGCTCATGTGTAGCGGCAATCCGAACATGCTGGAGCAGCTTGGAAATGTTGATGATCTCGTTATAAGCTATCATCCGGCCACAAAGCTTTTGATAGATAATAAGAAGTTGTTCCTGTCCAGACAGGTCGTGTATTCGTTTGGTGGCTTTGCAGATAAATTGTTCAAGAAGGCAGTCACTTTGGGCGAATGGTGTAATCAACACCCAGAAGATCAGATCACCAAGAAGCGAATGAACAAAACCATCATGAATATGATTCGTCTTTATCTCACGGTATTTGACATCTTGGAAAAGGGTGAAATCATTACGAATCGAGCGGAAAACCACGACCTATTGATGATGGCTCGAAACGGTGAATTCCAGGCTACAAACGGTTATATCAAGCATGATGTAAAAGATTTCCACAAAGAATATGAAAAACGCCTGCAGTACGATAAGGCGAACACTGCTTTGCCGGACACCATCGATAGAAACCGTGTCAACGAGTTAGTTGTTACTATCAATCGAATGGCATTAAAGGTAGTGTGAAATGAAAATCGAAGACTATACACCGGATGAATTGGCTGAAATTTTCAAGGAAGAACTAGATCGTCTTGGCATCCCATATCATTACGATTTGGACGTGGAAGCGAGATTCGATCCTTTGGTGCCTGATGAACCGGTTCTAGATATCTAAATTATTGGACTAATACAGTGCTATTATAATAAGGAAGGAGTGCGGCTTCGGAGAGAGGCCGTGAAGAATTGAATATGTTAAAGCTGTCAGTGTCGAACGCAAACAGCAAAATGGGGAGTATCAAATCAATTTCGATGCCTCGTATTGCAACGTGTGCTCCGGGCGTTCCATGCGCAAAGACATGTTATGTCCGTCATTTCGACTGGAGAGGTGTTGTGCGGAACGCTTATGACAACAATTTGAATTTGTGGTTATCAGACCCTGACGGCTTTGAAGTTCAAGCAACTGCGGCCGCCTATGGGTCTTTTTATTTTAGATGGCATGTAAGTGGCGACATCGTGGACAGGCGCTATTTTGAAATGATGTGTCGAATTGCAATTAAGTTGCCTCGCACCCAGTTTTTGGCATTCACTAAAAAATATGATCTTATCAACGAGTATTTGGCTACAGATAATAAAATACCCAATAATTTACATATTCTGTTTTCTTTTTGGCCCAATTATAATATGAATAATCCCTACAATCTTCCAGTTGCATACATTTCATTCAAGAATGGTATATGTGAAGCTCCTACAGATGCGTGTGAATGTTCTGGTCATTGTGAAGATTGCGCTTATGCAGGCAAAAATTGTTGGGCACTTGAAAAAGGACAGTCAGTAGTGTTAAAGGAACATTAATTTGTAGACCTCTATTATAATAAGGTAGGAGGATGATAATTTTTGGATTATGTTATCACAAATGGGACCACGTTTTTAAAGAGAACCAAGGATAATGTTCTAGTTGAAACTCCAAAACTGAGTGAAGCCTGTGTTTACGATGAAGACAGGGTAAAAAAGCAGTTAAATTGTTTTCCTAATATTTTTCGAGGAAAAGGATATCGGGCTGTTACTAAGAAAGAGATCGCAGAAAATGGCGGAACAGTTCCACCCTGCGAAATTGAAGATAACGAGTTCGAACATGTCGAAGGAGTGCGTACAAAAGTTCCGGACTCAGAAAGATTGGCTGGAGTAAAAGCAGGACTTTTAGCCGTTGACGATACTCTGGGGCGATTGAATGATACATATAATGACATCTGTAAAGAATTAAAAGAGGCATGTTTGGAGATCACAGACATTGAACATGCAATAGAACTCCAAAATTCGAACGCAGTAAGACGATGCTATCTTGAGAATGAGTTGAAAAAAGCTAGAATGAAACGACGTGATTGTAAAGATATCAAAGAGCTTTTAGAAGGTATTGCTTATTTCACCTTAAGAGATTGGGGAACAGGGAAGGTCCAAAAAGCAATTGACTGGTCTGAAAATCGTGTATATCGTCCAAGGATTCGTAATGATCTGTTTGAATAAGGAATAATAATGAATAAAGAACGTAGAAAAGCAATTCAAGGTACTATTAACCATCTAAATGAGCTTGAGCAAAAGATGAATGACTTATTGCAAGATTTAGAAAATACAAAGGATACAATCGATAACATTTTGGATGAAGAAGAAAATTATCGAGACAATATCCCAGAAAATCTTCAGGATGGTGAAAGATATGATAAAGCAGACCGAGCCTGTGATTATCTTTCTAGCGCATCTAATCATATTGAAAATATACTTTATGCTCTTGATGGAGACTTCGAGAGTGCGACTTTTGATCTTGAAACTGCAATGGAATAATCAAGGAGGAAAACATCATGAGTGGAGCTGCTTCGTTCGTTTTAGGTCTGTTGGGTTTGGGTGCCAGTGCGGGCATCAATGCCGGTCAATCCATCAAACAGAAGAAAGCCGTACATAAAGCTGTTGAAGAGATGGGATATGTCGGCACACCAGACGTGCTGCGGATGCGAGAGCGTGTTCGTAAAGAGTGGTGGGATATGTGCGGCAACCATTATAATGCTTGTAAAAAATGCAAACTGGATTATGGCGACCCTTGGAAAACTCCGATGTGTTATCTGACCAAGCGTTGGTTCATCGCTCACCTTAATGAAAAGGGTATCCCGTATGATGATGTGGTTGTGAATGACGTGACGGGAGTTACTTATTATCTACATCAGAACGAGATTTCGCGGAAGTGGATGCAGAAGCTGAGATAAAGAACAACTAATTCTATTGATTTTACAACTATAATATGGTAAAATAACAACCGAAAAGAGAAGTCCGCAGAGAATTAACAAAATGCGGTTGTTTAAAGGGGAAACAAAAAAATGATAAAGACTTTTACTGCGGAAGAGTTTTTTAATTATCTTATGTCATTTTCAAATATATTTATATGGGGAGGAGGTGATGAAGATAATGGTCTTTATGTTAGAATACGGTCCCAAAATCTTGAATTGATAAAAAGAAAGAAAAGCTACGCGATTTGGGGGACACTTTATAATGTTAACCCTGAGTTACAAGAAGAGGCTGGATTTGTTATAACTGGAAATAAATTCCAATGCGAGATCTTTGAAAATGGGAGAAAAACTGAGGTTATTACAAAATCCGATCTTTCAAAAGAATCTATAAGGTTTGAACTTCTAAAAGGTAGATTTAAATAAATCATCACAAATAGTCACAAACGGTTGACAACTACCCTTTAGAGTGATATAATGGGACCATGAAAAGACAAGCCATAAACAAGGAGGTCATAAATATGTTCATGGCTGGCAAGAGCGTCCCAAAGATCGGAGAGATTAGGTTTGGCTATGTAGCTGAAAGCGAAGCGAAAACCAGTGTACATAAGTATATTGGAATTCATCCATATCTAATCGTATCCAACAATATTTACAACAAAAAATCTGGACAATGCGAGGTCATTCCGTTTACAACAAAACGAACCGCCAGTCGCAATCCTGTTCATGTTGATTATAAGGCTGGCGAAGTTGAAGGGTTAAAGAAAGACTCTACTCTTGTCGTTGAGGGCAGAGATACGATTCGCAATTTGCAGCTTAGTGAGCCGATTGGCATTTTTACTGAAGCAAACTGGGCAAAGGCTGTGAACGCCATGATGATTCAATGTCCGCTTCTGAATGTGGTGGCTCAAACTACCAACCCAAAAGCTATCGCATAACCGTAGATTTTAAATCTTTTCATTGCAAAACCTTCTTACATAGTGTAAAATATAAATAATACACAAACCGCACTGTGTGAGGAGTAACTGAAATGAATGTAGATGATAAAATCTATAATCGTGATAGAAAGGCCGAATTCATTGATTTTTACGTTGGTCAGGGCGAAACAGGCAAGACACAAAAATCCAGGGAGAATACGGTATTGTCTGTTTTCAGACATACTGGGCCTATTGAAAAAAGGTACAACAAGGATTTTTGCGAATTTTCGTTGGGTTCTCCAGAAATGGACGATGTATATCTTTTATGGTTTAATAGTTTATGTTCCGGAACACAAAGAAGGCTTGCAGCCGTAATGAAAAGTTATGTGTTATGGTGCTATGAAAATCAATATATTAATGCACGAACATATAAAACCCATGGAGTTATGGTTAATAGGACAAGTCCTAAAAAGAATGCTTTTGGTACGAAATCAGAAATAACCGCAAAACAAGTTGAAGCGATTCAGAAAAATGATAAATATGAAAGCGATTTCATTTTTGAAGACGAAGAATCCTTTATGAATTATGTTCAAAACTTATTTTACGGTGGACGATACGCAATGACAGCTACGGTTGTTATTTTGTTATATTACCAATTTGACTTTGACAGTATAAGAGATCTTTTAAAAACAGATGTAAATAAAGAAGATCATTCAGTTAAAACTGTTACAATCGATAATGATTTTGCGTTTCGTACAATTTGGAATTCAGTCATTAGCACTGGATATGAAGCAATTGTAAACCTTGGCGATAAACAAACAACACGAATAGTTGAATATGTAGATAGTCCATATCTAGTGCGTAATGTCGTTAGAAGAAATATGGTTCAGGATCAGATAAGTGTACATTACGCACACAAATTAATAAGTTTCGAAAAAGAAGCTTCGATGCTTTTGCCAGATAATTCTCCGTATAAAGATATTTATATAAGAAGTTCCGTGATTCGAAAATTAAAAAGTTTTCACCAGATGAGACTGGATCAATTGACTTACGGATCTGATTATGTAATAAGCCATATGAAATCATACGGCAGTGAGATGACTTACGCAGATTATTGTATGATGGCATCTAAAGCTAAAAAAATTTAATGATAAGACTAAGAGCCGAGAGGCTCTTTCTCTTAAAAAATGTATAGGGTAGATAATAACAGTTGGCATGAAGTACAGAATTACAATTACAAAATGGATTTGTGCGGTAATAGTTATGTTGTTTTGCGTTGCCGTCGTTTCAACGGCTGCTAATGCGGAAAATCCAATTGAAGAATATGAAAACTGGTCTCCTGACTTAAAAAGATATACAGCGGAGATATGTAACGAATATGACGTTGATTACAGTTTGACTGTTGCTGTTATATATAATGAAAGTCGTTTTCAAAGTGGACTGACACATAAAAATTCTAACGGTACGATTGACTACGGTTTGATGCAGGTTAATGAAGTTAACTTTGATTTTTTACATCGGACGCTTGGTATCAATTCAATGAGGGAATTGTTGGATGACGAGATTGGAATTCGGTGCGGAGTAGCGCTCCTTGCATATCATAAACAGTTCACAGAAAACGATTCGTCAGCATTGCTTCGATATCAAATTGGAGCAGGGAAGTACCGTCGGTACTTAAAGGACGGAAGGACAACAAATAGCATTCATCAACAGGTGCTTAGGTACTTTGATACATATAAAAATCACTTGGCGGTTCAATCGCAAGAATCAAAATTGAATGGGTTTGTTACGAAAGATCCAATCGAATCCATTTTAAATATGTGGGCAGACATGCTCACATCATAAGCTGGAGTGGCGTAATTGGTAGCGCAGGAAATTTGTAATTTTCAGGTTGTGGGATCGTGCCCCACCCCCAGCACCATTGAATAGCGGGCTACCGCATTAAAGATTATATATTTTAAAGGAGAACGACTATGACTACTGAAACTATGACAATTCATCGTGCACTGGCTGAAATTAACGTTTTGGAAGACCGGATTTCTAAGCTGACTCGTGAAGCTGTTTTCTGCGGAGCTGCTAAGCAGAGCATGAAGAAGCTTGGTGGTGTCACCATTGAAGAGTATAAGGCAAATGGTCAGAGTTCACTGGATAAAATCAAAGACCTAATTGCTCGCCTGAATGCTATTAAGCGCGCTATCTCCGAGTCTAACGCTGTTACCCATCGCACTGTATGCGGTAAGGACTACACTATCGCTCAAATTATTTGGATGAATCAGCACGGAATCGACTTCTTGAGTGATCTGCTTAATCAGATGGAGCGACAGTATTCCAATGCAGTCAGTGTAATTGAAACTACGAATTCTCGCCTGAGTGATCGTGCGGATGATTTTGTCATTCGAAGCAATAACCCCGCCGACAAAGACGGGATGTCTCCTGATGCAATTCGCGATATGCGAGATGGTTACATTGAGCGCGAAACTATGATTCTGATTGACGGTATTAACATTAAAAAAACTAAGGAAAATCTGGCCGACGAAATCAATAGTTTCAAAGCTGAGGTTGACGCGGTTTTATCTGAATCTAATGCAACTACCGAAATCACAATCGAATACTAATCATTGATACATATTCACTGTTTATTGAAAACGACAAACTGTAATTGTTCGCTCTTTGCCAATGACGGCGGCGCTAGAGTGAAATCAAATAAATAAAGAAGCAAATAGTCACATATAAAAGCGGCCTGATAAGCCTATATGAAGATCAAGTATAAATATATTCTAACAATACTTGGGTTTTGAATTAGCCAAATGGTTAAGGCGCAGACATAAAATCTGTCTTGTCGGTTCGATTCCGATATTCAAAAACATCGAGTCAAGAGGAGGAGTTGTCCTGAGGGCCAACACGTAATTGACTCAAATTCTTCGGAAAGGTTAAAGTTTATTTATTTAAAGATTAAAGGTTGAAAGTTCAAAGGTTAAACTTTTATCAACGGTCAAATAATAACGAATACAGGTCAAAGGTCTTTAAAATCCATGGGCGTAGGTTCGTGGGTCGATTACATAAGCCCCGTCGTTTACCGCATGGCTGATAAATGGTGAGCGCCAAGGCAGGGGCGTAACAAAACCTGCCGTTTATATGGGAGAATAGCTTAACTGGTAGAGCTGGGTCGAAAGCCCGAGTGTAGGTTCGAATCCTACTTCTTCAAATAAATTAGGAGGATAAAATCATGGGATATGCTAACGGATATGTTCGAATTTATATGCCTAATCATCCACATGCGAATATTAGTGGAATGGTATATGAACATGTTTTAGTTGCAGAAAAGAAACTTGGAAGATATCTAACTGCTGAAGAAGTAGTGCATCATATTGATCATAATCGGTCCAATAATAATCCAGACAACTTAATGATTTTTAAGACCAAAAAGGATCATTCGATTTTCCATATGAATGAAGAAGATTTTACTTTATGTACATTTGATATTGATGGAACGGTTTCGTGTAAAAGCAACCCATTAAAAATCAATCATTGTGTGCGTTGCGGTTGTGTTATATATCCTGGAGCTACTCTGTGCCGAGAATGTTACAGGGAGGAAGGACGAGACGGACGCCCTAAAAGAGAAACTTTGAAAAATCTGATAAGATCATTTCCTTTTGAACAAATAGGGAGACAGTTCAATGTAACTGGAAATTGCATAAAGAACTGGTGCAAGTATTATAATTTGCCATTTAAATCTAGCGATATAAAAAATTATACAAATGAAGAATGGTTGACGATATAAATTACGGTTCTGTAGCTCAGTTGGTAGAGCAGCGGATTGAAGCTCCGTGTGCGCCTGTTCAATTCAGGCCGGGACCACCAATGTGCAAGTTGATTTGATAATTGAATTTGAGTTCATAATTCCCTCCGATTGATAATGCGTTTTCCGTCTGAGATAAATCCACAGACCCAAATGATATTATCGATGATGTTTGCAACAGGATTAGCGAGGCAGTCACACTCCTGATCAGGGACCGATGTAGCAAGCTTGGTCAAACTGCGTGCCCTGACGATGTAAGATCCGCATTCCGAGCGCAACTGTGCGTAAGTCTCACCAGCTCGAAAACAGTAATGAAGGAATAACATTGAAAACCTTATGTAGCGCGGCTATAACCCGGAAGAGGCTTGACCAAAAAGGATGATCGAGTTTGAGAACCGCAGTGGATAAGCATATCGCCAATAGTGCTCTGAAGAGTAACGGTAAATGCCGGACGCCTGACCCGTTAAAGCCAGGACAAAAGACCACAGGTGACATCCCTCTGTGGTTTGTATATGTGATCGTAGCTCAGTTGGTAGAGCATCTGACTTTTAATCAGAGGGTTTTCGTGGGTTCGAGCCCCATCGATCACACCAGTTACTGGCGGGAGGTTTATCATATGGCAATAGCAAATGGTTACATATTAGTTTGGTGCCCAAATCATTTACATGCAAATACCAGTGGAATGGTGTATGAACATGTTTTGGTTGCAGAGCAAAAAATAGGGAGGCCGTTGAAACGTGAAGAAGTGGTTCATCATATAAACCATATCCGAAACGATAATCGTCCAGAAAATCTTATAGTATTTGCAACCCAAAGCGACCATACTCGTTTCCACATGCTGCACGAAGACTTTGGTATGTGTCATCAATATGAAGATGGTTCATATTGGTGTGAAGAAAAAATAAATCGATGTCAAGTATGTGGAGTGATTATCGACAGAAAAGCAAAGCTCTGTGTTTCCTGTCATAAAAATAAACTTCATAGTTGTTGGCCAACAAGAGAAAATCTGAAAAAATTAATTAGAGACACTCCATTTGATCAAATCGGAAGAATGTTTAATGTTACTGGAAACTCAGTAAAGAAATGGTGCAAGTTTTATAATTTGCCATGCAGAGTCATGGATATTAAACTTATCTCAAATGAAGATTAGGTACTAATCTAATCTGATCGTAACCCGCCGGTTGCACCACGCGGTAAGTAGTTTTCGAGTTGCAACTATTGTAGCCAGCATTAGCGCGTGCGGCTGATGTGATGGTATTGTTAGTAGTTCTGCGGAACAAAAACATAAACCGATGGCGGCTGGAAAGACAGCTATATGAGCGTCTGTACCTTAATTGGTAAAGGAATGGGCTCTAAACCCAGTGGATTTTCGTTCGAATCGAAACAGGCGTGCCAAGAAAACAAAAGGAGCTGAGTTTGTGAACGTCGTAAAATTCAAACCTGATGATTACATAAAGTGCGTTACTTCTAATGATTTTTACAAAGCAATCAATCTGTACGACACGATAAAATCTGGTACGATTAAAAACGTTTATCAGATGAAAATCAACCCTATTACATATACAGCGGTCGAAGAACGACTGAAGACAAATTGGAAACATAATAAAATCACTCGCCACTTAACTAAAGATAAGGCTCAGTCGATGATTTCTTTTGACTGGATGAACTTCTCTCCAGTTCAAGACAAATTCGTTCCTGAAAACGAAATTTGGTGGGAGGTTAACGACGATGAAACAACAACAGACGTATAAAGGTCTTATTGGTAAAGGCTGGTATGATCAGAGTGAATTTAGCCATAGATACGCTTGCTGGGCGAATCACCGCAACAACTGGGCTATCCGCAAGGCTGGCAATCGCAAGCTGGCAAAGGCGAGATTGAAGCAAATTGAACGCCAGCAAATCAGAAAGGAACTGGACGAGTATGACAGTAGGGGAGAAAATCAGGAAGCGCAGGCTTGAACTTGGTATCAGACAGAAAGACGTTGCAAGGATAGTTGGAGCGACCGGTGCGTATGTCAGCGCTGTTGAAAAGCAAAAGCGTGGCGTAAAGAAGGAAACGCAACTAGCAAAATTCGCCGAAGCCCTTGAATGTAGCGTGGATGATTTGAGGGCAGATGCTCCTAAAGGAATGGTAGACCCTGCCAATGATAATTTCGGTGCTGTTTGCAATTGTGCTGTTAGATATGCGGTAGGACGCAGAACCTATATGCCAAGTCTTGTGATCGATTTCATTACGCCACATCTAGGCGAGCTGAGCGATAAAACGTTATGGTGCTTCCAGAGAGATTTAGAAGAGCGTAAGAATGGTTTCTTTGATTTCGGAGATGAGTTTGACAAAGCGAACTGGATAAACTTCTTAGACGCTGTTAATAAAGAAATTGATAGAAGAAAAACTAGAGGGTGAATAATCCTCTTTTATATGCGGCGGTAGCATAGTTGGTCTAATGCGGAAGTCTTGAAAACTTCTGAGGGTTAAACCTCCATCCGTTCGAATCGGATTCGCCGCGTCATATGGCCTGTTAGTCAAGAGGTGAAGATGCTGCCCTTTCACGGCGGAGACATCGGTTCAATTCCGGTACAGGCCATTTTTGAAAATTAAATATTATGAGGTATTCAAAATGAAAACAAGTGATTGGATCTCTGTAAAAACCTCCTTACCACCTAAAGAAGATAAGAAATGGGCTTCGAGTGATGTCGTTTGGATTTATGACGAAGAATGCGGACAGCGCAAAGGTTATCTTGATGATGACAACCAGTGGTGTGATGCAAATGAATGCTGGTATTTAAATCATGTTACACATTGGATGCCTCTGCCAGAAGACCCACCAAAGGAGAAAACTGAATAATGAAAACGACGAAGAAAGATTGGATCTATCGTGTGATTCTTCTGATTCTGTTGGCGATTATCTGGGACATTGGCGCGGCTCTGACTTCGCCAATTTTTGTTCCCCAGAAAGGTGCTGTGTTCCGTGAGTTCTTTCTGTTGATACAGAATGGCACGATGCTCAAAGCGTTTCGATATTCATTGATTCGTATTACAGCAGCAGCTCTTCTGAGTGCCGGTATTGCAGTTCCACTTGGCTGCCTGATGAAAATCTGTCATCCGATTCAAAACCTGTTGTATCCAGCGATTCGGGCAATGAGATTTTTGCCAGTGACTGCTTTTTATCCGCTGCTTACGATGTGGTTCGGCATAGGGGAACAGATGAAAATTGCTTTTCTGTTTGTGGCCAGCTTCGTATTCATGTTACCAAGTGTACTGATTGCTTTGGATGATGTCAGAGACGATGTGATTGAAGCAGCTAGTATTGATGGGGCAGGGAAGTTTAGCATGGTTACACGAATCATTCTTCCGATGGCTGCTCCATCTATTTGTCAGTCATTCGCTACAATGTACGCCATCGGTTGGACCTACATCGCAGTAGCGGAAACGGTGAATGCAAAGTATGGTATCGGATATCTGATCTATACTTCGTCTGCTCGTGGTCGCACAACGTTGGTGTTTGTTGGAATATTGGCGATTGTGGTTTTCAGTATTTTGTTTGATTGGATCACAAACGCTTGTATCAAGAAGATTTTTAAGTGGAAATTTTCATAAGGAGGACACATGACACACGAAATCGAAATAGATGGCTGTCTGAACGTTCCAACCACTGTCAGTTTGAATGACGTTGTAGATGAATTCTTAGCATTTATAGAAAATCGCGGCTGGTATTTTGGTGGCGGCTTTAATGAATTTAAAGACGACCACTATGAATCAATAGATGTCGGAGAAGAAGATTAAAGAGGAGAAAATTATGGCAAAGAAAAGTTTTTTTGAAAAACTCGGTCTTGTTGAGGGTGTAGCTGCTTCTGAGTATGATATGCCGGATACTACGAATGAGCTTCGCGCTTGTGGTGACGTTGGTGACCACTATATTAACGAAGATCTCCCAATAGATGAACCGGTTCAGGCCGAGGTTCCTGAGGGCGACACCATCGATGTTCAGGCGGTTTACGAGACCAATGGTATGAATCCTGCTGATGCAGTTACTGTCTACAAAATCAAAGATGTGATCGATACATTCCCGTCTGAGATGCCCACCAAGACTAAGCGTGCCACAGTAAAAAATCTGATGGCGACACTGGGATATGATGCAACCGCGATTATCTCTGATGCGAAGCAGCGCAAGGAGCTTCTGCGAGCTGTTGGTAACGATAAGATGAATGCGTTGTTTGATGAGATGAAGGGCAACGACCAGCAGATCGAATCTATGAAGGAACAGATCGAGGCTTTGACGAATCGCAACGTTGAAGCTAGTGCGGCCATTGAAAAGATCACCAATACAGTTCAGGATGAACTCAAAATGATTTCTTCCATTGAGGAGTTTATCGAAGAGGATAAGACGGAGCCCGCCGGGAAGGAGGGCGTCTGATGTTTTCTTTAACCATTCCTGAGTTTGTGGTCATTTGTGTCAGTGGTGCATTTGTAATCAGTCTGGTTCTGTTCCCGTCTTGGAGAGAGCAAATTAAGACTCTCGCTGGTGGATTTCTTCAAAAGTTTGTGCAGGACACAGCTAAGACTCCTGAAGGAGCCAAGGCAATCTATGCACAGAAGATTGATGAGGCAACCGATCAATATAACGATGCGTGCTACACTCTGAGAAATTTAACTGGCAAGCTCAAGACGATTCAAGATCAGTTCGCCTCCGCGCAGAAACGAGCTGAAGATTACGATAAACGCGCTAAGTCCGCTATGAGTCGTGGCGACGAAGAGTCTGCTACTATTTTTGCTCGTAATCTTCAGGAAGAAATGGACGCTATGGAGAATCTGTCTCAGCAGTATGCTAAAATGCGCCCGGCAGTTGAAGAAATGAAAAACATCAAAGAAAAGTTAGAAAATCAGCTGGCAGCTCTAAAACGTGAGAGTAAAGATGTCGTCTCCGAGATGCAGGCTAATGAGCAGATTTCGGCCGCATATGATTCTGTTGGTAAGTTTCGTTCTGCTACTGGTACAGATAAGATGCTCAATGCTACTCGTGATGGTCTGCAGGAGAGTCGCGAGAAAGCAGCTGGCGCAAAGGTCCTGTATCAATCAAGTCGTGATGGTAAATTGGATAAGGCCAATGCGAAAACTGCTGATTATAAGGTGAATGATTATCTGGAGAGTCTAAAGAAGGGGACTGCGAAACCCATCACATACGACATTAAGGATATCAATGCCTTTACTAAATCGTCTGGATTGAATACTCAGTCCAAGAAATAAAATTAAAAATCAAATAGGAGAGAATAACATGTCTAAGTTCAAATTGACTAAGGCTGGCCGTGCTGTTGTTGGCGTGGTTCTTGCGGTGGCTGTTGCTATTGGTGTCGTTGGCAGCATCAAGAGCGGCGTGATTAAGTTCGATAAGAAGAAGCCGACTACATCAAAGCCGAGCACTTCTATCAGTACAGATAAGCCGTCTAATTCCGCTGGGGATGATACGATCAATCTGTCTCTGGATGAGTGGGCGGGGTGGTTGAGCTGCATTACGGCAAATGGTGGTCTCACTACTCAGCCCGGTTCTGTGTTTGATCAGCTCGGCATCAAGGTGAATATCAATGTCATCAACGACGCTACTGAGTCCAGTAACGCTCTGATCTCTGGTGATCTGCAGGCTGCTGGCTATACTACGAACCGTGTCGCATTCCTGTCTCAGAAGTTCACTGACGCTGGCAAGAATGTTATCATGCCAATTTTTACCAACTACAGCTACGGCGGCGATGGTATTATCGCTTCCACTCAGTTTGCGGATGTGAATTCGTGGGTCAATGCCAAGATCGGTGTCCCTGAGTTCTCTGAGGCGGAGACTCTGGTTGCTTGGTTCGTTAATAATTCCAGTCTGTCTGATGCTGACAAGGCGACTATCATGAACAATCTGATTATGTTCGGCACCGCAGACGATACCGCTAAGGCATATTTCGCTGGTCAGATTGATGTAGCTGCAACATGGGAACCTTATTTGACTCAGGCCAAGACTTACACCAATAGCACTGTCGTGTTTGATACGAAGTCTTCCTCCTCTCTGGTTATGGACGGTATTGTGTTTGACGCAGATTGGGCAGCGGCTCATGAAGATACCGTCAAGAAGTTCGTTCAGGGCATTCTGATGTCTTATGACCAGCCTATCAATTACAATGCAGCTCGTGAAGTGTTCCCGATGTACTCTACTTCTTCTGATGCCGATATTGATGCGACTTATGCAAACGCTAAGATGGCAAGCTGGAAAGACAACTACAATATTCTGAATGATACCGCTCCGATGATTTATAACCAGATGTGCGATATTTGGGAGGGTCTGGGTGAAACCGTTAATCGTGATCTCGTAAATACGCTGTTTGATACTACATATATCGATGCGCTCAAGAGTGATTTCAAGTCTACTTCTGCTGCAAATGCTACTACAAAGGTAACTGTAAGCGACGAGACCCGTGCAAACATCACTCAGCAGGTCACTGGCAATTTGGACTATGATTCCATGCTGAGTAAGACCGCCAATGTGACTTTCGTACCGGATTCTTCTGTGTTTACCGATCAGGCAAGTGCTGCTTCTGTTCTGAATGATTTCGTTGACATCGCTAAGACTCTGGATGGCACCATGATCGTCATCAACGGCAATATCAATGCAGATGTTCAGACCGATTTTGGTGTTCAGCTATCTGTGAATCGTGCGCAGACCGTTGCGAATTATCTAGCTTCTCAGGGCATTGATCAGAATCGACTGATTGTCACTGGTTCCGGCAACGCAAAGTATCAGGCAGATAAGGCGGCTGGCACTCTGAGCGGCGATGCAAGTGTGTATCAGTCTACCGATATCAGTTTCATGCGAATTGAGAACTGAGGTGATTCAGATTGATCTGGATTGAAATCAGTAAAGCAATTTGGATTGTTGGAGCATTAATGATCGTGTCGTTCTTGGCAGGACATTTCTTCAATCGTCCTACTCCTAAGATGTAAAACTCTCGGCGGTGCTCAGGTAGCACTGGGTACCGCCTTATATGATGCGTCATAGCCAAGTGGTAAGGCAGCTGACTTTGACTCAGCCATACGCAAGTTCGATCCTTGCTGGCGCAACCAAAAAAATAAAATCAAAGGAGAATAAAAGATATTCACGGGTGAAGAATTAAATTCTATTCGGGTAATGGTAAAAAGGTGACAGTAATATGAATAGAGTTAAGCTTGAATTGATGGAAACAAAATATAAAGAACTTGTGGACACTTGTGTTAAGCGTGCCGATGACGGTTTAGACTGTTCTGGATGCAAATACGAAAACAACTGTGATGATATATTGAAAGAGGTGTTTAAATTTGAGCGTTTATATGACAGGTGATATTCATGGTGATCCATGGCGCTTTTGGAGTATCGAAAACTTTTGCAACAACCATAAAACAACAACCGACGATTGGTTGATCTGTCTCGGTGATGTTGGCCTGAATTACTATGGGGCAAAATCCAAAGAAGAAATTTCTCTCAAAAATGAAGCCGCTAAACTCCCTATCAAGATGTTCTGTATCCACGGTAACCATGAACGGAGGCCGAGTGAATCGGATGGATATAAACAGGTAGATGTTTCTGAAGGCTCTATTCAAGGATCAATGATGTGGAATCCAGAATATCCTAATCAGTATTTTGCTATTGACGGTGCAATTTATAAAATCAAAACACCTGAGCGTTGGCTGAATGCTTTGGTATGTGGTGGCGCTTATTCTGTTGATAAGTATTACCGACTGCAAAATCACTGGAATTGGTGGCCGGATGAACAACCAAATGAATTAATTAAGGGTCTTGTCAGATTGATGGTACATGACTTTCCTATTGACATTATGTTGACCCATACTTGTCCGCTACGTTTTGAACCAAAAGAGTTGTTCCTGGATTGCATTGACCAGAGTACGGTTGATACGTCAACAGAAGAGTTTTTTGATGATCTTTACGAGCAATTCCCGGCGAATAAAAAACCGATGTGGTATTTTGGCCACTTTCATGGAGATAAATACACTGATGACTATGTGATGCTTTTTGTTGATATCATAGAACTGAAGTGATTTATAAATAAAAAACGAAAGGGGACTACCGATGCTATATGGACGAGCATCTCCGAATCTAATGCGATAGTAACAAATCAAATTAGATAGGAGACATAATATGATTTGCAATTTTTGTGGTAAAACCTTAAGCGATATCGATGAAGACGTTTTGGGCGAACAGCAAGTCGTTTTTCCGTATGGAAGTAAACGTGATGGAGATCGAATGCGATTTGTTCTTTGTTCAGATTGCATCGACAAATTGGCCGATGAATTTATTTCTCGCTGTAAGCATGAGCCAAAAATTATTCAGTTCGGCACGATTTTGCCTTCTTGGGAAAATAAAACCACAGAAGAAGCTGATTACTAATTTTTTACATAACAGGAGGTACATATGGCAGATAAGAAGAACGACGTTTATGCACGTTTTAATTTTTGCGGTAAAGTTTCCGTTTCTCGAAAGGCTCCAATGGTGAAACGTGAAACTTTTGGTTCCAATGAAAAGGCTACTATCAATTTTGGAGTTAAGGCTGGCACTAATATGGGCTACGTCACGCTGAATGGCTTTAAGAATGATACAATTAAGACTCGCGACGTCGATGGCAACAACATTGAAGTCGCATGGGATGACCGTCTGGATGAAGACGTTATCAAGATGGTTTCTGGCACCAAGAAGTTTACAGTGAATCTTGGTGAACACAAGGAATTCATTACTGAGTGGGATATGATTGAGTATCTGGAAGCTGCTCTGGCTGGTTATGAAGACGATATTGTCGTCACTGGCAACTTTAATCTGCGTCCCGGTACTGGTAAGTACAGCAATCAAGTCTATCGTGAATTTCAGATTCAGAATGTGTTCATGCCAGGCAAGAATGATACTCCGCATCTAACCATGAATCTGGATCTGTACTACGACAAGGACAGCATGGATAAGAGTGACCTGAAGACTGGCGGCAAGATTACTATGCACTGTTACACCCCGATGTGGTCTAAGGTGGATGCTGCTCGTAAGATGTTCAAAATCGATACCGTTTTTAATACCGCAGTCTTTGATATGGACAAGCCGAAGCACAAGGCTATCCATGATTACAAGATGCGTTATCTGGAAACTAAGTCTCGTAATCCTGTACATATGAATTGGCAGCTTGCTGTCGTTAATGGTGCTGAAGAGGTTGAATTTAGCGAGGATACTCTAAGCGAGCAGCAGAAGGAGCAGATTGAATTAGGTATTTCTAAGCTGGAGGATTTCCGTCGAGGTCCAATTTATGGTCAGCGTATCAATGAGCTGCGTCTGGTAAAGCCTATTCTGACGGGAGAGTTTGAAACTTGTAAGACTGCCGCTGAGTCTGACTTTACCGCTCGCGAGTTCGAAGATGAGGTCTGGGTCCCGGTATCCGATGAGAGTGTGGACGATATGATGAAGGGCGGTTCCAAGGCTAAGATCAAGACAAAGGCTGATCCTGTAGTCGAGGCATCGGAAGACGGTGATGATGATATCGACACTATGTTTTAAGTTGGTTGATCTTCCGTGGAATGAATAAAAAGGAGAGTACATAATGGCGCGTAAATATGGTAAGAAAACCGAAATTAGCCTGAATCCGCTCGATTACAGCATCTATCTGATGGGTGAAGGCGGCATCGGTAAAACTACTGTGATCAAACAGGTCTGTGAAAAGATGGTTGGCGACGAAGGCTATATCTTCCTGACATGCGGTAAGGAAGCAGACCAGGCTACTATCGAGGGCATTGTTCAGGAGCCTGTATGGGACTGGGAACATTTCGATGATGTCACGATGGATATTATTGAAAATCGATTTTCTGATTATCAGGATTTAAAGGTCGTTGTCATTGATACTATTGATGAGCTGATGCAGATGGCGGAAGAGGAAACTGTTAGACTTTGGAACCGCGATTGTCCTGCTGATAAGAGAACCAAGTCTTTTAAGGCATGTTATGGTGGCTTTAATGGGCCTACTGATAAAGCAACTGAAATTGTTGTTGACCGTCTGTGGGAACTAAAGCGTGTTGGTATCAGCCCGATTATTATTGGTCATACCAAGAAGACTGACATTACTGATCCTGTGACGCTGGCAAGCTATTCTATGCTGTCCACCAATATGGACAAGCGGTATTTTAACTCACTGAAGAACAAGGTTGATGTCGTTGGTGTCGCTTATGTTGATCGTGACATTGATAAGGTAAAAACTGGTCGTAAGAATGTTGTCAACGGAAAAGAAGAAATTGTCGGCAAGGTTAAGTCTGAGCGTCGTGTGATTTGCTTCCGTGATGACAACTTCTCCGTCGATTCTAAGAGTCGTTTTGCTGATATTGTAGACCGTATTCCTCTGGATGCGGATGAATTCATCAAAGCTCTGACTGACGCAATTAAGGCAGAACATGATAAGGGTGGTCGCTCTTATGAAGCCGACATGAAGAAGCAGGCGGCAGATAAGAAGGAAGTCGAATCCGTACAGGCCGAGCGTGCAAAGCAGTATGTTGGTGCAGCTCAAGATGAACCTCATCGCGCTGAGTGGGTCAGTGCTATTCAGGATCGTTACGGCAATGCCTCTGATGATGTCAAAGCTCAGATCAAAGCGATTCGAGACAAGGTCAATCTGAAGTTTAGTGATCCGGCGTTTCCTATCAACGAACTGAAGAGCGCTTATTTTTTGGTCAGTTGATACAACCTATAGTATTTTGACGACCAACTAATTTGCGTAGTGGTGGGATGGTGGGCAGTTTGAGGTAGGAAATATGGCGAAATCAAAAATGGTCAAATGTATGGCCACGGGAGTTGAAGGTCTAAAAGAGCAATTCTACAAGGCTCCCAACAATAGATATTTTCAGTCTGAAGCCGTTTATCAGGCGTGGCTTGAAGGTCGTCGGAAGGAAAAAGCTCGGAAGGAGAAACCCAAGCCTCAAAAGAAGCCCGGGCGGACTGCAGAGTCTTATAAAAAATTGTGTGACACGATTGCTGGCTTGATTGGTTATGATCTTAATGGAGGACAACCGATGCCAACAGTGGTGTTCCGCCGGCTAAAGGAATTGGAGTTCTATTCTGATGAAATCATTCAGATGACTTTGGATGAGAAACGTACCGCAATTCAATGGGCAATCACGAACAAGAATTTTTCTGATGATACAGCGAAAGCCAATTATTTAATGGCCATTGTTCGAAATAACATTGCTGCCGTGTACCGCCGCGAGAAAAATAAGACTGAAAAAACAGTTAAGGAAGAGTCTCGTCCTGATCTGGATACGATGGTTGATTTATCAGACGTTGGCACAGTGCATAAAGGGAATGACGTAAGCAGTTTACTTGGAGGTGACGATTTGTGGATCTAAACAAGACGATTGAAAAAATCGAAGCAAATCGTGAACAAACTGAAGCGAGCTTTGTTTTCTGTCTCTGGAAAGATCCGCAGCGATATGATGATTACAAGAATGTAAACGTCGGAACCGATAAAACCCTTTCGTGTGAAGAGCCGGTTTTTTATTTCTTGGTAGGCCGCGGTATCCGTCAGCAGGGATTTCAAAATATCGATAATATCACAGTTGATACATATCTGGCAGATAAACCTACATTACGAAAGCATTATCAAGAGTTGAACGGCTGGGAAGCCTGTAAACGAATGATGGATTTGCTTGATGTAGATAACACCGATGGATATTTCGATCAAATCGCAAAGATGAACTCATTAAAAATTCTAGCCATTCGCTATGAAGACATGTTGAGCCATCCGGAACGGTTTGATAATTCAACTAACGAAGAGGTTTATGAAGCTTTTGAGTTATTGAACAATAATGTTTCTTTAACGACCGGCCAAGAAGCAAAAATTGAATCGCTTGTCGTTGATGAAAATTATCTTCAACAATGTAACGAAGGTCAAGATCAAGGAATCAGTTATGCGTCTGGCGCTCCTCTTTTAAATTATCTGACGCTTGGTGCTCCAATTGGTGATATGTACATGCTTGCCGGCCACAGCGGCGCTGGTAAGAGCAGCTTCATTTTTGAAATGATGGTGATTCCGTTTGCTGATAAAGGTATAAATGTCGCCATTGTTTCAAATGAGATGATGTCTAAGGCATACAAAAATATGCTCTTAGTTCATATTCTTACGAAAGAATTAAATTACTGGAAAATCACTCGAAAGAAATTAAAAATGGGACACTTTTCTGACGAAGATTGGATCATGCTTCGAAAGGCTGCTCAAATTACAAAAGAAAGATATAGCAATATTCGCTTTGTAAAAATGTTCGAAAACAACACAAACAAATTATTGAAGCATATTAAGCGGCTGGCACGAACTGGAACGAAAGCTATCGTTTACGATACGTTTAAGAGCGATGATGAAGTTGACGATAAAATGTGGCAAGCACTTCTTATGAACAGCCGACGTATTTTTAATATCGTCAATAAAGAACAAATCGCTTTTATCAGTACGTTTCAGTTAGCCTTACATACTACGAATCAACGCTGGCTTGACGCATCGTGTTTGAGCAACTCAAAACAGATTAAAGAGGTCGTTAGCGAACTTTTAATGGTCAGAAGATTATGGCAAGACGAATATACCGGTGAAAAGTTCGATTGTGATCCATATTATCGCTCTAAGGATAATCCCAAAGTAAAAATGCCAATCACGCTGGATAAAGATAAAACCTACGTCGTCGGATTCCTTAACAAAACTCGAAACGATGAAGATGGACAGACAATTATTTTCCAGTTTGACGGTGCGTGGAACACTTGGCGTGAACTTGGATATTGCACGATCACAAACGATCATGGAATGTACGACCGCAGATGAGTTGAAGGGAGGGGTGGTTATGTGGATGTCAACGTATTGATGTCTAAGCTTGAAAACCAGCCAGACAAAATCATCCAAATCCTTGAAGCTCTTGGGTTTGAAAATATCAAATTTAACCCTCAGAAGAATAATTTGCGGTTTGCTCGCGAAGAGCAACGCAACCCTACAAGTTGTCTCGTTGACTGTAAAACCCTTCGCTTTTTTGTTTTTTCTACGAATCAAAAAGGTAATATTTTCAGCTTGATTATGGACGTCAAGCGATGCTCTTTCCCCGATGCTTTGAAGTTTGCTGCAGTTAAAGCTGAAATTTCGATGGACGAACTTAATATCAAAACTCACTGGCCATTCGGTGGTTTCTTTTTGAAGTTATCGCCGGATTATTCAGATGAGTTAGAGGATTTGAAAATATATCCAGAAGAAACGCTTGAGCCATATGCAGGTAAATTCAACCTTCAATTTATAAAAGACGGTATTAGCTTGGAGACACAAGAAAAATTCGGCGTAGGTTATGACGAGATTTCAAATCGAATCACTATTCCTGAGCGCTCAGTTAGTGGTGAGCTTGTTGGACTTATGGGTCGTGCCAATTATGAATGCGAACATGAAAAACGCTGGCATCCATTGATTCCATGTCCTCGTAGTCGAACATTATTCGGCTATACAGAAAACTATCATCGTATTCAAGAAACAGGAAATATTGTCTTGTTCGAATCAGAAAAGGCTGTCCAACAATGTGATTCCTTCGGATGTAATATTGCGCTTGCAACGTGTGGTTGCCATGTATCAGAAACTCAAGCCAAATATATTCGAAAGTTGTTTCCTAAAAAGGTCATTCTGGCTTACGACGAAGGACTAGAAGAAGAACATCTTGTGAATGAGTGTAAAAAACTTATCACAAACAATCTGATTCTTAAAACTCAAGTGGGTTACATATGGTCAGATGGACTTGTTCCAGAAGGTTCCAAGATGAATATCGCAGATCTTGGCCGTGAGGCTTACAAAGAAGGATTAACAAAGTATGTGAAATGGGTAAAGGAGTGATGTGAATGGGACAGAGAGTCATTGCCCCTGAGCTGCAAGCGTTGTATGACAAGGGCGCTCATGTGTATAGCTATTCGAAATTAGGTACAGTCCATGATTGCCCGTATAATGCGTATCTTACATATATCGAGCCGCGTGATCAAGCTCAGAATGTGTATTCATATCTCGGCAGTATTTGCCATGACGTGCTTGAGGGAATTATCGAAGGTAAAAATACTGAAGCTGATATTGGTCTGGCCATTGAAACAGGATTAGAAGAACTCGACATGCTTGGTGTCGATTTTCCCAAAACACGAGATGGCGGTAATGGAATCAGAGACCGATGGGTTTCTAATATGCGTTGCATGGCTCGCGATTGGGTGAGTCCGAAGGGGAAATATGAAATCGAGAAGCTTCTGATATTGAAACTGGGCGAAAACCGGTATCTCCAAGGCTATGCTGATTTGATTCGTATTTTACCAGATGGCCGGTTGCAAGTATTGGATATCAAAACCTCTAGTCAGTTTAAGGACGAAGATCTGCTTCACTATGGCCGTCAGCTGGTCGCGTACACTCTGGCACTTGAACAGGCAGGATTCAAAACAGCCGTTCCTTGTTGGCTCATGGTGAAATACTGCAAGATTACATACGAAACCGGATTTGGAAAACGAGCAAAACCAGCTGAAAAGATTTTGGACCGTTGCAAAGTTGGCTATACGCTACGGTCAACCGTTCGCTCCAAGATGAAAGCCGCCGGGTATGACAGTGAGCAGATCGAAATTGTTACCCAGGCATTTATCGAGTCGAACGATATCAATGATCTGCCGGAAGATATTCGCTGCCAGTTCAAATTGACTACTTATGTTAGACCATATCCTGTCACCGATGAATTGCGCAAAGAATGTATTGATTACATAAACGAAACAGCGGACGAGTTCGAGGAGCGAAAACGCAGTGGCGAATGGCCTGCACGTGAGATTGAAGAGAAGAACGGCAAGCCAAACTTCTTCTGTACCAATCTGTGTGGGCATCGTAAAACTTGTGAATATCTTCGTGATTGCATCAATAAACAGACATTCTATTCTGCAAAAGACCCAAGCGTGGTCGGTATAGACGATTTGTTTTAAGGAGGATTCATGGAGCAAAACTATGTTGTATACCATTTGCACGACGATAAAGGTTCGCTCCTTGATTCTTGTACAAAATGGGAAGACTATGTTGATCTCGCTGCTTCTTACGGGATGAAAGCGATTGCTTCTACCAACCATGGTTACAACCTTAACTGGACTGAAAAGAAACAGTACGCAGAAAAGAAGGGGTTGAAGTTTATCGTTGGTTGCGAGGTGTATCTTACTTCTGAGATATATCACTATCCAGAGATTCCAGACGAGGTTTATGAATCTTATCAGGGATGGGACCCGCAGGAAGCGCAAGAGGAAATCGGTAAAATGATGGATGCCGGGCGCTATAAAGTTCGCGACAACTTCCATACGATTCTTCTTTGCAAAAATGCTCGTGGTGTTCTGGAGCTAAACAAAGTAATGGGTACATCTTATGATGCTGACCACAAGTATTATAAGCCGCGCATTACTTTTGAAGAGTTCTTTGGTTTGTCTGATAACATTATCAAAATCTCTGCCTGTCTGGCAAGTCCACTTCGTAAATACACGTCAGAATGTGATGGATTTCGTCAGGAAGTCTATGACAAACTATGCGAGACCTATGATTATTATGAGATTCAATATCACGATTGTGACGATCAAAAGGAATATAACCAGTATCTCTGGGAGCTTTCTAAGAAATATCACAAGCCACTGATTGCTGCAACTGACACCCACAGTCTGAATGCGTATAAAGCAGAGTGCCGCAAGATCCTTATGATGGGCAAGGGAATCGAGTTCACTGGCGAGGACGAATTTGATTTAACCTTCAAATCTTATAATGAACTGGTCAATGCGTTCACTGTGCAAGATGCGCTCCCTCGTGAAGTCTGGATGGAAGCAATTGAGAATACGAATCGGATGGCCGATAGTGTCAATGATTTCACTCTAAGCACAAAGGCGCGGTATCCCATTTTGACCGGAACCTCTGAATCAGATGCCAGGGTTTATATCAAACGTGCCCATGATATGCTGAACGACAAAATTCATCGAGGTATCATTCCTGAACATGAAGTCGCACAGTTTAGAGCGGATGTAGAAGAAGAGCTTACGGTCTTCAAGAAAACCAACATGCTAGGCTTTATGCTTTCTATGAGCGACTTAATGATCTGGGGTAAAAATGAAGGCATCCCATTCGGACCGAGTCGTGGTTCCGTTGCAGGTTCTCGGTGTGCATTCGTCACAGACATTATCGATGTTGACCCGGCTCGCTGGAATCTAGTGTTCTCACGATTCTGTAATGAAAACCGTGTTGAGATTGGTGATATTGATATCGATGTGCCGGATGCTTATCGCCCCATGATTTATAACCACATTTTTGAATCGTTTGGTCGCGAAAAATGTGCATACGTTCTGGCTATGGGCACTCTGGCAGGGAAGGCGACAATCGACGAGATTGGACGAGCCCTTGCTAAAGTCTGGAAGCGAGAAAACCCAGATGTAGATGAATCCAAGAATCCTTATTCCCTTGATCGAATCGCAAAAGTGAAAAAGGAATACGATGCAAATGCTGAAAAGTGTCGTGCAGACTATCCTGATATCTTCTACTACTTTGATGGATTGCAGGGAACAATTGTGTCGCTGTCTCATCATCCGGCTGGCGTTATCATCGCTCCAATCGACCTCTATAAAAGGTATGGTGTCTTCCAAGATAAAGACGATCTGCCTATTCTGTGTCTTGACATGGAAGCGTCTCATGCAGTCGGTCTGGCAAAGTACGATATCCTCGGTCTTGATACAGTGTCTGTTATTGATAAGACCTGTAAGCTGGCTGATATTCCGTACCCACACACCTGGGAGATGAACTTCGATGACCAGAAGGTTTGGGCTGATATGAAAACGTCTCCAGTTGGTATTTTCCAGTTCGTTGAAGACTTCGCTTTTGATTCGCTCAAAAAATATGATGTTCACAGCATTGCAGATTTGAGCTTGGTCACAGCAGCTATTCGACCCGGCGGTGCTTCTTACAGAGATAAGCTCTTCCGGCACGAAGCAAATCACAACCCATCACCTGAAATCGACGAGCTGTTAAAAGATAGCTTGGGTTGGCTTGTCTTTCAGGAACAGACTATTGCATTCCTCCAACAGTTCTGTGATATGAGCGGCGGTGATGCAGATAGTGTTCGTCGTGCAATCGGTCATAAGAACAAGGCGGAGTTGGATGCGGCAATGCCCCGTATCCTGAATGGTTATTGTAATCACTCAACGAAACCAATAGAAACGGCTGAGACAGAAGCAAAAGAATTCTTGCAGGTTATTGAAAATTCGGCTTCTTATCAGTTTGGTTTGAACCATGCTACAGGGTACTCGATTCTTACATATTATTGTGCGTATTATCGTTATTACTACACTCACGAATTTGTAACAGCGCTTCTGAACACTGCGGACACGCAAGAAAAAATCGTCAATGCGACCAAGCTTGCGAATGAACGTGGCATCCAGATCATGCCGATCAAGTTCCGCCATTCCCGGGATGAATATGTCTACGATAAGACAGATAAGAAAATCTATCAGGGAATGGAGTCTATCAAATATTTGAACAAGCGGCTCAGTCGTGAGTTTTATAAGCTCCGCAACAATAAATTCGATTCTTTCATTGACTTGTTGTTGATGAACCAAAAAAGAAAAATCGCAGACAGTCGGCAATTGGAAATCCTTATCAAGCTCAATTTTTTCTCTGAGTTTGACGAATCTCCGAATAATCTTCTGTGGCAGGTCGAAATCTTCAATAAGTATTTTGGTGCAAAGCAGCTCAACAAGATTACTCTTGATGCTTACATTCCGCACGATACAATGCTCACGCTCTGCGAGAAAGAGACCGAGAAGAAATATGTCAATGTAGATTGGCTGGATGTGATTCGATACATCTGTGAGCATGAAAATCCAATCAAGACTTCTATCAAGGATCGAATTAAGTATGAGGGTGACCATTTAGGTTACATTCAGCTTACAATGCCAAAGCTCAAGGATTCTTATGTCTATGTTTTGGATATCGACGGCAAGTTCTCCAACAAAACGGTTACGGCTTATGTTCTTAAAACCGGTCAACAGCGCCGGCTTAAGGTGAAAGCCCGTACTCTTGAGGCCGCTCCGATCGAAAAAGGTGACATCCTTCGAATCGACGAAGAACGAGAAGAAGGCCGTTGGTCAAAAGACGAGCAAGGTCAGTGGATTCAATCTAAGACCGACAAAGAAACGATTCTTCGTAAATACGTACACGTTAGATGACGTGGTGCTTTGAAAGAAGGTGAATGAATGACATATAACGAAATCACTCAAATTCTCAAGTCAATGGTGATTATTGTGGATGACCGCGAAAAGGATACTCCACTTCTGCATCAGCGACTCAATTCGTTTCCGTGTGCTTATATGCGTAAGCGATTGAACTTCGGTGATTATAGTGCTGAAGTAACACTGCCAAATGGAGAAAAATTCTCACTAGCAGACAAGGTGACCATTGAACGTAAGGCTGATTTAACTGAGATCTGTGGTAACTTCACAACGAATCGAATTCGGTTCGCTAAAGAGTTCGACAGGGCGGCAGCGGCCGGAGCAAAAACTTACATACTCATTGAAAACGGTTCATGGGAAAAGATCAATCGCGGTGCATATCGCAGTAAAATGACACCCGCTTCACTGCTGGGCAGTCTCACCACATAGCTTGCTCGATATAACTGCCAGATTATCTTCTGTGAGCCAGATACTACATCATGGTTGATCCATACGTTTCTTCTCCACGAAATGCGTGAAGCGCTGACCCATTATGAACTACCGCAAAAGCCAAAACGAATAAGAAAGGGGACTGAAGATGACATCATCACTTGATTTCGAAGGAGAGCTGATTCTGGACGGTGTGCTGTTGGACAAGCTAGAAACACTGACCCAAAAGCTCCAGAAGGCCACAAAAAAGACCGATAAGGCAACAATCCTGTTGGATGCAAAGAACGAGATCGGTGAGAATCCGTTATTTTTCTTCCTTGATTTTATTCTCGATCCGCAGATCACAACAGGAATTTCTAAGGCGAAGATCAACAAGAAGGTACTTATCCGTGACGATATGCCGCACACTTTCCAAGACATTTGCCTGTATCTCGCAGAGCACAACACCGGAGCAGACGAAGATATCTCAATGGCAGTTAGTTACATCTATTGGAATGCTTCACACAAAGACTTCCTTATGCGGGTGTTCACAAAGAATCTGCCGCTCGGCATCGAGGCTGCTACAGTCAATAAGATTTTTGGCAAAGTGGTCATTCCAGTTTGGGAAGTTCAGCAAGGATATCCGATTGATAAAGTAAATCTTAAACCGAATACGTGGTTTAGTCTGAGCCGTAAAATCAACGGGAACCGTGGCACCTTCTACCGTGGCAAGTTCATTTCTCGTCAAGGTAAGGAGTTTACCGGCCTCGATCATATTAAGGATGACATCATCAATGAGCTTGGCGATGAATCGCTGATTGATGAATACGTCTACGATGGTGAGCTTGTTTATCGCAATGACGAGGGTTTGTCGGATGGAGAAGCATTCCGGGTTGGTACGGGCATTCTGAATTCGGATGGAGACAAAAGCCAGATCAAATTTGTGGTGTTTGATTTGATTCCCACTGATGAATTTGAGAATGGTAAAGGCAACATCCCTTATGAAGATGGTTCTTTTGTCACTCCATATAAGCTTCGTCGCAAGTGGCTTGAAGGTTTAGCTGCTATGATCGAGCAGAAAGGACTTAAAAATATCGAGGTTGTGCCGATGGTATATGAAGGAACTGATCAAAATGAGATTCCTCAGTGGCTCGATTATGCAGTCAAACATGATTGGGAAGGGCTCATGCTTAATACATCGGTTCCTTATAAGCGGGCGCGTCACACTGGCTGTCTTAAAATCAAGCGTTTTTATACTGTTGATCTGCGAATCACCGCGATTGAAGAAGGTCAGAACCGCCTGGCTGGTACGATGGGTGCTCTGGTTGTTGGCTACAAGGACAACGAGCTTCGTGTTGGTTCCGGTTTTGATGATGCTACAAGAGCTACCGTGTGGGCGAATCCGGGTGATTATATCGGACGCATCGTCGAATTAAAGTACAAAGAGGTTACGATGGACAAAAAGACCGGCCTTGAGTCTCTGCAATTCCCGACGTTTGTACGATTCCGAGACGATAAGAACGAAGTGAGTTACGGCTAAAGGAGCAGATATGAAAACTTATTATGCAGTGACCCAAGGTGAATATTCGGATTATCGGATTATTACTATCACTGAAGATAAAGAAAAAGCAGAAAGAATCGCTGCGGCCTACGACGGTGATGTCGAAGAGTATGAGGATAGTATTATAAATCCGATTGGGATCTGGAAGGTTTATCACTACGAAAAAAATGGGGATTGGATCGTATGCCATTCTGACAGAGACATCGAAGATATTAAAGACGGGGAGTGGAAACCTGATTATTTTGAGGACACTCTTTTCAATGAGGGTATGACATGGACTATTTATGTTACCGCTGAAAACAAAGAGCTTGCTCAGAAGATTGCTTATGATAAGTATGCTCAGTGGAAAGCTGAACGGGAAGGAATTGCATGAATGACTTCCGAAAACTGGCTATCCCAAAGAAAGAACGACTTGAAGTTCAACTTACGGATGGCACAGAAGAACACAATATAAACTACATCATCACGTCTCTAGCTACGATCAAAGGCGATAAGATTTATAAAAATTTCCGACTTTATTCTGTGGCCGACGATGGCCAATTGACTCAGCTGGAAAAACGAGATGGCAATCCATATTTCGAGGTACTGAAAGGAACGGTGTATGAGTCATGAAGAACGAATCAAAAGTGGATTTAAAGGAGATCTCAAAGAACTTGAAATTGCTTGGAATCACTTTGAGTTTTGTGAGCCTGAGTTTATCGATTGTGCAATTGATAATCTCCGAAACGCTGAAGAAGCTCTCTCAGAAATATTGATGAGGGCACGTTATGTGGATACGCCGATATCTAAAAATAAAGAACCCCGATGAAGGATTATGTTGGAAGCTCCGCTATTCTCAGAAGGCAGAAATTGTTGGCGAGATTGATGATTTTTATTTCCTTTGGGCATGCGGAACTAGTATAGCATTTCCTAAAAATGGAAAATATCAGTATGAGATTGAAATAGAAAAGGTAAATTCAGAATAAGGGAGGGAGGTGAGGTTCCTGTGTTTTCAGGAATTGATCAGAGAGAACTCGGACGTAAAGAACGAGCTGTAGCAGAATATTATCGTCAATTAAAACGATACGATTATGAATGTGGCGATGTTATTACATATAAATTATCCCCAGAACAGATGAAGCAAGTGCTAACAGGGGAGAAAACGGTAGATGATTTTATTAGGGAGGGGACAGTAAATGAAAGTCGAACTAGTAGCGTATTCACAGCCGGTAAAAAAGGATGGAGATAAAAATCCTTTGTCTATCGCAGAATTGGCAGCGAGTGTCTGTTATGATTCTCAGCCGACTGAAAACTATCGAATCGTAAGGGGATGTAAGGCGACGAATCACGTTTCTGTGCTTGAACACATCTCGTTTACGTTCTGTGTAACCGGTGTGAGCCGTGCGCTTCTGGCCCAGTTAAGTCGGCATCGTCACATCAGCTTGAGCGTGCAGTCACAAAGATATGTAGCTATGGACAACTTTGATTATGTGAATCCGTTCAGCGATGAAGATGCAGATGTTTTTAAAGATATGATGGGAAGTATCGCAGCTGATTATTATATCCTAAAAAAATATCATAATGCAGCCAACGAGGATGCTCGCGCTGTTCTGCCGAATGCGTGCTGCACTAAGTTCTATGTCACAATCAATGCGCGGTCGTTGATCGAGATGAGTCACTTACGGCTATGTACCCGTGCTCAAGCTGAAATTCGGTCCATGTTCATGGCTATTAAGGAACAGGTTGCCACTGTATGTCCTGAGTTGGCCGCGTGGATGGTTCCTTCCTGTGAGGCTAATCCGAAGTATCCGTTCTGTCCTGAAGGTAGCCGTTGCTGTGGCCGTCACCCGAAGCTGGCAGATGTATATAAACCAGTCGAGAAGTAAAGGAGAGTACATATGAAGTTTAATGTTGAAAATTGCGATGTCATTATGGAAAATGGATTTTTACGGTTGATTTATCACACTGATAAAATGGCCGTTCCGCTGGTTTTAGCTGCATGTAAATCTTATCACGATCTGAATGAAAAAGCCATGAAGATTCTTGGCAAAAATGAATGGACTGAAGATGTTATTGAATGGAGCATTCGTGACGAAAGCCCCGTATGGTACAATCTGTTAGCTGATATCTATAAGGACCATTATGATCTATATGAATCTATCATTAGTACCCAAAATGAAGACGAAGAAAGTGAAACTCCCAAAAATTGTGTTGAAGTTCTTGATACTGGGGAAAAGGATGAGCGCGGTCACCGCATTGGTCGTCTGAACTATACTAATCTGACAAATATGGATTTTGATATGCTTCGTGCGTTGGGCCATGATTTTGGTATTGAAGATATTGATTTACTTGGACCGAATGATCTGGCTTATTCTATTAGTCTGCAGGAGATCGACATGGATGATGCTGAATGTGATCATAACTGCAGCGAGTGCGAGTGTGGCGAAATGACCAATAATGGCAATTGTATTTGCCATTATGACGAGGATGAGTCGGAAGATGAAGACACTGAGGATGAGTGTGATAATGATTGTGAGAGCTGTGATTATGCCGGCATCGATGAGCGTGAAGAGGATGAGACGTCTGCAGAGCAGCCAAAAGCACAGCAGTATGAGTATGTAAATGGCCCCGCTCATTATAATGGAACTGAATGCATCGAGAATATGCGTAAACTGTATGGTGATGATGCTGTTCGCTGGTTCTGTATCTGCAACGCCTACAAGTATCGCTTCCGTTTGGGTAACAAGCCAGATGTGAGTGCAGAGCAGGACATGGAAAAGGCATATTGGTATGAAAATTATGCTGCTAACATGATGAGCGCCCAGCACTATTATTGATAAGGAGGTAATGCCTTATGGAATATGTTATTAAGCGAAACGGAGCAAAAGCTTTATTCGATAAAGATAAAATTGTAAACGCTATCGAAAAGGCAATGACTGCTACTCGCGGCGGTATTGATTCTCGTGTTTCTCATGCTATCGCTGACCGTATTGCAGGCATTAAAGACACGCTCTCTGTTGAACAGATTCAGGATATTGTTGTCGAGCAGTTAAAAAACAGTCCGTTTACAGATGTCGCTGAAGCATATAGTCATTGGCGAAAGCTTCGCCAGGAGATCCGCGAAAAAGAAAAAACAAACGCCACTATTCTTGAAATCATCGATGCAAAAAATGACGCTATCAACCAGGAAAACAGTAACAAGAACCCCACCGTGAACAGCGTACAGCGCGACTACATGGCTGGTGAAGTATCCAAAGATTTGACCGCCCGTCTGCTGCTTGACCCGGAGATCGTCAAGGCCCATGAAGATGGTTTGATTCACTTTCATGATGCAGATTATTTTGCCCAGCACATGCACAACTGCGATCTAGTGAATCTGGAGGACATGCTGCAGAACGGCACCGTCATTTCCGGCACTGGCATTGATAAACCCCACAGCTTCTCCACCGCCTGCAACATCGCCACCCAGATCATTGCACAGGTGGCATCCAACCAGTACGGCGGCCAGAGCATTACACTATCTCATTTAGCTCCTTTTGTGGATATTTCACGTAAGAAGATTGCAAACGAAGTTCACACTGAGTTCTATGAGATGCTTCAGAATGATGATATCAAGAAAATGCCATCGCAGGAAGCTATCGACCGTATTGTAAATCGTCGTCTAAGGGCTGAGATTTCTCGTGGTGTCCAGACAATTCAGTATCAGGTTATCACCCTTATGACTACTAACGGTCAGGCTCCTTTTATCACTGTGTTTATGTATCTGGACGAGGTTCCTGCAGGTCAGACTCGTGATGACTTGGCTGTTATTGTCGAAGAGATGTTAAAACAGCGTATCAAAGGTGTCAAAAATGAAGTTGGTGTGTATGTTACTCCTGCATTCCCGAAGCTGATTTATGTTCTTGATGAGGATAATATCCATCCAGATTCTAAATATTATCACTTGACTGAGTTGGCAGCGCAGTGTACCGCAAAACGTATGGTTCCTGATTATATTTCTGCGAAGGTTATGAAGGAGCTCAAAGGCGGTGTGTGGACAAGTATGGGGTGCCGTTCGTTCCTTACTCCTGATCGAACTACTGAAAATGTAGCAAATGCAGGAAACTGGGTCAAGGGTCAGAAATACTACGGTCGGTTCAATCAGGGTGTTGTCACCATCAATTTGGTGGACGTGGCATGTAGCTCTGGTAGGGATATGAACGCATTCTGGAAAATCTTTGATGAACGACTGGATATCTGCCATCGCGCATTGCAGGCTCGTCATAAACGGTTGCTCGGTACCATTTCTGATATGAGCCCTATTCATTGGCAGCACGGCGCACTGGCCCGACTGAAGAAGGGCGAAAAGATCGACAAGCTGCTGTTCGGCGGCTACTCCACCATCAGTCTGGGCTATGCCGGTCTGTATGAGTGCGTGAAGTATATGACCGGCAAGAGCCACACCGATGCCGGTGCAAAGCCCTTTGCTCTGAGCGTGATGCAGCACATGAACGACAAGTGCAACGCCTGGAAAAAGGCCGAGAACATCGACTACTCCCTCTATGGCACCCCGCTGGAATCCACCACCTACAAGTTCGCCAAGTGCCTGCAGAAGCGCTTTGGCATCGTGCCCGGCATTACCGACAAGAACTATATCACCAACAGCTACCATGTGCATGTGTCGGAACAGATCGATGCCTTCACCAAGCTGAAGTTCGAGAGCGACTTCCAGCGCCTGTCTCCGGGCGGTGCCATCAGCTATGTGGAAGTGCCCAACATGCAGGACAATCTGGAAGCCGTCATAAGTGTGCTGCAGTTCATCTATGACAACATCATGTATGCGGAGCTGAACACCAAATCCGATTACTGTCAGGTCTGCGGCTATGACGGCGAGATCAAGATCGTGGAGGATGAAACAACACACCGACTTGTATGGGAATGTCCTAACTGTGGTAATCGTGACCAAAACAAAATGAATGTCGCGCGACGCACCTGCGGATACATCGGAAGTAATTTCTGGAACCAAGGGCGCACGCAGGAGATTCGAGATCGAGTAGTTCATTTAAGCGATAATTAAATAATATTCGCATAAAGCGAAGGGTGGGTGGGTAGGTTTTATATTATGGAAGTTCGTAAAAGTTTAAGAGATATCGTAATGTTCGCGTCATTGAACTTTGGAGACCCTTTCTGGTTTTGTGGCAGACTTTATATTAAAGCTGAACCCTGGAAGAACGAAGATGGCGATCATGTGAATACAGGAGTCGATATCTTAAATGGTAAGGCTTCAATATTTTTAAGCGATCAAAAAGTAGAAATTGCTCATGTTCATGCACAGGAAGATTGAGGGGGTATCATCTATGAATTGTTTTGAATCAGTACCGATTACACAAGAGCAGCAAGAACGTATCAATGGTATTGTTCACGATGCCGCTTGGCTTGAGAAATGTATTGATACAAACTGCAAACCAAGCCGTGAGAAAGCATTGGCACTGAACGCACTTGAAGAATGTGTGATGTGGGCCAATAAATCCATCTCGCATGAGGAGGTCAAAGTTGCAAGTAACTAAATTTATAATTGATAAAATTAGCTTCGATGACGGTAAAACGTGGTCAGATGTGTGTTTTATTGATGAATCAAAATACCCAGCGCCTGAGATTCATTCAACTGGTGGGTGGGGAAATCCAATCGATATTCCGAATAATCAGGAGATTTTAAAATGAATTCATGGAAAAAATTTTTTAATGCAGTTAGATCGTTCACTGCTGTTCTTTTGATTTTAGTAGCCACTTATTTTACATCATGGATTATAACATCTGCTCTTATCTGGGTGATTTTTAAATTGTTTAGATTGAATTTTGAGCTAAGAATCGCAACTGGCATCTGGTTAGTCTTGGTCCTTATTGAAAAATATATCAAAGGAGCAAAAGCAAGCAAATGACTATTGAACGTGCGATTGAAATTCTTGATCCTAAACATCGAGAGCATTATGAGACAATTGATCCGGTTGAAGAAGCTTGCTGTATTGGGATAAATGCGTTGCAATTGAAGATCCTTCGTAGCCCATATCCTGATGGCGATAAAAGTATTCTAGCTTGTCCGAACTGTGGTAGTGGCGAATATTTATATAATGAGGACGGCGCAGAAAATTCGTTCTGCGGACAGTGTGGACAAGCGATAGATTGGAGTGAGAGTTATCATGAAAGGGAGTGACGTGAATGCTGACTGAGATTGCTTGGCTTATGGCCAAAGCTTATATTATTTTGCTTTTAACCGCAACGGTAATTCGCTCCGAGCAGATTTTGTATGATGCCTCTACATATATTTTCCGAAGTAATAAGAAGAATGGAATGTATGGTTGCGTTGCACTGAATGTTTTTATTATCGCTTGTGCAAGTATGTGGACGAGGTTGATTTGACATGAATTACGCTAAAATCGTTCCATGTGATATAGCGAATGGTGAAGGGGTGCGAGTCACATTGTTCGTGCAGGGTTGTAATCATCACTGCCCCGGTTGTCAAAATCCTACCACATGGGACCCGAATGGTGGTCAGCCATTCACAGATAAAACGCTCGATAAAATTGTAGATTTACTTCGACCTGATTATATTCAAGGTCTTACGCTCACTGGCGGAGACCCGTTATATCCAGAAAATAGAAAAGAAGTTAAACAGATTTGCCGGCGTATATGGGACGAATTTGGCTTGACGAAAAATATTTGGATGTGGACAGGATATACATGGGAAGAAATTGTTCAAAGTTGGAATGATTTTAATAACATTCTTCCCCTTGTAAATGTACTTGTAGATGGTCCATACATTGAATCTCAACGAGATATTTCTCTGCCATATATGGGAAGTTCCAACCAGCGGGTAATCAATATCTATGAGAGTGCATTGCAAAATAAACCAGTCCTTTGGTGGGCTCCAGAAGAGAAAGGAAAACAATATGGATTTAGGAAATAAAACTGTCAAAATTAGTGATGCCGTTTATCGTGCCGCTTACCATCCAAACATCAAGGTTAACAAACTGTATGATGATGCTCATCTGCCGACTTACGGCTCTGCAAATGCTGCTTGTGCCGATGTATATGCATATATCCCAGCGAATAAGGCTGACCTGTTTGACGAGCATGGTAATCCTATCATTTATATGCGTCCGCACGAGACTCGTATGATTGGTACCGGACTGCGTTTTGCTCCAGCTGAAGGTTGGGCAATTCTTGGTTATGCCCGTAGTGGCTTGGCTACAAAGAAGGGACTGGCTCCGGCAAACTGTGTCGGCGTTATTGACCAAGACTACCGGGGAGAGGCCATGGTTCCGCTCTACAACCATTCTGATATGCCCCAGGAAATCGTCCATGGTGATCGTATCGCACAGTTCATGTTTGTTCCGTATTATCAGGCACAGTTCGATGTTGTTGATGAATTGAACGAAACTGAGCGTGGTGATAAGGGTTTCGGAAGCACTGGTGTTTAATAATCAAGGAGTATTGCTTATGCGATGTAGTTTTGGATATACAGTTAAATCCCCATATGTAGAAAGACGTGTTAAATACTATGATGAAAATGGTATCTATGACGAATCGGTACAAAGTGATGACGAATTGATTGCTCTTGGGACGAAACTGAGAGATGGTGGGTATTCGTATGTCGCAGAACTTGGTAATGTAGAGACGAAAATGTTCGGAACAGAACCGAGTGATCCGCAGTATAAAAAAGTTCTCACAGAATTGAATTGTATTCGTGATAAATATGGTATTGCACATTGGAATGAAGAAGAACGAGAGGTGGGAATTTATGAACGATATTATTCAAATGCCAAAAGGTAATTACGTTTTAAAGAATGCTGTCTATGCCGATACGGGCAGGAAACGTCTTGATGGATGGTATCCTGAATGGGTTGGTATGACAATGCAGTTCCGCCCGATTCCGATTGGTTGGATTGCGCAATTCAGATATGTCAAAGACAATGATGGTAATCCATATTATGGTGGAATGCATACATCTCCTGTAGTATCTGTGGATATTGCGACCGATGAAAGTTCCGTAGAAATCACGACCAAACACACGGTTTTTACCTTTGAAAAAGTAACGTAAATATTCGGTAGTGGTGGGTGGAGGAGGAATAAAGAATATGAATGTTATAAAGCATGGAACACATCAGGCAAAAGATTCTGAAAATTTATATAAAGTGACTTGTGATTCTTGCGGATGTATATTCGAAGCTAAAAGATCTGAATTTCATGTATGGCCTTTACCGGCACGACCTGTTAGAGAGACGATAAAAAATTATGATAATATAGGGCGTCCGGCAGAAATACAATGTCCTGAATATAAATGTACTTGTGGAATTAGAATGAGATTACTTGCAAGAGAATCTGCCTTTTTACACGCATATTGTAGGTGATAGTATGAAAGCACATATTCAAGAAGAAAAGGAAACAGCTCCGTCAAAACTTGGTGAGGGAACATTGCTTCAAGATAAAGATGGCAAAACTTACAAGGTTTGCGACACGGCAGAATATAACGAGATACATACAGATGATGAAGTTATCGATGAAGTTATCAAGTTCGCTCTGTCTAAAGAAAACTTGCTCTCGGAAAGAGAATTGTGGTTTATTTACGGAGCTAATAACGTGTATGTAAATTGAGGCGTAGATATGCATAAGACTGATAGTTTGAAAAATCCGGTAATCGTATTTCCATGTAAGAATTGCGGTTACATAACTAAGATTCGAGTGGCTTCTTTTGAAAATCCTAATTTGGATATTCCTGAGAATAATGTGATTGCGTGCTATAGATGTAGAGCGGAAGTTGCTGGGGCTGAGTTTATTTCTTGGAAAGAAGCAACCAAAAATATCTTTACCGTGGAGGTGCCAGATGGCTGTTAAGATTGTCAAGCACGGCCATGAGCCAGAACCTCAGAAATTTGCTATCGAGTTTAAATGTCCTTATTGTCATTGTGATTTTTATGCCGACGATACATTTGATTCAATCTACAAAGACTATTATGCCACAGCTGCTAATTTCGAGTTGCGATACACTTGCCCTGAATGCGGCGAGACTGCTAAACAAATCGATATTGCAGATTATAATGAAGTATTCGGTAAACCAACACTTTTTGAGCGGCTGAGAGTTATTTTTGAGACACCGTTTGGTAGGTATTACAGAATACAGAAAGTCTTAAAAAGTTTAAGTGAAGGAGAAGAGTAATGGCGATTAAAATTATTCAGCATAAGCAGACTCCAAAAGAACTTGCATATCATTTTAAATGTGGTTGTGGTTGTGAATTTTGGTCTGATTCGGAAGGTGTTTGGATTGTGAGGTCATTGAATATGATTTTGTTTTATCAAACACAATGTCCAGAATGCGGCAGTCGTGTAGAGAGTCACGATGAGCCTGTTTTGAGAGAAGAAGTTTTTGACGATTAAGAATGTATGTTTTAAGGATGATAAATAATATGACTTATACACTTATGTCTGTTCCAGACGATAAAGAAGTGTGGTGTGTTGGCTTTCGATTTGACGATACGAAGGCCGGTATCAATTGCAAGCCGGTACAAGGGACTATTCATGACAAGAATTATTGGAAGTCGAAGTTTAAAACAAAAAATCGCACAATCAGCGTGAATACAAATCAATCATATTATGCATTTGCCGACACTTACGAAGAGGCCGCACATATTTATAATGAGATGATAAACACATTTCTTGTTGAGCTTGATAATAGATACCACAAAATTGCAAGCTCATTAGAGGGCTGCTATTTATCAAACGATCGAGGCGTGATGTATTAAGAACTAGACTTTTATAAGGTGGTGTAAAAATGCGCAAGATGTCATTAAAAGAAATACTTAGGATGTATCATCTTATAGAACACGGTCGTTCTAAAAAGGTTCGCAAAAAGAATCATCATAGAGCAGTAAAGTATATCAACAGATTCGGCTGCGTTCCATATGATTATGAAAAATATTTATAAGATGGTGAATTAAATGAGTCTTGATAAAAATTATGTCGTTCTTGGCGATGCACTAAAAATTGCACGCCAGTATTATGACGACAAAACATTTGAACATGCTGTTCGTGTTATGAACTTTGTGTCTGCAAACGCTGCTATTCCAGACAGCCTGAAAAATGATTGCCGTTGTTTGGCTATTATGCATGACTTGTTAGAGGACACAGACTATGATCCAAGTGGCCTGCCAAAGAATTTTAAGAAAGCACTAAAACTTCTAACGAAGCCAGACGAAGCAAATTATGATAATTATTGCGAGAAGATTCATTATCTGAACTTCAAAAAATATGGTCTCTGCGCATGGTTTGTTAAGCTGGCCGACATGAAAGATCATCTGTCACAGGTGGATACACTGACGCCACGGCTGAAGGAAAAATATTTGAGTGGAATGAGGTATTTGCTGTGACAAGAAAACGATATATTAAATTGATTATGTCTTTGCTGTATACACGAGACGAAGCTATCGCTCAAGCAAAATACATTAACGATTTAATGAAAACAGATCCACGTTGCAGTTATCAAGTTTCGTGGGATGCTATTGATGAATATGATAATCATTGTATTGAAGTGATGAACAAAAAGAAAGCGAAAGAACATGGCTGAAGAATTAGGGTTTTATAAAGACCAAACAGAATATTATAAAAAATCAATCGAAGATCTACTGTACCATTATACTGATAGCTGTGGCATATGTACGGCTAATTTAGATTGCAGTGAATGCGTTGTAAATGATTTTATCAATCAGCTACGAAATATTCTGTATAGTAGTGAGTATAAAGGAGGTTCACAATGATTATTGATTGCAAATCTATTACACAAGATATCAAAAACAAAATTAAGAATGTCATCGCAGAAGATGACTATGCTCCTATTTTACATATTTATCAAGTAGGGGACAACCCTGCATCCAACGCTTATATTCGCGGTAAGCTGCGTGACTGTGAAGAGGTTGGAATCGAAGCGGAGCTTATTAAACTGCCGGAAAGTATTACTGAAGATGAGTTGAACAACAAGATCTTAGAAGATTATAACTGGGAATATGTGGACGGTATCATTGTTCAGCTTCCGTTGCCAAAACATATCGATCCCAAAAATATTTGTATTCCAGATGAACTTGATATTGATGGCTTTAATTCCACATCCAAATTTCAGCCGTGTACTCCGTTGGGCGTTATGAAGATTTTTGACTCCATCGGTTACGATCTGGATGGCAAGAATGTGCTTGTATGTGGTCAGTCTGATATTGTTGGTCGTCCACTGGTTGATATGCTGATTAAGCGCCATTGTAATGTGATTTCTGTAAATAGCAGCGGAAGTTTTATGAAGTGCACGGCTCTTGCATTGGATATGGTCGACGTGATCATCTCTGCAGTCGGAAAACGTAATTTCATCACACCGCTTGGTCTTGATCGAGTAGAGATCTGCATCGATGTTGGCATCAACTATGATGAAAACGGAAAGCAACACGGTGATTGCGCTGACGCTGTTTATGAGATGGAGAATATCAAGGTAACCCCTCGCATCGGCGGCGTTGGCCTGATGACTCGCGCCATGCTCTTATATAATATGTGCGTGGCAAAGTATGGGACGGAGAAAATGGAGAATGTGATAAAATGAAAGCGATTCCACTATGGGAAAAAACTACTCTTACATTAGAGGAGGCTGCAGCTTATACCGGAATTGGAGTATGCAAGTTGCGTGAAATCACGGACGATGAACATAATACTTTAGTTCTATGGGTTGGTAAAAAACGCCTTATTAAGCGCAAAGCCCTGGAAAAATACATAGATCAAACATATTCTGTTTGAACCTCAAGCTCTGATGTGATATAATTAAAATGTCGCATCGGAGCTCTTTATATTGAGTAAGGAGCTTTACCATGAAAAGAAGAAAAGACAATAAAGGGAAAGTATTGAAAGAAGGTGAATCGCAACGTAAAGATGGACTGTACCAATATCGTTGGACGGATAAGTTCGGAAAACGACATTCTGTGTATGCTGGATCATTAAAGGAGCTTAGAGAGAAAGAGAAGGACATTTTAATAAATGTTGCTCTAAATAAAAACTTAAATGGTTCAAAAACAAGTGTAATCAATCTTGTGGAGACCTACTGTTCAATTCGTGAGCATGCGTGGAAAAAAGGTACAAAAAAAGAACGTAAGCGATATTTAAGACTATTATCTCAGCTTGAATTTGGGCAAAGGATAATATCGGATATCAATTATTCCGACGCTCTTCTGTGGACGAAAGAATTATATGAATCTGGTTATTGCTTTGGAACGGTTAATTCTGTTCTCTCTTTGATAAGACCTGCGTTCGATTTGGCATGTAGAGAAAAAAATATTGATTGCAATCCGTTTTCGTTTAATCTCTCTGAAATTGTAGGTAAACCTCATTCGGAAAAATCAGTGATAAAAACAGAAGATTATAATTCGCTTATAGAATTCATAAAAACGAGTAAAAGCAAAGTCTATATAAAAAGACTCGATGAAATTATGATTCTATATGAAACTGGTATCCGAGCAAGCGAATTATGTGGTCTGACATTTAATGATGTTGATCTGCAAAATAAGAGGATTAAAATAACACATCAGTTACAATGGGATTACGAAAACAAATATTATATTGATACTCCAAAATCAGAAAGAGGTAATAGAATTATCCCGTTGTCGCCTATCGCTGTTAAGTGCTTTGAAAATGTCATCGCAAATAGAAAACAATTAAAAAATGAGCCGATGGTCGATGGGTATGTAGGATTTCTTTTTCTCACGAACCGTGGAAGTCCACAGATGGTAAAACATGTAGATCAGCATTTAGACACTATTATAAATGGATACAATGCATGTCATAAAGGCAAAGAGCTGCACATCACTCCTCATACGTTCCGTCATACGTTTTGCTCAAGAATGATTCAATCAGGGATGGATATAAAATCTGTTCAATATCTTATGGGGCACGCGACGGCACAAATAACACTAGATGTATATAGCCACGTCATGCAAGAATCTAACATCGATGATTTTTTTAAGAAAACATCCTGATCTACTACACCAATCACTACACCAATTTTGCAAATTTCTTATAGATTTTTAGAGATTTATATATGTCAAAATGTTATCAATTGAAAAACTAGCCAAAATTTATGACGTTATATCGAAATATATAGACTTTTAGAAATTTTTATAGAAGCTCTTGCATTTTTATGGAAAATTC